>Ga0335073_10014032_pt1 | contig 11231 bp, 12 predicted proteins | sample Lox_Sample_22_FD_207093 | JGI IMG/M metagenome (GOLD analysis project Ga0335073, IMG submission 207093) | Soil microbial communities from Loxahatchee National Wildlife Refuge, Florida, United States - Lox_Sample_2.2 | ecosystem: Environmental > Terrestrial > Soil > Wetlands | place: USA... | reverse complement strand
CCGGCGCCATCGGCCTGAAGCTTCATGAAGACTGGGGCACCACTCCCGCGGCCATCGACTGCGCGCTTTCCGTCGCGGAAAAATACGACGTCCAGATCGCCATCCACACCGATACGCTCAACGAAGCGGGCTTCGTCGACGATTCCATTCGCGCCTTCAAGGGCCGCACGATTCACACTTACCATACCGAAGGCGCCGGCGGCGGCCACGCTCCCGACATTATTAAGGTCTGCGGCGAGCCGAATTGCCTTCCTTCTTCGACCAATCCCACGATGCCTTTCACCGTCAACACGCTTGACGAGCATCTCGACATGCTCATGGTCTGCCATCACCTCAGCCCTTCGATTCCAGAAGACGTCGCCTTCGCCGAATCGCGCATTCGCGCCGAAACCATCGCCGCCGAAGACGTCCTCCACGATATCGGCGCCATCAGCATGATGTCTTCCGATTCCCAGGCGATGGGCCGCATCGGCGAAGTCATAACTCGCACCTGGCAAACCGCCGACAAAATGAAGAAGCAGCGCGGCCCGCTTCCCGGCGAAAAATCCGGCAGCGACAATTTGCGCATCAAGCGCTACGTCGCGAAGTTCACCATCAATCCCGCCATCACTCACGGCGTCTCGCATGAAATCGGTTCGGTCGAACCCGGAAAGCTTGCTGATCTCGTGATTTGGAAACCCGCGTTTTTTGGTGTAAAGCCGGAAATGATTATCAAGGGCGGCTTCATCGCCTGGTCTGTGATGGGCGACGCAAATGCTTCGATTCCCACGCCGCAACCCGTGATCTATCGGCCGATGTTCGGCAGCTTTGGCGGCGCGCGCCATTCCACCTCGCTGACGTTTGTTTCAAAATCCGCGCTCGATGCGGAAATTCCCGCATATCTGATGCTTCAGAAAAAGGCCGTCGCCGTCCGCCATTGCCGGGGCCTCTCGAAGCGCGACATGGTTCACAATAGCGCGCTGCCGAAAATCGAAGTCGATCCCGAAACGTATGAAGTCCGCGCCGATGGGCAGCTTCTGTCCTGCGAGCCTGCAAGAACTCTGCCCATGGCCCAGCGGTACTTCCTCTTTTGAAAGTTAATCGAATGCCTGACACGGCTCTTATCATCGATCACCTCCCCGACCACGCTGCCACGCATCTTCTCCACGGCAAGCAGGAGGACACTCTTATCCTCACCTCCGAACAGCGCCGCTGGGTCCGCGGCCGTTTCACCACCTCGCAGGGTCGCGAAATCGCGCTCGCTCTTCCCACGGCCACAACTCTTTCGCCGGGGACAATCCTCGCCGTCGAATCCGATTGGTATCTGAAAATCGAAGCCGCTCCCGAACCCGTCCTTGCCGTCTCGCCCTCGGACAGCAAAGACGCCATTCGCATCGCCTTCGAAGTCGGCAATCGCCATTTCCCGCTCGCGCTGCACGATCACCTTCTCCTCGTCCCTGACGACACAGCCATGGTCCAGCTTTTTGAACGTCTCGGCGTCCGTTTCGAGCGCCGCAACGAAACCTTTCATCCCATCGGCCACGCCCACCGCCATGCGCACTGACCGCTTCCTGAGCCTTCTGCATTTTTCCGACGGCCTCTTTCCGGCCGGAGCCTACGCGCACTCCTTCGGCCTTGAAACCCTCGTCCAGGAGGGCTGTGTCCGTGATGCCGCCAGCGTCGAACAGTTTCTTCGCGAATTTCTCTCTGGTTCTTCGGCACCCACCGACGCCGTCATCGTCCTCTGCGCTCAGCGCGCGGCAAACGAAAAGAATCTCCCCGCCTGCTTCGCTCTCGATGCTCGCCTCGCTGCCATGAAATCCGCCGCCGAACTTTGCGAAGCGTCACGCCAGATGGGTCGCCAGATGCTGCGCATCGCCCGCGAATTGCTTCCACAATCTCTCGCGGCTGACTTTTTCGCTGCCATCGAAAGCGGTGCAACGGCGGGCCATCATGCCGTCGCCTTCGGTGTTGTCGGCGGCTCGCTCGATTGGCCGCCGAAGGAAACCGCCGCCGCGTTCCTCTATGCCGCTAGCTCTGTTCTCGTCGGCGCTGCTTTGCGCCTGATGCCTCTCGGCCAGCTCGCCGGTCAGCGAGTCCTCTGGAATCTTCAGCCGCTTCTCGATTCGCTTGCCGAATCCGCGCTCGACAAAAGCGAGTCCGACGTCTGGAGCTTCGCTCCCGCCCTTGAAATCGCCGCCATGCGCCACGCCCAGCTCGACGCGAGGCTTTTCCGCTCATGATTCCCAAGCCCCTCAAAATCGGCATTGGCGGCCCGGTCGGCTCGGGAAAAACCGCGCTCGTCGAATCTCTTTGCACCCAGCTTCGCGACTCTCATGATCTCGCCGTCATCACCAACGATATTTACACGCGCGAAGACGCCGACTTTCTCACGCGCCGCGGTGTTCTTCCGCCCGAACGCATCGTTGGTGTGGAAACGGGCGGCTGCCCGCACACCGCCATCCGCGAAGACGCTTCCGTCAATCTCGAAGCCTCCGCACAGCTCTTTCGCCTGTTTCCAAAGATGGACATTCTTTTCATCGAAAGCGGCGGCGACAATCTGGCCGCCACATTCAGCCCCGAGCTCGTCGACGCCACCATCTACGTCATCGACGTCGCCGAAGGCGACAAAATTCCACGCAAAGGCGGCCCCGGAATCACTTCTTCGGGTTTGCTAGTAATCAATAAAATCGATCTCGCTCCTTATGTCGGCGCGAGTCTCGAAGTGATGGATCGCGACGCGAGGCGCGTTCGCGGAGAAAAGCCCTTTGTTTTTACCAATCTCAAAGACGGAACCGGCGTCGGCGACATCGTCGGCTGGATTCGCCGCGATCTCCTCTTCGAAGCCTGAACGCCACGGCGTTCTTGACCGCCAAAGCGATCTCGATCGCGTCGGCCGCGACGGATTCCTTTCTCTTGATTTCGAGCGCCGCGGCACGCGGACGGCTCTTTCTCGCTGCCGTTACACACTGCCTTTGCAAGTGCAGCGCGCCGTCTCGCTCGATGACGGCACTGCCTATGCCATGCTGCTCAATCCCACGGGCGGTGTATTCGGCGGCGATTTTCTTTCGACGCGCATCCGCCTCGACGATGGCGCGCGCGTCTGCCTCACCACCCCCTCCGCCACGCGCGTCTATCGCACGCTCCGCGATCCCTCGGTCCAGGAAACTCACATCGAAATCGGCGAAGGCGCTGCTCTGGAACTTCTTCCCGACCACGTCATCCCGCACGCCGGAGCGGGCTTCCATCAACTGCTTCGCGTCGATCTCGCCCGCACGGGCCGCGCGATTTTCTTCGATTCCTTCGCCGCCGGGCGCATTGCACATGGCGAACGCTGGATGTTCCGTGAGTTCGATTCGCGCACGGAGATTTTTCTCTCTGGTCGGCCGCTCTTCCTGAATCGAACTCTCATTGAGCCGCACCTTCGCCCTCCTGCCGGTTTTTTCGTGCTGGAGAAATCTCATTACGTCGCAAACGCTGTTTTCGTTGCCGGTGATTTCGATGCCTGGCCGCAGTTGCTCGCCGCGCTTCACGCCGCTCTCTCCTCTCAACTGGGAATTTACGGCGGTGCAAGCCTTCTCGCACGCTACGGCTGCATCGTGCGCTTTCTCGCGCGCACCGCTTCCGACCTCGCCGAAGCAAACACCGCTCTATGGAGCGCTGCGCGTCCGGTGCTTCTCGGAATTCCTGCTTTTGATCTGCGCAAGTACTAAAAACTGCGGAGCGAAAACAACTTAGGACTAATTCTGGCGAGTGGGAGAAGTGCTGTGGCCCCAAAACGAAGGAGAATGCTGTAAAAATTCCAGCCCTGCCAGCAGGGCGCCGTTTTTTCCACGTACCAGGCGCGCCACACGGCACTTTAATTCCTGATTGGTTTGCAAATTTGTGAGGATCAGATTTTGCGAGGGATTCACGCGGCTTTGCACAGGCACCAGCCCTCCGTGCGCGCTCACGTTGATCGTCTCCGTCGTTTCCGTGAACGGCTCGTTTCCCATGCGCCCGTACAGCAACACGGGCAGGGACACGCGGACGCGTACCGCGCGCCGGTTTTCCCGCACCGGCCCAGGATTTTCTGCGCGGACCTGACGGCCCAGCCTGCTCCACCGTGGGAGCAGAAACCTTCCCCCGCCCATGGACAACCCCCGCCCGCAATTTGCCTCTTCGCGAGGCGCTTCGCAAGCGCTCTGTGATTTCCGGTGTCGCAATGTTACATGTTACCCGGCGTGCTGGGAGCGCCGTCCGCTACCGGAAAATATTTTTCAAGCCGTGTCGCGCGGAGTTGCTTCGCGCCCGCTGCGTTCGCGCGATTTCGGCGAATGTCGCGCGCGTTTTCGCAGAATATCCAGCAGCGCCTGCGCCGCCGCCGAAAGCGGCCGATCCTGCCGGTGTACCAAATAGAGCCGCCGGTGGATTTTCATCTGCCGGACCCGCAGCTCTTTCAGCTCGCCGCGTTGCACTTCGCTTTCCACGCACATCTTCGGTACGATCGCCACGCCGCATTTCATCTGCACGAACCGCTTGATGCTCTCGATCGTCGGCAATTCCACGTCCATGCGCAGCGGCGTGTGGTGCCGCGCGAAAAGCTGAATCACGCGTTGCCGGTACGGCGACTCCACGATGTGCGCCACGAAATTCTCTTTTCCCAGGTCCTCGATGTCGACGGCGCGCCGCCGCGCCAGCCGGTGTTCGGGCCAAACCACCAGCGCCAGCTCGTCGCGGTAGAATTCCACGCCCGTCAGCTCGCGATCCTCCGGCAGGTAAGAAATCACGCCGATGTCCAGATGGTGATTCAGCACCTCGCGGGGCACGTCGCGCGAAAACACGCGGTGCACGTGAACGCGAATTCCCGGATGGAGCTGACGAAAGCGTGCCAACGGCGGCAACAGTGCGTGGATCGAGCTTTCGTTCACGCCGATCGACACTTCGCCGCGCGCCAGCTCCTTCAGTTCCCGCATCCCTTTGCGGATTTCCTCGCGCAGGTTGAGCATGCGGTCTGCATATTCGAGCAGTAGCGTTCCGGAATCAGTGAGCGAGCGGGCGCCGGAGCCGCGCACAAACAGCGGCTGCCCGACCCAATCTTCGAGCTTGCGCATCGAGATGCTCACGGCCGGTTGCGTGCGGTAGAGCTTCTCCGCCGCGCGAGAGAAACTCTTCTCGCGGGCTACGGTCTGGAACACTTGCAGCGCTGCCAGGTCGACATCCACCGGATCTGGTCCCTCCGTCTTTCATGTATAAGAGAGATTTATTTCGCATGCAACAAATATAAATTGGACAAACCCGGCGCGCGGGAGTCCACTGAAACAAGGAGGGATACGCCTCTCGATGGATGTCGTTCACATCTTCGACACCACGCTGCGCGACGGGGAGCAGTCTCCGGGCTTTTCCATGCATCGCGAAGAGAAGCTGCGCCTGGCGCACCAGCTCGAAGATCTGGGCGTGGACATCATCGAGGCTGGTTTTCCCATCGCCTCGCCCGGCGACCTCGAAGCGGTGCGCGCGGTTGCGTCGGAAATCAAGCGCGCCCGCGTAGCGGCTCTGTCGCGCGCGCGGCACGAGGATGTGGAAGCCGCACTGCGAGCCCTCGAACCCGCCATGAATCCCCGTCTTCATATTTTTCTCGCCACTTCCGACCTGCACCTCAAACACAAACTGCGGACTACGCGAGAGGAAGCGAAAGATCAAATTGCCCGCTGGGTGCGGTTCGGCGCCGAGCGCTGTCCGCAGGTGGAATTTTCGGCGGAAGACGCGAGCCGCACCGACATTGAATATCTCGCCGAGGTAGTCGAAGCCGCGGTCGCCTCCGGCGCCACGATCATCAATCTTCCGGACACGGTCGGCTACGCCACACCGGAAGAGTACGGCGAAATGTTCCGGTACATCCGCGAACGTGTTTCTCGCTATCCGAATCTCACTTTCAGCGCGCACTGCCACGATGATCTTGGGTTGGCCGTCGCGAATTCCCTGGCAGCCATTTCGGCGGGCGCGCGGCAGGTGGAATGCACGATCAACGGAATCGGCGAGCGCGCCGGAAACGCATCGCTCGAAGAAATCGCCGTGGCGCTGCACGTGCGCCAGGGACGCTATGCGGTGACGACCAATCTGACGCTCGAAAAGATTTATCCCACCAGCCGCTTGCTCAGCTCGATCACCAGCGTATCGGTTCCTCCGAACAAGGCCGTGGTCGGTGCAAATGCCTTCGCCCACGAGGCTGGAATCCATCAGGACGGGATTCTGAAAAATCCGCTGACATATGAGATTATCGTTCCGGAAAAGGTCGGAGTTCCGAAGCGGAAGCTGGTTCTCGGCAAGCATTCCGGGCGCAATGCGCTGCGCGCGCATCTCGAACATCTTGGCTACAAGCCGACGGATACCGAGCTGGCCGAATGCTACCGCATCGTCATCGCCCACGCCGACTCCGGCAAGGCAGTCTCCGACCGCGATCTGCTGACCATCATCCACCAGGTACGGAGGCAGGGAGCTCCACAGTCCGGCGGCGAATCGAACGCAGCCGCCATCGTCTGATTTCCACAGAGGAACCAGGAAATGCCCGGCGTCAAGAAAATCATCGCAGTCCTTCCCGGCGACGGCATCGGGCCGGAAATTATGCGCGCGGCCATCGCGCTGCTCACCGATTGCGCCGCCACATTCGGGCATCAATTCGAATTCCGCGAACTCCCCTTCGGTGGCAGCGCCATCGACCGCACCGGAAATCCGCTTCCCGATGCAACGCTTGCCGGATGCAAGAGCGCCGACGCCGTTCTGCTCGCGGCGATCGGCGGGCTGCAATGGGACAAGCTGCCGCTTGAAAAGCGGCCCGAAGCTGGTTTGCTTCGCCTGCGCAAGGAGCTTGGGCTCTACATCAATCTTCGCCCCGTGCGCCCGCGCCCCGCGCTGCGCGGCATTTCTCCGCTCAAGCCCGAGCGGCTCGGCCAGTGCGACATTGAAATCATCCGCGAACTCGCGGGCGACATTTATTTTGGCAAACACGAGCGGCGCGGCGAGGGCGCAAACGCCTGGGCCAGCGACGTGGCGGAATATTCCACCGCAGAAGTGGATCGCGTCGCACGGTACGCATTCGAGCGCGCCGAATCGCGCCGCGGAAAGCTTACGAGCGTTGACAAGGCCAATGTTCTGGCTACGTCCGCGCTCTGGCGACAGACCGTCACAGCTCTCGGTAAGAAATATCCGACGATCGAGCTCGAACACATGTACGTGGACAACGCATCGATGCAGATTCTGCTGAAGCCTGACCAGTTTGACGTGATTCTTACGGGCAATATGTTCGGCGACATTCTGAGCGATGAAGCGTCGGCGCTGGCTGGCTCGATCGGATTGATTCCGTCGATGAGCCGGGGCAAGGAAGGAACGCCCGCGCTCTATGAGCCGATTCACGGCTCGGCGCCGAGTCTGGCGGGAAAAGACGTGGCCTGCCCGATCGGGATGATTTCTTCGGCGAGCCTGATGCTGCGGGAGTCGTTTGGCCTCGAAACTGAGGCGCAGTGGATCGAAGCGGGAATCGACCGCGTTCTCGACCACGGCTATCGCACAATAGACATCAGCTCGCCGGATTCGCGCGTGGTTCGCTGCTCGGAATTTGTGGAGCTGGTGCGCGGTGACGTCCACGACGCGCTAACGCACACAGAGCGCTACGGCTGGGGTGTCTAGGCCTTCCGGAGAACCAGGCAGCCTGCAATCATGTCGTGTATCGCCTGCTTGCGTTCGGTGACACCGGCGCAGATGCAGTCGATCAGGAAGTACAGCCCGCCCAGATATGGAACAATCGAAAGACCGCGGCCGGCCCAATAGCGCCCGCTGGCCTTTCCGAAGTTGACCGGCCTTCCTGCGAGATCCGTCACGTAGAGACCCAGCGCCTTTTTCCCGAGCGTTGCTTGCCAGGAAGAACTCTCCATCTTCGCCCAGTAAAGCCAAGCGCCGATGATGTAAATCACCCCCAGTAGCATGATCCGCGGCAAAAAGGTGAACACCAAAACCGTGGGATCGCCCTGGTTGCGTATGAGCTCCGGTAGCGCGCTGGCGAACAGCAGGAAAAACAAAATGATAAAGGGAATGCTGAGAACGAACCCGTCGATGATCGCCGCGACGACGCGGAGCCAGAAACCGGCATAGGCCACCTGGGGGGAGGGGGTGGCGTATTGCTGCGGGTATTGCGGCGGCGCATAACTTGGTGCGTAAGACTGCGGAGGAGGCGGGGGCGGAGGGGGAATGGCGGCAGAAAGGGGTATGGAGGGCGGAGGAGGAGCCACCGCCACGGGAGCGGCTGCAACGAGCTGGCCGCACTGCGGGCAAAACGCGGCCCCTTCGGATACGTTTGCACCGCACTTCGAGCAAAACATGGTGCCTCCTTACGGCCCAGGGGCCGACACGCGGCGAGTGGAGAGAGCTTGGTTGCGCATCGTACAGAAGGGGAATCGTCCGGGTCAACAGACAAGATTTTGCGGTCGGGCGAGAGCGACAAATGAGAATCGAGTATTCTGGCGGCATGAAGGCGCGGCGGGACGAAGCGGAAGAGAGCAGAACAACGGGCCTTTGCGCGACATGCGCGCACGCAAAGAGGATCGAATCGGCGCGCGGGTCGATATTCCTGTTGTGCGAACTCTCTAAGACCGATTCTCGGTTTCCGAAGTATCCGCGGCTTCCCGTGCTGGCCTGCGCGGGATATGTGCGGCGAAACGAGCCTGCTTCCGGCGGATGATTTCGTTCGTCCAAAGAAGACCGAGAGAATTGGGCGGAGTTGCCCGCGCGGCAAGACGTCGCGTAGACTCAAACGGAGATCGGAGGGAGCAATCATGCGGATGGGAATCACAAAGACAGGAAAAATCTTTGCAGGAGTTCTGGCGGCTGCGGCGCTTTTCGGCGGCGGGTACGTGGCAGGGCAATCGCGGTTCGGGCAGCCGAAGACGGTGCTGCACGTGGTGGAATTGAAGTGGAATCCAGGAGTTTCGGACACGGACAAGCAGATGGCGCTCGAAGGCATCAAGCAAATGGCGGCGAAGCTGCCGGGCGTGAAAAACATCTGGCTCAAAGCCGACCGCGTGCAGCCACGCGATTTCAACGCGGCGTTCGCCATCGAATTTCGCGACCGCGCAGCAGCCGACGCCTACGCCGAGAGCCAAGTGCACAAAGCGTGGGAGCAGGAATACGTTCCGCTGCGCGAGGCAAGCATTTCGATTCAGTTGACAAATCCATAGCGCAGGCGTTTCGTCCGCGCCGCTCGATCGCTTCTTGAATTCCCGCACACAAGAATATTTCTTCGGGAAATTCCTTCTCGACGAGAAGACACATTGCCGGCGATATCATGATTTTTTCTCCGCGGCGATTTTTGCCCGCACGTTTGCGAGCCCAAAGCGCTTGATCATGCCGGCGTCGAAGGCGCGATCGGAAAAAAAGCGCTTCATCGCGCTGGCGATCTTTGCATCCTTCGTGACGAGATAGCGGGCGCGCGGCGGGTTGTCCTCGATGGCGCTGAGAATCACACGGGCGCAATCCTCCGGCGTGTAGCGCGACGCGCTGGTGGTCTTCTGCCAAGCCGTCTGAAAGGCCTGATACACGCCGCTGTAGGAACTATTCGGAGCGTTGGTGATGTACGCCGAAGAATATTCGGCGGCGTTGCGGTTCATGCTGGTGGGAATGAAGCCCGGCTCGATGAGCACGACGGCGATGCCGTAAGGAAACAGCTCGAGGCGCTGCGAATCACTGATGGCTTCGAGCGCATGTTTGCTGGCGCTATAGGGACCAAGAACCGGCGATGCCACTTTGCCGGCGATGGAGCTCATGTTGATGATGCGGCCGCGGCCCCGCTTTCTCATGCCGGGCAGGACGCGCTGCGTGACGCGCACGACGCCGAAAAAATTCGTCTCGAATTGCTTGCGCAAATCGGCGAGGGAGATTTCCTCCATTACGGCGCCGATGGCGATGCCGGCATTGTTGATGAGCACGTCGATGGAGCCGGCGCGGCGATCGGCTTCGGCGACGGCGGCGGAAACGGAAGCGTCGTCGGTGACGTCGAGCGGCAGAACTTCGATGGGCAGATTTTTTTCTTTGGCGAATTTTGCGAGTTCGTCGCGGCGCTGCTCGTTGCGGCCGCCGGCGAAAACGCGATAGCCGCGCGCGGCGAGAAATGCAGCGGCGCCACGGCCAAGACCGTCCGTCCCGCCCGTGATGAAGACGTTCGTGAGCTTGTTTTCAGAAGTTGGCATCGGCTTGACTCGCAGAATTTGAGGATTTTTTCAAGACCCGGGGGGGTGCGGAAATGTTGCGAACCGGAATGAGCCCGATCGTTTGTTTTCTAGGAGTTGGAGCAATTCCGGTTTTTCGATGTGTTGCGAACCGGAGGTGCGTAAATCGCTTAAATTCAGTACCGACGCGTGGTCCCGTTTGGATGCCGTTTGGTGGTATTTGGGGTACAGAGACGCGAGGAAGGCTACGTCCTGAGGCAGATAGGCAGGCTGCCAGCGGCCTAGATTCGGAAGACGAGGAATTTCGAGAGAGAGCGGGGCGAACGCGGGTGCGCCTCTGTGCCGCAGAGGGCGGATGGGAGACAACGTTGCCCCACATAATTCACCTGGATGACGCTAGCACGTTGGAAAAACAAAGACAAATCACCGTAGCTGTGGACTTTTGCGGAAAGGGGCCACAATAGGGGCTTTCGGAGGGCTGAAGAGCTGCAATTCGCGTGCTCGGCGATTTCGGCGGGTAAATGCACTATTTTGGTGCAACTCGGAGGGCCGCGCGAAGGCGTGAAAATCGAATGGGCGTCTCGGTCGAGCCTTGTGACGAAGAACACTCGCCTCCGTGATCGCAATCCTACCGGCCGAAGGAGGCGGACGGGAGACTGGAAGGGAAAGGAGAAGTGACATGATCAAAAAAGTGAAGGGTGGATACCAAGTGCTGTCGGAAACGACGGGAAGGAATCTGGGCGGGCCGTACAAGACGAAGGAGGAAGCGGTAAAGCGGCTGCGGCAGGTGGAATTCTTCAAGCGCAACAAGAAATAAGCGGGCGCGGGACGCGGGAATGGAAGGGTATCGCGAGCACGATGTTTCCCAGAACCCCGTTTCTGGGGAGCTTCCGAGTTGACCACCCGTGAGTTGATCGGTTCGATTGATACAAGCGCGTCTGCCAGGACTTGAGGATTAGTTCCGGTTTGTCATCCAGGAGCAATCGGCGACGTGAGTCAATGGAGATCCAGACCTCGACAAACACTGTCATGAGGGCATAGGCTAAGCGAGTCTCC
>Ga0335073_10014031_pt1 | contig 11232 bp, 11 predicted proteins | sample Lox_Sample_22_FD_207093 | JGI IMG/M metagenome (GOLD analysis project Ga0335073, IMG submission 207093) | Soil microbial communities from Loxahatchee National Wildlife Refuge, Florida, United States - Lox_Sample_2.2 | ecosystem: Environmental > Terrestrial > Soil > Wetlands | place: USA... | reverse complement strand
TTCGAGGAAATTGCTGATGTTCAGATAAACAAATGTCAGGTTGCGGCCGGAACCAAATGGATATGTTTCTTCTCGGCAGGTTCCGGTTCCTCTTTTCCGGCATCGGATTCGACTGTCTGCTGATCGATCCAGGCTTTTGCGATTCCGACGGCCAATGCACGCACGCGCGCAATCACTCCCACGCGTTCGGTCACCGAGATTGCTCCTCGAGCGTCGAGGATATTGAACAAGTGAGAACACTTCAGGCAAAGCTCGTAAGCGGCAAGTATCGGCTTGCGCAGCACGCGCGCCATTGCATCGCGACCGCCATCCGCCATTGCCACCGATGGCGAAACCGCACCGCCTCCTGCTTTGAGCGAGTCCAGGTTCGCACGCACGTCGGTTAACAGGGCTTTGCACTCTGCCTCATACAACTCAAAATGCTTCCAGGTCTTCTCCACATCTGCCGCTTCAAAGTTGTACACCGACATCTGCAGCTCATCCGCGAGACGAACATCGCCATATTTGGTCGCGTGGCCCGATGCCGGATCACGCGCCCACACAATGTCATAAATCGAATCCACATCCTGCAGAAACGCCGCGATTCGCTCGAGACCGTAGGTCAACTCGGCAGAGATCGGATTGAGATCGATACCGCCGCACTGCTGGAAATATGTAAATTGCGTGATCTCCAGGCCGTCGAGCATCACCTGCCATCCAATGCCCCAGGCGCCAAGCGTCGGCGACTCCCAGTTATCTTCTTCGAACTTGATGTCGTGCTGCCGCAGGTCAATTCCCATCGCGCCTAGCGATTCGAGATATAACTCCTGAACATTTACAGGCGGCGGCTTCAAAATGACCTGCAACTGCATGTGCTTATAGAGCCGGTTGGGATTTTCCCCGTAGCGCCCATCCGCAGGACGACGCGAAGGCTGCACGTAGGCGACCTTATATGGCCGCGGCCCAAGCACGCGGAGAAACGTTTCGGGCGCCATCGTTCCCGCGCCAACTTCAAGATCATATGGCTGCTGCAACACGCACCCGCGCTCTGCCCAGAAGGTCTGCAGGCGCAGGATAAGTTCCTGAAAGGTGAGCGAATTGGCAGTAGCTGGAGTCAAAGCTGATCCTGTCGGGTAATCAGTGATTGTAAAGGATGTCACAAATGGCGTCAGCCTCGTCCCCGCCACGAAGGACACGAAGTATCAGCTGATCCTCTCCAGTATTCCTCGCGTCACCAACTTTTTTTCAATGTGGCGCTCGAGCGTTTGCAATAGGAATTTTCGGAGATCGGCAGCGGACGATGAATGCGTAGAAGAGACCAGCTGTGACAATGGCACTCGCGACATCTGAGCTGCCAGCCCTCGCGATTCGGCGGAAATCTCTGACGAGGCCAGGCGTTTGTGCTCGGGGCACATCAGGCCGTCGGCAAGAGCATGAAAATATGCGCGGGTTCCATTGAGCACGCCACCGCACGCCAGGCACTCGGTTATATCTGGTAAATAGCCCATCAACCGCGCCATCCATAATTCGAAGTAGGTAATCGGCAGCCAGAATTCCCTTCCGCGGAGCTGAGCCAGCACGGAGATCGCGAGCCGAAAAACCGCGTCATTCACTTCGCGATCGGGCAGCAACTCATCCAGCAATTCAGCTACGTGCCCGAGCGCAACCGCACGCGGGTATGTCACCTCTGCGGCAAGCGGCGAGTCGAGCACCTCGCATGCATCAAGCCGCGCCAGTTCCTGGCGTTCGCGATCTTCGTAACTCACTTTCACATACGTGAGCGGCTCGAGAGCCCCGCCAAATCGCCGACGCGATTTTTTCGCAGCGCGCGCCACGCCGCGCACCTTTCCTTCAGCCCGGGTGAACAGCGTGACCAGCAGGTCGGATTCGCGGAAGGGATACGTGCGCAGGACGATGGCTTCTGATTCCTTCAGCGGCATTGTTGTGTGCCGATTTTACGTCTTCTCGACTTTGCTGTCAGTTTGTCGTACTGAACAGCATTGTCATTCCGAGGACTTCGCGTCCGAGGAATCTGCAGTCCAGATTTATAGAAAATGCGGATTCCTCACCGTTAAAGCGGTCGGGATGACATGGCTTGTTGCGGTAAGACTTGAAGTTGCACCGAAGCCCAGAGGTTACGGCTGAGGGCTACCGTCCAAAATGCTTCGCATTGCGTTCGGTGTAGCTCTTCCACTTTTCCGGCAGATCATCAAGCGCGAAAATCGCCGATACCGGACAAACGGGCACGCAGGCTCCGCAATCGATACACTCCACGGGATCGATGTAGAGCATCTCTTCATTGGCGAAGGCAGGCTCATCTTTCTTGGGATGAATGCAGTCGACCGGGCAAGCGTCCACGCAGGCAGTGTCCTTGGTACCGATGCACGGCTCGGCAATGACATAGGCCATGAGAATTTCTCCTGAAAATGCTTATAAGAACTGAACGGAAGGGTAATTTTAGCAAGAAATCAAAGCGGCCGGATAGCGGCTGCCGTCGAGGTGCTGTTAGGTGCATTGAATGAGGCGTTCTCAGGTCGCAAGCGCAAACACCCGGTCAAGCGGCCTTTTTCTCGCCGGGGGCTTTCGCCTCGGGGTGCCCATGATGTGCCGCCGCATGCTCGATTTGAGCATTGATTTCGCCTCCAACCAAAAATGCGAATCCGGTCACGTAGAGCCACATGAGAAGAATCATGACTGCGCCCAGGGACCCGTAGGTCCGGCTGTAGCTATTGAAAAAATGAAGGTACGCCCGGAAAGCGAAGGATGCTCCAATCCAGAGAACAACGCCGACCACCGAGCCGGGAGTAATCCAATACCAATGCTGCTCATGAAGGTCAGGAGCAAAGTAGTAAATCAGGGAGAAGGAAAATGTGATAAATGTGATCGCAACCGGCCACTCGGCAATTTTCCAAATGACGACCAGACTGTGAAGACTGAGCTGATTTCCGACGAGATTCGCCAGGTAGCCGCCCGCGAGCACAACTACGAGCGCCACGATTACGAGAATAGCAATCGCAATCGTGAGCGCAAGCGCGACGGCACGGACCTTGAACCACGAACGCTCCTCCTTCACCTCGTAAACGCCATTCAGTCCGGAGATCATGGAGGTCATTCCTCCTGAGGCAAACCACAGGCTGAGCACAATTCCATACAGAACTTTGGCATTGGTTGCGTTCCTCATGACCTGCTGCATGGTGTGATTGACCAACTGCGCGGCAGCCGGCGGAAGAACTGAGGAGAAATATGAGAACAGGTGCGTGCGTAGCGTGCCGCCCCTGGCTGTGAGGCCGAGTACTGCCAGGAGAAAGATCATGAGAGGAAACAGAGCGAGAACGAAATTGAAGGCCAGATCCCCGGCGCGCTCGATCAGATCGTCATTGTTTATGCCGGCAAAGACCTTTTTCAGGAACTGACGAAATGGGAGACCACCGAGGGTCCAGATTGTTTTCACTTGCTCGGCGGTGCTGAGCTTGGAAGATGTCATTTGGTCCGTGCTGGGCACGAAACCTTTTGGATTCCGACGCAAACCAGCGCCGTTGCCCCTGAGAGACCGTAGTGAAAGGCGGAGAAGACTGGTGTAGGATCAGGCCGCGTCGTCTTCGATTTTGATGCGCAAGGACTTCAGGAACTTCAAATCCTGATCGCTCACTTTAAGTTCGGGATTGCTGGAGAGAGTAGTCACCATCGAGGTTTTGTCAGCCGACTTCTCGCCGGGACGGCTTACGCCGATCGTGGCTTCGAGCACCAGAAATATATCGTAACCGCCATCCTTGATCCGGGAGACCACGTCGGCGATCTGTTCAGAATCTGCCAACGATTCATTGATTGCTTCGCCTAATTCTTTCATTAAGTGCTTCAGTTGCTGATCCACGATTCCCCCGGTCTGATACCAGATCGCTTCGATGCCCGCGCATCGGTTGGCTTCTGCCGTTATTTTAAACCCGAAGATTGGTAAAATCGAGAACAAATGGCGAACGTCTCCACGGCGCGAAAATTGGGAGTTGCTGCTCGCATTGCCGGAGCGCAGGTAAAGGGTACTCGGACTTATGGCGCCCTGTTGAGTGGCGCACGTGCCGCCTTCAGCCACTTTGGAGCAGTACTGCGACAGCTTTGGCACGAAGTTACAGGGTTCGTGTTCCTTGCTTTTGCCGTGGTTGGAGCGGTTGCACTGGTTCGAGAGTACAGCGCGTATCACGCGGGAAAAACGACTCCCTCCAGAGTCGCAGCGGCCGCCGGGTTCACGCTCATGTTCGCCTGGTTTGGTGTTAGCTCTTTCGCTCGCGCTCGTAAAAGAAAATAGCGATGCGGCAACGGCCCAAAGCGCCTGATCGGTCTGCAGAGCCAGAAAACCACTGCGCCGATCCCGAAACTTCGTCACATATACCCATTCGCCAGGTTTATACGCCGGCTGATCTGAAAGATTGCAATTACGACCGGCAACTCGGGTACCCGGGCGAGTTCCCTTTCGCCCGCGGCGTGCAGCCGACCATGTATCGCGGACGGCTTTGGACGATGCGGCAGTACGCGGGAATGGGCGACGCCGAAGAGTCGAACACACGTTACAAGTATCTTCTCGCGAACGGCACGACGGGATTATCGGTTGCCTTTGATTTACCCACTCAGATTGGCCTCGACTCCGATCATCCGCTGGCCATGGGTGAAGTGGGCCGGGTCGGCGTCGCCATTGACTCCATCGAAGATATGGAGCGGCTGTTCGATGGCATTGATCTTGAAAACATCTCGACATCGATGACGATCAATGCGACCGCGCCGATCCTTCTCGCTTTGTATGTTGCGGTTGCGCGCAGAAAAGGCGCGGACATTCGCAAGCTGTCCGGCACCGTGCAGAACGATGTTCTCAAGGAGTACATCGCGCGCGGAACCTATATTTATCCCATTCCGCAAGCGATGCGTCTGGTCACCAATCTGTTCGCATGGGCAAATGAGAACGTTCCCGAGTGGAACACGATTTCCGTTTCCGGCTATCACATGCGTGAAGCGGGATCGACGGCGGTGCAGGAAGTCGCGTTCACGCTGGCGAACGGAAGTGCTTATGTGCAGGCCGCGCTCGATGCTGGACTCGACATCGAGGTATTTGCGCCGCGCATTTCTTTTTTCTTCAACGCACATAACAATTTTCTGGAAGAAGTGGGCAAATACCGCGCCGCGCGTCGCATGTGGGCACACATGATGCGGGAAAGATTTCGCGCGAAGAATCCCCGCTCATGGATGCTGCGCTTCCACTCGCAAACGGCGGGATCGACGCTCACCGCACAGCAGCCGCAGAACAACATTGTTCGGACGGCGATTCAGGCGATGGCGGCTGTGCTCGGCGGGACGCAATCGTTGCACACGAATTCCTATGATGAAGCATTGTCTCTGCCGACCGAACAGGCAGCGCGGATCGCTCTGCGCACGCAGCAGATTGTTGCCTATGAGTCAGGTGCGCCGAATACCATCGATCCGTTTGCCGGCTCGTACTTCATTGAGTCTCTCACTGACGAAATCGAGAAACGCGCACAAGAATATCTGGAGAAGATTGACGCGCTAGGCGGAATGCTAAAAGCGATCGAGCGCGGCTTCGTGCAACAGGAGATCCAGAATGCGGCGTATGAATTTCAACGTGCCGTCGATAGCGGTGAAGCTACAGTGGTGGGTGTAAATCGCTTCACCCAGCAGGGCCGCCACGAGGTTCCCATCCAGCATATTGATGAGGCACTCGAGCGGAAGCAAGTGGAGCGCGTGCGCGCGTTGCGGGCTAAGCGAGACAAAAAAGCATGGAGCGGAGCCATCGAATCAATTCGACATGAGGCCCGCTCAGGTGAGAATCTCATGCCGAGAATACTTGATGCAGTCGAAGCCTATGCCACCGTCGGCGAAATTTCGGACGCAATGCGCGGGGTATTTGGAGAGTACCACGAGACCGTCGTGATCTGAGTTCAGCGCAAGAACTACTCGGGCCAGAAAGCTTCGAAAACGTTTTTACCGCGAAGTGCGCCGAGCAAAATGGGCGGAGATCGCAGAGCTGGGTGCTCTACTGAGCAACTTTGTATCCACAGGCTTCGCGGCACGCTGCACAATACAGCAGGCCGTCCTCGCAAAGCCGAATACCGAGCTGGCCCTGGCACAGACAGCAATACTTATCGCAAATGCACTTCGACTCGGGCAAGTCGCATTGCATGCACACATAGCTTTTACCGGTGGCAGTGCTCGCGGGCATGTCTGAACTGTATCCCGTCGAACTCAATCAGAGAAAGTGCCGGAAGTAATCGGCGGATGGAAAATTCCGCTAAAGTTTCTCACGCCGAGATGGCCTTCATTTCCGTGCGATACCACTCCACCGTGCGGCGCAGACCCTCTTCAAAATAAACCTTGGGCTTGTAGCCAAGCCGGTTCTCCGCGAGCGTTAAGTCGGCAAGCGAATGTCTCACGTCTCCAGCGCGTTCGGGCCCGTATTTCACATTCCCGGAGTAGCCGGTGATCTTTTTGAGCAACTGAAAGGTTTCATTCAGGTCGGCACGCTCTGCGGTCGCGACATTGAAAACTTGCCCTGCCACTTCTGGAGCTGCTGCTTGAGCCGCAAGCAGGTTGGCGTGAACGGCATTGTCGATGTAGGTAAAGTCGCGGCTTTGCGTACCGTCGCCGAAAATAACCGGCTGCTCTCCGTTCAGCATTTGCGTAATGAATTTGGCAAGCACCCCGGAGTATGGCGACGTAGGATCCTGGCGTGGTCCAAAAATGTTGAAGTACCGCAAAGAGACCGTCTCCAAACCGTAGCAGCGATAGAAAGATCGCATGTAGTACTCACCCGTAAGCTTCGCGACCGCGTATGGCGAAATGGGGCTCGGGAGCATGCCTTCGTGCTTGGGAAGGGTAGGAGTATCGCCGTATGCGGAAGAGGATGCCGCGTAGACGACCCGCTTGACTTTGGCGTCTCGCGCGGCAATCAGCAGGTGAACCGTGCCGTCGACATTGGCACGATTGCTGCCTAAAGGATCGAGCACAGATTTCGGCACCGACGGGATCGCGGCTTCATGAAAAACATAATCGACACCGCGGCAAACTTCATGGAGAGCGCCCAGATCGAGAAGATCGGCTTCGCGAAAATCAATGCGATTCAGAATTTCAGCCAGGTTCTCGGGTTTGCCGGTAGAAAAATTGTCGATGCCGCGGACTTCATCGCCGCGATCCAGCAGAGCACGCGCGATCGATGATCCGATAAATCCGGCGATACCGGTTATAAGGCAAACGGCCATAGCTCAATATACATAACGTTGAAGTCCGACTAAAACTCACCACGGAGAACACAGAGGAAAGCACACCGGGACGGAAATCATAGGGCCAGTTCACCAATTTGGTCCTGCGGCGCCTGCGCGGCAGAGCGAATTTCGCGCCAGAGTTCATCGCGGCCGGTCCCAGTTCGCGCGGAATAGGGTACGATTTTCAAGCCGGGCAAGTGCTGGGTGAAAGTATCCATTGATTTGCGCAGCGTGTTGCCGGAAAGCTTGTCGGCTTTGGTTCCTACCATGAGAAATGGCCGGGCAATCGAGTTTAAGAAGTCGAGCAATTGCTTATCGCTGTCCTGCGGCGGAACATTCAAATCCACCAGCGCAAGACATAATGCGAGGCAGCGCCTCTCTCTGAGATACGGCTCCACAAACCCGGACCACTGGTCTGCAATCTCGCGCGGAACGCGCGCATAGCCATAACCCGGCAGGTCGGTGAAAATCAGCTCCGGCTGCGGCTTCCCCGGCCAACGAACTTCAAAAAAATTAATGGAACGGGTGCGACCCGGAGTTGAACTGGTTTTTGCGATTTTCTTCCCCAGGAGGGAATTAATCACGCTCGACTTGCCTACGTTTGAGCGTCCAAGAAAAGCAATCTCGGGAAACGCTGGCGCGGGAAACTGGCCCGCTGCCGTTGCTGCAGTTATGAATCTTGAAATGATCCGCACAAATCAGTTTCTGAGTTATTGGGGTAACTTGCAAGTCGCAACGGCTCAGTCCAGTCCCAGCGGACGCTTGCGGTCTACGTCCTCCTCGCGAATAGGATGATACTTATTGCGCAAGTACAGAATCAAAGCGACCACGATTCCGATTCCCAGGCTGATGGCAAGGAACACACGGTAGGCTGGGAAGCCAATCAGCACCGCGATCATGATCACCGCGGCTACGATCAGCCCGGTCCTGCCTTTCATGTGAATTGTCATCCTGGGAAGCATGCGCAATTAAATTGTAGCGCGTCCAGAATTTTGTAAAGTAATCGCGCGTGGGGGAGCCCGCTACCGTCGCCGGAATTGTTTGCTCAGCGTCAATGCTTGCTGCTGATAGGAAGAACCAATATCCGTCCCATAAATCTTGTCCGGACGCGAAAGCAGGGGCATGTAGTTCAACCGGCCCACAAGTTGCCCATGTTCCATCAGGAATGGCACCTCGTGCGCCCGGACTTCCAGCACGGCTCGCGTCCCCTTGATATCACTTGAACCGTATCCAAAGCCAGGGTCGAAGAATCCCGCATAGTGAATTCGAAACTCGCCGTCCGACGGATCAAAGGGGACCATCTCGGCGGCATGATCGGGAGGCACCCGCACTCTCTCGCGCGAAGCCAAAATGTAAAAGTCGCCGGCGCCGAGGATGAGGCTCTTGCTGTCGTTCTGCTGCCGCGGCTCCCAGAATTCTTCGGGCGAGTAGTAGTTGATGCGGTCAAGTTCGACGATAGGGGCGTTGCTACGGGCCTTGTAGGCGATTATCTCGCCTTTTTCGGCGGCTTCGAGGTTGACGGTAATGCGCAGGCCGCGGTCGAGCCGCGCGCGAGTGGGGCTCTCTTCGTCCATATAAACCAGGTTTTGCTCGCGGTCGAGCTTGCGGATGTCCTTGTCCTCAGAATCAGCATTGCCTTGTACAAACCGAAGCTGACTCAGCCGCATTCCGGCGCGAATCCGGACGGTGAAGGTTCGAGACACGACCTCTGCATAAAGTGGGCCCTTGTAGCCGGGAGGAACTCGGTCGAACTCAACGCCATAATCTGTAATCAGCCGCGTGAAGATGTCCAGGCGTCCGGTGGTGCTCTTGGGATTCGCTTTCCCGGAGATGTTATTCGGCAAATGCAGCTCCTCAAGCAGAGGAACCAGATAGACGCAATCCTTCTCAAGAACCGCAGCGCCGGTAAGGTCAACCCTGGCCATCCGCAGTTCCTCGATTTTCGCTGCAACCGTGCTGTTTGGCCCAGGCAGAAAGCTTGCACGCACCCGATGCGCGATGTTTCCCAAGCGCAAATCAAGGCTTGCGGGTTGGATGTGTTGTTCCTCAATTTCGGGGCTGGCAAGGATTCGTCCAGCAGCTTTGAGATCCCTGATGCCCTGGGATGGAATGATTCCTTTGCTGCGTGGCGCCGATTCTTGAGTTACATCAGGAAACAGCCCTACTGCTTCAGTTTGGGTCATCGTGCTGGACATTTTACGACTCCGGATGGTTGAACGCCTGTGAAATGCGACGCAGGGCTGGAGTTCGCGTTAGAGTTCAGCTTGAACAAAACCGGGCTGGAAGTGTCCTCACTCTACGGGCGCAAGTTTCCGCTGTCAAGTAAGGAAACTCGATTTCTACTGGTGCGCCGCAGGCCCCTCGCTCGGAGAGCCGAGCGGGATCTGCGAAGCTTCTGCCGGAAGTTCAACTTGCGGGAGCGGCTGCTCGAGCGCAATTGCCAACACTTGATCCATGGTGTCGACGAAGTGCAGCTTCATCGCATTCCGTAAATTTTCGGGAACCTCGGCCAGGTCCTTTTCGTTGTCCTTAGGAAGCAGAACTTCGAAAAGTCCTGCCCGGTGCGCAGCCAGCAACTTTTCTTTCAATCCGCCGATTGGCAGAACCTTTCCGCGAAGCGTAATTTCGCCGGTCATGGCAATGTCGCGCCGGACTGGAATTTTGCTCAGCGCGCTCGCTATGGCCGTCGCGATGGTGATGCCAGCGGATGGCCCATCTTTGGGAATTGCGCCTTCGGGCACGTGAATGTGAATGTCGAGATTACGGTAAAAATCACGCGGTAATCCAAGCCGCTGCGCACGTGAACGAACGTATGACATCGCGGCGTGTGCCGACTCCTGCATTACATCCCCGAGCTTGCCGGTGAGAGTGAGCTTGCCTTTGCCATCCACGACGGTCGCTTCGGTGCTGAGGATGGAGCCGCCAACTTCGGTCCAGGCAAGACCTGTGACCAAGCCGACTTCACTCTTTTCGTGCGCCAGGCTGTCGCGAAACTTGAGTACGCCGAGGAAATCGTTCACATTCTCGGCGGTGACGGTAATTGTGTACTCAGTTCCCTCTTTGACCACCTTGCGCGCGATCTTGCGGCAGATGTTGCCGATTTCACGCTCGAGATTGCGGACACCGGCTTCGCGCGTGTAATTGCGGATCAAGGTTGTGATGGCGTCGTCGGTAAACTTGATGTTCTTTTCGTTGAGCCCGGCCTGCTCCATCTGCTTCTTCACCAGGAACTGCTTCGCGATTTCGACTTTTTCCGGCTCGGTGTAACCGTGCAGGCGCAAGACTTCCATGCGATCCTGCAGCGCGGGAGGAATTGTGTGCAGAACGTTCGCGGTTGCGACGAAGAAGACTTGCGACAGGTCGTACTCGACGTCGAGATAATGATCGACGAACATGTAATTCTGCTCGGGATCGAGCACCTCGAGCAGCGCAGCTGACGGATCGCCGCGGAAATCCATCGACATCTTGTCCACTTCGTCGAGCATGAAGACCGGGTTCTTGGTTCCGGCCTTCTTCATCATCTGGATGATTTGGCCCGGAAGAGCGCCGATGTAGGTGCGGCGATGGCCGCGGATTTCGGCCTCATCACGTACCCCGCCCAGCGACATGCGCACGAACTTGCGCCCGGTCGCCTTCGCGATCGACATTCCTAGCGAAGTTTTCCCGACACCCGGAGGGCCGACGAAGCAAAGGATCGAGCCTTTGGGATTTTTCACCAGCTGGCGAACCGCGAGGAACTCAAGGATGCGCTCCTTGATTTTCTCAAGCCCATAATGATCTTCGTTCAGGACCTTTTCGGCACGCGAGATGTTGCGGATTTCTTTTGATCGCTTCTTCCATGGAACCGCCAACAGCCAATCTAGGTAATTACGCGAGACAGTCGATTCGGCTGACATCGGCGGCATGGCTTCGAGCTTTTTCAGCTCCTGCAGCGCCTTGTCCTTTACCTCTTTCGGCATTCCGGCGCTTTCGATTTTCTTTTTCAGTTCGTCAA
>Ga0335073_10014030_pt1 | contig 11232 bp, 18 predicted proteins | sample Lox_Sample_22_FD_207093 | JGI IMG/M metagenome (GOLD analysis project Ga0335073, IMG submission 207093) | Soil microbial communities from Loxahatchee National Wildlife Refuge, Florida, United States - Lox_Sample_2.2 | ecosystem: Environmental > Terrestrial > Soil > Wetlands | place: USA... | reverse complement strand
GGGTTGGACAGTGCGCTTACTCACTCAACAAGAAGAAGCGACTATCGGTGCAGAAGGTATTGCAGCTTCCTTTTCTGCTGTCAATGGCTTGGTACTGGATTTAGGAGGCGGATCATGCCAGTTGAATTGGATGCGGACTGGAGTCCAAACTACAACCTCTAAATCCCCGGTCTCCATGCCATACGGCGCAGCAGCTTTGAGTAACCGCCTCTCGCGAGAAGATCCTGAAAAGCTACAAGAAGAAGTAGTCAACGCATTTAAGAAGGCTTACGATACGATCCAAATCCCCGACGACATGAAAAGATGGAAGAGTCAGCATGTATGGGCCTGTGGCGGTGGTTTCCGTGGAATGGGCTATTTTCTCTTAGGAAAACATCCAATTCAACCATATCCGATACCCTTGATTAACGGGTTTACGGTTGCAGCTGGTACTTTTACACAGGCAGTAGCGACGCAAGCGCTCGCCACCACCCAATCTGAAATGGAAGATATGTTTCGCATATCTAAAAGACGAGCTGCTCAAGTGCCGGCAGTCGCATTGGTTATTCACGCCCTCACACGAGCCATCCCAACTCTCACCCAAATTCACTTTTCTCAAGGTAACAACTCTTCTGCGAAAAGTTCTGATGTTAGGTGGTGTTCGTGAAGGTGTTTTATTTTCCAAGTTACCAGCTGAGATCCGAGACCAAGATCCTCTTTTCGCGGCAGTCTCACCCTACTCACCACCATCTTACGAGGCACTCCTTGCAGCCGCAAAATTAGCAATGCCATCTTTTCTCCCACACGTAATGCTTACTCGCGTTCTTCCCTCGCTCATTTCTCTATCTTACCTCCACTCCCGTCTCCCTAAAGAAGTCGCCTCGATAGCAGCCTTACACAGCATGACAATAGGCCAATTGGCCGCTGCGCCAGGAATCACGCACGATATCCGCGCAGCCATAGCTCTGGGTTTATGTGCGCGCTGGGGTTCCGAAGTAGCTGATAAAGAAGAGATGGCTCGCTACGAAGAGTTAGCAGGTGATCTCACGTTCTGGAGCATTTACTGTGGAAAAGTGATTTCTGTGTTGGGAGCAGTATATCCTACTGGTAAAATCACCGAGGAAAGAGTTTCGTTTGAGGTTGAACGGGGAAAGGAGTGGGGTGTTTTTGTTAGGATTAAGGATAACGCGAAACCAGTTCAAAGTATTTTGGATGGTTTTGGCAAACGGATTAAAAGTGTTTTGGGTAAGGAAAAATGGAAAGGGTTCAAATATGATGTTCGCGTTGAATATGATTGAAAACGAATGACTCCAATGGTTGCATTTGGTATTGGTATTGGGTATGGAGTCGATAGTCTCTCTTTTACTGGCAGATGTTGCATCGTTCCTTAAGTGTAGTTTGTCACAAGCGTGGCGAATAAGGTTTTCGGGATGAGTTTCCTATCTGAAGCCGTTGTAAAGCTGTATCTCAGCTCGGCGATCCCGTGACGTAATCGGAAATTCAAGGCGATGAGTCGAAAGCGTGAAAACGAAAATAGCGCCAATCGGTCGTGCATATAAGATCACATCGTCTGAATATCATCAGTGCAGTTATCCTCAAAGCTTCCATCCAGCGCAAATGGCTCCACGACCGGTAATCTCTCCTACAGCTCTACCGACATGTTTAGAGAAAACCACCTTCCCGAAAAGGGTCAATGGCCCTTGTGCCAAAAGATTTACTCGAACAAATTGCAGATTTGGAGAAATTGTTTATTGTGACGAGAGCCAAGTTAATTGAAATCTCGGATCATTTTGAGTCGGAATTGGAGAAAGGTGCGTACTTCAGCTAGTCTGACTCCTTGAATTTGGTAGCTAATGCTCAGGATTGTCGATACAAGGAGGGAGTATTGTACTTCTTATTGAAAGACGAATCTCGAACTAACATATAGCCAATGTTGCCAGCGTGGGTTATGGGATTTGCCGACGGAACTGAGACAGGAACATACCTTGCACTTGATCTTGGTGGGACGAATTTACGTGTTTGCAACGTTGTGCTTTTGAAAGAAGGGAGAAAGTATGACATGATTCAATCGAAATACAGATTGGTATGTGATTGCTCGACAAATCCGGTTCCTAACTCTAGCCTGCTGCTCTACGTACTGGGACTGGAGAAGAACTATTCGACTACATTGCCGATTGTTTGGCCAACTTCTTGAGAGACAACAAGGATATCATGCCTAGGAATAAGGAATATCATCTCGGCTTCACTTTTTCGTATCCATGTGACCAGAATGCCATCAATCATGGTGTATTGCAACGCTGGACAAAAGGATTTGATGTCAAAGGAGTTGAAGGACACGATGTTGTACCCATGTTCGAAGCAGCTCTACAGAAAAAAGGCGTTCCCATTAAAGTCACTGCCGTCGTCAACGATACAACTGGCACTTTAATCGCGAGTAACTTCGCAGATCCACAGACTCAAATCGGATGTATCTTCGGCACCGGTATGTCACCATCCTATCCTCAATTAACGAAAAGGTTGTAATGCAGCGTACATGGAACACGCAGGCGCAATCCCAAAACTCCGCCATCTCCATCTACCTCCCGACTTACCTATGGCAATCAACTGTGAATGGTTTGTCCTTGTAAGATATACTAGCTAACTTGCTCTCAGGGGAGCATTTGATAACGAACATGTCGTCCTGCCACTTACCAAATACGACGTTCTCATCGACAAGGATTCTCCGCGTCCAGGTCAACAGGCTTTCGAAAAGATGATAGCGGGATACTACCTAGGCGAAGTCTTTCGTCTTGTTCTCCTGGATTTGCACTCTCAAAACATCATCTTTGAAGGCAAAAATCTGGACAAAATGCAAGAACCGTATTCCATTGACACAAGCACCTTGGCAGAAATCGAATCAGATCCCTATGAAAACTTGAACGAAACAGGAGATATGTTTATCAAGAAATTCAATCTCGAATGTACGGAACCTGAATTACGTCTTATTCGTCGTTTGGCTGAATTGATTGGTCTGAGAGCTGCTAGATTAAGTGCTTGTGGTGTTGCAGCTATCTGCAAAAAGAAGGATATTCAGGTATGATTGATCTGTTGCTACTTGAAAATTAACTATTTAGGCATGTTCTGTTGGAGCAGATGGATCAGTATTTACCAAGTATCCTATGTTTCCAGTGCGATTAGCCGAAGCGCTAGTAGAAATTTTTGGCCCGCAACGCGGTCGCAATATCGTCATGAAAGGGGCTGAAGATGGAAGCGGGTACCCACGGCTCCCCATCTCTCCATCCCCCACAAAAAGTTTTTGTTTTGTGGTAGATGGAGAAGACTATTCTTTCTGGGTTTAGGTTACTGACATGTGTGGCTTCTAGAGTTGGCGCGGCGTTGATTGCTGCCATTACGGTTCGCAGAAAGGAGAAGGGGATTATGCCTGATCGCTGATATTCGGCTATAGAAGGGAAAAAGCAAAACGTCGATTGTCTCGGGTTTTGTTGGGGGAGGCTGGAGTGAGACACAGTCCCTAATTGTGGAATGTGGAGTCGAATGGGTTTATGGGGTTGCATGTTAGATTACGAGGGGTTGTGATTGCATGCTGTAGCCGGAAGACCGCGAAATGAATTAAAACTCTTGGATTTGCTTGTTTAGCGACAGGTGGAGAAGGCGCATCCGGGGTGGATAGACAAATCAACAAATTACGGGTAGGAGCATGCGTAGATCTGTGGGGTGATGATTATCTAGTGTTGGGGTTCGGTGTTGGCTGCCTATAGAGTGCAAGAATCGATGCATAAAGTAGCCCGTTAGTTGCGCCCTTACATCATTACATCTAAACGTGTGTTGGGATGTTTTTTCTCCGAAACTCTAGCGAGAGACTGTAATCCAAGTTTGTCCAATTCTCCGCACTGGATTGGGGCGGAAACTCAAATTACATTGGTCGTACGAGAACCACAGATGTCAGATTGCGGAGAGTGGCGGAATTACGTATGAAGAATCTGATTCATTCCCAGGACGGATGCTGATTGACCGATTCTGGCTGATCGGCGGTCCGATGGCCGGAAAGGAAAAAACTTTGTTTTGTGCGGATCGGCCGTTGGTGGCTGCCCCCGAAATACGCAGGAGACGAGAAACCCAAAGCCAATCTATGACCACTATCCGCAATTATTTACAGGGCGATTATGCGCTCATTCGACAGATGGAATTAGCAACGAAAAAACATGGCAGACGACCAAAACCCCCTTTGTCTGTGTACCATGGGTTTGTGCACCAGATGATCCCGATTTTCTTCTTTGTCCTACCTTCGGAGGCCATGGGTAAGAAGCCGCGGCATCTATCCCGACAAGCGAAATGGACTGCAAGCGAGACGATGAGTGATCAATTGATTAATAGAAGAGGAAGGATTCGCCAAAAATATCCTAATGAACAATTTAATGGGGGAATTAGGCAGGTCACGGAACCATTCCGGGCCATGACCGAGGCTTTGATTCAGCAGGAAAGTGACGGCGATTTGCTGCGATTGGAAGTTGGACACGAATCACACGATGGTAGCACAAGCGTGTACACAGCGAAAAATAACCTAAGCTGAAAAAAAAAGTGAAAAAAATAAAAATAATTTTTTCATTTTTCCGAGTTCGATCTAGAGTGTGCGGAGACTGATTGATTTTGCGGGGGAAATTGCATCAATTGACTCGGTTAGCTTCCTGATTTGTCGGTGTTTGTCATTCTCACTCATCGGCTGGGAGATCCAACAATTAATTTCAGTTCTCATTTCGGGGATTAATCCAATGAGTGTGCTGCAGATCCGTAAGCTAAATAGATGCGCAGGATCGTGGCTTTCGTTCCTCGGGCGCCACGCGAGATGATGGAGGATGGACACACGGGTTGGGGGATGTAACAATCAACGTGATCTCACGCACCTGCTGACTCCACCGTCACACTTCGCTGTGTTTCTGTGTGTCTAGTTGCTCCTGCCGGAGCGAAGCCGACGTTCTGAACCCGTCATCATGGGTTCCAACTACATGGCTGGCTGCAATTAAAGATGAGAATTATATATTTTTTATAAACTTTCTTGGATATATAAAGATCCACTTCGTGATCCACTCCAGACTCCATTCCCCGGATTCCTCTCCTCCGAATAAAAAAATATAAAAGTAGCTATTAAGCCTCTCTTAATCTCTCAACCCCCAGTCTCTCCTCATTCACCATGGTCAAATTATTCAATGCACCAAGTTCTTCGGGCAGGTCCAAAGTGCCTGCCATCCTCATGACGGGTACAATTTACTGACATCATCCACATGGGCTGACTTTTTCTCTAGCATTCGCCGCCTTTGGAGGTATCCTCTTTGGTTATGATACCGGTACCATCTCGGGTATCATTGCAATGCCTGCATGGCTTGGCATCTATGGAACTCCTGGCCCAGGCGGAATCGTAGCACCCGGTAATCCTAACGGGTACATCCTTGATTCTTCACGAACTTCTCTCGTCGTCTCAATTCTCTCTGCCGGTACCTTTTTCGGCGCTCTCCTTGCCTACCCTGTCGGTGACATGATCGGAAGAAAGTAAGACTCCTGCATCTGACAACTTTACTAATTCCCTCAGATTCGGCTTGATCTTTGGTGCCTTAGTCTTCTCAATCGGTGTTGCCTTCCAAGTCGCTGCCACCGCCCTTCCCCTCTTCGTCGTTGGCCGTGTTGTCGCCGGTCTCGGTGTCGGTATCGTCTCCTGTCTAGTCCCCATGTACCAATCTGAATGTTCACCAAAATGGATTCGCGGTGCGGTCGTCTCATGCTACCAATGGGCAATCACCATCGGTCTTCTCCTAGCTGCCTGCGCCAACGAGGGTGAGAAAGATAAACCAGATGCATCTGGCTACAGATGGGTCATTGCAATCCAATTCTTCTGGGCAGCAATTCTCGCCGGTGGAATGGCATTCCTTCCTGAATCTCCTCGTTATTTGATCAAGAAAGGAAAATTCGAACATGCCAGACGCAATCTCGCTCGTGTATTACGTGCCGACATTGATTCCGCAGAAGTCAAGGGCGAATATGAAGAAATCGAAGCAAACTTGAGACACGAAGAATCTCTTGGACAAACCTCCTACATTGATTGTTTCAGGAATGGTCCGGGACGTAATCGTTTGCGTGTACTTACTGGAATCTTCCTTCAGGCTTGGCAACAACTCACTGGTATTAACGTAAGATCTCCCTTCAAAATCTCGGACTAATGGGTATAGTTCATTTTCTACTATGGTACAACATTCTTCACTCAAGCCGGTATCTCAAATCCTTTCGTTGTCACGGTTGTTACCAATGTTGTCAATGTCGTTTCTACTATTCCTGGAATGTGGGCCGTTGATAATCTTGGACGACGCAAGCTTCTACTCATCGGTGCCGCGGGTATGTGTATCTGTGAATACATCGTTGCAATTGTCGGTGTTGCGACGCCTTCCACCAACACAGCTTCTCAGAAATCTTTGATCGCCTTTGTCTGTATCTACATCTTCTTCTTCGCAGCTTCCTGGGGTCCCGTTGCCTGGGTTATCACTGGTGAACTTTATCCTCTCGTACGTTCCCATTTTTAAGACAAGATCTGACGATATTTAGGCTATCCGTGCAAAAGCAATGTCTATGTCCACTGCCTCCAACTGGCTCTGGAACTGGGGAATCGGTTATGCGACTCCCTACCTCGTCAAGACTGGTCCAGGAAACGCCGGATTGGGAGTCAAAGTATTCTTCATCTGGGGCTCAACTTGCTTGGGATGTCTCATCTTCACCTACTTCTGCATTCCCGAAACCAAGGGCTTGTCTCTTGAACAAATCGACGAATTGTACAATGATGGTGTTAAGCCTTGGCGTTCAACCAACTGGGTTCCAGAATCGAATCATTGGGCCGAGGAACGCAGGAAGAGCAGCGTTGCAAATATTGAAAGGACAGGAGATCAAGGACAAATTCATTCTATGGATACCAAAGTTGACAGTCCAGAGTTCAAGAATGGAATTGATGAGAATGAGAAGTCTACTGTCTAGGTATGATGTTGGAGAAACAGCACGTTCATTATCAGATGTAACAAGTGTATTCTATTACCTTTTTTTGAATTTTTCGTAGTATGTCCATATTTCTTAGTCTCTGAATTAGGGGAGCGAAAAGTAGGAGCTGTCATACTAGACATATCTCTCAATTCTTTCCCTCCTTTGTTATGCCAAGTCCAATTGCAAGTCCATCAATACAATCATTTCCTAAAGTCTTGCTACATACGATCTCGACAACTTCCATCACCTGACTCCCGGAACATGCAAATCTACCCATCACCAGCCGGATAATTTCATATCTTTTCATTTCGGAAGATCCAACCCCGAGGAGACTCCATTGTAACACCTCCATCTCCTTTTCTCCACACCACGCATCAATACAGTTTACGATGCATCTTGCTCTTGTGTAACGTTCACTGCATGAGCTTCAAACGCGGATCGGAAAGCCGACGCATCCACCTTCTCTTCCTCCTCAGATTGTATACAACTCCGCCAATCCAATCTCTCCTCCAAACCTAAAATTTTGGCCAATATCCTACGGGGTAATTGTAAATCAAAGCGTTCAGGTAAAGTAGCCACATAACTTCCTTCAGGCAGGAAAATGCGACAGTATTCTTCGTTTTCCCCTGGGGAGCGCTTTTCAAGGGTCATCTTCCGTTCAGCAAAGCCTTGTATGAATTCTTCTGCTAGGTTTTCGGTTTGTTTGATGGGGAGCATTTGCCAATGTGCGTGAATGCTTTCTGCGTGTCGGAATTCAAAGGTTACGGCTTGACAGTTGAGGGAGTTGAAGAAGGAGGTCAGTTTGAGACGGTAGGATTCCATTTCTTCGATTTCGCTTGGGAGAGCAATTGCTCGATGTGCAATGGGGATGATTAAAACGTGTCCTGAGAATGGAAGGCCGGAACTTTCTGGTGTTGTCAACGGTCCTTTTGCTAATGCTAGATAGACTTCTTCTCCAATTGATACAATAAGGTGTTTTGCTACATTAACGTTTGACAGGCAAAAGAAGCAGTCGTTCGCTATTGACATCAGTCAGAATCTCAGTGGGAATATACGTCCGAGCAACTTCTTTCGTTTCTTTTTTGGTTTCTGAGGGCAATTGTAGCTCAAATGTGATTGATCTCCACATATCCGACAAGATCGATCATCTACATCGAATTCGCGTTTCTTGATGGGGTTTGCTGTGACACCGGAAGGTGGTTTCTCAGAAGTGTTTAGACCGACATTGATTTTGAAGGCATAGAACCACCGTTCTTCTTTCACATTTCCAAGGCTGAGGAATCTTGTGTATCCCTTCCCGTTCTCAAACGGTTCTCGTTCGTAGAAAACTCCCTCTGCAGCAAAATGATAGCGAGGATTGACTTTCGCTAAGAGTTCCGCAATAGATTTGGATCCCGAGATATTGAAGGGTTTGGATGAGAGATTCGCAATGCCGGCTGGTGCCATACAAGTAAGCAGTATATCTGCTGATCCCGCCATAGATAATGCATTAATGTCTCTCTTGGTGTACGTAGGTGAATACTCAGAAGATGTGTCGCTCTCAATACCTCCCAAATACATCAACTTTAGACCTTCAGCCGTAGTGTACGTTCCTCGTTTCCCTAATCTCAGTACTCATTGATCCCAAGGGCATACCCAGAAAGAAGAGATTTTCACACACTTGGCCACCATGAGCAACCAACATCTTGACAGATTCAGGTAATTCCTTCCGTCCAATAGTAAAATATGTTGCTACAGGAATTTCGACCTCCCCTGAAATGACTTGTTGGAAGTATTCATCTTCGTCCTCACCAAACAGATCCCCTAGACAAATGACCACTTGGAAAGGACCTGCTTTTGAATTCAACGACGATATTTTGGTTATCGCATCTTTTAGACGACCTTTTGCGGAGCCTATGACGAGCACACGAACAGACATCGTCAACAGGAGCGGATGGGCTTGGATCGGCGGAGAAAGGTTGAAAATGGAAGCCCGACAATTTTTGAAAGTGGATAGATCCTACCACTAATATCTCAGTCACAACGGGTAAGACAGTTCCACCGCAATAAAATCTCTAGTTGTTGCGTCAGGCACCAACAAGGTTCCTCCTCTCTTCTGAACATGCCAACGGGAAGCAAAATGAAGACTCCGTCGCAGAGGCAAAATCGAACGAAGCGAGCCTAGGACAGACTTCTAGCGCAATTCAGACCCCATACGCTTCAGCGGTAAACGGCACCGCGCGGGTTCTCTCGGAACCACCCCTCTGCGTCATAATGACAATCAGTCAACATGCGATCCTATAAGGCGCCGAAGCATACCCCGCCTCCACCGAATTCACTATGGCTGCCGGACAAAAGTTTCACGATGAATTAATCGGCACTGCAAATGCTATCGTGGCAGATGGTAAGGGATTACTGGCGGCAGACGAGTCTACTGGGTCCATTGAGAAGAGATTCAAGTCTGTGAATGTTGAAAATACGGAGGATCGACGGCAAAGCTGGAGAGATGTCTTGTTTACAGCACCAGGTGAATTGGACAAGTACCTTGGTGGAATAATCACCTTTGAGGAGACTTTGATGAAACACAAAGATTCCAAAGGAACTCCGCCGGTGAAAGTCATCAAAGATAGGCACATTATTCCGGGAATTAAAACGGACAAGGGGACAGTGCAATTGCCAGGATGTGTTGACGGAGAGACTACGACTCAGGGTCTTGATGGCCTTGCTGACAGGTCTGCGGAATATTATAAGCAGGGCGCCAGATTTGCAAAATGGTTTGCGGGCTTGACTGTTCGTTGCTAATTCCAGGCGTTGCACGTTCAAAATATCTGAGACCACTCCGACTCCTGTCGCCATCTCATCGAATGCACATGTTCTTGCTCGATATGCCGCTATCTCCCAGACCGTCGGACTCTGTCCCATAATTGAACCAGAATTACTGATGGAGGGTGAATTCACAATGGAGTAATCTCTGAAGGCACACATTACTGTCCTCGCAGCTGTATTCAAAGAACTTCACGCTCACAATGTTCTTCTTGAAGGAATGTTACTCAAAGTCAGTATGGTAGTTCTTCCAAAACGCAAAGCTTCTCCTCAGCAAGTGGCAGAGTATACTTGTCGAGCATTGAGTAATACGGTTCCACCTGCTATTCCTGAAGTTGTTTTCCTGTCAGGTGGACAGGGAGACGAAGAAGCGATTGAGAACTTGCAAGCCATTAATGACATCGCTATCAGAGACCGAGCAAGACATCCTTGGAAGTTATCATTTTCATATGGTAAGGAAATCCCAAAACACTCTTTCTGAAAGTTTTAGGTAGTGCGCTTCAAGGAGAGCCTATGAAAGCTTGGGCGAAGGGTGATAATAAGAAAGCGCAAGAGTTATTTGTGGAACGGGCGAAATGGTGTTGGCAGGCAGCTAGGGGAGAATACAAGAAGTAGAGTATGTTCAAGGGGATCACTGATAGTGTTGAGGGTATACCATTAAAAAGATTTATCTATAACTTGCCCTTATTCTCCCATTCTATCCTCTTAATTAAGTCCCTACTCTTTCTATCCGCTAATCTCACAACTTCACAAGTATCCCGCTGACATCCAACGAGCTTAACAACTTTCACCGCCGTCTGCAAACTTACTCTGTGTCCTTGAGAAATGAAGACAGTTTTAGCGGTAGTTCCGACCTTCATGGCCGCCGCAACGGGTTGTCCATTCAAACTTCCCAAAGGTAATGTATCCAAAGGTTTAGCGCCCTTTATCCAGGACGCCACCTTTTCATGATCACTATCCACAACACCCATCTTTGGGGCGACAAGTAACTTTTTCGCCACGCCGATGGTTGGGATATTCAAAACTACACCAAGATGACTAGCCAACCCGAATCCACGTTGATGAAGTACTCCACTTCCATCAACGACGATCACATCTGGTCTATATTCCGGATGTGTTCGTTTGAGTTTGCCAAAAAGGTTAAGAAGAGGTTGAAGTTCTCGGAAGGCAAGGAAACCCGCGATGTAAGGTTCGTTCATTTGAACGCGGGTGTCATAGCCTTCGTACACGGTTTTGAGGACACCGGTGGGAAGAACTTCAACGATAATGAGAGAAGCTACTGCACGGTTTGTATTGCCATGGAAGAAGGAGATGTCGACACCGGCGACGTAACGAGGTTTTTTGTTAAGAATGTCGTCTGTTAAGGAAAGTTTTTGCTTGAGAGTGACTTGTTCTGCACACCATTTCTTTAGGATGGCTCGCTTTTCGGGGGTGAAG
>Ga0335073_10014028_pt1 | contig 11234 bp, 9 predicted proteins | sample Lox_Sample_22_FD_207093 | JGI IMG/M metagenome (GOLD analysis project Ga0335073, IMG submission 207093) | Soil microbial communities from Loxahatchee National Wildlife Refuge, Florida, United States - Lox_Sample_2.2 | ecosystem: Environmental > Terrestrial > Soil > Wetlands | place: USA: Florida... | reverse complement strand
GCGGCCCTGGACGCACACCGGACGCTTCGTCTGGCTGAAGTCCGTGGGCAGGCGAGGGACCATCCGGTGCTGCTAAACGTGCCGGAAACCGCCTACCTTAAGTGCCTGATTGCACATGTAAGCTAAACAAAATAAGATGTTTTGTATGTTGACAATAACAGGCTAAACTTTTATGATACTTATGTACTAACTATAGCATCTTATGGAGTGCCCGAGCCTCGCGCTTCGGAGCATCCAAAGATTTTGAAGGAGGATTTTGTCATGACCGTACTTACCCGTTGGGAACCGTTCCGCGAGTTTGCCACCCTGCAAGACCGCATGAACCGCCTGTTCCGCGAGTCCTACAACGACGCGGGCCGGGATGAGTCCCTCACCACCAGCAGCTTTGCCCCAGCCGTCGACGTCTACGAAGATGAGCACAAGGTCACGTTGAAGATCGAAGTGCCGGGAATCGACGAGAAAGACATCGACGTCCGTGTAGAGAACAACACCCTCACCGTGCACGGCGAGCGCAAAATCGAGAAGGAAGAAAAGGAAGAGAACTATCGTCGTGTGGAACGCCAATATGGCAGCTTCACTCGCACCTTCACCCTGCCCACCACCGTGGACACCGGCAACGTTTCGGCGAACTACGACAAAGGCGTGCTGAACATCACTCTGCCCAAGAAGGCGGAAGCCAAGCCCAAGCAGATCAAAGTGCATGTGGGCACGGAGAAGGCCATCGAAGGCAAGGCCACCGAAGGCAAGACTCCCAGCAAGGCCGCGTAATTCGTCTCGCGTGACCTGACGTGACGCAATGGGCGCATAACGTGGAAGAGCGGCGCTTCAGCGCCGCGTTCAGGCGAGTAAGAATCGGGGCTTTAGCCCCTGAGTCAGCGGGAGGCGGCAGAGGCGACCGCCTCCCGTTTTGTTTACAGCTTGGCTTGCGTTTGCAGTTAGCTCAAAATGATTCCAGCGAATTCGAATCATGAAGGCCACACTCGAAGCGATTAACCAGATGCAAGCGGATGGCGTGATCGGAAAGTATGCCATCGGCGGAGCGGTCGGAGCGACGTTCTATCTCGATCCCGCCGCCACGGTCGATTTGGATATCTTCGTGGAACTTCCCGATCCCGAGCGTGGGACGCTGATCAGCCTGGCTCCTGTATACCAGTTCTTGAAATCGCGCGGCTGTACCGAGTTGGATGAGTACATCGCAATTGGCGGCTGGCCGGTGCAGTTTCTCCCGCCGGCGAACCCGCTGGAAGAGGAAGCCATCCGCGAGGCTGTCGCCACTGAGGCGGAGGGCGTGTCGACGTGGATCATGCGGGCCGAGCACCTCGTGGCGATTGCCTTAAGCGTGGGGCGGCCCAAGGATCACGCCAGGATTTTGAAGTTCCTAGAGCAAGAGGCGGTGGATCTGGAAAAGCTGAGTGTCGTTCTCGAACGCCACAACCTGACATCGAAGTGGAACGACTTTGGACGCAGGTATCCGGAGGGGGCCGATGAGTAAGCCGAAGTTGCAAGCGCGAATGGCCAAGCTCAGTTTCACCGAGAAGATAAAGATATTGGAGAAGCTGCGCGACCGCGAGAAGGCAATCGCTGCTGCCGGGCTGAGGCGGAAACCTCCGAAGGCCAATGCGGCGGACGAGGAATAATAGGCCCGAAGCTGGAGCGATTGTAATTCTGAGCGAAGCGAAGAACCCATGCAGTTTGCCGGCATCGGCAGAAATGCAGAGGTCCTTCGCTTCGCTCAGGATGACAAAATCGAAATAGGAATACATATATGGCAATTCGTTGGGACAAATTCACAGTCAAAGCGCAGGAAGCCGTCCAGCGCGGGAACGATCTTGCGTCAGAGCACGGTAATCCCGAGCTGCAGCCGATCCATGTTCTGGCCGCGCTTCTGGAAGATAAAGAAGGCATCGTGCCCCCGGTGCTGGAGAAAATCGGCATTGGCCCCCAGGCCGTCCTCGCCGAGATTTACAAAGAGATCGACAAGCTGCCCAAAGTTTCGGGCGGAGGAACACAGGCCAGCCTTTCAAACAACGCGAATAAATTGCTGGAACAGGCATTTAAAGAAGCCTCTAATTTCAAAGACGAATACGTTTCCACCGAGCACCTTCTCCTGGCGATTACCCACCTCAAGCAGGATGCGGCGCAGCAGATTCTCGCGCGCCATGGCGCAACCTACGATGCAATTCTCAAAGCTTTGACGACTGTTCGTGGATCGCAGAAAGTCACCGACCAAAATCCCGAAGCCAAATATCAGGCTCTGGAGCGCTATGCTCGTGACCTCACCGAGCAGGCGCGCCGCGGCAAGCTCGATCCGGTAATCGGCCGGGATGAAGAAATCCGGCGCGTGGTTCAGGTGCTTTCCCGTCGGACGAAAAATAATCCGGTTCTCATCGGCGAACCCGGCGTGGGCAAGACCGCCATTGTAGAAGGGCTCGCGCAGCGCATTATCTCGGGCGACGTGCCTGAGGTTCTGAAGAACAAGCGCGTGGTGGCGCTCGATTTAGGCGCCATGCTGGCCGGGGCGAAATATCGGGGGGAATTCGAAGATCGCCTGAAGGCAGTTTTGAAAGAAATCGAAGACTCGCAAGGCCAGGTCATTCTTTTCATCGATGAGCTGCACACGCTGGTTGGTGCGGGCGCCGCTGAAGGCGCCATCGACGCCTCGAACATGCTGAAGCCGGCGCTGGCACGCGGAGAACTGCGCGCCATCGGCGCAACCACGCTGAACGAATACCGCAAGTACATCGAAAAAGATGCCGCCCTCGAACGCCGCTTCCAGATCGTTTTTGTCGGCGAGCCCAACGTGGAGGATACGATCGCCATTCTTCGCGGCTTGAAAGAAAAATACGAGGTCCACCACGGCGTACGCATCAAGGATTCGGCGATCGTCGCGGCGGCCACGCTCTCGCACCGCTACATCTCCGACCGCTTTCTGCCGGATAAAGCCATCGACCTGGTGGATGAAGCGGCCGCTTCCCTGCGCATACAGATCGATTCCCTGCCCACCGATATCGATCAACTGGAGCGGCGCGCCATGCAGCTCGAGATCGAGAAGCAGGCGCTGAAAAAGGAAGACGATCCCAACTCGAAGGACCGGCTTGGCGTCATCGAAAAGGAGCTGGCCGAAATCCGCGAGAAATCCAACGCCCTCAAGGCGAACTGGAAAAAAGAGAAAGATCTCATCGCCCGCGCGCGCCAGCTGAAGGAACAGATCGAGAAGCTGAAGATCGAAGAGCAGGCGGAAGAGCGCAAAGGCAATCTGCAGCGCGTGGCGGAGATTCGCTACAGCCTGATTCGCCAGGCCGAACAGGAGCTGGCAAAACTCACCAAGCAGATGGAAAGCCCCGGCAAAACGCGCATGTTGAAGGAAGAGGTAGACGAGGAGGACATTGCGCGCATCGTTTCCAAGTGGACCGGCATTCCTGTCTCGAAAATGCTGGAGGGCGAAGTCAAGAAGCTGGTCACGATGGAAGAGCGGCTTCGCCAGCGCGTGGTCGGCCAGGATGAGGCGCTGGAACGTGTGGCCAATGCCATCCGGAGGTCGCGCGCCGGGCTGAGCGATCCCAAGCGGCCGATCGGCAGCTTCATCTTTTTAGGCCCGACCGGAGTCGGCAAAACCGAACTGGCGCGGGCGCTGGCCGAGTTTCTCTTCGATGATGAGCACGCCATGCTGCGCATCGACATGTCCGAATACATGGAGAAGCACTCGGTGGCCCGCCTCATCGGTGCGCCCCCAGGATATGTCGGCTATGAGGAAGGGGGCCAGCTCACGGAGCAGGTGCGCAGGCGCCCGTATGCGGTAGTGCTCTTCGATGAAATCGAGAAGGCGCATCCCGACGTTTTCAACGTGCTGCTGCAGATAATGGACGACGGCCGTCTGACCGACGGCAAGGGCCGCGTGGTCGACTTCAAGAACACGATTATCATCATGACCTCCAACATCGGCTCGGCTTATTTGCAAGGGGAGATCCTGCGCAGCAAAGAAGATTTCGAGAAGGCCAGCGAGCAGGTGCTGAACGCGCTGCATGGCCATTTCAAGCCGGAGTTTCTCAACCGTGTGGACGATATTGTCATCTTCCGGCCGCTGGGCAAGGAACAACTGGTCAAGATTATCGAGCTGCGTCTCGAAGACGTGCGCCGCCTTTTGGCCGACCGCAAGATTTCTCTCGAACTCACCGACGCGGCCAAGGACCTGCTTTTCACCCAGGGCTACGACCCGAATTTTGGCGCGCGCCCGCTGAAGCGCGCGATTCAGAAGCTGGTGCAGGATCCGCTGGCGTTGAAGATTCTCGACGGCGAAGTCCTGCACGGCGATCATGTCATCGTCGATGCCGACAAGAAGGCCGGGAAGATGACCTTCGCAGTCAGCAAGCGCGTGGGAGAGAAGGAACCGGCGAAGGCGAAGCGCTGAGGGATCCCACTGCGGAGTCGAGGCCCGGAGAAAGCTTTCTCGGGCTCCTCAGTGCCTCCGTGGTCAGAGCGACGCAGCCCTCATGTGGCACACTAGCTGCATGCCCACTCTCGCCCTCGGCGATTTCGAACTCTCCATCTTTTCCGACGGAACTTATCCCCTCGATGGCGGCGCATTCTTCGGCGTGATCCCCAAAGTCATGTGGTCGAGAAAAGTCGAGGCCGATACGAAGAACCTCGTCACTGCCGGACTCAACTCGCTTCTGATTCGCACCGGGAAGCAGACTGTTCTCGTCGAAACGGGCATGGGCAACAAGCTCTCCGATCGCATGGTCAAATTCTATGGCCAGCCCGCCAAGCTGCTCGACAATCTCTCAGCTGCAGGCATCGCTCCTGAAAACATCGACATCGTCATCAACACGCATCTGCACTTCGATCATTGCGGATGGAATACAGTGCGCGACAAGAACGGCAAAATCGTTCCAACTTTTCCGCGGGCGAAATACTACGCTCCCGAGGGCGAATGGCAATATGCACGACGCCCGAGCGAGCGCGATGCCATCAGTTTTATCTCCGACAACTACGATCCGCTGGTCGCCAGCGGCCAGATGATGTTGCTGAAAGGCGGCGAACAAATTGTGCCGGGAATTTTCGTGGAAACCTTTCCCGGCCACACCGCCAGCATGATGGGGGTGATTGTGCGAGATCCCTCAGGGGCCAAAGCCCAAAAATCTTCGACGATGTCTGGCGGCACGGCTGAAGCCGTGCCCTACCCCTCCTTTGTTCCCACCGCCGCCTGTTACATTTCCGACCTCATCCCCACCACCGCCCACATCGATCTGACCTGGGGCATGTCGTTCGACCTTTACCCGCTGCAAACCATCGAGAGCAAGAAGCAGTACTATGCGCGTTCGATACCGGGAAAGTGGCTGACGGTCTTCACCCACGACCCAAAAACGCCGTGGGCGTTTGTCGAGAAGGATGAAGCGGGAAAGATGGTAGCGCTCGCAGTCTAGGTGTATTCGACGGCACAATCGTTTTTTGCCGAGCAGAATGACAAATCTTTACAGGATTAGCCCGGCCTCTTTCATAGAATGATTCGCGACAACATTAGCCCCATCTTTCGGCATCAGAGACGGGTCACTCGGGTGACAATGGGGCCGTATAAGGGTCTCCCAGATTTCCAAAACACTTCACAAGCGAGGATCACTATGAAGCGGTGGCTACTGATTGGCAGCATCTGTATCGCGTTTCTAATGGGCGCAGCGATGATTGCTTTTGGCCAGGACGAGCACCACGATGACGCACGGCAAGAAGAGAGGCATGATCACGAGGAAAAGCGCGAGGAAAGGCGCAGGATTGACGATGAGCATTTTCGCGCGCACTTCGGACGCGAGCATCATTTCGCAATCCGGCATGTGACCATTGTAGGAGGGCGCCGCCACTTTGCCTACGGTGGCTACAATTTTGAGATTGTCGATCCCTGGCCGCATGGCTGGTCTTACAACGACGACTGCTACATCGATTTTGTCGATGGCGGCTATTTTCTGTTCGACGTGAGGCATCCGGGAGTCCGGATCGCGGTGACCGTACTGTGAAGTTCTGAATTCGGAATTTACGACTCCGCGGCGAAATTGCCGCGGAGTTTTCCCATGAAGGAACAAATCGTCAGCGGAGATAAAGAGACAGTCCGTTCTAAACTTCGGGGACGAAGACCTTCTCGTTCACAATGAGCGCAGGCTCGTTGTGACACGGTCTTGCTTCGAAGAATTCTTCCACTTTCCTGAGAATCTCCACGTCGCTCTTCGACTCGTAGATGACCTTGCGCAGGTGTCCGCCGCCGGGAACTCCGTGGGTAAACCACGAAGCGAACTGCTTCATCTTTCCGACCGCGTCCGGGAGCTCCTCTTCGATCAGCATGCTGAAGTAAGTACGGATCATTTCATAGCGATCTGCTTCGGTGGGCTGTTCGTAGGGAGGCGCATTCCCTGCGGCTGAAGCCGCAGTCAATTTTGTGGCCCTCGCGGCACGAATAAAGTCGTGCCCGTCCCGGTTCGTCTTCGGGAGGGACGTCGAGCAGATATTGGCCGCGACTGACGAGCTTCGCTCGATTGGACAGCCGAGGGCGGCTGTCCCTATATGACCGGTGGCGATTGACGCACAGTACTGCTCAATCTGCCGGAAGATCCACGGATTCGACGGAGCCGTACGGCCGATCATCACCGCATCGCACCGGGTTTGTGCCACCATGGCGCAGGCGTCCTCGGGCGTGCGAATGTCTCCGTTGCCGACCACCGGAATTTTCACCGCATCTTTCACCGCAGCAATCCACTCCCAGCGCGCGTTTCCGCTGTAGCCTTGCTCACGGGTGCGGGCATGCAGCGCGACTGCGCACAGGCCGCAGTCTTCGGCCATGCGGGCCAGCTCCACACAGATAATTTCGTCGTCGCTCCATCCGGCGCGAAACTTCACAGTGAAGGGGATCTTGATTGCCGCGCGCACCGCCTCGAAGATCTTTCCGATCGCCGGCAGATCGCGCAGCAGGCCCGAACCGCCATTGCACTTCACAACTTTTTTGGCGGGACATCCCAGGTTCAAATCGACCAGATCAAATCCGAGGCCTTCGACCATGCGTGCCGCCTCCGCCATCACCTGCGGAGTGCTGCCGAAAAGCTGCGCCGAAATCGGATGCTCGTCTTCGTAGAAATGCAGATAGCGCTTGGCCTTCCTATCTTTGGCGCGGAGAACTCCATCGGCCGAAGTAAATTCGGTCATGATCAAGCCGCACCCGCCGAGGTTGCGGATGAAGCGGCGAAAAACCGTATCGGTCACGCCGGCCATGGGGGCGAGAACCGTGGCGGGTCCAATCGTCACGTCCCCGATGCAGACACTTCCGGGTACAGGCTTTAGAGCCGCTTGCGCCAGGATGTCTGGGTCGCCAGCGGAGCCCGAATTATCCCAGAACTTTTTCACAGGGCTATTCTACCGTCTCGATCAAAACAAAAGCCCTCGCCGAAGCAAGGGCTGATCTGTGTAAATCCCCGCGAAGCCGCGTAAATCCCCAGCGAAAGAGGTTACTTCTTCGCCGTCTCGGCCTTGGCGTACTTGCGGCGGAAGCGCTCCACGCGCCCGGCGGTATCGACCAGCTTTTGCTTGCCGGTAAAAAACGGATGGCAGGCCGAGCAGATTTCCACAGAGATGTCGCCCTTGTGGGTGGACCGGGTCGTAAACGTGTTGCCGCATGCGCAATGCACTCGAACTTCACTGTAAGCGGGATGAATGGCTGCTTTCATAGGGTTCCAACCTCAATTCGAATCATTAGATTCTACCGGATTGATGCGCGATTCAGCAACGGCCGGCCGTCAGGGCAGAGCAGTAGCCGATCAGAACCTGAACTGGTAAGACGCCTTCACGAAGAACTGCCGGCTGTCGTTCATTAAGCCCTTGGCCGTGTATAGCCCGGCCAGTGGATCGAGAGCGAGAGCACGGTCAAGATTCTGCAAGTCGCTGTTGTAGCCGACGTAGATCGCGGTGCCCGGATGCACAAGATAGGTAATCAGAAAATCGCCATTGAACTGCTTTTCCGTCGGCAAATAGGTATAGGGATAAATCGAGTTTCCCGGCGTGTTGGCCAGCAGACCGTTGTATTGCAGAATCACGCGCAGGGCGAGCTTGGGAGTGAACTGCCAGTTCCACTTGCTGCGGATGATGTGGTCGTTGAAGATGCCGCGGCCCACGCCGGGTATTTGCGCCTGCGTCAATAAATAAGTCCCCTCGCCGGTGCGTAGCCGCTCAAACAGGTACGTGTTTTCGATCTTCAATGGCCGGACGGGACGAAACGTCAGCGTGCCGGTGGCCGTATCCTGGCGAGCCAGAAACGGAGTTATACCGGCTGCGGGTACGAAATTGCCGCCATCTCCCCAGTAGTAGTTGGCTCCGACACTGACCTTGCGGAAATAGCTGGTCTGAAAAGAGGCGCCGCTCAGATGCTCATGGTAATCCTGGTTTTGCCTAAGCACATAGTCTGTGTCTTCGGGCCGCAGCCGCTCCCGATAGCCCTCGTAAGGCACGATAATAAACAGCGTCTGCCCGCGCCCATCGATGGCGAAGTAGGGCTGGTAGTAGGTATCGAGGCGCAGGCCGCTATGGTCGAACACGACGTGCTGGTTGATGGAAGGGCCCCAGTCGACAATCCAGCCGCTCTTCGGACGAAAACGGTAATCGATGGACTGATACAGCTCACGCGTATCCACCCGATTCACAAATCCGGGCACGGTAACGAATCCCGGACTCACGTCCTGGTAGGTGCCGTCGTAGCTGAAGTGCAAACCAGCGCGCTGCAACTCCAGCTTGCTGGCAGGCCCGGCAAAATAGTTGTTATTTCCCGCGCGGCTCAGGTTGCCGGAACTGAACGGATAAAGGCTGGCCTCGCAGGTGTTGTACAGATTGATCGAGGGATTCAGCCCCAGCAGATTGCTGGAACTCTCCACCGCCTGTCCATCCAAAGTCCAGTTGGAGCCGAACTTCAGCCGTGTATCCACACCACCAATGCGGTTGAATTCCCCCGTCTGGGGGCATTCCCAATCGGTGTAGAGAACGCCGACGCTGGATTGCTGGAAAATATCGCGGCTTACCCGCGCGATCGTGAAGTAAGACCGTTCTCCGAACAGGGGATAGCTATCGGGGACTCCCAGACCAGGGCTGCGATCATCAGCCGCCATCAGACCCACCGAATATGGTCCTTCTTTGCCGGTAAGACGGATTCCAGCGGAAGGATCCTCAATGTTGCGGGTAAAAAACAAGTCAAGAGGCGTGCGGAAGTAATCTTCATTCTCCAGAAAGAAAGGCCGCTTCTCGGGAAAATAAACCTCGAAGCGCTGGTTCACCGTGATCTGAGGATCTTCCGATTCCACCTGGCTGAAGTCGGGATTCGCGGTCAAGTCCAGCACAAAATGGTCCTGAATCACATACTTTGCGTCCAGGCCAATCTGACCCTGGGCGGTAGCCTGCTGAAAGAAGGGGGTGCCGGTATTGTTCAGAGTGTCGAGAGCGCGAAAGCCGCGCATGATTCCATAAGGGATCAGATCGAGACTGCGTCCGGGAGAAATTCCTTCGAGACCGTAGAGGGTCGCTGCCTGGGCGAGCCGCCCCTCCATTTTGTAGGAAATGTGCGGCCAGAACGAGTCCTCGCTCTTGCGAACAATGCCGCGGTACAAAATGATTCCCCACTCCTGCTCCTTCGTATCGGGAAAGCGCAGGCTCTTGAAGGGAATGGAAATCCACACAACGAAACCGTGACTGGTCACCTTGCCACGCGTATCCCACACGGTGTCGAAGGAAGTATCGAAGTGACCGCTGGTCTCTTCCTCGCGCGAAGCCTCGGTCCAGATGGCGTCCCATTGCACGCCCAGCGGCGTGGTCTGGAAGGCGTAGGCGCGGCGCCGGTCGTGAAAGGTATCGAGCATGACTTCCACTTCGTCGTCGTCGTAGATGTCCTCGCGCGCCGACATGCGCGCCCGTACTTTTCTCGGATCGTCGAAGCATACAAAGACGACATAAAGATTCTTCTGGTCGTAGCCGAGATAGGCTTCGGTGGGTTCGGAAACGGGTTCTCCATCGTGCGGATTCCGCTGCGTGAAGCCGGTGACCTTCGCCATCTGCTGGGCCACTTCGCCGCGCGGCTTCATGGTTAGAAAGTCATCGAGTGATGGGGGCCGCGTCAGTCGCGGAATGGTCAGCGCCGGAGGTTCAAGAGCCGATCTTTCTACGGAGAGCTTCTCCTGAGCAGCAAAGGCGCCAGCCGACACCGCGCCCGCAAGCAGCACGCTGGCGAGGAAGAACTTCAGAAGACTCTGTGCAGTAGCTGCACGCCGGCCCGCCCTCAAATCGCCCTCACAACTCCTCTTGCCCGAGAGGAATCCAGCAAGATACACCATCAGCGCCGCTCGCTGAACAGGAAAAGAGAGTGGGCAGGTTTGCCGAACAAGGTACTTGTGTATGACCGCTGGCGGCTAGAACAGAGAGCTTTGCCGCCGGTTGGGCGCGATCCCGAAGTGCTCGTAGGCCAGCTGCGTAGCGACGCGGCCCCGCGGAGTCCGATTGAGAAATCCGATCTGCATGAGGAAGGGTTCGTAGATTTCTTCGATGGCGTCGGGTTCCTCGGCAAGCACCGCGGCCAGCGTATTCACGCCCACCGGGCCACCTTGATATTTCTCGATGATCGTCAGCAGCAGCCGGCGGTCAACTTCGTCAAAACCATATTGGTCGACTTCCAGCATCTGCAGTGCGGCCTGCGCGGTCGGCTGATCGATGGTGCCCGTGCCGCGAACCTGCGCATAATCACGAACCCGCCGCAGCAGGCGATTGGCGATACGCGGTGTTCCGCGCGCCCGGCTGGCAATTTCAGTGGCGCCGGCTTTGTCAATCCGCACGCCCAGAATTTCCGCAGAACGTTCGACGATGACGCGCAACTCTTCCGGCGTGTAGAACTCCAACCGCAGCACGATCCCGAACCGTGCCCGCAGCGGCCCGGAAATCAGCCCAGCCCGGGTAGTCGCTCCCACAAAAGTAAATGGCCTCACTTCCAGCGTGTGTGTGCGCGCCGACGGACCCTGGCCGATGATGATGTCGAGTTTGTAATCCTCGAGCGCGGAATACAGCAACTCTTCCAGAACCGGCTGCAGGCGGTGAATTTCATCGATGAACAGCACCTGCTTCTCCTGCAGGTTGGTAATGATCGCAGTCAGATCGCCCTTGATCTGCAGCAGCGGCGCGGCCGTGGGCTGAAAGTGTACACCGAGCTCGTTGGCGATGATGTTGGCCAGCGT
>Ga0335073_10014026_pt1 | contig 11235 bp, 8 predicted proteins | sample Lox_Sample_22_FD_207093 | JGI IMG/M metagenome (GOLD analysis project Ga0335073, IMG submission 207093) | Soil microbial communities from Loxahatchee National Wildlife Refuge, Florida, United States - Lox_Sample_2.2 | ecosystem: Environmental > Terrestrial > Soil > Wetlands | place: USA: Florida... | reverse complement strand
ATCAGCAACTTTGCTCTTCCGGATCTCAGGCCGGCCGCCCCAAACAACACGCAATATCTCATCTGCGTCTCGGGAATCTTCCCGTAGTTCGCAGCCACCGGGCCGCGCACCCCTGGCCCGAAGCGAAAGGCCGGAGAGGACGATCATCCTCTCCGGCTTTTTGATTGTTCACAGCGGTCGCGATGCGGAGGCCCGCTCCGCCCCCGGCGTCTGGCGTGCGGGAGAAGCTAAAAATTGATCCGTTCGCGCTCCGTCACCAGCGGGCGGTTCTGCGTCATGGTGTGGATTGACCCGACATACTCGCCGATGATGCCCAGGGCGATCATCTGCACCGAGCCCATGAAGAACAGGCCGATGACCAGCGGCGCAACGCCGACATTGAAACTGGTCCAGAAAACCAGTTTGTAAACGAAGTAGAAGAGGCCGGCCATGAAGCTGAGAATCGCGCAGACGAATCCGCAGAACGTGACCAGCCGCAGCGGCACCTTCGAGAGGTTGGTGATGCCGAGCATCGCGATGTCGTAAAGCGTGTACCAGTTGTTCTTCGTGATGCCGCGCTTGCGCTGCGCCTGATTGAAGAAGACTTCGGCATGCGGCAGGCCGAGTTCCGCGATCATGCCGCGAAAGTACGGATACGGATCGTGGAAGCCGCCGCGGAGAGCCTCGACCACCGAGCGATCGTAAAGCCCAAACCCGGTGTAATGCTCGATCACCTCGACGCTGGTCAGGCGCGCGATCATCCGGTAATACGCCGTGCGGATGCCGTACATCACCCCGCTCTCGTCGCTCGAATTCTTGACCGCGGCGACGATCGGGATGCCCTTCTCCCACTCGCGCACCATCTGCACGATCAGCTCAGGAGGATCCTGCAGATCGGACGCGATGAAGCCCACCGCATCGCCCTGCGCCTGGAAAAAGCCGTGCATGGGCGAGCGCAGGTGGCCGAAGTTCCGCGCGTTGACGATCACCTTCACCGCGGGATCTTCTGCGGCCATCTCGCGCAGCACGCCCACCGTATTGTCCTTCGACGCGTTGTCGACAAAGAGGATTTCCAGGCGGTACTCCGGCAACTGCGCCGCGACCTCCTTCAGCCGCCGATGCAGCTCGCGCACGTTGAGCTCTTCGTTGTAGCAGGGCGAAACAATCGTGATCAGCTTCTGCGTCACCAGGCCGGACCTCATCCGCAAATCTGCCTCAAGGCTACATGCGCGAGCGAAGTTTCCGGCGGCCTTTTGCTGGGGCGGTATCGCTCTCGTACAGAGGCAGGGCGATGGCGATTTTCCGCGCCTCACCTCGCGCTTCAGCGGCAATCGAGCGCGCGGAACTTTGGATCAGCCACCACGGCGGGCAGCTTCCACACCCAACCGCTGCCGTCGTTCCAGGCCGGGTCATACGCGGTGACGACGAGGTACTGGATGCCGAACTGCCGGCAGACATCGCGGGCCTCCCCTGCGCCGGTGCCGTGAAAAACCGTATCGAGCGCAGCGGACATCAGAGGGCATCCGGCTGGGTCGCCTCCGAGGGCCGATCCACAGTCTCCCCGATCGCCGACGATCGCGATCTGGTGTTCCACTCCAAGCTGATCGATCGACTCAACGATGTTATTCGTCTCTGCCGGATTGAACTGCACGACGGCATTGCCTGGAATGGAGCGATTGAGCTTGTCGTATCCAGCCAACGAGATGGCGGCGGTGTCGGACATGCGCAGAGCGTCGGGCCGATGCTGCGCGACCCATTCACTTTCAACAAGGCGTATGCCGAATCGCAGCTGCAGCACTTGAACCGCGGAGCTGAGGACGCCAATCATGATCGCCAGCGAGGCGAGAGAGCGCAGCCATTCGGGCGACGGCCGTGCATCCGCAGAATCGGCCGGGCGTTTCGCCTTCCACTCGGTCCAGATCACGCCGCCGAGCAGTAGCAGTGGAAACTGAAGGAAAAGGGCGGCGCGCCAGCCAAAATCGTTATGCGAAATGAGCGCTGAGCGGAGAAAGGTAATGATGGGCAGGATAGCGATCGCCAGGAAGACCAGCGTGCGTTCACCGGCGCTGAGCACGCGGTGACCGCGCCACGCGGGGACCAGCCAGGCCAGCAAAACCACCAGATAGAAGCCCAGTTCGAGTCCGTAACCGGGGAGCAACAGGACGAGCTTCACAAGGTTGCCGGCAAGGGCAGGATGCACGGCCGCAAAGGGATGCATGAATCCCATTGCCAGGATCGGATCGGCGGGAATCATCTCCCGCACGCCCAGAGCAAAGAGGTGACCTCCGCCGCCGCTTGCCGAACCGCCGCCGGTTCCCTGCTTCAGTTCGAGCAGGTACGGCAGCAGCAGGACGACGGAAAGCACTCCGCCGAGCGCGAGTCTGATGACCGGCAGCACGTCTCGCTCGAACGCCGCCTGCCACACCGCCCACTCGATCATGAGCAGAAAGAACGCAAACGTGACAAAGATGGAGAGGCCGAAGGCGCTCGCCAGGCACAACGCGATCAACGCAATCGCAACGGCGCTCAACCGTCTCCGTTGTCGATCTGCGGTTATGGCCAGCAGCAAAGCCAGCATGCAGCACACGAGCGCAGCAACGTGGTGCGGCACCCACAGAAGCGAGTCGATCCAGCTGGTGATCTCATCGGGCGACCACCATTCGAGATCGAGAGGCTTGGGCAGATGGAAAATGAACATCGTCCCCATCACGGCGATGATGTCGAGTCCTGTGACCCCCAGCAGCCGGACGCAGGCCAGGAACTGACGCCGCAACGGCGCACCGGCGCGGAGCAGGTATTTCAAATAGAGCCCAAGGAGCGCGGCGAGCGCGTAGCCCGACCAAACGCAGCTGGCGGCGAGCACGGCACGCACCGGCAAACGCGCCATGCGCGCCACGACAGCACAATCCACGTACCAGAAGTAGTACTGCCGCAGCCGCGCCGCTGCGTGAAAGAAGTACAGGGGATTTGCCGGCGGCACACCGGTGTGCAGGATCGACTCCGTCCAGTCGACACGCGCGCCGACGTCGATGACGGTCGCGCTCATGTACAAACGGTTCTGCCAGTAAAAATCCACCAGTACCGCAACGACGAGCACGATCCAGGCAGCCGCCCATCCCAGCGCAGTCGTGGCTTCCGGCGACCATCCGAAATCCCACCCCCGCCCTGCGCGGCGTCGTTGCAGAATTTCCCAAACCAGGAGGGCAATCCAAAGCACTGCGCAGACGGCGAGCACGGCGGCGGCCGCTGTGACCGACGCGAAGCGGCTGATGAGCACCAGCGCAATGGTGGCGATGGCCGGCGAAAGCGCCACGCTCCAGAAAACGCGCTCGACGAACGAGCGCTCGCGGAACTGGTAAAAATCCGTGAGCCACGCCACCAGGTAGCCGGGGCAAACGGTGACGGGAATCCATGCCGCCATGGCGAGGAGGTCGGCAACAATCTGCGTGACGGTCAAACTCGACATTGGCTGGGCGGAAGGTCAACCCAGTATAGAACCGGTCGTTTCGATCACTGTCACGGATCCGATCACAACGGAAGCAGTCTGGCGCGTGAGGAAACCAGTTCTATACTGGCCCTTCGATTTTTATCTTCGAGGAGGCCTCTCGCCGCATGTCACGCCCTCGATTTTCTCCAGCTGCCAGCCGGATTCTCGCTGTCTCGACGTTGATTGCCGCCCTGGGCTTCACGCTCCACGCGCAGCAGCCCTCATCGCAGGCGCGTCCATGGCTCGACACTGAGCTGCCGCTCAATCAGCGCGTCGATGACCTGATCGGCCAGATGACGCTCGAAGAAAAGGTGCAGCAGATGCGCGATCACGCGCCGGCGATTCCGCGCCTCGGCGTGCCGAAGTACGACTGGTGGAACGAGGGCCTGCACGGCGTGGCCTTCGCCGGCTATGCGACCAATTTTCCGCAGGTGATCGGCATGGCGGCCACGTGGGATGCGCCGCTGGTGCACGCGATGGGCGAGGTCGATTCCACCGAAGCGCGCGCCAAATACAACGAGGCCATGCGCAACGGACAGCACGAGCAGTTCTTCGGGCTCACCTTCTGGGCGCCGAACATCAACATCTTTCGCGATCCACGCTGGGGACGCGGCCAGGAAACCTACGGAGAAGATCCGTTCCTGACGTCCCGCATGGGTGTTGCTTTTGTCACCGGCATGCAGGGCAGCGATCCGAAATACTTTCGAGTCGTTTCCACGCCCAAACACTACGCCGTCCACAGCGGCCCGGAGCCGCTGCGCCACCAGTTCAATGTCGACGTTTCCCCGCACGATCTCGAAGACACGTATCTGCCTGCTTTTCGCGCGGCCGTCACCGAGGGCCATGCACAATCGGTGATGTGCGCCTACAACGCCATTGACGGCGCGCCCGCCTGCGCCAACACCATGCTGCTCAGAGATCATCTCCGTGACGCATGGCACTTCGACGGCTACGTTGTGAGCGACTGCGCCGCGGTCGCCGACGTCTTCAACGGCCACCACTACACGCCGGACATGGCGCACGCCGCCGCGGCCGTCGTGAAAGCGGGCACTGACCTCGAGTGCGGATTCGCGCAGGGGCAGGCCTTCCCTGCTCTGGTCGACGCCGTCCACCAGGGAATCATTGCCGAAGCCGACATCGACACCGCGCTCCGCCGCCTCTTCACCGCGCGCTTCGAACTGGGCATGTTCGATCCGCCATCGAGCTTCGCCTACGGCCAGATTCCCTTCAGCGAAGTGAACTCGCCAGCGCACCGCGCCCTCTCGCTGAAAGCCGCGGAAGAATCGATCGTTTTGCTCAAGAACCAGGATTACACTCTGCCGCTGTCGTCGTCGGTTCGCCGCATTGCCGTCATCGGACCCACGGCGGAGCTGGTGCAGTCGCTGCAGGGCAACTACAACGGGCCGCCGCCGAATCCGGTATATCCCGTCACGGGCATCGAGAAGCGCTTCTCTTCCGCACAGATTAACTATGCGCAGGGATCGACTCTCGTTGATGGATTTATGATTCCCATCGAGCACTCGGCGTTGCGCCCGGCCAGCGGATCGGGCTTCGGTCTGACCGGCGAATATTTCAACGGAACGGACTTCAGCGGCGCGCCGGTGCTCACACGCACGGATCGCAACATCAACTTCAACTGGGATAAGGTCGTGCCGGTGCCGGGGCTGGAGCGGAACAACTACTCGGTGCGCTGGACGGGCAGCTTTGTGCCGCCGGCGCCTGGCGATTACCAGCTTGGGGTGCGCATCAATTACTGCTACGCCTGCGAGAATGCCGAGCATTTCCGGCTCTATCTCGACGGCAAATTGATCGTCGGCAGCCCTGACAAGAGCACGGGCGAGCGCGGCGCGGCATTCCAGGCGAAAGTCCACTTCGACAACACGCAGCCGCACGCGATTCGGCTCGAATATTTCCACGGCACCGGGAGCGCGGGCATCGATCTCTCATGGATCGCTCCCGCCGATGCGCTGCGCAACGAAGCCGTCGAGGCGGCGAAGAATTCCGATGTCGTGGTGGCCTGCGTCGGGCTCTCGCCCTCGCTCGAAGGCGAGGAGATGCCCGTGCACCTCGAAGGATTCAGCGGCGGCGATCGCACCTCGATCGATTTGCCCGCCGTGCAGGAGGATCTGCTGAAGGCCGTCGCCGCGACGGGCAAGCCGCTCATCGTGGTGCTGCAGAATGGCAGCGCACTGGCGGTGAACTGGGCTGCGCAGAATGCGAAGGCCATTCTGGAGGCGTGGTATCCCGGCGAAGAGGGCGGCACGGCGATTGCCGATACTCTCGCGGGCGAGAACAATCCCGCGGGACGCCTGCCGCTGACGTTCTACACCGGCCTCGATCAGCTTCCGCCCTTCACCGATTACTCGATGAAGAACCGGACCTACAAATACTTCACCGGCAAGCCGCTCTTCGGGTTTGGTTATGGGCTGAGCTACACGACCTTCCGCTATAGCGACCTGAAGGGCCCATCGCTCGTCACCGCCGGCCAATCCGCTTCCATCGAAGCCACGGTCACAAATTCCGGCTCGGTGGCGGGCGACGAGGTAGTGGAGCTTTACCTCACGCAGCCTCACGGCTTCGAAACGCCTATCCGCGTGCTCGCTGGATTCACGCGCGTGCATCTCGCGCCCGGCGAGTCGGGCGTCGCGCACTTCCAGCTTTCGCCGCGTTCGCTCGGCCAGGTCGACGAGCAGGGGAACCGCGTGATCCTGCCGGGCCGGTACACGGTGTCGGTCGGCGGCGCGCAGCCGGGCGATTTCGCGGAGGAGCAATCGGGACAGTTTACGGTTGCGGGACAAGTGGAGCTGCCGCAATAGGATTCTCAGGTTGAAGGTTTCGCTTCTCACTCAAACGTTTGAGCTGATACACTGACGGCCACACGAGGTCCCATGCAACGTCGCATGTTTCTGAAGTCCGCCGCCGCCCTTGCCGCCACGCCTGCGCTTGCCTCACTCGCTCGCCCGGCAGGCGCGCAAACGTCATCCCTCGCCACGCCCGCGCGACATCGCTTCCCGCAGGACTTCATCTGGGGCACGTCGACAGCCAGCTACCAGGTGGAGGGCGCTGTGCACGAAGACGGCCGCGGTCCCTCCATCTGGGACACGTTTTCGCACACGCCTGGCAAGACGTTCATGAACGAGAACGCCGACGTCGCCGACGACTTCTACCACCGCTATCAATCGGATGTCGCCCTGATGCAGCGCCTCGGCTGCAAGGGCTTCCGCTTCTCCATCGCGTGGCCGCGTGTATTTCCGCAGGGCACGGGCACGCCCAATCCGAAGGGTCTGGATTTTTACAAGCGGCTGCTCGACTCGCTGCACGAGGCTGGCATCGAGCCGTTCTGCACGCTCTACCACTGGGATCTGCCGCAGACGCTCGAAGACAAAGGCGGCTGGCCGAATCGCGATACCGCCTATGCCTTCGCCGACTACGTTAAGTACACGGTGGGCCAGCTTTCTGACCGCGTCAGCCACTGGATGACGATCAATGAGTTCGGCTCGTACATCGACGGCGGCTACGGATCGCCGTGGGGCGCGCCGGGGCGAACGGTCTCGGCCAAAGACCTGGCGCAGACGAAGCACTACGCTGTTCTGGGCCACGGTCTCGCGGTGCAGGCCATTCGCGCCGCGGCGAAGGGTCCCGTGCAGGTCGGCCTCGCCGAAGACGTCTCCGGCTTTATGCCCGCGATCGAAGACGACGCGCACATCGAAGCCGCAAAGAAGGCTCTGCGCGAAGAAAACGCCGCGTACACCACGGTCCTCCTCGAAGGCCGGTACACCGATGCTTATCTCAAAAAGCTCGGCGCAGACGCGCCGCATTTCACGCCCGAAGAGCTGAAGATCATCTCTTCGCCGCTCGATTTCTGGGGTCTCAACTGCTACACCACACAGGAAGTCGTCCCAGCCGACACGCCCGAGGGCTACCTCGTGGTGCCGCGTCCTGACACCTATCCGCACATGGGCTCTCCCTGGCTCTTCGTCGCGCCGCCCGCGCTCTACTGGACGCCGAAACTGATGACCAGCCTGTGGGACATCAAAAAAATGTACATCACGGAGAACGGCTGCGACTCTCACGACGTGCTGCGTCCGGACGGCCGCGTGCTCGACTCGGACCGCATCCAGTACCTGCGCAGCTACCTCGAAAACCTGCAGCGCGCCGTCGCCGACGGCGTTCCCATGGCCGGATACTTCCTCTGGAGCCTGCTCGATAACTTCGAGTGGTCCTCCGGCTTCAGCCGCCGCTTCGGCATCACCTACGTCGATTACAAGACGCAGAAGCGCACGCCCAAGCTTTCCTCGGACTACTATCGCAGCGTGATCGCGAAGAACGCGGTGGTGTGAGGGAAGATAGTGATCCGTGGCCAGTGGTTAGTGGGCCCGCAGAGGCAAGGTCACTGGCCACAGGCTCTTCGCTCCTGGCTACCAGCTGCCGGCTACAGGTTTAATGCGGCTCTGATACCGTAGTCGTCACCCGACAGGAGGTCTCTCGCAATGCCCCTTCCCCAGGATGAACGCGTCGTTGCTCTTGCCAACGATCTGCTCCAGGTCTTCGATCAGATCTTTGGTTTGCATCCCGGCTTTCGCGCGGCCCACGCCAAGGGCCTGATGCTGACCGGTACTTTCCGGCCGGCACACGGAGCGCAGTCGCTCACCAAAGCGCCGCATATCGTGCGCGAAACAACGCCGGTCACCGTGCGCTTCTCCAACTCAACGGGGATTCCGCAAATTCCTGACAATGTGCCCGATGCGAATCCGCGGGGTTTCGCTATCCGCTTCAACCTCGCCGAGCACGTGCACACCGACATCGTGAGCCACTCGATCGATGCATTCCCCACCCGCGATGGTTATCAGTTTCTCGAGTTTCTGCGCGCCGTGATTTCCAGCGGACCCGATGTGCCATCGCCGAAGCCCATCGAGCAGTTTCTCGGCTCGCATCCGGCGGCGCTTGCCTTCGTCCAGGCTCCCAAGCCATTTCCGTCAAGTTTCGCGCGCGACACGTACTTCGGTGTAACTGCGTTTGCGTTCACGAATGCCGCGGGACAGAAGAAGTTCGGGCGCTATCGCATCGTTCCGGAATCAGGCAACCACTACCTTAGCCAGGAACAGGTTGCGGGGATTTCTGAGAACTATCACTACGACGAGATTACGCAACGCGTATCAAAAGAGCCGGTGCGGTTCCGGATTCTGGTGCAGGTTGCCGACGCCACCGACACCGTCGACGACGCCACCATCCACTGGCCCGAGAGCCGCGAGCAGGTGGACCTGGGGACGATCGAACTGACGGCGGTCGTGCCCGACTCCGTCGCGCAGCAGAAGCACATCATCTTCGATCCCATTCCGCGCGTCGATGGCATCGAAGCTTCGGCGGATCCGCTGCTGGAGTTGCGGGCGGCGATCTATTTGCTGAGCGGAAGGCGGCGGCGCTCAGCCTGACGGCGCCCTGCACGCTAACCGCTCGACGCTATACGCTGTTCCTATGGGATTTCGCGACCTGCTCGGCAATGAAGCGACGGTGCGCCACCTGCGCGAGTCGATCGCGGCGTCGCGTCTGCCCCAGGCGCTCATCCTCGCGGGACCGCGCGGTGCGGGCAAGTTCACGCTGGCCGTGATGCTGGCGCAGGCCGCCAATTGCCTCGACCCCCGCGAAACCGATGGCCTGCCCGACTTCTGCGGCGAATGCAGCAACTGCCGGCGCATCGGCGAAGCCGCCGACCTCGATGCGCGTGTCGCCGAAGCCATCGCCGCTCGCGAAGATCTTCGCGAGACCGACAAGAAGGAAACCCGCATCCTTATCCAGACGCACCCGGACGTGCTGGTGATCCCGCCCGATCCTCCGCAGCTACTGATCAAGGTGGGCCAGGTGCGGACGATGATCCGCGAAATCTACCGCATGCCGGCGGAAGCGCGAAGGGCGTTTTACATCTTTACGAGCGCCGCGTTCATGAAAGAGGCGGCGAACTCTCTGCTCAAGGTGCTGGAAGAGCCGCCAGCGCACGCGACCATCGTTCTGTTGGCGGAAAACCCCGGCGAGTTGCTGCCGACCATCCGCTCGCGGGCGGGAATCTTCCGGCTCGGCGCGATTCCAGTGGAGCAGATCGAACGCCTGCTCGCCGAGCGCTGTTCGCAGTGGAAGCCCGCGGAACGAGCGCTGGTCGCTCGCCTGGCGGAAGGCGCCATCGGTCGGGCCCTCGGTTTCGATCTGCCGGCATGGCTGGCCAGCCGCGCCGATGCGCTTTTGCTGCTGCGGACCTCGTTGCAGGAGCCGGACTACTCTGCGCTTTTCCGGGCGACCGAAGCCTACCGGGCCGGCGCCGAAGGCCAGGAAAAAACCGAAGGACTGCTGCGCACCGCGGCGTCGCTGCTGGAGGACCTGCTGCTGCTCAAATCGGACACGCCGCATCTGGTGCGCAATATCGATCTGCAGCGGGAGCTGGCCTCGATGGCCGACGCCGTCTCCGTCGACTGGATCGAGGCGGCCGCGCGTGGCCTGCGTCAGGTTGAATCGGGCATGCGCCGCAACCTGCTGCGCTCGCTCTCGCTCGACAGCTTCGCGGCGCAGTTGAGCGGCACTTAAACCCGCGCTAAATGTCCGGAATCCAGGACGCCGGGGCTTGCCGTTGGATTCCCACAGCCGGTTCACGCTACGATGGCTGCATTGTTCCTGAATCTTCTTCTGCCATGCGACGCGGCTCGGTTTTTCCGCATCAGATAGGCAGTTTCGTCTGAAAAGGATCGTAGGTACTATGCCCCAGGTGCCTGGTTCTGCGGTGCGTGCACTGCGTTCTGCCAAGAGTCCCCTTGAACGGGCCAGCGCTGCCCTGGGCCCCGTCGCGGCTCAACCGCCCGCACCGGCGCCCCCTCGGCCCGCTGGCGATGAGCCGCAGGAACTGAACGTTGTCGGCCCGCGCAAGCTCGTCCGGCCTACGCTGCCTGGTCGTACGCAGCGCGACCGTCGCTTCGCGCGTCGCGACGAGCCCGTACTCCAGTGGATCACCGGCAGCGCCGTTTCCGCGTCGGCCCATGAGAGCTCCCACGCCGAGGCGTTTTATTTCCAGAAGCAGATGCAGACGCAGACGCCGATGGTGTTCGTGCTGGAAGACGGCGAGACCATCGAGGGCTGCATCGAGTGGTACGATCGCAACGCCATCAAGGTGCGGTGTACATCGGTCCGCATGAATGGCTCGCGTGCCTACGATACGGCGACCCGGGCGCTCATCTACAAATCGAGCATCAAGTACCTGTACAAGGCTGGCGAGAACCAGCCACAGCTCTAGAAGAGCAACCGAAGTTCTGAAAAATCGCGGCCGGTTGCCGCGCTTTAATTGACATAATACATTGTTTTGCATAGTATCTTGTTATGATTCTGCCCCCTCCATCAGCTCCCGAAGCCGCAGAGAAATGGGAGGTCCAGCTCCGCAAAGGCTCGCTGGATCTGGCCATTCTGTGCGCTCTTTGGGAAGGTCCGCTGTATGGCCTGGAGATCCTGCGTAACCTTGAGTCCGGGTCCGATCTGGTGGTGGTGGAAGGCACCGTGTACCCGCTGCTCACCCGCCTCCGCACGCTCGGCCTCGTCGATGCGGAGTGGGTCGAGTCGGACTCGGGCCATCCGCGCAAGTACTACCGCCTGACCGACGCCGGCCGTCAGCGCGCGCTGTCGATGGCGCGCATCTGGACTCGGTTCGCCGCGAGCATGACTTCCCTGCTCGCGCCTCTCAGTCACAATCCCACACCCCACGAAGTCGCAGGGGGAAAGCCATGACCTACACAGCC
>Ga0335073_10014025_pt1 | contig 11235 bp, 19 predicted proteins | sample Lox_Sample_22_FD_207093 | JGI IMG/M metagenome (GOLD analysis project Ga0335073, IMG submission 207093) | Soil microbial communities from Loxahatchee National Wildlife Refuge, Florida, United States - Lox_Sample_2.2 | ecosystem: Environmental > Terrestrial > Soil > Wetlands | place: USA... | reverse complement strand
TGGTCCTGATGTCGTCAAAGATTGTGACTGATTGAGAAGGAGCAGAGTTATTATGAGATTGATGATGTCTTTATCGAATTGGAAGTTTTTATAGGCTAAATACTATTATGACAAGGAAGTTTGTGACCAATACGCGCTGGCAGACTGCAATGTATTAAGTTTCAACAGTCTTAAATTCTGATACAGTACTTCAACACGTCCCAGGTCGAGCAAAGCAGGAACTTGCGAGAGAGCGAAAGGCCCTTTATGAGATCCTCGTCTCGTGAGATCTTCCTTAGTTGGCTCGGTCGAGACCGTGTAACTGAAATTTGCGCAGTAAAGCCGTAGCGCGGCTTCTCCTGAAAGTCAAACGGCTCAAGGGCGATCCACGTCCGCGAATATCAGCATCAAGGACCACGGCCATTGAGGAGTACGAAACAGGATGGATCTCCCTCCTGAGTACGTCCTTCATCTTCTTCCTCTCATGGCAATCTGTGGACTTGCCCCTCCTCGATCTCAATCCTCTCCAACCCTCGAAAAACGACCTGAAAGAAGTGCCAGCATCGAATCGACTTCTGCTCCAAAGCCAATTCCGATATTAGCCTCCATTCCCTATATTGATGGTCAGCTAGGCACCGCAATTCTCAAAATAATTGAGCAGTGGAGAACAATGGCGTTATGGGAGCCTTTTGCTTCAAAAGATAGACAAGTGCCCGGCGCTTCTTTGGAAGGCATGTTTCGTGTGATTCCTGTGGATAGAGTATGCAAGATCCTAAAATTGAGGGACATTGTTGATTTGTAGAGTTTTAGGTTACCGCCGCAGAAAGTGAAGAGTTCCAGTGAAATTGGAGCAGAATTGCATTCTCCTTTGTCTCCTTTTATACCGGAGTCACCGTTATATCCTGATGGGATTATGTCGACCATGTGGATTCGGAAGCATAGGGATATTGTCCCTGCTATTTTTGTGTCGTTTTATGAATTGAAGTCGGATGAGAAGCCGTATCATGTCGCAGATGAGGAGTTGGCTAGACATTTGGTTGAATTGAAGAAAACATATCAGGAACGAGGAGTTAAATTATGTGCTGTCCTCACAGGTCCATGGGAATGTATCTCACCCAAGTCACTTTGAAAACTGACAATGAGACGACCAGGTGGCTGCACGACTAGAGTATTTTAAGAGAAACTCCACCCTCGATTCGAAAACTGGATTGTTCTATCTTCCTCCTCCCAGAGATGAACAATCTCTGGTTGATTTCTTCAGACAGTATTCCCTCTGAAAACTCGTGTCTCACACTAGGTTGCGTCAATCTCAATATCCGTTCGCCGTAGAACATTTCCGCCTCCGCTTCAATAAGACTAAAAAACGTCGTCCCAAAATTCCCCCAGCCCTACCCAACCAACCTCCTCCACTAGACTCCAAAGGCTGGAGCGTCCGCACAAACTTCAAACTAGCTGTCTTCTCAGAATTCAAACAAGAACTTGACATCGCCATAAAACACTACGAAACCTCCCTCTCAGAACTCATCGATCTCTTCTCCTCAACAGCAATCCTTGCTCCCCGCTCAAAACGCTGGACAGAAGCACGGATCCTCGCTGACTCAATAACCTACAAACTTTGTAAATTGTATTTGTATTTAGGCGAGCATACTCGGTGTATAGCGACGTTTAATATGTATAATAAACGGATGTCGAGTTTGTTTAATGGAGAGGGATTGGGAATTGAGACGGCGGAGTATTGGAGGTGGTTAGGTAGGAATCATCGCATTTTCGCAGAGTTGCTGGTCATTTCAGAGGCGGTTGTTGTGGGTGAGAAGGAGATTGATGAGGCTGTTAAGGCGGTTACGGGGGATATGATCGTTAATGTGGATCAGGTGTTGCATCATCCTGGTTATTATTACCTTGTTGCTGCGGATTGTACGAGGAATGAACATGCAAAGTCACAGGGAAAGGAAGTATTATCCCTGTTACCCAAGTTTGGACTGACTTTAGGCGCTGAGTAAAGAGAATGGGGAGAGTAAGGATATGAACTCCTTGATGTTTGAGAATTTGAGTTTGGCTGCGGAACAATTTGGACGGAGAGGGATGAGAAGAACGACAGCTTATGTGGAGCTCGCGAGATGTAAGTCACGGCATCTTTCAGGGAAGGATGACGTTGCATTGGAATTATTGCAACCGGTAATGCTCCTATATCGATCCGAGAGATGGTATGAGTTATTGGAAGAAGCTCTTCTTCTTGGATTGGAATGTGCAAGAAGTTTGGATGACGAGTCCAGTGTTCTCCGATATTCGTTGGAACTGCTTTCTGATGGTCTGGCCACTTTTATTTCTGATGCTGACCATCAAGAATTTCGAGTTCAAGAAGACAATACTTTTAAACCGCCTGCTCTATTGTCTTCTTCTTTTCAGAACCCCGCATCTGAAAAGAAGAAGACAGAAATCACAGTTAGCGCGTCAGAATTCGTTTCTTTTGGTATCATTCTCATATCTACAACAAATTAATTCAACAGTTCAACCATCGTTCACCTTTCAATCCAAGTCAACCTCTGCTGGATCACCTGTATCCTTTCAACTATCCTTACAATTGCATGCTCGCCGAAACCTGCCAGGGGTCACCTTCTCTTCCGCAAGTCTCTCGTTTAACGAACAGATTCCTGAAATTGTCCTCACACATTCTTCCTCCGAGTCGAAGAAATTACAAAAACTCCAACTGAATGCGCCTGCTGGATCCGCTAATCTATCACTAGAACCCGGAGAAACGAAAGTGATGGAGTTTACTTATACACCGGTTGCCGAAGCGTTGATCGAAGTATGCAAAGTGAGATGTTGACCAACTAATTGTAGGCCATGGCCTTGACTTTGTCTGTTGAAACAGAAACGCAGATTTTCACTATCTACTTTTCGTTTCCAGAGTTGTATCAACCTAGTGAGACGTTATGGCGAGTAGAGAGTATATCGTACTTTGAAATCGATCTAATTGAAGATTCCTGTGTACCACGCATTCTGCGTTTGGGTAATTCAAGGCAGTTAACGTAAAGTTCTCAAGGAGGCAAGTCTAATAATGATAGTGTCCATCCGAAACCTCCCAAAGTCGGACTGACTACAAATTTGCATGGTCCCGCATATGCCGGAGAAGAGTTACCAATTCTAATTACACTCGAAAATGGTGAAGATGAACCAGTCAATCTAATAATCCAATACACCAGTCCGGAGGAAACCGAGAGCCCAACAAACCTATTTTTCTGGCCTGATTCCCAGAACAATCTCATGGATATTGGAAAGATTGAAGCTGGCCAACAATACCAATGCAAATTACTCTTCAAAGCTCCTTTGCAACCGGGAGATTGTCCATTAACATTGGTTGTGAAATATACCCTTGAGTCAGATAAAATGACGGAGGTTAGTAAGATGTTGACGTTGGATGTTCCTGTTATTCAACCTTTCCACACGGATTTTGGAATTGCCCCTTTGTTGAGTGGGAAAGAGGATATGCCAGATTTATTTGGAGATGCAGAGTCAGCGTTGAAGGTGTGTCAAAACTGGATGTTGACCAGTTCTATCACAAGGCTTGGTTCGGAGACGTTGGAGGTGCAGAGTGTAATTGTGATGGGGGAATTCTCGAATGCGGATATGATGCTCTCGATTCATCCCGTGGAAGATTCAAATGGTGAACTCGCAGGTAAGCGGCGTTTAAGAGTTTATCTCACGGTAGTTCTGGATGCTGCACCATACACAATTCGCAAGCTGCTGTCTCTTTCTCGGCCGGAAGATTCCGATACAACTCTCGCTCAATTACGATTGATAGTTACTTGGCGTCGAAACTCAGACGCTGAAACATACGAGTGGAATTCCATCTCACTCCCTATTCCCGAACTTACTTTCTTTCCCTTCGTTCCAAGAATATTAGCAGGTCCTCCTTCTAAAGAAAGTTCTCTGATTGCAGATGTCGCACCTCATACCACAGTTCTCGACAACCCGCAATACATACTCACATACACATTCGAGAATCCTACATCACTGCTACTGAACATCGATGTGCACGTCGAATCCAGCGATGCCTGCGCCTTTGCAGGACCGAAGCAAGTACGATTGGGATTATTACCGTTCAGCATGCATGAAATCAAACTTATTATCATGCCGGTGTTGGAAGGAGAGTGGGTGAAATTACCTCGGTTGAATGCATTGGAAGAGGAAAGGAAAAGGCCGTTGGAAATATTAAGGTTGAAAGACAATATCAAATCTGAAGGGCCAGATTTGTTTTTGAGGACTCGATCAAACGAAACGAAACAGGAGAAATAGGATACCATTAATTAATGCATCAGTCACTAGAAATAACCCGTGAGATTCACTCAGATTTCCTACACATGGTGAGCATGTCACATGGAGTAGTTGCTCGAGATACTCCATTCTCGTGGTGGAGAAAATTACCATAAATGGCTTTGGCCGAGATCTCGTTTCCCCAATCGCGGCAAATGACGATCCCCAAGCAATGACAACACCCGACCCAGGAGCCCAACGCCGTCACGCTCCACCAACAGTAACTGCCATTGCAGGGGGTCTTGCTGGTTTAATATCGCGCTTCGGCATAGCTCCTCTCGATGTCATTAAAATCCGATTACAACTCCAATCGCGCACTGCAGCAACTTATCGCGGTGCCATCCACGCTGCTCGAACGATCATCGAGAATGAAGGCATAACAGCATTATGGAAAGGGAATATTCCTGCAGAATTGCTCTATGTGTCGTATAGTATGGTACAATTTGTTGCCTATCGCGAGGCACATGTGCTTCTGGAGGGGATGCATATGGAGAATCGGTATAGGCCGTTTTTGGCTGGAGCGATGGCTGGCACGAGTGCGACGTTGGTCACATATCCGCTCGATTTGTTAAGGACGAGATTTGCTGCTCAAGGAACGACGAAGGTTTGTATTTTCTTGTTCCAACGCCAATTGATTGTAGATTTATAGTTCTGTGAGACATTCGATACAGGAGATCCTTCGCGACGAAGGATTACGAGGGTTTTATCGAGGAGTATTAACCTCGGTCGTTCAAATTGCTCCTTATATGGGCATCTTATTCGGGACCTACGAGGCTACTCGCACTGCATTTACACAGTACAACTTATTTCCTCCACGAACTTCTGATTTTCTGGCTGGCGGTATTTCGGGCGTGGTGAGTAAGTGTGCTGTGTTCCCCTTGGATACGGTTCGCAAGAGGTTGCAAGTACAGGGACCAACTCGAGAGAAATATATTCATAAGGATATCCCTTTATCGCAAGGCATAATACATTGTACAACAGAGATAATTCGACGGGAAGGAGTTAGGGGATTATATAAGGGATTGGGGGTTGCATTGTTGAAGTCTGGGCCTTCTGCTGCTGTAACATTATGGGTCTTTGATGGGAGTATTAGAATGTGGGAATGGGTGAACGAAAAGAATAACAGAGGAAAGGAGTAATTGTATATCAGTATCGGCGTCAGAAAAGTACGCGAATGCTTAAGGAAATATCGGTTTTCTATTCATTCCAAAACCGGTTGCAACGAGAGCCTTTTGCTCATGTCTGGAACAATTATGTAAACCTTCACATATCCTCTCACCAAGAGCCTCTCATGCCCATATTTGTACAGAACTTATTTTACTGGACAGACTCGAGAAGCTCGGTGGTTGGCGTGAGATCACCAAATCTGAGCATCACACTTTCTAGGGTTCAGGGCAATTAGCAGTCACGCAGTGAATAGCAAATTCCATACCTGACCACCGCATCTTAACTTTCGGCTTTCCCTCAACTTCTGGGTTCAAACACTACAATGGCAAAGCGCTCAGCAGACGTCTCCTCTTCTCGCAGAAAGTCTCGTAAGGTATGTATACCAAATGCCGCTTGAATGGCATGGCTGATCTCCTTCTAGGCTCACTTCGCTGCTCCTAGCAGTGAACGACGAAAAATCATGAGCGCACCTCTCTCCAAAGAACTCCGAAGACAATACAAGGTACATCCTATCTGTGTGCTTCTCTCCGGCCACAAGTCACTTTACTTTGAAATTGCATTTGGTTGTTGTTTCATGAACTAACCTTTGCAGGTCCGCTCAATTCCCATCCGCAAAGATGATGAAGTTATCATCACCCGTGGAGGTTTCAAAGGTCGTGAAGGAAGAGTCACTTCTGTCTACCGCAAGAAATGGGTAGTCCACATTGAACGAGTGACAAAGGAGAAAGTCAATGGAGCCAGTGCACCTGTTGGAATCTCACCATCCAACTTGTCAATAACCAAATTGAAGTTGAATCGTGATCGGGAAGCTATCCTTAAGAGAAGAGCTGTACCGGATAAGGGCAAGGAAGCAGAGTAAGTCTGAATACCTTTGCATAAAGGTTCACTTCTTGCAATGGAAGACAAAGTGTGATGTATGGGTGTGTGTGTGTGTGTAGGGTTAGAAAAGCGAGAATGAAATTGCATTTCCTACCTGAAGGTGGTCCCTGTCTTTTGGGGGTGTTTGCGACGTTTGTATAGTGTGAATACGCCGATCTATCACGGTCTTCGACGATGTTCTACGTCGTCGGTCGTAAAACATCGGCGGAGAGCGATTGTCTTCGCAGAAACTCGTTGTTCAAATCCATCTGCAACGAGCCTTTGATGAAAACAGACATCTCAATTGCTTGATCATCTCACTATTTCGTAGCATCCAGAATACGCCTTTATCTTGCCGTGACTTTAATAGAATCTTCTTTTGCTTCTCCTATGAAATTGATTTCCTTCAGAATGTCTGTCGGCTGAAGTGCTGAATTGCTGTTTCGATTTCAACGCAAAAATTTCTTGCTGAGCGTCGATCTCCTTCCACTTGACCACAACGTTGTCTCTGTCTCTGCGTGCCGTCCCTCGGCACCTTCCTTTCCCTGCTGTCCGTTCTGCCTTTTTTTCAACTTCACATCTCCTTCTCAAAAACAGAATGCCTCCTAAAAAAGCAGCTCAAGAGAAAAAACTCCTCCTCGGCAGACCAGGAAACAACCTCAAGGTACATATCCTCCTTGCATAACCCAGACTTGGATTTTCTTGCAACCTACTAATTCACGTAGAGCGGTATCGTCGGTCTCCCAAATGTCGGGAAATCAACATTCTTTCAAGCATTGACGCGCTCTGACTTAGGCAATCCTGCGAATTATCCTTATGCTACTATCGATCCTGAAGAAGCTCGTGTGGCCGTGCCTGATGAACGTTTCGATTGGCTTTGCGAGTTGTATAAACCAGCTTCTCGAATTCCTGCATTTTTGACGGTTTATGATATTGCTGGATTGACGAAAGGAGCGAGTACGGGTGCTGGATTGGGGAATGCGTTTCTAAGTCATATTAGAGCTATTGATGCTATTTTTCAAGTTGTTCGTACGTTCCCTTTTCCCGCCAGTTTGGTATGTTTGGCCAACACATGCTGATGGTAGGTGCGTTTGATGATGCAGAGATTGTGCATGTGGAAGGTGACGTTGATCCTGTGCGAGATCTAAGTATCATTTCGGATGAATTACGAATTAAAGATATTGAATTTGTGGAAAAGCATTTGGAAAGTGTCCGAAAGATTACTGGTCGTGGTGGACAATCTCTTGAAATCAAGGCCAAAAAGGAAGAAGAAGTCATTGTCGCAAAGGTTTTAACACATCTACAGAATGAGAGAGATGTCCGTAAGGGTGACTGGAATAATAAAGAGGTACCCTCCCCCTGTTGTTGCATGGCATTGTTTGTGATGACAAAGAGCCCTAGTGCTCGAATAATCCCAGCTCGTCGAGCTCAAATGAGCAATGAGATGCTGTTCCTCTGAACCCTCCTTTCCTCTTACTTCGTTTCTTGTATCGTGGGTAGTAGCTAATGCGAATAGATCGAAGTTATCAATAGTCTATTGCTATTGACAGCAAAACCAGTCATCTACCTCGTCAACCTCTCGGAAAAAGACTACATCCGCCAAAAGAACAAACATCTCGCCAAAATAAAAGCCTGGATCGACACCAATAATCCCGGAGACCTTCTAATTCCCTTCTCCGTAGCCCTCGAAGACCGTCTTTCCAAACTCCCCGAAGCAGAAGCAGCGGAAGAACTTAAAAAATTGAATACCAAATCTGCTCTCCCTAGAATTGCGGTATCAGGATACCAAGCGTTGAATCTGCAGTATTATTTTACATGTGGACCTGATGAAGTCAGAGCTTGGACTATTAGGAAAGGAACCAAGGCGCCTGCTGCAGCTGGAGTTATTCACACTGACTTTGAAAAGAATTTTGTGGTTGGTGAGATTATGAGGTTTGAGGATTTGAAGGAGTTGGGGAGTGAAGCTGCTGTCAAGGCTGCGGGGAAGTACATCACCAAGGGCAAGGAGTATGAAGTTCAGGTATGCTTCTTTGGTCAATCTTGCTAACATCTTAGGATGGAGATATATGTTACTGGAAGTCGGGGAAGAAGTAAATGTTGGAATGAGCAGGATGTGCATGAATTCAATAAGTCCATATAAGTGGAAGGCATGTAATGAGATGTCCTGTATGTGAATAATTTTCTTGCTGCCTGCTTACCGTCCATATCAAATCTCTCGTTGGAGATTGACTGAAAATCTGCTGCAATTATGTGGCGTGAATTGGTCGAATCCAGGGGCACACAACCTTAAAATGGTGAGGGACAGAAGAATGTCCGCAGCACGGAAATTAGGCCAACGTTTTACCCCTGAAACTTTTGGAAATGAACAGCAACGCCTTAAGCGATACATCATGAAAAAAAGACAGGGAAGTTGGGGGACAAATTATGAGTTCATAGCACTAGTAGTGACGCTGCTACTCATCATTGTTCTCCGTCTTCGAGCTCAGACAAGTACCACATCCTCAGCAGATACACCTCAGGTGCGACTTTTGATAGGAGTTGTTACCACGTGGGACAAAATTGAACGAAGACATCTTATACGGCAGTTGTATCCTCTCTCACTGAAAAACACAAGTGGCGTGGACCCGGTGATTGGAAATGATGTTGTAAGAACTGTATTTGTGATTGGCGACACTCCTGACGAAACTGCAAAACGAATCTTGGAGTGGGAATCTGAAGTGTATGGAGACGTAATGATTCTGGAAGGTGTCCAGGAGAATATGAATTCAGGAAAGACGTATCACTTCTTCAAAGCGTTACATGAGTGGGGAATCTTATATCAAGATGGCGGGTGGACACATGTTGGCAAAATAGACGATGATGCATGGTACTTCTAATTGCGACGTTGCTGATGCGAAAACAGGTTGGTTCTGCCAAACATTTTGGAAACACTTCATCAATTCTACCCTTACAATCAAGTCTATTACGGTCGTGAAGTCGTGTTGGAAGCACCCTACAACTTTGCCTACCACACAGGAATGGCATATTTCCTCTCTTCAGACCTAATTAAATGGATTGCAACGTCGTCTATTCCGGCTACCATGACGAAAGGCCACGAAGATCATCTCACAGCAGAATGGTTCATTAAAGCTGGATGGCGAGATACACTGAAATATTGGATAAGTGATGGCGAGTTCATTGACTATCCTCGGAAAGGTGGTGCCTGGGCGGCTAAGTATACTAAGCATACGAGGGCAGTTCATCAATTGAAAGATCGAGAGGCATTCGTGGAAACTGCGAATTGGTTTATGACGACGAGAGATAGGCCTAAAATGGATAAGGAACTGAGAAAAGCGAAATTGGAATTTCCGGACGAGAAGGTATTCTCTCAAGCCTAGCAATGAGTTGACCTGATTAGTTCCAGAAATGGCCTAATCACCTGAAGGAGACCTGGAATCGCGGACAAACGGCACCGATAACGTGGGTCAATTGGGGGTAGTCAAACGCTGACCACCAAAAAGCAAAAGCATCTTAACAAGTACAAATACAAACGGAATATCCCCAGAAAACCTCGCATTTCTGTTCACTCTACAACTCACTGAAAACTGCCTATCGCTACATCTGAAAGCCCACGGCCAAACCCCATACATTGAAAACAGTGAACAGAGCGGTTCATCCCTTTGATCAAGTGAGGGCGATCAACCCTGCATCTGAGCCTTGAATTGCTCTTGCTGAGCCCTGAACTGTTCCTGCTGAGCTTTGCTCGGTTTCGGTTTTTTCTTCTTTTGACTCGACGCAGCAAGAAGTTGTTCAAACATGTAATCTCCATTATCGGCTTGACCAGGATCCCGTTCAGCAGCTCTGAATATCTTGCCAATCATTAGAATGGCCTCAGCCCGTAAATAGCGTTGTTTTTCCGGAACACTCTTGTCTAAGAGTTTATCGCAGACATCTCTAAACCATCATTAGCATAGTTAAATTGTAACACCACCTTATGACTTGTATAACTTCAAGTTTTGTAGCTTTCCATCCGACCATTAACATCTTTCCAGAAAACTCCAACATCGTTTCAGCAAGTTGCTCATCAGTATACTTTCCCTGTTCCTCCTCCATCTTACTAATCTTCTCAGCAGCAATACTCGCATCAACAGCACTCGTCATAGTCCCCCAAGCACTCTTCACTAAAGTCCCCCTCTCCTTCGTCCTAAACCAAACTCCACCCAATCCCAAAAACTTACTCGACTTCAAACACGTCGTAGCCTTTTGCGTATAAATCAATCCTATGGCATGCAACAAATCGACTCCAAAGCTTTCGAGTTTCAAGATCTCGGCTTCGTACTCCATTTTGGTTTTGAAAGCTTCGGTTGTCGAGGGAGAACGTTCACTTTCTATCCACACGGAAATTTTGTCAAGAAGTTTTTTGGACAGGATGGAAACGCGTTCCTGTCTGATTTTTTCTTGTTCTTTTTGGATTTGGTCGAGTTTAGCTTTTTGTTCGGGAGTTAGACCGCCTTTCTTTTTTCGTCGACGGTCTAGGTCGGAGGTTGGTTGGGGGGAGGGTGTCGGGGCGGGGTTGGAAGGTCCGGATGTTATCGCGGGGAGAGCTTGTCTGCGTGTGGGTGTTGAGTAGCCTGAGCTTGGTTCAGTGGGGGCAGCCGAAGTACTCGTAGTTGGTTGAGATGCTGCTGGTTGTGAAGATGTAGGATTAGTCGGAGGAGGAGGAGAAGTACTTGTTGATGCACTCGCTGTTGCGTCCGTGGGAATGTCGTCTTGTGGATTTACTCCAAGAACTTCCATTGTGTCCATCATATTCTTCAACAAGCTAAGTTCTCCAATCCTACATGTCAGACAGAACACTCTCCCAAGACATACCAATCACTAAAGGCTTCTCCCCCAAAGATCAGAGTGAACATCTCTGAAGGGTCCTCTAACACATGT
>Ga0335073_10014024_pt1 | contig 11235 bp, 11 predicted proteins | sample Lox_Sample_22_FD_207093 | JGI IMG/M metagenome (GOLD analysis project Ga0335073, IMG submission 207093) | Soil microbial communities from Loxahatchee National Wildlife Refuge, Florida, United States - Lox_Sample_2.2 | ecosystem: Environmental > Terrestrial > Soil > Wetlands | place: USA... | reverse complement strand
CGGCGGCTGGGTTTTCAGCGGCACGGCCAGGCAGGACCGGATCCCGTGCGAGGCCGCCTGCGCCTCGAACTCGGGCCAGCGCGCCTTGTCGGCGGTGTCCTCGATGCGCACCATGTGACCGTCGCGCATGGCGTGCAGGCACGGGCCGTCGTCGAGTTCGTACTGCACCTCGTCCACCCGTGCGGCGACTAGATCGCTGCACGCGACGGTGACCGGCCTCCCGTTGGGCCGCATCGTCATCCCGCACGACAGGCCGCCCCGCACCAGGCCGGCCGCCAGCCTGGCCATCTCGTGCAGGAACTCGTCGATGCTCTGGGTGCCGAGCAGGGCGCCGTGCAGTTCCCTAAGACCTGCCACGTCCCTGAGATCTGGCGCGCCGGTACGTTCCGTGGCGACATCTGCTCCTGGTTCTCTCGTCATCAGCACACCCACCTGGTCGATACGCACCCCGCGTATCCTGGCGTTCGTTCCGTTTCCTGACTCCTACCCGGGGCCAGCGAAGCAAACGTGTCGCCATCCCGTGCTGCTCACTCAGGGTCACCGGCAGCAACGTACCGGATGCGAATTCGGACAAGCAGCACCGTTCGGCATGTGACGGACGGTGCGGATCATTAGGATGGTGCGCGACTCGTTTCGAGGCCGCAGCCGATCGCGATGCTCACCTAGCCAGTCCCCGGGGCCGCAGGTGGCATCGCCATGCCTGATGGAGCAGACACACCATGAAATCCCGCTACGTGCCCATAGTGTCGGCAGTCGCGGTCGTGATGCTAGCCGCCGGATGCTCGGGCGGCTCCGGGGGCGGCACGCCGCAGCTCAAGCTCGAGAAGACCAGCATCGTCGTTGACGCGTTCCCCGCCATCGACTCAGCCGGGCTGTACATCGCCGAGACGCAGGGCCTGTTCGCCGCGCAGGGCCTGCACGTGACGATCGTGCCCACGCCGAAGGTCCCGCCGTCCACGCAGGACCTGATCAACGGCCAGGAAAAGGGCAAATACGACATCACCGCCGGGGACTACGTCACCTACATCGAGAACCAGCTGGGGGCGGCGGGCGCGCCCAGGAATAACCTGCGCATCATCGCCGAGTCCTCCTTCCTGCAGCCGAACGTCCTGACGCTGCTGGTCAAGGGGGGATCGTCGATCGGTACGGTCGCCCAGCTGAAGAACAAGACCGTCTCGGTCAACGCGCCGAACGACATCGGCACCCTGCTGATCGATTCCCTGCTCCTGGAGCACGGCCTGACTCCCCGGCAAGTGCACTACGTCAACGTGCCGTTCCCCGGGGTGGAGCCGGCCCTGACGGCCCCGCACAGCGCCATCAGCGCGGCGTTCGCCCCCGAGCCGTTCGTCAGCTTCGACGAAGCGGCGGGCTTCCAGGAACTCGCCGATCTCGACCAGGGCTCCACCCAGGACTTCCCGGTCCAGGGTTTCGCGGTGACCGCGGCGTGGGCGCAGAAGTACCCCAACACGCTGAAGGCGTTCACCATTGCGCTGAACCAGGGCCAGCAGATCGCCGACACGAACCGGGCCGCCGTGGAAACCGCCATCGAGAAGTACCTGGGCATCCCGAAGGAGACCGCGGCGTTCATCTCGCTGCCGACCTTCCCGCTGGGGGTCGACCCGGTGCGACTGCAGCGCGTGGTGAGCGCCATGACCCGGTTCGGCCTGCTGCCGCAGGGAACCGAGTTCAAGGTCACCGGCATGATCGACACCGGCAGCCAGGCCAGTCCCTAACCCGGGCTGACCCGACGGCGCGCGGTGCCGGGGCCGCCGAACTCCCCGGCCGGTAATAGGTCTTAGCTGGCCGCCGCCGCGGCTACCGGCGCAGGCGGGGCCACGGGTGCCGTGACGGCCGCGGCCGCCGGGGCGGGCGGTCCGGCCTTGACCGGAACGTCCAGGCCCTGGGCCACGCGGGCTTCGTGCTGCTGCCAGCCCTGGAGCCACTTCCAGCCCGCGGTGATCGCGCTGACGGAGGCCGCGGTCATGAAGGCGACGATCTGGCCCTGGTTCAGGTGCGCTCCTGGCACGGCCTGCGCCACCACTCCGGCGAACCAGCCGGCCGCGACCGCGAAGACGGGGGTGAAGATGGCCACGAACCGGCCGATCATGGATGCTTCGGTTTGCATGATGCTCCTTTTGGGTTAGCTAGGCGTGGGCGGCCGCCGCCGCGGCAGCCAGCTGCGCCACTGGGGGTTTCCTGATGTCGGAGTGCGCTCCGGAGAATGGCTCGCCGGTGGTGTTGTTGATGACGGCGGCGCAGTCGATCCGGTAGAAGGTGCCCGGCGTGAAGCCGTAGCTGGTGCCGCCCTGGGCGGACATGGTCCGGTCCTGGGCGGGCGCGACGGCCTGGAAGCCGTCGGAGCCCATGCCGCCCCACCGGTCCGCGACCACCGCCTCGGTGTCCTGCTGGGCCAGGAAGGAGGCCTTGGGGTACCACACGCCGACGGCCCAGTCGTAGACGGTGTGGGTCGCGACCAGGGGCCCGTGCACCCGGTCGGGGTAGGTGTTCAGGGCACCGGGGCCGCCGAACGGGTTGTCCTGGGCGTGGGCGAACGACCAGTGCGAGAACGCGCCCTCCACCAGCAGCAGCGAGGCGATCGGGCTGTCGGCAGGCGCGCCGACGCCGGACAGCGCGAAGGAGACCAGCCGGGCGCCGAAGCTGTGCCCGATCAGGTGTACCCGGACGGCCGGCGACTGGGCGTGCAGCGCCTTGAGCAGGGGCCCGAGGCCGGTCTGGCCGACGGTTCCGGCCCGGGCCTTCATGGTGGTGTAGGAGAACACCCGCAGGACGTCCTTGGCGCCGTTGACGGCCTTGCCGAACCAGTCCGCGATGCCCTGCTGCGAACCGGCCGACGGCGCGCTGCCGAAGGCGTCGGCGGCCGCCTGGTAGTCGTTCACCGGATCAGTGGTCAGCAGCAGCGCGGTCTCGCCGGAGTCCTCGTACTCGCCGTCGGCAGGCGGCGGCGGCGTGAGCGACTGGATGAGCTGGCTGATCTGCTGCACTTGCTGTTGCTTGGCGTCATCGGACTGGGCCGCGCCGGCCGGCGCCAGCCCGGCGTCGATGAGCTGGCCGATCCGCGTGATGGTCGCCTGCTGCGCCGGGTCGGCGAACCCGGGCGCCAGGGCGGCGGCGATGTCGGCCCCGGACAGTGCCGCGGTCCCGGCGCTGAGGTCGACCTGGGCCCCGGTGTCCGCCTGCTGCGCGGCGGCCGCCGGCGGCGGCGTCGCCTGGGTCGGCGGGAACCACAGCGCCGGCCAGTAGATGCCGGCGAAGCCTATCTTCGGCAGGCCGGCCAGGCCCTGCGCCGCGGTCCTGATCATCGGGAACATCTGGTCGTACAGGCTGCGCGCGCTGTCCTGCGACGCGCCCCACCCGTGGCTGAAGAAGAACACGTCGGTGACGCCCGCGGCGCCGATCTCCGTCAGGACGTCGCCCTGGGCGGGCGACGTCAGCTGCCCGTTCTCGTCGAACTGAAGGTCCCAGACCGGTTCACCGGTCGCTAGCTGCCGCATGGCTGCTCCTCTCCCCTTTTTCTTTGCTGCGGTCAGACGTTCGCGAGCATCCGCATCAGGTCGACCAGGCCTGCGCCCTGGGCGTACCGTTCCCGGCCCAGGTCGGTGGCGCTCTGCGCGAGCATGCTCTTGACCTGGTCCGGCCGACCGATGAACTCGGGCCGGGCGGACAAGAACGCGGCGATGACCCCGGAAACGTGCGGCGCGGCCATCGAGGTGCCGGACTGCTCGGCGTAGGTCAGCAGGCTCGCCGGGACCGGGGCGCCGGGCGCCGGGTCCAGGCCCGCGGTCGCCCGGATCTGGCCGGTCGCCGCCGAGGCGATCCACTCGCCTGGCGCCACCACGTCCGGTTTCATCCGGCCATCCAGCGTCGGCCCCTTGCCCGAGGTCCAGGTGACGCCGAAGGCGTGCGGCGCCTCGCGGTGCGTCGATCCCACCGCGACGCAGTCCTGGGCGTGCGCCGGCTCGGTGATCGATCCCATGATGGACGAGGTATTGGCCGAATCCCCCCGGGTCGTGCTGGCGCCGTAGTTGCCCGCCGACACCACCACGACGACGCCGGAGGCGACCAGCTGGTTCACGGCCTGGCACAGCGGCGACTGGCCGGCCGCGTACTCGTCAGGCTGCCACTCGCAGCCCAGGCTCATGTTGACCCCGTGCACGCGCAGCAGCCCCGGGTCGACGTTGACCTCGGTGCGCAGATAGGTCAGGGCCCGGATGACGGCGCTTGAGGAGGTGACCCAGGTGCCCTGCGGGCTGCGGCGCATGACCTTCAGGCTGATCAGCTCGCAGGCCGGGGCCATGCCGGACATCCGGCCGACGCGGATCCGCGGGACGTACCCGCCGTCCAGCGGTTCCCGGGAGTCAGCGACGAGCGGGCTGGAGCCGTCAGGTGCGCAGCCGGCGATGATGCCGGCCACATGGGTGCCGTGCCCGCTCTCGTCGGACAGGGCCTGCCCCGCGGGCGGGCCGGGAGCCGGGGTGTCCGGGTTGACCAGGTAACTGAAATCGCGGTGCAGCTGGCTGGTCAGGCCCTGCGGCAGCGCCTCACCGCGGCCCTCCGCGGCCAGCTCGAGCGCGGAGAAATGCGGATGGCAGGCGTCGATCCCGCTGTCGATGACGGCCCACACGATGCCGCGGCCGCAGGCGTCGTAGGAACGCCAGGCCGCGTCGGCCTTCACGGTCGGCGCCGAGCGGTCGATCTGCGGCTCCAGGGTGTAGTCCGGCCAGATCCGGAAGATGGCCGGCGGGCGCCCGCTGCCACGGGCGGACCGGCGGTCCTGGTCGACCATGTCGTTCGCGTCGGCCCGGGACAGGACGCACTGGTAGAGCTTGGCCGAGATCAGCGCGAGCCCCGCGGGGACGGGAGGCTGGACCGGGCTGCCCGGCGCTGGCTCAGCCGGCCACGAACCCCCGGCCCGGGACGCGTAGCTGGCCCACAGCTGGTAGAAGGCCTCGCGGACGGCGGCCAGGCCGCCGGGGTAGCGCAGGTTGAGCTCGACGAGCATGGGAACCTGCTCGCCCGGGTCGACCTGGGCGCCCTGTGGGGCCGCCGCGCCGGCCGGCGGCAGCTTCAGGTTCCCGACGATGACCGACCGGACATGGTCCTCAGCCTCGTACGTCATGGCCCTCCCCGCTTCTGCTCGTCATTACAGAGCGGGCAGCGAGGAGAAAAATGCAGTGTCCGCTGCGGTATCTGCGGTATCTGCGGTATCTGCCGTTTCAGCGTGGTTTCAGGCTCGCTTCAGCGCCCGCTTCCACAGTCGCTATCAGCAGCCCTGAATAGCGGCTCGGACCGCATTCAGGGCCCGCGCAACCTACCGAAAGGATGTACGGGGAAGTGTCCACAATGGTCAGATCGCTCGTCCGTGCCGCGGCCGCCATGCTCATGCTGGGGAGCGTCGCCCTGCTCGCGACGGCCACCGCGGCGAGCGCGAATACGGGGTCCATGAAGATCGTCCCGCGGGCCGGCCTATTCCACACCATCACCAACGCCGGTCACTCCGACTGGTGCCTGCAGCCGCTGACAACGGCCTTCCGCGCGCCCATCGTGCAGAGGCCCTGTGACGGCAGCGCGGCACAGGAGTGGGAGACGCTGTCCACCCCCTCGGGCGGCACCCACTACCGGTTCCTCAACACCAGCGGCTGGTGCATGTCCGTCGACAAGCTGGGGAACGGGACTCCCATCCTGCAGGACGAATGCCAGGTGTCCGGCGGCACCACGGTCAGCAACGCCGAATGGAACGCGAGCGCCAACCTGCCGAACGCGGTGACGCTGCAGAGCAGGTTCGGCTTCGTCAACCGCACCCAGTGCCTCGACGAGCCCGGGGCAGCCGCGGGGAACTCGAACATGCAGCTGTTCACCTGCAACGGCACGCTCGCCCAGATCTGGGTAATCGGCTTCAACGGCTGAGCCGTCGTGACCGGGTACGCCGGCCGTCACGCACCCCGTGGCGGCCGGCGTACGGTTAGTCCCAGCAGAGGCAGAACGGCTTGCCGGCCGGGTCGGCGTAGACCCGCCAGTTCTCCCCGCCAAAGGACAGCGAGGTGGCGCCGAGCTTCAGCACCGCCGCCTCGGCCACGTCGACGTCGACGACCGTGACGTCGAGGTGGAACTGCTGCGGATACGCGGGCTCGGGCCACCGCGGCGCGTGGTACTCGGTGATCTGCTGGAACATCACCGGCTGCGCCCCGTCCTCGCCGATCATCGCCATGCCCTCGCCCTCGTACGTGACGGGCTTGCCGAGGAGTTCCGCGTAGAACGTGCTCAGCTCCCTGGCGTCCGGGCAGTCGAGCATCACGCCCATGAGCGTGGTCTCCTGCCTCGCCGGGAACAGGCACAGGTCGAACGGGTGCCCGGCCGGGTCGGCCAGCGTGTACCAGTTCTCGTTCTCGCGCAGCAGTTCGGCGCCCAGCCCGGCGGCCTTCGCCGAGCCGGCGTCGAGGTCCGGCACGCGCAGGTCGAGGTGCGCCTGCTGCGGGTACGCCGGATCGGGCCACCGCGGCGGTACGTGGCCGGGGCAGAGCTGGACGGCAAGGCGCCACCCGTCCCCGGTCTCCAACGTGATCCAGTCGTCGTCGGCGTACTGCTCGGTCCACCCGCCGAGGGCGGTGTAGAACGCGGCGAGCCGCCGGACGTCGGGTGCGTCGAGCACCACCGTGCGCAACGTGCCGATCATCGGACATTCCCTCCTGATTCCCGACGTCGCTGCGAGTCCGAGGCGCGAGTCGGTTCTGTCAAGAGTCTGCCCTAGCGGGAGCGGAGACGAGGCCGCCCGCCTCCACTAGCGGCTCCGCCGTGCTGGCCGTAAGCCGCCACGGTGACAGAATGGTGGCTGGCGGCTAGGGGTAGTTGAGGTGACGGATATGACCAGTTTGGTGGATCAGCCTCTCACCGGCGAGCTGTCGGCGGCGGCTCAGGCGGTGGGCTCCCAGCTTGTCGGGGCGGCCCCGCTGGGCGTCGCGTTCTCCGGTGGCGTGGACTCCTCGGTCCTGCTCGCCTTGGCCGTGCGGGCGCTCGGCGCCGACCAGGTTGTCGCCATCCTGGGCGTCTCGCCCAGCCTGGGGGCGGATGAACGTGCTGCGGCACATCAGGTCGCCGCGGTCATCGGCGCCCGCATCGTCGAGATCCAGACCAGGGAAGGGGACAACCCGGCCTACCGGGCCAATGGCCCTGATCGCTGCTTCCACTGCAAAGACGAACTGTTTACCCGCATAGAAGATGACGTAGCCGGTACCTACGGCCTGGCGGCCGTGGCCTACGGCGAGAACGCGGATGACATGATGCGCCCGGATCGCCCCGGGTCCCGCGCGGCCAGTAATCATAAGGTCCTGCGGCCCCTGGCCGATGCGGGACTGGGTAAAGCCGCCGTGCGCGCCATCGCCAGAGCGCTGCAGCTCCCCAGTGCCGACAAGCCCGCCGCGCCGTGCCTGGCGTCGCGTATTCCTCACTACCAGGAGGTTTCCGAGGCTAAGCTCGCTCAGATCGAGGCGGCCGAGAAGGCGCTGCGGATCTTGGGCTTCGCCGAATGCCGAGTGCGTCATCACGGCGAGATGGCCCGTATCGAGCTTCCCGCTGGCGAGCTCGTGCGAGCCGTCTCCGCCCCGGCGCGCGAGCAGATCCACGCGGCTGTTACCGCCGCCGGCTTCCGGTTCGTCGCCATCGACCTGGCCGGTATCCAGTCTGGCGCCTTCACGATGTCATTGCTGCCGGTCACGCGTGACTGAGCCCTGGCGGCCTGATGAGGCCATGGCGGCGTTCATCGAGCTGGACCATGACCGGGCGCGCCGCCGCGGCTACCCCGAGGCGGTGTACTGCGAGGGCAAGACGCCCGGCCAGGTCGGTGCCGTCGCCGGGGCCATCAAGGCATCCGGCACGACGACGCTGTTCACCCGCGCGGGCCCGGCGCACGTCAAGGCGGTCCTGAGCGTCCTGCCGGATGCCCGCCACGACGAGGACGCGCGCATACTGGCCTGGCCGCCCGAGCCTCCGGCTCCGCGCGGCGGGCGGGTTCTGGTGGTCGCGGCCGGTACCGCCGACTTCGCGGTCGCAAGGGAGGCCCAGCTGACCGCGGTCTATCTGGGCCGTTCCGCCGATCTGGTCACCGATGTCGGCATCGCCGGGCTGCATCGCATACTGGCCCGGCTCGACCAGCTGCGGTCGGCTCGCGTCATCATCGTGGTGGCCGGGATGGACGGCGCGCTGCCTGGCCTGGTCGCCGGCCTGGTCTCCGCGCCGGTCGTCGCCGTGCCGACGTCCCTCGGCTACGGCGCGGCGCTCGGGGGCGTGGCGGCTCTGCTTACCATGCTCAACTCCTGTGCGCCCGGTGTGGCCGTGGTCAACATCGACAACGGCTACGGTGCCGGGCACCTGGCGGCCCAGATCGCGGCCCCGGCCTAGGCGTCAGCCTGCCTGCACTGGCCTGCCCGGCACGAAACCTTCGCGCTCCGCGGCGGCCACGGCTTCCTCGAGCACCCGCCGGACCGGGACGGATCGTTCCGCGGCGATCTCCGCAGCATCGTCGAACTCCGGCGTCGCGTGGACTATCTCGCCGCCACGATGCGCGACCTTGAGGCGAACCCGGCCGCCGGCGACCGGCAACGGCACCCAGAACCGGTCAAGCGCCACCCTGGTGACAGCGACCTCGCGTACCCCGATGGTGCTGGTCAGCTCGAAGATCAGGGCCCGTAGCGCATCACGTCTGCCCACCGGGGCGAGCACGGCGAGCGTGTGAGCAGGACGCCCCTTCTTCATCACGATCGGGACCAGCCACGCATCGGCCGCGCCAGCATTCAGCAACGACGCCAGGACCGTGGGCCACACCCGCGGATCCATGTCATCGACGTTGGTCTCAAGCACCGACATGATCACCGGATCATCTGGCTGCGCGGGCCGGTCAGCGCGGTCCCCGAGGACCACGCGTACGACGTTCGGGCGACCGGGCGGATCTGCGGTGCCGGCCCCCACGCCGACGGCGCGCACGGACATGGCTGGCAAGTCGCCGGGCTCCTGCGACAGGGCGGTGAGCAGCGCCATGCCGGTCGGGGTGGCCAGCTCCCCCTCGCCACCGGACAGCACGCGCCAGCCCGCCGACATCTCCAGCACCGCCGGCACGGGAACCGGCAGGTCGCCGTGGGCGGTCGCGACCCGGCCGGAGCCCAGCGCAACGGCGCTGCAGGACATCGAGGTCACCCCGAGGCAGTCCAGCGCGGCGCACACGCCGACGACGTCCGCGATCGAGTCCCAGCTCCCGGCCTCGTGGAAGTGCACCTCGTCGGCCGCGACCCCGTGCACTCGCGCTTCGGCCTCAGCCAGCCGCCCGAACACGCGCCGGGCCTGCTCCCGCACCTGCGCCGCGAGATCCGCACGCTCGAGCAACTCTTGAATGTCGCGCCAGCTGCGGTGCGCCTGATCCTTCGCCGTACGCCGTACGTCCACTTTGGCAGCACGCATCCCGGCCCGCGAGACCAGCGTGGACGCCAGCCGGACCGATCCCGGCATCACGGCGTCCACAGCATCCTGCAGAACGGCCAGGGGCGCGCCGGCATCGACCAGCGCCGCGAGCAACATGTCGCCGGCCACACCCGCCGTCGCATCCACCCAGGCGTGCGCGCCCGCACCGGCTGATGTCATGATGACACCCTAGGCTCCAGGCACTCCGGGAGGTCTCGTGCCCATCGAACAGGCGGAGTTCGGCCGCACCGGCCACCACAGCAGCCGGGTGATCTTCGGCGGAGCGGCTCTGGGGCAGGTTTCCCAGCGGGCCGCGGACGAGACCCTGGACGTCCTGCTCGCCCACGGGGTGAACCACCTGGACGTGGCCTCGGACTACGGCGAGGCGGAGGTGCGCATCCGGCCGTGGCTGCAGCGCGAACCGGGCCGGTTCTTCCTGGCCACCAAGGGCGACGAGCGCACCGCAGCCGGGGCCCGCGAGGAACTGCACCGCTCCCTGGACCGGATGGGTGTCGACCACGTCGACCTGTGGCAGCTGCACTCCCTGGCCGATCCGATCGAGTGGGACATCGCGCTGAGCCCGGGCGGGGCGCTCGAGGCCGCCGTTGAAGCCCGCGAGCAGGGCCTCATCCGGTGGATCGGGGTGACCGGCCACGGCAGCCAGATCGCCGCGACGCACCGGCGCAGCCTCGAGCGGTTCGACTTCGACTCGGTGCTGCTCCCGTACAACTTCGTCACCATGCAGAACCCGTACTACGCCGGCAACTTCGACACCCTGTACGAGACCTGCCGCGAGCGGCGGGTCGCGGTGCAGACCATCAAGTCGATCGCGCTGCGTCCCTGGGCGGGCCGGCCGCACACCCGGGCGACCTGGTACGAGCCGCTCGAGAAGCAGGACGACATCGATCTCGCGGTGTGGTGGGCGCTGAGCCGCCCCGCGGTGTTCCTCTGCAGTGCGGGGGACCTGGATCTGCTCCCCAGGGTGCTCGACGCGGCCAGCCGGTTCACCACGGCGCCGGACGACGCGGCGATGACCGCGCTGGCCGAACGCACGGCGGCCGAGCCGCTGTTCGTCTGACCGGGCCGTCTCCGCCGCGCTGGGTCACCGGAGCGAGTGGCTCAGGTCGGCTGAGAGCTGCGGGATTTCGGCGAAGATGCTCAGGTGGCCATGATCGGGGAAGGTCACCAGGGAGGCGCCGGGAATGACGTCCGCGGTATGGCGGCCGGGCGCGATCGGGACCAAGGTGTCCGCCTGGCCGTGCAGAACCCGCGTCGGCGCGGTGATCGCGGACGGATCGAACGGCCACGGTCTCCCCTGCACGGTGACGTCTTGCGCGAATCCCCCGACGCCCTGGTGAAACGCCTCGCCGATGCTGGCGATGAAGCCGGCCGCTATCGCCTCGTCCCCGAGGAAGGCCATGTCGGCCGGCGCGATCTCACCGCCGGCCACGAGGAACCTGGAGCCGTCGGCCCGTACTCCTCTTCGCACCACCTCACCGCCGCCGCTTCGTCGCCGAGACGCATGAGCGTGGCTTCACGTGCCCTTGTAGCCTTCCCAGGCGCCCGGCCAGCCTACGTCGGTCACGCCTGCCACGACAGCCGCGCCGGCGATCCGGTCCGGACGCAGCGAGCTCTTCCAGGAACACGTCGGTCTTGCTGTCCAGCCACTTACGCCTAGGCACGTGCATGTCTGCGAGGTGATCGAGGGAGCTGGACCGAACGGAATGCCGGGGCGACCCGGAGCCGGGAGCAAGGGCTGAGAGGCCGGGG
>Ga0335073_10014023_pt1 | contig 11235 bp, 9 predicted proteins | sample Lox_Sample_22_FD_207093 | JGI IMG/M metagenome (GOLD analysis project Ga0335073, IMG submission 207093) | Soil microbial communities from Loxahatchee National Wildlife Refuge, Florida, United States - Lox_Sample_2.2 | ecosystem: Environmental > Terrestrial > Soil > Wetlands | place: USA: Florida... | reverse complement strand
TGGCGACCAACCTGCGGTTCGGCAGGCCTGAGGCGACCGAGACAGAACTGTGGCACGCGCTCACCGTGGCGCAGGCGCGCGACTTCGTGGCCAGCATGCCCGGTCGACTCGACGCCCCCATCGACCAAGGCGGCACGAACGTGTCCGGCGGCCAGCGGCAGCGGCTGTCGATCGCCAGGGCGCTGGTGAAACGCCCCCGCCTGTATCTGTTCGACGACTGCTTCTCAGCGCTGGACGCGGCGACCGACGCGCGGCTGCGCACAGCGCTGCGGGCCGATACCCGAGACGCGACCGTCGTCATCGTGGCCCAGCGGGTCAGCACGATCATGCACGCCGACCAGATCATCGTGCTCGACGAGGGCCGGATCGCCGGTATCGGCACCCATCGGCAGCTGCTGGCGGCCTGCCCTCCCTACCGGGAGATCGTCACCTCACAGCTGGGCGAGGGGGTGGCGGCGTGATCGGCGGAGGCGCCCGCGTGCGCGCGGCGGTGGGCAGGGGCCCGATGGGCCCGGGGATGGGGCTTCCTGCGGAACGGGGCAAGGACCTTCGCGGGACGCTGCGCAAGCTGCTGGCCCGGCTGCGGCCGGAGCGAATCAAGCTGCTGACCGCGGTCGGGCTGGGCGTGATCTCGGTAGGGCTGATGGTGAGCGGCCCGAAGATCCTCGGCACCGCGACCAACATCCTGTTCGACGGCATCGTCGGCAAGCGGCTGCCAGCGGGGATGACACAGGCGCAGGCCGAGGCGCTGCTACGGGCGCACGGGCAGGGGCAGCTGGCAGAGATGCTGTCGGGGATGACCGTCACGCCCGGAGTCGGCGTGGACATGGCCGCCTTCGGCCGGGTGCTCGGGCTGGCGGCGCTGGTCTACCTGCTCGCCGCCGTCTTCACCTGGGGGCAGGGCTACGTCATGGCAGGCATCACGCAGCGCGCCATGTGCGGGCTGCGGAGCGAGGTTGAGGAGAAGCTGGCCCGGCTGCCACTGCGGTATTTCGACAGCCACGCGCATGGCGACATCCTCAGCCGGGTCAGCAACGACATCGACAACCTCTCCACCACGTTGCAGCAGGGGTTCAGCCAGCTGCTGACCTCGGTCCTGACGATCTTCGGGGTGCTGGGGATGATGTTCTGGATCTCGCCGCTGCTGGCGGCGGTGTCGCTGGTGATCATCCCGCTGGCAGTCGCGGTCACGTTCGTCATCGCGCGCCGGTCGCAGACCCAGTTCACGGACCAGTGGGAGCGGACCGGGACCCTGAACGGGCTGGTCGAGGAGACCCACACCGGGCACGGCCTGGTGCTGGCGTTCGGCCGACGCAAGCCGATGATCGAGGAATTCGGCCGCCAGAACAAACAACTGTACGAGGCCAGCTTCCGGGCGCAGTTCCTGTCCGGGGTGATCATGCCATCGGTACAGTTCCTCGGCAACCTCAACTACGTGGTGATCGCGGTGCTCGGCGGCTGGCGGGTCGCCTCGGGCACGATATCACTCGGCGACGTCCAGGCGTTCATCCAGTATTCGCGGCAGTTCACCATGCCGATCACCCAGATCGCCGCCCAGATGAACATGCTGCAATCGGGCCTGGCCTCGGCGGAGCGGGTATTCGAGTTCCTCGGCGCCCCGGACGAGGCAGCCGATACCAGACCCGCCATCGCGCCCGCCGGAACCGCCACACCAGTGCCCGCCGTCCCGGCAGAAGTGGCCGGGCGGGTCCAGTTGGAGCACGTGTCTTTCCGCTATGATCCGGACACACCGCTGATCGAGGACTTCTCGCTGACCGCCGAGCCCGGCCAGACGATCGCGATCGTGGGCCCCACCGGCGCCGGCAAGACCACCGTGGTGAACCTGCTGATGCGGTTCTATGAGATCGACAGCGGGCGCATCCTGCTCGACGGCGCCGACTATCGCGCCCTGACCAGGGACCAGGTGCGGGGCTGCTTCGGGATGGTGCTGCAAGACACCTGGCTGTTCGCCGGGCCTATCGCCGACAACATCGCCTACGGCAGGGAAGGCGCGATGGACGAAGAGATCGTGGCCGCCGCCCGGGCGGCCTACGTCGACCATTTCGTGCGCACCCTGCCCGACGGTTACCGCACCCTGCTCGACGAGGAGGCGTCGAACATCTCCTCGGGGCAGCGCCAGTTGCTGACGATCGCCCGGGCCTTCCTCGCCAACCCGGGCGTCCTCATCCTCGACGAGGCGACCAGTAACGTGGACACCCGCACCGAGGTTCTCATCCAGGAGGCGATGGCGCGGCTGCGGCGCGGACGGACCAGCTTCGTGATCGCACACCGGCTGTCCACCATCCGCAACGCCGACACCATCGTGGTCATGGATCAGGGCCGGATTGTCGAGCAGGGCAGCCACCAGGACCTGCTGCGCCGTCACGGCTTCTACTACGAGCTGTACAACAGTCAGTTCGCCGAGGACATGGCCGAAGCAAGCTGAACCCACGGCCGCTGTCGGACTCTGAGCACGGCGAGCACCTGCTGGGTTGAGCCGTTGGTCCTACCGAGGGCAGGACCAACGGCCCTAGAGCGCCGTTGCGCTCGGGCAGACGGTGGCGTCACGAGCCTGCGGGTGTACTCCGAGCCCGCATGGATTGCGGTCGGTGCCGGGAGGGCCGAAAGGGCAGAGTATCCCAGAGGGATCGTGGTCCCCTTCCGCCGCCTGATCACGGTCATGGGGTGAAGGAGATCACCCGCAGGTCTCGGCCAGCCCACGTGCCCAGATCTCGCGCGCGGGTATCCCGGCGGTCGCGGCGGCCGGGGCTGGTCCATCAGCTTGAGGTCGGGAGTGATCCGGTGGGACGATTGCCTGCGGCTATGCCCAGCATGCTCAGCACAGCCGATCAGCTGCGCCGGTCTGGCTGCCCTTCCGCTATCCGCCGCCAGGCCGGTGACCTGCTTCTGACGCTGGCCGCCGTGGAATGCCATGCCAGCCTCGGCGGGCCCGTTCCGGCGCCTCCCGCGCTGCTGCGTGATCTGGTCATCATCACCGCCAGGCTAGCCGGACGTACGTGGCTGGAGGCCAATGCTGAGGGTACAGCTGCCTTCGCCGCGGTACAGGGCACCTGGGAGTTGCCGCCGCTACCGGAACTTGACCAGATCCTCGCCCGCGTGCTGTCGGACCGGTTCGGCCTGCCCTCACCCGCGGCAGCAGCCTGAACAGAGTCAGGATCGTATCTGGCCAGCGACCCAGGCCCCTACCGCAGGCCATTCGGGCACGGCACCAGGGACCAACGACACTACGGACGGTGCCTGCACGGCTGGATGCTGGCAGGGCGGAATGGGCCTGACCGCTGGAGGCAGCTATGGGATACGGGCACGCCGGACAAACGCCAGCACCGGGAGGAGATTAGGCGATGAACGGCGGAACCGGCCGGGTCCCGCGCATGATCGTGGGCATCAGCCGTTCACCGGCGAGCGAGTGGGCGCTGGCCTGGGCGATCGGGGAGGCCCGTCGGCGCGGCGCGCGCCTGCTGCTGGTCCACGTGTTCCGCCCGCTGGCCGCTCCGGCTGCGGACTACAGATTCGGCGTCCTTGGCGTGCCCCGGGACCCGTACGACGACAGCGTGGAACACGGCCACGAGCTGATCCACAAGGCCATCGCCCGGGCCGTCGGCTGGATGCCCGGCGACATGACGATCGAAGAGCAAGTCTTCCCCGGACGACCCGCCGTAGAATTGCCCCGCCTCGCGCACGGTGACGACATGATCGTGCTCGGGTGCCGGCGCCGAGGGCTGTTGCGGCGGCTGGCCCCGGGCTCGGTGGGACGCGCCTGCGCGCGGCGCGCGGACTGCCCCGTCGTGGCCGTGCCCGAACCGTCGGCGACAGCGCTCGCGGCGGCCGCGGCGGCCGGCCCGGTACGCTCCTACTGGCGCCGCTGGGTGCCGCACCGCGGCGCGCAGACGGCTTCGTGATGATCCCGGCAAGGTCTAAGCGGCAGCCATAGGTCCTGGACGGTACGGCCTGGAGACCCTGCCTCCTTGTCACCAGCCAGGAAATTGTGGTGACCGGGGTGATGCGGCCCGCGCGGCCCACCTGGGGACCGCGAGTCCCGGCCACTAGGAACCTTCTCCCCATCGCGGTTATCCCGAGGGAGAGATGAGGGTGCCGGCCGGGCCTGCGGGGGTGCCGTAACCGTCCTGGACCGCCGCTACGTCGGTGAGCAGCAGCAGCGCATCCGCTGAAGGTCATCTCAGCCCTCCGCCCGGTCCCCGGCGGGGGCTGCCACCTGCCCGGTGTCCTCCCGGTGCGCATTGAGGAAGGCGTAGATGACCACTCCGGCGAGCACCAGGATCATCGCCTGGTACACCGACTGGTAACCGGCCGCGAATGTGACCCACATCGAGAACAGCGCGCCGGCGCCGGCGATGACCAGGTCCCGGGCCAGCGGCCAGCCCTGCACCCGGCGCCGCCTGGAGACCAGGTAGGTCAGCTGGGCGCAGGCCGAGAACAGGTAGGGGATGGCCACGGTGACCACGGTCAGGTCCACCAGGTCGGTGAAGACCGTCAGCCCGGTCGCGGTGGTGTAGCTCCACAGCATCAGCAGCGACGGCAGCAGCGCCGCCGTCACCACGCCGAACCAGGCCGTGTTCTTGCGGTCGGTCCAGGCGAACGCGGCCGGGAACAGGCCGTCGTCGGCCGCGGCCCGCGCCACCTCGGTGGTGACCAGGGTCCAGCCGTTCAGGGCGCCGATGCCGGAGACCACGGCCAGCGCGGCCACCAGCTTGCCCGCCCAGGCGCCGTGGGTGAAGATCGTCTCGAACGCGGTCACGAACGGCGCCGTGCTGCCGACCAGCTCGTGGTGCGGGACCAGGCCCATGATCGCGGCTGACACGACCAGGTACAAGATCGCGCTGGCGCCGGTGCCGAGCAGCGAGGCGCGGCCCACGTTGACGCGCGGGTTCTTCACCCGCTTGGCGGTGATCGCCGCGACCTCCACCCCGATGAAGGAGAACAGGGCCACGCCGGCCGCGATGCCGATCGCGCTGTACAGGCTGCCGCCGGAGGCGTTGAACGCGCCGAAGTTCCCCTTGCTCACGAAGAACCAGCCGGCCACGCCGACGAACAGCAGCGGCAGGAACTTCAGCACCACGGTCAGGTTCTGGAACCAGGCCATCTGCCTGACGCCGGCCAGGTTCACCGTGGCCGGGATCCACAGCCCGGTCAGCGCGATACCCCAGTTCCCGATCCCGGACGGCTTGATGCCGAACAGGGCGTCAACGTAGAACACCCAGGCCGACACGATGGCGGCGTTACCCGCCCAGGCCTGGATCCAGTAGCACCAGCCGGTCAGGTAGCCGGCGAAGTCGCCGAACTCGTGCCGGGCGTAGGCGTACAGGCCGCCGTCGGGGCTGGGGACCCGCCGGGTCAGCTGGCCGAACAGCGCGGCCAGCAGCATCGCGCCGACGGCGATCACGCCGAGGACGAGCAGCGAGCTGGTACCCGCGCCGGCCAGCACGGCCGGCATGGCGAAGATCCCGGTCCCGACGATGCTGCCGATCACCAGACCGGTCGCCGACGTCAGGCCCAGGGCCTTAGCCTTTTGCTGCGCCCGGCTGGGCGCCGGCTCTTGTTCACGCCCGCTATGCCGGGCCCTTGTGAGACTGGACATTGAAGCCTCCTTCCGGGCGCCCTCGTGAGGCGCGCCGGTGACCTACCGTGTCCCAGCTTGCCCATGAGGCAATCTGTGACATCAGGGGCATAAGTCCTTGATCATCTAGGCAGAAAGCCCCGGTGAACAGGAAAAACTAACGACGGTCGCATTGCGGGTACTCGCGGTGCCCCGGGTTCACCCGGTAACGACGACGCGTGGACGATGGCGACCGGGCACAAGGTCCCCGACGGGTCCCGCCCGAGGCTCACCGCGGCTGATGCCTTGTCACGACGCGGCGGCGAGGACCACCCAGACCGGGCCGCGGGCGAAGGTCATGACCTGGCCGGACGCGGTGGTGAACGTGGTGCCGCCGTCGGCATCCGGCCGCAACCAGCGGACGGCGTAGGCCTGCCCGCCGCGCAGCACCAGCCCGCGGCCGGTTCCGGTGCTCTCCGCGTACGGCGGCCGCACCCCTTCCTCCAGGAACCGCGAGGTCCGCACCACCGTGTACTGGATCACCACCGTGGGCGCGCTCAGCTGGCCTCCCTCAGCCGCCATGGCAGGGGCACCGTCCATACACACCAGCCAGCGCCCGTCCTTCGCGGACCAGCGGAACATGAACCTCGCCGCCGGGTACGACACTGAGAACGACGTCATTGCCCGCCCGCCGGACGGCGCGGTGCCGAACCGGAACCCGATGTCGTGCGCCTTGCTCGCGCCGGGCGCCTCGGCGAGCAACTGCCGGGTGCGTGCATACAGGTTGTGCGGCGCCACCCGGCGCGGATCACGGAAGTAGCCGCCGACCCGGCCGGAGTACAAATCGGCCGTTCTCGCTTTCTCGACCACGGGGAGCAGCTGTGGCTGCGCCCCGGAATAGGCGAACGCGGGCCGCCCGAATTGCCGGAGCAGCTCGAGGTCGTCCTCCCTGGCGCTGCGCACCGGGCCGATGACCGGCGGGAAGTGCGAGGAGAACACGGCAAGGAACCGGCTCAGGCCGCCCTCCACCGGCAGGATGTATACGATGTCGGCGCCGGTGAGGCCGGTCTGCGGACGTGCAGGCGCCAGGTTGTCGATCTTCACCGCGAGCACCGGGCCGAGCGTTGGCACCGGCTCGCCGGTGAACGGGGAATACGGCCTGGCCGATGGAGTCGGCACGGGATTCGGTGACCCACCCGGCGTGTTCCGGCCCGGCAGCGCGACGACCAGGCCCACCGCCAGCCCGATGGCCGCAGCCGTCGCTGACGTCCCGATTACGATCTTTCTGCGTGTCCATCTCATGGAGCTCATCTCCTCCCGGCCGCCTCCCGGAGGTGCCGGGAGGCGGCCGACTGGGAGGCGTCGGTAAGACTCAGAAGGGCGGGCCGGCCGACTGACCCTGCCTGTCGCTCCCTACACTCCAGTCTCGTCCGCGGTCGTCCTGAAGGGGAGAGCCGTTGGTCAGGCTCAGCCGGGCGGAAGGTCAGGTGTGCCGTGAGACCGCGGCAGCACCGGTGCCTCTAGAGGCGACCGGCTCACGCGGCGCGGCCGGGCGCCGGGAAGAAGTCACCGGTCGACGTGTCCTCATGGTAGGGAACCGGCATGTGGCCGGCGGCCACGTCGGCCACAGCGGCAAGCAGCCGCCGCACGTCGTCGCCGGATGTGCCGATGCCCGCGCTGACCCGGACGGCTCCCGCCCGGAGGACCTCCTCACGGCCGAGGCCGAGCAGCCGGATCAGGTACGGATCGGCGTCGAGCCGCCCCGCGCCGATCGCGTATTCGGCGCCGAGCCGAGCGGTGACCAGCGCGGGCCGGACGCCCGGCACGGTGAACGTGGTGATCGGCAGGATCCCGGCGCCAGGGCCGAGGACGTGCACGCCAGGGATGGCCGCCAGCCCGGACCGCATCGACGTCGCGATCCGGCTCTCATGCGCGCCGATCGCGGGCCAGCCGATTCCGGCAAGCGCGTCCATGGCCGCGTGCAGCGCGATCGCACCGATCACGTTGGGCGAGCCGTCGGGCTCCGGCTCCGCCGGATGAGCTGACGCCCTGGCCGCGGTGACGCCCCGTCCGGCCAGCACCCTTCGCGGCCCGATCAGGACCCCGATCCCGAACGGCGCGTACATCTTGTGACCGCTCCAGACCAGGAAATCCGCGCTCGCGGGCAGTGGGCGATGTGGTGCCAGTTGCGCCACGTCGGCGAGCACGGGTACCCCGCGGCGGTGCGCGGCCTCGATGATGTCCTGCAGGGGCGGCATCCATCCGGTTATCCCGGACGCTCCCGTGACGGCCAGCAGCGACGGGCGGGGCCGCTTATCGAGCGCGGCGGCGACATCCCCGGCGTCGAAGGTCCCGTCCTGACCGCATTCGACTTGACGGCAGGTAGCGGCCATGGACCAGGGCAGTAGGTTCGCGTGATGCTCTGCGATCGTGGTGACTACCACGTCGTCCCGGCTGAGCCGGAGCTGGCCAGCCAGGTGCCGGATCGCCTCCGTGGCGTTGCTGTAGAAGACGGCGGTGTCGTCCGAAGCCGTACCGCGGCCTGCGAACGTGAGCGCGGCGAGCCGGGCGCTTTCGTAGGCGATGGCCGAGGCCTGCGACTTGTAGCCCGTCCCGCCCTGCATGCTGGCATACCACGGGATGAACGCCTGCACTGCGTCCAGCACGCCCGGGAGCACTCCCGTGGCGGCCGCGGCGTCGAACGACAGGTACCGGCGCTGATGACCGTCGACGCAGGGTACCCGCAAATCGTCGCCGCTGAGCGCCACCGGCAGGTCCGTGGTCATGCGCTCGACGGTGGCCACTGGAACGCGGCGAGGGTAGGGTCTTTAGTCCCATTGACATCCCGACGCCGACGTCGCACCTCCGGTGGTTACCGGCGCAGCCGCGTCACCAGGGCATCGGCGCGCTTGCGCAGCTCAGGCAGGTCCGACTCCGGCGCGTTCTGCGCCACTGCCTGCTCCACGGCGGCGGCCAGGAGGCGGGCCAGAGCCGAATATCACCGGTCAGCGTGCCCAAAGCCAGCCCGAGTCCATGAGACCCGGGATCCGGGGACCAACGCCTCTGACCTCACCAGCGCGTGCGCACGAGATTGAGGGCATGAAACGGATCGTCATCGTCGGTGGCGGCACTGGCGGGACGCTGGTCGCGAACAGACTTCGGCGGGCCTACCGCCCGGAGGCCGCCGAGATCGTCGTGGTGGACCGCGACGACCGCCATGTGTACCAGCCCGGGCTGCTGTTCGTCCCGTTCGGGCTGGCCGATGTACGGCGGCTGACCCGCCCGCGCTGGCGCCAGCTCCGCTCCGGCATCAGCTATTGCCAGGCCGGGATCGACCATGTCGACGCCGCGAGCGACCAGGTGTACCTCCAGAGCGGGACCGTGCTGGGATACGACGTCCTGATCGTGGCCACCGGCGCGGAACTGCTGCCGGAAGAGACCGACGGGCTGACCGGGCCGGGCCGGCAGAAGGACGTCTTCACCTTCTACACCCCGGAGGGCGCCGAGGCGCTGCGCCAGGCGCTGGACGGGTTCACCGGCGGCCGCCTGGTCGTCGGCATGGTGGACATGCCGATCAAGTGCCCGGTCGCGCCGCTGGAGTTCTGTTTCCTCGCCGACGACTACTTCCGCCGCCGCGGCATCCGGGACCGGGTCGATCTCACCTATATCACGCCGCTGGACGGCGCGTTCACCAAGCCGGTAGCCAGCCGGGAGCTGGCCGGCCTGCTGGCCGACAAGGGCATCGAGCTGGTGGCCGAGTTCAGCACCGGGACCGTTCAGGTCCCGGGCCCGCCGGGCACCGGGGGCCGCCTGGTCTCCTACGACGACCGCGTGGTGCCTTTCGACTTGGCCGTGATGGTCCCGCTGCACGGCGGCGCCGCTTACGTCAACCGCTCCCCCGGTCTCGGCGACGAGCTCGGCTTCATCCCGGTCGACCCGCGCACCCTCCAGGCGAAGGTAAAGCCGAACGTGTTCGCCCTCGGCGACGCCACCGACGTGCCCGCCTCCAAGGCGGGCTCGGTCGCGCATTTCGAGGGCGAGGTGCTGGCCGGCAATGTACGCCGCTTCCTGGCCGGGGAGCCGCTGGCCGCCTGCTTCGACGGGCATACCAACTGCTTCGTGGAGACCGGCCAGGGCAAGGCCCTGCTGATCGACTTCAATTACGACACCGAGCCGCTGACCGGTCATTATCCCGGCCGGATGGGGCTGCCGCTACTCCGGCCGTCCCGCCTGAACCACCTCGGCAAGCTGGCCTTCCAGCAATTCTACTGGCACGGCTTGCTCCCCGGCCGCGACATCCCCGGCATCAGGCCGGCCATGCCGGCCCGGGGCAAGAACCACCCCGCCGCCTCGCCGGGCCGCGGATGATCAAGGAGGTACCGGTCATGCCCACTGCCACCTACGCCGGCCACGACGTGTCCGTCAACGACGAGGGATTCCTCACCGACCCGAACCAGTGGACCGAGGAAATGGCATCCCAGATCGCCAGGGCCGAGGGCATCGGCGAGCTGACGCCGCGGCACTGGCAGGTCATCAACTTCATGCGGGCCCAGTACCGGGCCAAGGGCACCGGCCCCACCGTCCGCGTCCTCGGCAAGACCTCCGGCGTCACCATCAAGGAGCTCTACCAGCTGTTCCCCAAGGGCCCCGCGAAGACCGCCGCGAAGATCGCCGGCATACCCAAGCCGCGGGGCTGCATCTGATCGCGCCAGCACTGGAGAGGAGCACCATCAATGGCTGCCACCATCGAGAAGGTCTCGATCATCGTGTCAAAGGGCTCCCTGGAAGGGATCTACCCGGCTCTCATCATGGCCAACGGGGCCCGGGCCGAAGGCATCGAGGCCAGCCTGTTCTTCACCTTCTTCGGCCTGGATGCCATCACCAAGCGGCGCCATGAGCACATCAAGGTCGCCACGGTCGGCAACCCCGGCCTGCACCTGGCCACCCTGGTCGGCAGCCTGCCCGGCATGCCCGGCCTGATGACCAGCTACCTGGAGCACAAGATGGCCAGGCTCGACATCCCGCCGATCCCCGAGTTCATCGAGATGATCTCCGACAGCGGCGGCGGCATCTACGGCTGCCAGGCATCTTGTGACCTGTTCGGCATCACCAAGGACGACCTCATCGAACAGGTTCAGGGCATCATCACGGTGGGCGAGTTCTACGCTATGGCGGCCGGCGGCCAGATCATCTTCACCTGACGTGACCAGTTCAGGTTCATGCGGACTTCGGTCGGGTCGCGTAGTGAGCGAGGTCAGAGCAGGACGTCGCCGGTGGGACGGCGGAGGCTGATGGCGGCCGCGCTGGTAGCGGCTTGGGCGGTGACGCCGAGACGGATGATCATCTGCGGATGAGCGCGCGCGGCCAGTTGAACGCGGATGAAATCGCGCAGCTGCGGCACCTCGAGTGGCTGGCTGTGCAGCGCCGCGGCCACGCCGCAGGTGGTCGCGCGCAGCAAAACCCGTTGCAGGGCCTGCCCCGCCGCCACCCAGTCCGCGGGTTCGTTCGCACTGGTGGCCAGCAGGCACACGACTCCGGGGAACCGCTGGTATGCCGCGGGAGGGGCTCCCTGTCCCCAGCCTCGCCCGCAGGCGAAGTCACGGCCGGGGAAGTCCGGCTCGGTGTGGGCAGGCTTAGCGGGGTACGTGGCTGGCAGGATC
>Ga0335073_10014018_pt1 | contig 11239 bp, 8 predicted proteins | sample Lox_Sample_22_FD_207093 | JGI IMG/M metagenome (GOLD analysis project Ga0335073, IMG submission 207093) | Soil microbial communities from Loxahatchee National Wildlife Refuge, Florida, United States - Lox_Sample_2.2 | ecosystem: Environmental > Terrestrial > Soil > Wetlands | place: USA: Florida... | reverse complement strand
CCCGAGACCAACGCCGCAGCGTGATCTGCTGGTTCGCGCCATCGACGCGCACCCTTACCCAAACCCTTTATCATGAGGAGCGCAAAACCATGCTGCCCGCAGCAACTGTCCGCGCGCTCACAATCCCCGCTTTCACCGCCGCAGAATTCACCTCAACCCAATGGGCCACCGCCGACGAGAAGGCGAAATTTGCCAATGCGCTGATGAAGTTCATCGCCACCGAATTCCCCCGGCAGAACTTCACGAGATCCCTCTACCAGCGCCTGAGCAACACGTTTGGGCATATCGCACATACGAATCTCGATGGCTTTTATAGCGCCTTCTTCGAACGCGACGCGGACACGGTCGTCTTCCTCGAGCAGACCTTGAGCTGGCCGGCTTTTCGGCGACCCGACCTTGACCTTCTCCGACGTCGAGCGCGCGGTCCAACGCCGACTGCGCGCCGCGAAGGTGACCGACATCTTCCGTTTGCTCGAGGCCGACGCCACCCGCAGGCACGAGATCGCGATGCTCGCTCGCCTACAGGAGAAATACGGAGCACGGATGCCGCCGCACGATCCGGCGCGCGTTGGCTCGCAGCCGTCTTCGCCCGCTCCGGCAGGACGATCTGTTTGCGGCCTGATCCCGGCCAGACAGACCGACAAAGCCGATGCTATTGGTGATCAACCAGGGGCCGCCGCCACCGCTAGGCCGAACTCGTGGAGGCCCGAATGAACTAAGATCTTGAAACCATCATCGAACGCAACGCCACCGCAATCGAACGCAGCAACGCCAGCTTTGAAAAGACAGTAGTGTCGGCATTGCGCAAATAGCAGACGTTCGCCTTCGTTAGCTCGGCGACTGCGCTTTGACCTAGAAGCCCCGGGTTGCGGCCTTACCGCGCGTAGCTTGCCGCCGTACCTGGTCGGCAAACTCGTCTTCTCGCAGCCTGACGTAGACCGTGTGTCGCTCTCGAGAAGCCAGCCGCCCAGGTCAGATAGGTGATCTCTGCGACGAGCCCTCGGCTCGACCCGGCGTTGTAGACAGCCATGCCGGCAGTCTCTCTCTCAGTGCGTACGGACCGTCGTCGAGCACATCAATGACGAGGGTGGCGTGAGCATCGGTTAGGGTAGGCTGGGTCGCTGATTGCTGATGACGCCGCCAGCAAAAGAAGTTTTTTCACGATACTATTTGCGCGCGCGCAGCATTCTGATCAGCTTGGCGTCGCGTTCCCGTTCCAAGGTTTCGATCGAACGGCCTGCGGCCTCCATCAGCACGCCCTCGATCAATTTCTTCCGGACGCCCGGCGTCAGCCTCGGTGATCCGAGGGACTCCCAACGCCGTTCCTGACTCGGTCCGAGGTGCTCGAGATAACTCTCGATTCCGCCCGCGCCGCCGCCCAGGTGATAGGTCATGTGCGCGCCCATCACAGCCCAGCGCAACCCCGGGCCGTCGACCAGCGCGGCATCCACGTCCACCACATCTGCGATGCCTTCGGCCACGATATGCACCGCCTCCCGCCACAGCGCGGACGCCAATCGGTTGGCGACGTGGCCCGGCGCCTCTTTCTTCAGGACGACGACCGTCTTCCCGGCGCGCCGGAAGAATGCCGCCGCGCGCGAGACAGGTCTTGGGGCCGCCCCATAAAGCTCGACAAGCGGTAGCAGATGCGGCGGATTGAACGGATGGGCCACGACGAGCCGTTTGGGGTGGCGCATCTTCCGTGACAGCGCGGACCAGGTCATCGAGGATGTGCTGCTCGCGATCACGGTCCCGCGGGAGATATCGGCTTCAATCGTCTCATACAGGTCGTGCTTCAACTCGAGTCTCTCGGGTGTGCTCTCCTGGACAAAATCGGCGCCCGCGAGCGCCTTAGCGAGGTCCCGTTCGATCACCAGCCTTCCTTGGCCGCGACAACCGAGTTGACGCAATTGCCGCACCGCCAGACGAACGCGGCCGCGCAATGTTTCGAGCGCTTCGGGATTTGGATCCCATGCGCGAACTGTCATACCGTGGGCGAGGAACAATGCGGCCCAGCTCGCGCCTATCAGACCGCTTCCGACAACCGCGACTGTTTCACGGGAAAGCGGTTCGACGCCATCGGACGTTGGATCGCTCACTCTTTGGCCGGCGCTTCGGTCTTGTCGTCAGCAAAGCGCGCAACCGACAGAAGAGATTGCATGCCCTCTTGGATGTCGCGGAAAATCCATCCCGCCGCGGTCTTCGCCTGCCTCTGCTCCAGCGCCTCGATCGCCTGATGGTGATAGCTGATGTGGGTGATCTGCTTCAGCACTTTCAGGTGGAAGCGCAAGGCCGGGCCTGCGCGCAGCCACAGCATCTCGATGAGCGTTATCAGGGTCGGAGACTCGCAATAGCGGTAGATGGTGAATTTCAATTTCTGATTCGCATCGAGATACGCCACGATGTCTTCCTCCTTGGACGCTCCGTCGAGGTCCCTGGAATGACGGTGGAGTCGCCTTAAGCCTTCGCGATCGATCTTGCCGCACGCCAGGCTGGTCGCGCGCCCCTCCAGCAGGGCGCGAAGCTCCATCACCTCTTTGAACTGCTGGCGCCCCAGCACAGGCACGACGAAGGTGCCATTCGCCATCCGGACCAGGCCGCCCTCGGCGGTGAGGCGCGAAATTGCGGCGCGCACCGGCATGTCGCTGGTGCCGAGCGACGCCGCCAGCTTGCGCGAGGCGAGCTTCTGTCCCGGCTCGAATTTTCCGGCGATGATCGCTTGACGCACCTCGGCGTAGACCCGCTCATGCAGCGGTGCGAAGTCGATCTGACTCAGTGCGATTTTGTTCACGCCCCCTCTCGACTATTTCACGACCGGGCGGCCAAGCTCGCGATCACCGACTAGGCCCTGCGGCCTGAAGATCAGGATCACCAGGAGGATGACCGCAAGCCAAATCTCCTGAGTCCCCTCCGGAGCGTGAATATCAAGACCGCCGATATCGATCCCCCGCTCGAAGGCGCGCAACAGCTCGCGAACGGCCGACACGACCAACGTTCCAACGACCGCGCCGGTCAGACTCCGCATGCCGCCGACGACGAGCATCGCCAAGGTCAGAAAAGTCATGTCCAACCAGAACTCGCTGACCGCAAGCGTGCCGAGGAAATGACCGAAAAGACCGCCGCCGACGGCGAAGAGGAAAGCACTCAACACAAAGGCGATCAACCGCTCTTTCCAGATCGTCACCCCGGACGCCCGGGCAGCTGCCTCGTCTTCGCGCGAGGCGCGCAGGCGCAGGCCCGATGGCGAGCGCGCGTGCAGCTGAGCGACAACGATCGCGGCAAAGACCCACAAGAGCGCCGTCCAGATGTCCACGTCCAGAGGAAGGCCAACGATCGAGCTTTGTCCCGCAGTGACGCTGGTCCAGTTTTCATAGATGGTCTTGATCACAAACAATAGAGACAGGAGGCCGATGGGTGCCGCAAAGGCGCCGAGCCGCGAGATCGCGACGCCGATCAGAGCCGCGAACGCCGCGGCCAGGAGCGCGGCCAGGAGTGTCGCCGGCGTCGTTGGCATGTTCACCCGCAAGAGCCAATCCGGCAGTCCCGGCATGAACACGCCGCGCATCCCAGCGCAGCACGTCTGCCAGGCCGAGGCGTAGGCTCCGATCATTGCGAAGGTGACATGGCCGAAGGAGATGATCCCCGAATTGCCGACGAACACATAGAGGGCGATCACCATCACCATGTAAACCAGCGCCTCGGTGAGGGCGCCCTCGAGGAGCGGACCGCCCAGATAGTGGACGACCACGCACAGCACGCCCAACGCCGGAATGAGGCCGGCGGCGGGAAAGGCGGCGAGGAAGCGCTTGCGGGTCAAATGCGTTCGCCCGCGCCGCGCGTAACGAACAGCCCCTGGGGCCGCACCAGCAGCACCAGGATCACCAGGCTGTACAGGAAGGCGTCCCGAGCCGGACGCAATTCCTCAGGCAAGAGCGCCTGCAGCAGAACCGACGCCGCGCCGAGAAAGAAGCCGCCGAGCACGGCGCCAACCAGATTGCCGACGCCGCCGATTACCGTGCCGACGAAACCAGCGATCGCCAGGGGCACCCCCATGCGGAAATCCAAGACCCCGGTCTTGGCGACGAACAGCAGCGACACGGCGCCTGCCATGGCCCCCGAAAGACCGAAGGCGAGTGCGATGACCCGGTTGGCCTTCACGCCCAGCATCCGCGCCATGACAAAATCCTCGGCCGCGGCGCGCACCTCGATCCCGGCCCTGGCGCGGCGAAGGAAGACCACGGTCGCCGCCAGAAGCGCCGCCGTCACCAGGATGGTGACGGCATCGACCATGGCCACCCGGACGCCCCCGAAGGTGATCTGCCGAGTCAGGCTTGGGAAGATGCTGACCGATTTCGGCCGGCCGGTATAAAAGAAGAGCACGAGGCTCTGCAGCAGATAACTTACGGCAAACGACGAGATCAGCAGTGTGGCGCTATCGACCTCGCGCCTCCGCAAAGGGCGAAAGGCGAAGCGTTCCGTCGCCAGCGCGGCTACGGCGACGAAGCCTATGACGGCCGCGATCAGGAGCGGCGCCGGCCAAGCGGCGATGAAAGGCCGCGCCATGTCGGAAGCTGACGGAACGACAAGCGCGTAGGCGCCTATCATGATCAGTTCGCCGTGAGCGAAATTGATCATGCGCATCACCCCGAAGACGAGCCCGATGCCAAGCGCGATCAGGGCGTACAAGCTTCCTTGGCTCAGAGCATCGACGATGAGCTGGATCGGGTTCAATGGCTCGCCTTTTGCCCGAAATACACGCTCTCCAGGTCGTCGCGACCCGCAAGCTCTGATGACGCGCCCTCCAGCACGATGCGGCCCGACCGCATCAGGTAAACGCGATCGGCGAGATCGAGCGCCCGCTTCATGCTTTGCTCGACCACCAGCAACGTCGTCCCCGCGCTGCGCAGCTCCCGCAAGGTCTGGAGGACCAGATCGACGTATTTGGGCGCGAGACCCAGCGACGGCTCGTCCACGATCAGCAGCTTTGGTTGCGTGAGCAGCGCACGAGCGATCGCCAGTTGTTGCTGCTCGCCTCCCGACAGGTGGCCGGCATGGCTTCCATAACGCGACCGCAGGATGGGGAAAAGGGCCAACACCCGTTCGTGGAGCGATGCGACGTTGTTCAATCCTCCGCGCAAACCGCTGGCGACGACCAAGTTCTCACGGACAGTGAGCCGGCTGAAGATGCGGCGGCCTTCGGGCACAAGCGCTATCCCAAGCGACACGATGATCTCGGGGTCCAATCCCCCGATCGGCCGGGACCGGAATCGAATTGTGCCCTTTGTCGGCTTCAGGACACCGGCGACCCCAAGAGTCGTCGTCGATTTGCCGGCTCCGTTCGGTCCGACGAAACAGACGATCTCGCCCTCGTCCACGCGGAATGTGATCTCACGGATCGCCGGTACGGCGCCATAGCGGATCTCGACGCCGTCGCCCTCGAGCATTTCAGGCCGTCCCAAAGTAGGCGGCGACAACCTCCGGATTGTTGCGCACTGCATCGATCGAGCCGCTGGCCAGCGTGCGGCCGTTGTTCAGGACATGGAGCTCGCGGCAGACGGCGGTCACCACGGTGATATTGTGTTCGATCAGCAGGACTCCGCAATTGAACTCGCGCGGGATGCGCGCGATGAGGCGCGCCAGAATGTCGCACTCGGGATCGTCCATGCCGGCGGCGGGCTCGTCGAGGAGGAGGAAGCGCGGGCGCAGCGCCAGGGCGCGCGCCATTCCGACGCGGCGCTCGTCCGCGTAGGCCAGCGCTCCGGCGCGGCGGTGAGAAAGCGACTCGAGACCGAGGAATGCGAGGGCGGCTCGCGCCGCATCGAGGGCCTGCGCCATCCGCCGCTGATGCGCGAGGCCGGAGACGACCACGTTGTCCAGCACGCTCAGCCGCCGAAATAGGCGCACGGACTGAAAGGTGCGCGCCACCCCTTGTCTCGCCAATTGGTCCGGAGACATCGCGGTGATGCTTCTGCCGTTGAGGATCAGTTCACCCTCGCTCGGCTTCTGGAACCCGCTCATGACATTGACGAGCGTTGTCTTGCCGGCCCCGTTGGGGCCGACCAAGCCGAGAATATTATCCTCGGTCAGAACGAGGTCGACGCTCTCGAGGGCTCTCAACCCGTCGAAGTGAACGCTTACCTTTGAGGTTTGCAGCGACGTCACGACCGGCCTGGGGCGCTCAGGGCGACCGGGGCGCCGCGACGCCCCGGCCGTCGGTCAGCTTACTTCTTCCACCACTCGACATAGTCGTGCTTGCGCATGTCGTAGTAGCCGAGCGGCTCCGGCTTCCCATCCATGACCGAGATCATCAGCATCGGCCGGTTGAGGTTGGTGTGCAGCTTCGGCGTAAACGTGGTCAATCCGGCCAGAAGCGGCTCGTCGGTGAATTTCTCGAGCTCGGCGCGGACCTTGTCTGTATCGATGCTCCCGGCCCTGTTGGCGGCCTTCGCCCAGGCCTCGATCACGCTGTAACCGGTGATACCCTGGCCTGAGCCTGGACGCTCCTTGAACTGCTTTTCAAACTTCTGGAAGAACGCCTCGGCGTCCGGACGGAGCTCCCTGACCCCGGCGTCGGCCGAATAGTTCAAGTAGTAGTAGTTGGTCAGTCCTGGCACTGCCGAATGCCACGCGCTGCCGTCGCCGCCGGTGCCCGAGATGATCGGGATGTTGACGCCCGCCGAGCGGAACTGGCGAATGGCGCTAGCGAGGCCCGGAGGCACGCTACAGACGATCATGACGTCCGGCTTGCTGGCGAGCGCCGTGTACCGGGACACCTGGCTCGCGACCGAGGTGTCGGCGTTCTTGAAGGTGTCCTCTAGGACAATAGCCTTGTCGCCATTCAGCTTCTTGAATTCGTCGACGAAGCCGCGGCATTCGGACTTATCGTATTCGATGAAGGTGTCGTCGAGGGCATAAGCGGTCTTCCATCCTTTCTTGTGGGTCGCCCAGTCGGCGAGGATGCGGCCCGTGCCCTCCGCGTCGGTGGCCATCGTGAAGACGTCGTTGCCGATCGTCAGGTTGCCGTACTTGATGTCGGCGCCGCAGCTCGAGATTGCGATTACCTTGGCCTGCTGCGCCACGAGCGCCGCCGGCGCGCCCTGGTCGAAGTCGCAGGCGGTCAGCATCAGCTTCACTCCCTGCTTGACGAGGTCCTGGGCCGCGCGCGAGGTCTGCGCCTGGTCAGTCTTGGTGTCGATGTGGATGAGCTTCAGCTTCTTGCCAGTCACTCCGCCGGCGGCGTTGATGTCCTGAACGGCGATTTCCGCGGCGCGAGTCGGCGAAACATCGAAGGCAGCCATCCAGCCGCTGAACGAGGTCGCCGCGCCAACCAGAATATCATCGTCGGCCAAAACAGGCGACGATCCGGCGAACGCCAATGCCGTTCCCATGCCTATGAGTGCTGCTAGCCGCTTCATGTACGTTTCCTCCACTCCTCGTTTCAGTTTTAGAACTGATTGTTGCGCTCCACGTCCTACCGGGACGTCGCTCTGAGCTTCTCTGTCTCCTTGACGTCCACTTCTCCTGATGAGTCCAAAACCACGCGATACACGTCACGCGCGCGTTGCGCCGAGATCCAGCCTTCGGCGACGTCATGCGCCACCCGCTCGGCGGCGCGTTCGGCCGGCGGGCCGTAGCCGCCGCCGCCGCAGCAGACCGACACGATGGTTTCGCCTTCTTCGAGTTTCACCTGAGCGCAGGCGGCCAGCTTCTCCAGGGATGCGTCGCGCTTGCGCTTGAGTTGGTCCGCGCCGCCGCCGGTCGCACCGCCGCGCACGCCATGGGGCGCGTTGATGTTGCCGTCGCTGACATAGCCGACCTCGATCTCGCAGCCGACGGGACCGAACTCGACACGAAGGCTCGGTGCGCCGCGATTGCGGCCCGCCCCTTCGGTGTCGCGCAGCAACCGGCGCTCATCGACCCGGATCGGCTGGTACAGTTCGTCCAGTTCGATGCTGTCGAACAGGCACATACCACCATTGCCGACATGCGTGTAAGTTAGCCATGCGTCGCCCAACGGCGTGGCGCCGCCGGTCGTGCAACCGAGGAAGAGCTGGTTCACGAAAGGCTCACTGGTTCGCGGATCGACGCCGGAAACGACAGAGTCCGCGGGCGGCAGGAACCCGCCGAATTCAGCCGTCCCGAACCCTTCGCCGAGCCGCCCGATCGCCAGCGACACCGAATGCGTCACCCGATCCGCGACGTTCGTCGTCGAGACCGAGCAACTGGTCGGATGAACCGGAATGCCGGCGACGCTGTTCTTCTTGAGCTTCATCTCGATGCGCCGGAAACTGCCGGCATTGCGCGGAACGCTGCCGCCGACGCTGTTGAACACCGCGACGAGCACCGCCGTCCGGCAGCAAGCCTCAGTCAGATTGAGTCCGCACGGCAGCGCGTCCATGTTGTCGCGCAGGTCGACCGTGATGCGTCCTTCCTCCGGCTTCGATTCGACCGAGGCGACGATCTTGATCCCTTCGGGCGGCGTGCCCGGAATCGCATCATGGGTGCTGGAGGCCGACGCCTTGCCCTTGGGGATCGTGCGGATGCGCTCGGCCATCAGCTGCTCGCTGTAGTCGAACCAGGCGCGCGAGAAGGCGTCCAGCCTGTCCCAGCCCACCTCGCGCCCGAGGGCCAGGAGCTCGCGCTCGCCGATGCGAGCCGACCCGACCATCGCCAGGAAGTCGCCCTTCCATTGGCCCGGCACGCGGATGCGCAACTCGCACATTCGGACGATGTCTTCGATCGTCTCGTAGTTGTCCTGGACCTTGACCGCAGGGAAGATCAGCGCGCCCTCGGCGTAAACGTCCTTTGCGGCGCCCATATAGGTGGTCGGCAGCGCGTTGCCGCAATCCGCCTGATGGGCCTTGGTCACAACGGTGAAACGGTGAATTCCCTCGTCGTCGATGACCGGCACGAGGATCGTGTGGTCGGCCGCGTGCGAGTTGCCGTGATAGGGCGAATTGTGCAGGAAGGCGTCACCGCGGTTGAGCCTCGGGTGAAACGCTTTCATCGCCCTGGCCATCATGTCGGGGCCGACCAGGACATGAATCGGAAGGCTGTCGGCCGTCGCCAGCAACTCGCAGGCGCCGGTGACGATGCAGCACGAGAAGTCGCGGGCGCGGTTGAGCACGCCGGACCGGCCGGTCCGGTAGAGCGTGTTGGTCATTTTTCGGGCGATCCCCTCGAACCGGTTGATGAGGATGGCCATTTCGGCGCCGTCGAGTTTCTGTCCCATGACGCTCATGCCTTGACTCGCGCTTTGCGGGGCTCAGCCATTGCGCTTTCCGCCTTCGGTTTTAAGACGAGATTGCCGGACGCAGTGCGCGAAAATGTCGCGCCGGGTTCGACGATGATCGAGGTGAACGGCGACTCAACGATAGCCGGACCTTGGGTCCGCCCGTCGATCGCCAGATCGCGAAATTCAAACACGGGCGCCTCGGTCCATCCGAGTGACGCGAAATAGGCGCGCCGCGATCGAGCGCCACTGCTGCGGGCGCCGCTTTGCGACAAAGCGAGATCGGTATCCGAGCCCGTCTTGCAAAGGACCGAGGCCCGCCAGGCAATGACCTCGACCGCCGAATCCGGATCGCGGAAGGCGAAGATTTGTTCATGAACGCGGTGGAAGTCTTCCTCCAGCCTCTTCGCGCCGCCTTCGGCCAGCAGGTGGTCGATATCGACAGCGACATCGATCTCCCAGACCTGATGATGGTACCGGGCTTCGACCGTGTAGCCGATCTGGACAGCGGCGGAATCGGCAGCCGCTGTCTTGGCGAAGGTGTTGGCCAGCTCCTTGAGCTCGGTCACGACCTTGGAGGCGCCTTCCTGGTCGAAGTTCTTCGTATGGGTGACGAAAATGCGCCGGTATTCCCGGGCGATGTCGGACACGGCGGCGCCGTACGCGCTGAGCGCGGCCCCGACCTCGGGAACGATCAGCGTGTGGCAATCAAGGCGCGCGGCAATTGCATTGGCGTTGAGGCCGGCCGCGCCTCCGCCGCCGACGATCGCGGCCCGCGCCGGGTCGATCCCCTGGTTGACGGTGATATCGGCGATCGCCTGAACCATGTTCTCGGTCCAGACCCTCATCACCGCCGCGGCCGCGTTCTCGATCGGCATCTTCAACGGTTCGGCCACGTTGCGCCGCACGACCTCGACCGCCGCGTCCTGTTGAAGAACAATGCGGCCGCCAAGGAAGTAGTTCGGATCGATATAGCCGAGAACGAGGGCTGCATCGGTCACCGTCGCTCCCTCACCGCCCGCGCCATAACAGGCAGGGCCGGGAACGGCGCCGGCGCTTTGCGGACCGACGTGGAGCACGCCCCCGCTGTCGACCCAGGCTAGGCTGCCGCCACCCGCGCCGATGCTTTTGACATCGACCGAAGGAAAACCCGTCAGATCGCTTTGATAGGGGCGGCCAAGCCAGGTTTCATGAGTAAACGGCACGCGGCCACTGCGCACCAGAGAGACATCGAAGGTCGTGCCGCCGGTGTCGAATATGATGAAGTCCCGCCCTGGCGCCTCGGCATCGGCGATCCGCGCGCCGGCGATCGGCGCCATCGATGGCCCAGAATTGATCGCCAGGATTGGCGCGCCTTGCACCTCGGCGACATCGACCATGCCCCCTTGGGACGTCACAACGAGGATGCGGCCATTGAAGCCGGCATCGCGCAGTTCCGTGATTAGGCCGGCCGTGTAGCCATTCATCAGCGGCTTCAATGACGCGTCGATCGAACTGGCGATCGCGCGGCGGTACTCGCGCAGGGACGGATTCAATGCATGCGAGAGCGTGACCGGGATGTCAGGCAAATGCCTGGCCAGGAGCTCGCCCACTTTGAGTTCGTGCTCCGGGTTGACGACGGACCAGAGCAGGCACACCGCCACCGCTTCGATCTCGAGCTGCTTCAGCTTGGCGGCGATCTCGGCGATCGCTTGTTCGTCGACCGGCTTATGGATCTTACTCGAGGCCAGGATGCGGCCCGGAACCTCGAAGGTCAGCGCGCGTGGGATAAAGGGCTCTGGAAAGGGGACCTCGTGGTTGAACGGTTCGATGCGCCCGCCCTCGCGCAAGACCAGAATGTCGGGATGGCCTTCGGTCACTAGCAACGCGGTCTTCGCCGTCCGCTTGGTGATGATAGCGTTGATGGCGTAGGTGGTGCCATGAATGAATGCGGAGCCGCGCCCCAGTAGGGTTCTCCGCTCGACGCCGAAATGCTGCGCGGCGGCGTCGAATGCCGCCAGCACCCCT
>Ga0335073_10014017_pt1 | contig 11239 bp, 12 predicted proteins | sample Lox_Sample_22_FD_207093 | JGI IMG/M metagenome (GOLD analysis project Ga0335073, IMG submission 207093) | Soil microbial communities from Loxahatchee National Wildlife Refuge, Florida, United States - Lox_Sample_2.2 | ecosystem: Environmental > Terrestrial > Soil > Wetlands | place: USA... | reverse complement strand
GGACGCCGCCAGCCAAGTGGGGCTACGTCACCGGCGGTTGGGCCAGCGGCTGCCTAAGCTCGCCCGTGCCTATCCGCAGGTCCGGCGGGTTTGATCTCGGCTGAGGCCCCGGCGAGATCCCAGCCCGCGGAGTCCGCGCCGACGATCTGCAGCAGCACGGCCCAGGTGATGACGGCAGCCTCCGCCACATGGGCTGCCTCGACCGACACCGATACGCGGACATAGTCACGGCGCTCGCGTGTCAGAAACTCGATCCGCCGGTCGGTCACCAGGAGACTGGGCTGCGCTTCCAGCCCTTCCTGGAATGCCGTAGCCGCGGCACTCCAGTCGTTCGTGCCGCTGATGTGGGGGATCTCGACGCGCACTTTGTAGCGGGGAAGCTCTGGTGAGGCGGTCACGTGCCCGTTATCCCCGGCATTGGTACGGCGACACCGGATATGCCACGTGACCTGGCCTGCAATGCAGCCGTCAAGTGAACTGCAACATAGGCATCCGGCCCGGCGGCACACACTCCTGGTGCGGTCCCTGAACAGCGGGCCCCTGCACCGGCTCACTGCGGGACGCGGCAATGGCCGGGCGACCGGGGAGGTCTGCATGCATCTGCACCAAGGCCCCACCATCACTGCGGATGTTCGGTGGCGCTTCCCTGAACCTCGCTGCCTGCCTGAGGACAGCCCGCGCGTTGTCGCAGCCACATCAAGGACCGTGGCCGGGTCCGTCGCCCATCCGCTCCGGGCGGCGGGCTCCGGCGGGCTCCCTCCGGCGCCGTGCACGGCGCCACCGGGGAGAGGCTGACCGCGTGGCCGCCCGGTGGCTTGCTCCTGACCAGGCCTCGGAGTGGCCCGCGCCGCATCCGTTCGGGAGCCGGGAGTGGGCCCTGGCGTGGCGGAAGGTGCACACCGACCCGGTGCGCGAGGCCCGGGTACTGCACACGGGGCGACTGGCCGCCCCGTTCTACCTGATCGACGGGAGTCCGGCATGGGCTGCGTTCGAGGCCGAAGCCGGGGTCGGTGACACCTGGGCCGGAAGGCCGGTGATCTACGGGCCGTCGCCCTACGCCACCTACGGGCTGGACGCCGCCAGCCCGCGGGAGATCAGGACCGTGGTCGCGCACGGCCTGGCCTGGGCGAGGGAAGCGGGGGCGGTCGCGGCCGTGTTTCCCGGGCTGCGGCATCCGCGGGCGTGGACGGAGGCCGAGGGCGGCATCGCGGTCCGCACGACCGGCTCGCATCTGGCGCCGGTGCGGGGCTCTATAGCCGCGTTTCAGGCCTCGATCGGCTCGGGCAAAGCGCGGAAGGAGTTTGGCCGCCAGTGGCGCCGGGCGAACGATGCCGGGCTTCGCCTGGCGGCCCTGCGCGGCGCCGACATGACACCGGTCCTCCCGGCGTTCACGCGGCTCGCCGGTGCGGCCGCGGCGCGGCACGGCGTCGCGCTCTACGGCATCGACGTATTCCACGCGGTCGCGGAGGTCCCGGGGGCCGTGCTCCTGGCCGCTGAGCACGGGCGGGAACTGGCCGGGGGGTTCCTCTGCCTGCGGCATGGCAACACGCTCTACCTCTGGGCAGCCGGACTCGACTACGCCACGCTGCCCAAACTGCACACCTACGCCTGGCTGCTCGCGGAGTCCGTCAGGTACGCGGCTGCCACCGGGGCCGCCGAGGTCGATGCGGGTCGGGGCAACTACCTCGTCAAGCGCCGGCTTGGGTTCTCTCAGATCCCGCTCTACTCGGTCTGCTACCTGACCAGTCCCGACCCGGGGCTCGCTGCGTCCCTGGCGGAGATGGGCAGCCGGATCGCGGCGGGACTGGCGCAGGAGCCGGTTGCCTCGACGCAGGGACCGGTCACCTGAGGCAGAAGGGCCACGAGATTACCGCTGCGACGGCCAATCCGCGGGGAAGGCTGGCGTTCCCGAAATGATGGCCGCAAAATGGCGTGACCTCTCATTGGAGGCGTGACCTGTCATTAGAGTGGCCGGCATGGACTTTTACGACTCGACCCAGCCGGCGCTGATCCCGGCAGGCTCTCACGCGTGCCTGTACTACGACGGGGACTACGCCGCCACCGTTGAGCAGGCAAAGCGCTTCGCGGCAACGCGCTGGATCACCGTCTTGGGCGACTACGCCAACTGCGGCATCGCCGATTACGAGGCAGGCAACGAGGTGTACTCACAGCCCGGTGCGTTGCGCGCGTGGGTAGCGGGTCGCCGCAAGATGAACGTGAGGGCACGCGTGTATTGCGACCGGGCGAACCTGCCCGCGGTTCGCTCCCACCTGGAAGGCCTTGAATACCTCGTTTGGATCAGCACCCTGGACGGAGACAAGCTGTCGGCCAGTTACACGCCCGGCTTGTGGGGCGTCCAGTTCGCCGGCGGCCCGACGGCCAGCTACGACACGTCGGTGCTGTACGGCGTCTGGTGAGCTAGCGGCCTCGGGGGCATGAAGCGCACCGGGCATTGGGCCTGAAGACAAACGGTTGCCCATTCGACCCCGACCGGCCGGCCCAGTGTTCCGCCCGGGCCGGAATTTCCGGTAGCGTGCCAGGATATGAGCCCACACGAGCCCTCAGTCGGACAACTCAAAGCGGCCGTCGTGCAAGTCCTTCCATCCGTGCGCGCCGACCTCGAGCGGCTGGTGCGGATCCCGTCGGTGTCGGCCGATCCGGGCGCTGCGCCGCAGATGCGGGCCAGCGCCGAGGAGGTCGCGGCCCTTCTGAGCGGTGCTGGCATGCCAGAGGTCGAGCTGCTCGCCGTGGACGGCGGCCAGCCCGCGGTGCTCGGGAGGCGGCCAGCCCCGCCCGGCGCGCCGACCGTCCTGCTGTACGCGCACCACGACGTGCAGCCGACCGGCGACCCCGCGAACTGGGACAGCGACCCGTTCGAGCCCACCGAGCGGGATGGCCGGCTGTACGGGCGCGGCGTGGCCGACGACAAGGCGGGGGTCGCGGCGCACCTGGCCGCGCTGCGGGCACACGGCGATGACCTCCCCGTCGGGGTCACCGTGCTCGTGGAAGGCGAGGAGGAGATCGGATCGCCGACGCTGGACGCGTTCCTGGCGAAGTTCCGGGAACAGCTGCGGGCCGATGTCGTGGTGTTCGCCGACTCGGTGAACTGGACGACCGACGTGCCGTCACTGACGACCTCGCTCCGCGGGGCCGCCCCGGTCGTCGTGGAGGTGCGCGTCCTCGAGCATGCGGTGCACAGCGGGCTCTACGGCGGCCCGGTGCCGGACGCGCTGACCGCGCTGTGCCGGCTGCTGGCAACGCTGCACGACGAAAAGGGTGACGTGGCGGTCGCGGGCATGACCAGGGGCACGATGAAGCCGATGGACCTGCCCGAGGCGCAGCTTCGGGCCGACGCGGCGATGCTCGACGGGGTGCAGCTGATCGGCACCGGCGAGCTCACCGACCGGCTCTGGGCGCACCCGTCGATCACGGTCATCGGCATCGACGCCCCGTCGGTCGCCGCGGCCTCTAACACCCTGCTCGCGTCGGCGCGCGCGAAGGTGAGCCTGCGGGTTCCCCCCGGCAACGACGTGACCAAGGCGAGCGATGCGCTGGCGGCCCACCTGAAGGCGCACGCCCCGTGGGGTGTGCACGTCACCGTGGACCAGAAGGCCACGGGCGCTCCGTACACCGCGCAGACCGGGGGCGTCGCGTACGAGGCGGCTCACTGGGCCATGGGAGAGGGCTTCGGAAACCCCCCGGCCGACATCGGCGGCGGCGGCTCGATCCCGTTCGTCACCGGCTACGCCGATCTCATCCCCGAGGCCGAGATCCTGATCAGCGGCGTCGAGGACCCCGACACCCGCGCACACGGCGCGAACGAGAGCCTGCACCTCGCGATGTTCACCCGCGTCTGCCTGGCGGAGACGCTGCTGCTGCACAGACTCGGAGAGACGGGCCTGAACGGGTAGCCCGCGGCTAGCCGTTCATGCTGAAGGTGAAGATCTTGTCCGCGACGATGCGCGCCCCCATCGCGTCGGCTTGGTCCAGCCAGGTCTCGAACGCCGGACCCTGCAGCGGGAGGTAGTGGTCGAGCATGGCCTGGCGCAGCTCCCCGCGCGACGGGTCGCCGATGTCAAACAGCTCGGCCCGGCCGTGCACGGTCACCGCGAGCTCCTCGCCCGGAAGATAGGCGGCACTGACCGCCGGCCTGACGGCCAGGTGGTGCATCCGGACCGAATTCCGGCCAGAACTGAAATGGAAAGATCCGTGCAGCAAGTAACCGTCGACCGGCCCAGCCAGCGGCCTGCCGTCGGCCGTCACGGTGGCCACCACCAGCAGCCGCATGCCTTGCAGCTTCTCGCAGAGCTGCGCCGCGCTGAGCCGGCGGTCATCGGTGATGATGTCCCGCAAGTGAGGGCCCGCCCCCGCCGCGCTGCGGTCCAGGATCTCCTGCAGGCTGCCTAGTTCCTCAGCCGTCTCCCGCATGCGCCGATTAGATCACGCCGTGCTGCACGATCTAGGTGAGCGTGTGGTCGAACGGGTCCACTCCGCTCGGCTCGCGGCGCCCGCGTGCTCGGGCGTGAATGCTGGCCAGGGCGGCGAGGTACTCCTCGTTCTCGGCTACGCGCGCTTCCTCGGCTCGCAGTTCGGCACGTTCGTTCTCACGGCGCCACAGAGTGAAGATGACTGCTGCCGCGACGCACGCGGCGAGAGCAAGCAGCAGGACCAGCAAATCGGCGATCATTGTTGTTCCTCCCACGATCCTGGTGGTTTTGGCAGGAGGCCATGCGCCTCCAGCAGACTGGTGAGCCGTTCGGCTTCCGCGTGAGCGTGGGCTGCCTTGGCCTGCCAGTAGAGGACCTTTCGCTGCATCCGCTGCTGGGACCGGGAGATCGCCGCGAGGACGATGGTCGTCGTGAGCAGCCAGCCGAAGAACAAGCCGACCACGAAGCCCGCCGCTAACGGCAGCAGGACGGTCATGGCCCGGGCTCAGCACGGGAACGCCACGCATAATGGCTGGTCGGCATTCCCAACAGGGTCGTTGACGAGGTAAAATATGGCGTTTCCATGATCTCCTCTTTCGATGGCCTCGGGGGAGGGTGTACGTGGTAGTCGGGCCGATGGTTGCCGCCATCGGCCCGACGCGTTTCAGGCGGTCACTCTGAGCCCAGTCGCGGCGGTGTACGCGCTGCGGCCGTCTGGCCATGACAAAAAGAGCCGCAGCCACGTGACTGTGGCTGCGGCTGCCCCCGAGACCCTTGACGCGGATCATCATCCCTCTGGCGGGGGACACGCCTTGAGGTTCGCGCCGGTGAGTCATGAGATCCTGCTTTTGGAAGATTCTCTATGCAAGCTGTAGTCTTGGGATTCCCACTACGGGAACGTTTCAAACAGGGACATGACAAACCGCACTGCGATACGAGCGCAGAGCTGGCCAGCCTCTCGGCCTAAGGAGATCGGCTCCTGCGACCATCTGGCCAGAAGTGCCTGGTCAGCTACTTACGGGAAACCTGTGCGTCTGCGTGCGCCTCGGGTTGATCAAGAGTACGGTTATGGGATTCCCAGTCAGGAACAACCACTACAGCGTTTGCAGCCCAACGAGATGCCTGGCTTTGGCCGGCATCCACGGCGGTCCGTCGGCGCGCACGGCGGGTTGATGCAAACCGCAGCGAGATGGCACTGCCTTATAGCGGGAGACGATCTTGCCAGATAAGGTCACTGGCCTCCTCGGACCGCGGCGGAACATAGCCGCCGCCCTCCGGCAACTTCGCGAGGACTCAGGGAAGAACCTGTCCGAAGTTGCCGAAGATCTGATGATCTCGACCAGCAAGCTTTCCCGCCTGGAGAACGCGCAAGGCAGGCCACAGCCCCGCGACATCAGGGATCTTGTCCGCTACTACGGGATCGAGGGCGCCCCGCTTGGCAGAAGGCTGCGGCAGTGGGCGGACACGGCGCAGCGCAAGGGCTGGTGGAACGATCTTGATGACGAGGTCCTCGGCAGCGTCCTGGGCGGGTTCGGTCTGGACGCCCACATCAGCTACGAAGCGGACGCGACCGTGGCGCGTATCTATACGCTGCCGTTCCTGCCAGCCCTGCTGCAGACCGACGATTACGCCACGGCGATCTTCCGCGACATGGAAGACCGCTCGCAGGATGAAATCGACCAGCTTCTCGAGGTCCGGGCACGGCGGAAGCAGGCCCTGAGTTACCGGGAAGGCCTGGATCCATTGCGGCTGGTCGCGGTCACGCACGTGTCGGCGCTGCGCCAAGCTGTCGGATCGCCCCAGATTATGCGTGATCAGCTCGACGCTCTGATCGAGGATTCGAAGGCATCTAACGTCAGCCTGCACGTGCTGCCGTTCTCGGCACGGCCGGTTTTCACCATGACGTGCATGTACGCCTATTTCGAATACGAAGGCGTCGGCGTTGAACAGGATGTCGTGCATATCGAAACTCACGCCGGGTACTGGAGCATCGAGGACCCGGACAAGGTTGCCAGATACCGGAAGGCGCATGACGCGCTTGTGAAGGCCTCGCTGAGCGAGGCCGACTCACGGGAGTTCATCCGCTCTACTCGAGGTGAAGCGTAAACAAATGCAAGCACATTGGGTCACTATGAGCAGCCACGCAATTGCGGCGGGCTGCCAAAGTTCGTCGAGAAAAATTTTAGGTTGCAGTTACTGGACTACGGCGGCATGCCAAGGTGGTACAGGGTATAACGAGGCACGTCCGCAACACCGACACGCGCGTGCCGCGGCCTGGACGGCGGGGCGAGCCCATCTCCGTGTGAGTGCCCTGTGAGCGATGATCCGAACGGAAATAAGCCCGACCTTGACCGCGTCTGGGCTGCCCTCGTTGATCAGGGTTACGCGCTGACCAGCGAGGATGAAATCGGGCTTCCGGAGAAGTTCCGCCTGAACTTCCGAGCGACCTACTTCAACAACCGCGTGCTTCGCCATGACCCTGGCGACTGGCCGATTGATCGCAAGAGAGCACGGGACGTCATCCGTTACCAGTGGCGCGACGGCGGCCTCCAAGTGCAGGAACACGAGACAATCGCCCTCACGGACCGCGCCGGCATAGCAGGCAAGCGGGATCACTCGCGGGTCAGACTCCTCGACGACCCGCAGGCGGAGGAACTCGTCCGGACCTTCCTCGGACTCGTACCGCCCAACCAGCGGCAGGTCGACGGCACCTTCGGGGTGAATCTGTTCCGGACCTTTACGAACGTCGTGACCAAGCCACATCATGATCACGAACAATTCGTCATGCTCTACGTCCTTCACCGGATAGGCGGCGGGGCAGAGACCTATCTCTACAACTCTGGCGACGTCACGGAGCAGGGGGAGCCGACTGCGGAGTCGGTGCTCAGGCACCAGCTGAGCCCGGGCGAGATCATCATTTTCGAAGACAAGCGCTTCAAGCACGGGGCTACGCCACTCGAAGCTCCTTTCGGCAGAAGGGCGAGGCGGGACGCGCTCGTCTGCACAGTCGATTACCGGGATACGTACCTTGCTGCGTAGCGCGGTGAGCTAGGCCGTCGTACAGTCCCGAGCGCGTCGGTGCTAGCAGTCTTGAGGTCGATCAGGTCTTTGCTTTTCTACCACCATGTAAACCGCGCGATGTGAATCGAACGGAGGACTTGGCGTTTCCGCTGATAATTACTGCTATATCAGCACGAGAGCTCAGAGCGTACAGTCCAAGGGCCAGAACCAAGAACGGCCCGGCCGTTGCACCGGCCAGGCCGCCCGTTGCCCCCTCATCTGACGCCATAAAGCCCGGACAGGCCAACGAAGCAGACAAGGAGTGCCAGGCATGGAAGGTACCAGGGTCCAGGCCGCAGAGCCAAACGCGCATGAGCTTTCCGTCATTAGGGCGGTCACGAGACCATCCAGGGGATAAACTCCCATGACCTCCTCAGCGCTACTAGGCATCCTCTGTCAGCCCCCGTCGACCGGAGCGCTCATCATCCTCAGCGTAAGCCAGGTGGTCACGTTTTTCCTTTGGCGAATGTTCAGGCTGATCGAGTTGCGTATCTATCTGACCTTCCTGGCTAAGCAGGTACAACAGGCAGGCCAGGCTGAAGATCCCCACCTCCTAAAAGATCTTGCGAAAGCCGTTGAGGCATTCCGGAGCTCACCGCGAGGTGGCCCAAGGCCTACTCACCCGCGGTGAGAGTTGATGTGGGGTCCGACGTGCCTGATGAGCCCTGGGCCTCCGGACCTGGCCCGTTGATTGACGGCTGATATCTCCGTATCGTGCGATGCGTGGCAGGCGCACCGGAATCAATTTCACTGCACCTCTTCGGCCACGCGACGGAGTCGGCGGCACGCCGCGACAACCAGCTTGCTGCCGCTCATGGCGCTGTAAGCGTCAGCTGCCGCGTCTGGCTGACCCGTACGCTTCGTGGGCTGCGAGTTTGCCGTCCAGGATCCGAGGTGTCGGCGGTCGGCCTCACGAACGCCGTGTGCCGTAGGTCGGGGGAGCCAAGGTTTGGCGGTTGAATTGAGCCCGGAGACTGCTCGGGCAATGGTCGAGGCTGCCTTCAGCGGTATCCGCGCGGAGCTTGACGAACTCGTGCGCATACCGTCGGTCAGCGCAGACAAGGAATGTGCAGGCCAGGTGAGGCGGTCGGCCGAGGTGACCGCTTCGTGGCTTCAGCGTTCCGGTCTCCAGGGCGTCAGGCTGCTCGACGGAGTTGAGGATGCGCACCCCGCGGTGTTCGGTGCCACCCACGGTCCGGCCGGGACGCCGACGATTTTGCTGTACGCGCATCACGACGTTCAGCCCCCCGGCCCTGGTGATCGCTGGGATTCGCCGCCGTTCGAGCCGATGGAGCGAGATGGGCGGCTTTTTGGCCGTGGCACGGCGGATGACAAGGCCGGAATTGCTGTTCACGCTGCGGCGCTCGGAGCCTGGGAGGGGCGCCCGCCCGTTGGGGTGTCCGTCTTCATCGAAGGTGAGGAGGAGATCGGCTCAGCTCATCTGCCGGAGTTCCTAGACAAATACGAGGACCTGCTGCGAGCCGACGCCATCGTGCTGGCCGACTGCGCGAACTGGACCGTCGGCCTGCCGACACTGACGACATCGGTGCGCGGGATCCTTGACTGCCTGGTTGAGGTCCGGACGCTTGATCACGCCGTGCACAGCGGCCGGTACGGGGGGCCGGTACCGGACGCGCTCACGGCGTTGTCCCGGCTCATCGCGACACTGCACGACGACAACGGCAGCGTCGCCGTAGCAGGGCTTCGCACCGACTCATCGCATCGCATGAATATGTCCGAAGCCGAACTGCGGCGGCTCGCCGGAGTGCGGCCTGGCGTGCGACTCCTCGGCGAAGGTCCGCTTACCGACCGGCTCTGGGCGCGGCCCGCGATTGCGGTCCTGGGCATTGATGCCCCGCCAACCGCGACCGCTGGACAGCAACTGGTGCCCGTTGCCGCCGCCAGGATCAGCGTCCGCCTGGCACCGGGCGACGACACGCAGCAGGCGTTCAAGTTCCTCAAGGATCATCTGGTCAGCCAGGCGCCCTGGGGCGCCGAGGTGACCGTGAAGCCGTCCCACGAAGGCAAGCCGCATCGCATCGATGCTTCCGGTCCGGCCTTTGAGGCATTTCGGCGCGCTTGCACGGAAACGTGGGGCCGTGCGCCGCTCGAGCCGGGCAGCGGTGGCTCGCTGCCGGTAGCCGCCGCGCTCGCGGACGCCTTTCCGGGTACGGCGCTGCTGCTGACCGGCGTCGAGGACCTCGAGAGCAATACCCACTCGGAGAACGAGAGCGTGCACCTGGGTGAGCTGCAGAACTGCTGCGTGAACGAGGCAATGCTGCTGGCTCACCTGGCAGCGAAGGCCTAACCCGATTCCGGGAAGCCCGGCCCCACCCCTCCCCGGTTGCCTATGCGTTGCCGTCGGCGGTGACCGCGCTCAGGGCGTCGTCCAGCATCTTCGGGAACGTGTCCGGGTAGCGGGCCAGCAGGTACGTCACCAGCGCCACGTGGTCGCGGTCGCTGAGGGCCTTCACCCGGGCCAGGCGCAGCTCCGCGGTTGCTTCAGACGTCTCATCAGCCATGATCCGATCGTAAGGGCCTTCCTGGTGGCAGCGCGGACAGGCCATGCGCGGTGGCCCGCTTGGGCCTCTGGTGCACGCTGCGTTATGGCTCTAGCGTTGACTGGCCTGGGGCCGACCGTGCCGCAGCTGCAGCGGCTGAGCAAGGAGCGTGCTTCTCATGGAGATCACCGACTTCGAGGCGGTCAGCTTCGACTGCTACGGAACGCTCATCGACTGGGAGACCGGCCTGCTGTCCGTCCTTGCCCCCTGGGCCACGTCGCGCGGGCTGGTGATGGACGACGAGGAGCTTCTGGCTGCCTACGCCGGATACGAGGAGCGGGCGGAGGCGGAGCATCCGCGGACGCCGTATCCGGAGATCCTGCGGCGGAGCATGATCGCGCTGGGGAACGACCTGGGCGCCGAGGTTACCGCCGGGGACGCGGAGCGGCTGGCGACGTCGGTCCCGGACTGGCCGGCCTTCGAGGACTCGCCCGCGGCGCTCGCCGCGCTGGGCAGCCGGTTCAAGCTGATCATCCTGTCCAATGTTGACCGGTCGTCGTTCGCCGGAAGCGCCGAGCGGCTCGGGGCGACGTTCGACAGCGTGCTGACCGCGCAGGACGTGGGCTGCTACAAGCCGTCGCCGCGGAACTTCGCCGCGCTCCAGGAGGAGGCCCGGAGGCTGGGGGTGGGGGAGGGCAGGCTGCTGCACGCCGCCCAGAGCCTGTTCCACGACCACGTTCCGGCCAAGGCGGTGGGCCTGCGGACCGCCTGGATCAACCGGCGGCACGACCGGCCAGGATGGGGAGCCACCCCGGCCCCGCCGGTCCAGGTCACGCCCGACTGGGAGTTCCCGTCCATGGCCGCGTTCGCCGCCGCGGCGACCGGCGGTGTCATCGCCTGAACGAGGCTGAGCCCGGGCTCCCTCCAGCCCGGGCTCAGCACTATCTGGACCGGCTCAGTCGGCCGGGTCGCTGGCAACGTCAGTCGGCCGGGCCATTGGCGAGGGTGATCGTCGAGGTGTGGCTCTGGCCGTACCCGTCCGTCCAGGAGACGCTGACCTTGTCACCGGGGTGGTACTGGCTGATCACGGACTCGACGTCGGACGATGACGACACGGCGTGGCCATTGATCGCCTCGATGGTGTCGCCCGCTGACAGGCCAGCCTGGGCGGCCGGCGATCCGGAGAGGGTGCCTTCCACCGTCACCCCGGAGCTGTCCTGCTCCCCGCCCGGCATGAACGAGTTGCCGGAC
>Ga0335073_10014016_pt1 | contig 11240 bp, 14 predicted proteins | sample Lox_Sample_22_FD_207093 | JGI IMG/M metagenome (GOLD analysis project Ga0335073, IMG submission 207093) | Soil microbial communities from Loxahatchee National Wildlife Refuge, Florida, United States - Lox_Sample_2.2 | ecosystem: Environmental > Terrestrial > Soil > Wetlands | place: USA... | reverse complement strand
TTCAGCCTCCGTAGGTCTCTATTCCATTCAAATCCTTCCAAGTCGAATCATAGCTAACAAGAACCAGTTAGAATTGGGGGCGCAGTAGTTCTTATCGACATCGAAGAGTATCCTAATTCGGTCTCTTCGACCAAAATCTCAGTCGCCACCGTTCTTAATACCGTAGCTTTATCACCGCTCATGGCTGCCACCCTCAGCTTTCTGAACCCGAGGTGAGTACACTTCCTCTGGTTCCATCGGATTAATTTTGCAGCACAAAAATGCTAATAAACAATCCTCAGCTCAAGAAGTAAAGCCGGTCGATCCTGCCTCGCGAAGCCACTCAAGATAGTTCACCTCGTTGTTATCATCGCTACTGGCCTAGGCATTACAGGAGCCACAAACATAACCAAGGCCAGCCCAAATTCATCAACTCTAGACAGCGGGGTGGGCTATCTCAAGATTGTCAGCCTCATGTTTCTTCTGACCTGGTGCGTTTTAGCGTTGGCTACGTTTGTATTCTGGACAATACGATCGCAGCTGGAGTACAAACAGCGAGTCGTAAGTACAAGTCCCTATCCCAGATTGCTATGCACTCACCATGTGTATTTTCAGACTCTTGTCGCCGTCACAATAGTCTTGCCGTTTCTACTCGTTCGAGTCATCTATGCTAGCCTCAACGCTATAAATCTCAACACCAGCACCTCAACTGGCCATACCCAGAAATTCAATCCAATGACCGGTGACTGGCTCTTGTATCTTGGGCTTGGCTTTTGCATGGAAATCGCCATTTACGTGGTGTATCTCATCGCTGGAGTGTGCAACTGTTTGCTCCATGATAGGGATAACGACCATATGGAAGAACAGTACTCATTAATTTAAACTCCAGATGTCTCTATACGGAGTACAGACAGTTGCTTCAGCATCCTGAGAATTTCGACGCTAAATATGGCTTCGGAATATCTTCTTTATCGACTTGTCGCTCACTACGGCTTTGCTAGTTCTGTTAACCGCTTTCCACTAGACTAATCACAATGAGGCGTTAGTCTTGGTACGATCACATCGCAAGGAATCAAGAATGTAATATGATCTTATTGTTAGCGCTCTTGGAATTGATAATGTACCGCAGTAAACCTTGACCCGGGACCCCCTTAATCGTTTTTAGGGAGGCTCTTGTCTCTGTTTTCGTGGGTAGCACTTCCTCCGCTCTGAAATCCCCTGTTCTAGTGCTCTTTTCTCTGCCAAAATACTCCGTACCTTCTCACGCAGTTTCAAAATAGGCCCTCTTCGTATCTTATTTCCATAGCCTCATCCAGTGCATGGATACTTGCTAACACTATCAAAGTTCGCTTAGAACAACGAGAAAATAATTATTAATTGTGACTCTTCAAAAGATCAGATCGGTAGCGTCGGATCGCACTATGTATCGTACATGGGTCCCGGGAAAACGAGCAGAAAATGCCGATGAGCATCAGCAGATCTTAAGGGTCAACTTTTATCAGTTCGCCCGTCTTGATGTCAAACACAAAACCATACGAATTATCTCGCAGCTGCTTGCTTGCGAATGGATTTGCCCTCCAAATACCAAGGTCTTCCTTCACACTGCCCGCAATGTCGCTGAAATCGCCAAACTGCAACTTATCGATAGCTTCAGAACTGTCCGGCACCCTTTGATTGAGGACGCTTGTGACGCTGTCCTTGGTGAATATCGTTCCGCCACAGTTGGTATGGTGAATGATAGCAAGTTCTTCGAAGTTCATGAGCGTGTCAAGAGCGAGGATACTCGGAATCTGTGGTTCGATACGGCCACCGACGGAACGGATGGCAAGGGCTTCCCACGGTGCAATGCTGAGGAACTGATACGGCTCACAGCGTGGATCCGTACAAGTCACGATCAGGACTCGAGTCGGGGAGGCGCTAGCCGCGATCCTTTCAGAGACGGTTGGCAATGGAGTATGTGTGGGAGCATAGGCGCGGTTGCGCTCAAGAAGCTGCTGGAGGCTTGGAGAAGACATGGTGCCGTCGTTTCTAACGTATGTGCAAGTTCGAGTGTAGCTCTCTGAGCAGAAGATAGTAATCTGAGAGGGTGTGAACTGGGAGTTCTTGGGCTCTTTTGAGTGCTCTAATGTTTTCCTCCATTTGCCGTCATTGATCCTTTTATCCTTGATCCCACAGTCTGTAATGTTCACGGTCTTGGGCAGCACAATACCTTATGTACAGAAAGAGTTTGTCAATGAACGTAATTCTGCCCGCTTCACGCCGATTAGCTATCTGCGGACCATGACCGGGATACCCTGGCCAGGCCAGAGAGCGCAAAAAAGGGGGCTCTACTCCGTACAGTGCCTAGTCACGAACAGCTGCTTACCTGATGGGAGAAGAGGCTGGGAGTTGTCCTAGCAAGCAAATGAGCCATATCTTCGTAACTCCATCTACTCTTCTTCAGCCGTGGCGCTCAAGTAATTGTGAAGTAATGGAAAGGAAGCATTCTTTAAATGTTGTCTTCTCTGAATGGCTGCCAAGTCGATACCAGTCCCACCGATTCTAAACTCAGTGAAGGCGACATTTCGTATTCAAGAGCCTGGAATCAGAAGATGGAAAAAGAAATACAGTACCTAGCGGTCATTGATTGGAAAAGGGTTCTGGGATTGCTGCACCTGCCCTGCAATTCGTTATATTCGTGACAGAGCCTCGCCGCACTCTTGGCGCCAGTCTCTCTGCTCTGCCCCAGTCGTGAAACGTTGACATACGTCGGGTATCTCTAAGCCTTCTGCTCTGACACTCGTTTCTCTACTTCTATGTTCGCATATTCTCAACTTTTGTCTTACAATTCACTGAAGCCTGCAATAACTCTGCAATCATCATGGACAGTGTCGCACGTGACGAGGCTCGCGACTTCATCGATCAGTTGAGGATTCACAATGGCGTGATTACACCAGACGATATAGAATATTTGAAGAAGAATAGACCGCATGTACTTGAATCAATCTATTCAATGCAGCAACAGCTAGGTGCATCTACGAAATTGTATGTATGACAACCTACTAAGGATATATAATTTTCTAATGCGCGGTAGGCTTGCCAGCCAGCTCTACCACAAACAGACGCGCTTCGTATATGAATTGATTCAGAATGCTGAGGACAATCAGTATAGCGTACCCCAACCACACCTCTCCTTTACTCTAGAACCAAACCAGATCACCATCGACTCCAATGAGGACGGCTTTACGAAGGAAAACGTCAAAGCCATTTCATCTGTTGCCATGAGCACGAAAACAGCAATCCGGGGGTATATTGGAGAAAAGGGAATTGGCTTTAAGTCCGTTTTCACTGTCGCATACAAAGTCCACGTACAGTCGGAACCGTACTCGTTCGCATTTGTCCATCAACTGGGCGATCCAAAGGATAATGGACTTGGAATGGTCACACCACTCAATGAGGAACCGCACCCTGTTCTAGATTGGGTCCGAACACGAATAATTCTACACCTCCTTGAAAATTGTGACCGAGAAAAGTTACAAAAGAACTTTCAGAGCTTGCAGGAAACCCTGCTACTCTTTCTACGGAAGCTGAAGCAACTATCGATTCAGATCGTCCTCCCTCCCTCTCCGCCTAGCAAAGTCATATACACTCGGAGGCCAAATGAGAGTGGGCAACCTAAAAACCAAGTTACAATTGGGAAAGTGGATGGTACTTCAAGTTCCATCCAAAAATTTTGGATCAAGAAACGCAATGTCGACGATATGCCTGCCCATTCTGCTCGCGAGAATGTCCATGAGGCTGAAGTTGTGCTCGCTTTCCCCATTGATAAAAATGAGATCCCTGTGATCGCGGATCAACATGTCTTCGCCTTTCTCCCTCTCCAGAGGGTTGGGTTCAAGGTGAGGGAGGGCAGTTTCAGTCGCAGTCCATTGCTAACTCTCGTCCGGCAGTTCCTAATCCAATCCGACTTCATCACCCAGGCGAACCGAGAAGATGCAACCGACTGTGAATGGAACCAACATTTACTGAATGAGGTGGTCAAAACGTTTCTTCGCACTGTTGATGGCTCTGGGGGTTTCCTCGAGCATCCAAAGATGAAGTACGCCTGGGTAAGATACATTCCAACAGAAAAAATTGTTCACGATCTGTGGGGACAGCTTCGAGTGGACCTCATTGAAGCATTAAGCACTCGAAGGTTATTCCACTCCTCTGATGACCAATCTAAGCTTTGGACTGCAAAACAACTGAGGGTTGTCAACAATGAATTCAGAGACGTGGATCTAGATCCTCTTCTTCCAGATTTAGAATCCGGAGATACCGCGTACGTCTCGGAAGAATACGATAGCCAACTCGACATCCCCATCATGAGAAGGCTAGGCACTACAGACCTGTCAATCTCGGACTTCTTAGAACGCCTCAAAAAGGATCTCGACAATGAAGATGAATCCCAGCTGCGGTCCAGGGAGGATGATGACTGGCACACCAGATTTTCTGATCTTCTAATAAGATCATTGGAAGATACGACACAGAGAAAGCTTGTTCAGCGGCTACCGATCATTCCACTTGACAACGGAAGCTGGGTTCATTCGCTCAATGCTAGCATCTTTTTTCCAACCTCGGGCGGTGTTAAAATACCACGAGGTTTACCATTGAGTTTGATCCTTGAGGACACTCTATCCAATGAACGAAGAAAAGTGCTCTTTTCGAGTCTTGGAATAACGGAGTGTGACCCCTCAAGAATATTCCCCCTGATTGAAAATCGGTATATGACCCGTCACCCCGGCTCTGAAAGCCCATGCTTTCAGGATATGAAATTCCTCTTCTGGCACAATAATATTCTGCCGTCAACTCATTTGATATATGTTGCAGCTACTGACGGCAACGGTTACCGCATCACACCGGCGACTAAGGGAAATTGGATGTATTGTCCTGAATCCGAAGATCCTCGCTCCATGTACCACCTTCTCAAGGGCGTGATTCCCGATGAATTAAAGGGTCAAGTAAAATTCGCTCACATTCGATACTATGACACACTCAAGGAATGCGGGTTGCGAAATGGCAATGCCGGACCGGAGTGGCTTCGAAGCCGAGTGGGCATCAAAGTAATGCCTCAACTTTACAGCAGAAAAAGTCTGTTCTCAAAGCCGGAAATGTCAGCTGAACTTAAATACATTGTGGAGAATCTCCCACAGCATCTATTGGCCGTACTGGAAGGCAATTGGCACCAATACTACGAGTCGAGCGAATGGGACGATGTAATCAGAGCTGCAGAGATACCAATCCTTGATTGTCCGGAGCCGAGGGCACTTGAAACGACCTATCTGCCTCTGCCCAAACTCAAAACCAAAGCAAGGGAGCTTAAACTGAACGAATCCTTTGGATTTCTGAAAGAATTGGATGGTATGACAGATATAGAAGTTGTGAAATGGCGATTCCTCGAACACTTCGGTGTAGGCGTGGAAGAAGATGTGTCCTTCTGGCTTGCGCTTTTGAGAAAGGCTCGAGAAAAAAGTGATGTCGAAAAATCCCATGTGTTTAAGATCTACTCGCATCTTCAGACATTCACTGAAGAGGAAGATATCGAGAGACTACAGTAAGTCAATCGGATTGCTTTCTTGATAGAATTAGCAACTTACATATACGGTATTTCAGGGACGCTTTCGATGATGATCTCATCTACATCCCTTCAAACGATTCGGCTACGCATGGGACATGGGTCGATCTCTGGCATTGCGTATGGCAGGCTCCGAATTGGTACTCATATTATCCTCGCCTTCAATCTATTAACGAATACCGATCACTTTTTGGGCTTATAGTGACCACCTTAGGCTTGATGGACGGGACGCCTACGGATTACCTGGATTACTTAAACCATATTCAAGTTTCGAAAGACTACCTGAACAGCAAAGAAGAAGAGGCAAAGATATCACTGATATACGGACAGTTGAACATATTGGCAGAAGACGACACGGACACGAAAGTGAAAGAAAAGGTCCGGTACGTCTGCTTCAGTGCCGTATTTAATTCCCTTTGCCTGCCTCTAACCATCTTAGTTCTCGGATGGATGACAAAAATCTTGTTTATTTACCCAAAACTCGGACATGGCACTCACTTTCATCCTGTATTTGGGCAAAGGAACACATTCAACTCCCAGGAAAAGTGTCCCTTGCGTCGGCATACAGCGAGCAAGAGTCCTTCTTTTGCAAAGTTCTTGGTGTGAAAAGGCCGAGCTTGGAAATGCACATGCGTGCTCTCGTCCATAAGGCTTCAGACAATCCTAACAAAGAAAGCATTCTCAAGGAGATGCAAAACATTTGTGCTCTAAGTCCGAAGCCAGAAGATTTACAGGCCAAGCTTTCCAAGTGCGCCTGCTTTCCAGTCAGGATACCCACTGGAGAAATTGAATGGCTGACTTGCACTGATCCATTTGCTATCGTTGATCGCCTCAAGTACGGAAATCTCTTCCGGAATGAGATAAAGACTCTCGACTTCACTCTAGAAGAGGTCCATTCCTTGAGAACATTTCTCATTGGTCTAAAGTTAGAACCATGGTTTATGTCCAAGGCCGTCACTGAAGAGACTCGAGTCAATAATGGGCTGTTGCACCAAGAACTCACAAATGATTTTAGGAAGAAAAGCTATGCAATCTGCCGGTGAGTTTTGCGCTCTATAACAACGTCGAATGGCGAGAAATTGATACGGATTAGCTATGCTGCACACCTTGGCGCTCCAGATGCGGTCGCTGTGTATTCTCAACTACAAGGGGCTGAAATATACACTTCAAACGATATTTCGAAAGTTGCCTCCATCACGCTGAATGGTACAACCAAATCTCTTCCCGGAGACAGCGCATATTTTCATATTGATGGGAGCGATGACCAGCTGAAGCTCTACATTCCTAGGAGTAAATCAGCTAGACAAGTGTGTCTCGCTAGACAGCTTCCTATAACTCTTCTGAAATATCTTGGGATTCAGAGTTTAGGAAAAGGGCTCGAGCTAGGAGTGATTTTCACTGCATCTAGCCTCTTTGTTGTTGATGAAATCCTTGAGCAGGACGGCATCATTGAAGTTGATGGAGTCACTAGACCTCTTGACGACGATGAGAGTGAAGCTGCTTCATTACCGGAGATGACTCCATCTGAAATACCGACAACTTCGAGCGCTTTGAGAACACCACACTCTGATAGAAGCAGCGAATACTTTTCAGGGAGACACCACACGGGGAGGAGCGCTGATGTTTATGATGATCCGTTCTGGACACCTGCCACATCCGTATCCTTGGGGTCACCAAGTCCGATAGAGCGACCAGAGTTCTACCAACAACTCTTAGGAGTTGTCATTCAGCAGGCAGAGCATATTGAAGGACTTCCGGTCGTAGGAACTTCCGTCGTTGCGTCAACTGCTCCCGACCGTTCTTTCGACCCAATCCTTGCAGTTAGCTCAAATATTCCCGGAGAAAACTTCTTCAAGATTGGCGCCGCTGGAGAGCTATTTGTAGGTCACCTTCATTCATCTAGCCTCCTTCTTCTATGGACGGATAATAACGAGATTTAGGTGTATGAGATCTTGAAAAGCCTTAACCTCCCAGCTTTCGATTACAGCTGCTGGCAGAGCACAATACGACATCGAGTTGCCGTACATAGCCGCCATGGAAACTTGACCCGGTGGTCTGGTTCTGTTGAGACCGCCGATATTGTGTACCGTGATTCGAAGAGCACATTGACCAATCTTTTGATCCGCCAGGGCTATCTCGACAGCTCTTCGTGGTCGGGTGCTTCTCCGACATACTACATTGAGGTCAAGGCGACAATGGATGCTCTCGAGAATGCCTTCTTTTGTAGTCAATCTCAATTCGACAGAATGGAAGAAATGCAGCTTCCCGACGATGAACCCTCCGATGAAGTCTACATTTTGGCCAGAGTGTTTGGACTAGGGAGGTCAAGAATGGGATTGCGGTTGTATTTCGATCCAGCAACCCTTCGCATGAACAGTGAACTAAAGTTTATGGCTGATCGATACACGGTAACACCTTCATAGATGTGACAGCATCAATTGTGCTGTAAGATAGGTCTGCATCGATTTGTACAAGTAACTAGGTAGCATTGAATGGAGTTTTGTTGCCTCTTGTTCTACATGAATTCGAAATTACGCAACCGCTACTGTTCCAGAACCCATCGCCAATTATCAATGCCAATTAAGGTATATGGCTCACATTTGCGCTAACGACTGCAAGTGATAGTGCAATTCCACAAAGAACAGGCGTTTTGGCAGCACCGGTAACCAAGAAGCAATGCAGTCGGTGTACCATATACGAGTCTGCGCCTTCTCCCCAATTCACAATGTCAGATACAAATGAACGAGAAAGACAGGTATGAAAGGCAGCCGAGAAAGCCTCGCATCATAAGGTTCGACGGTACGTGGACGCAGACGTTAACACGACTGACTCTTAAAACGCACATGATCTGAAAGCTTTGGTCCGTACAGTTTGCTCTAGGGTTTGATTTTTTCACTGACACCCATGCGGTTTCAAATACTGGATGAAGTAGATACTGCTCGACTCGCGTAAGCTCGGTGGCAGTAGTTTTGGAAAAACATAAGTACTACCATTGGTCGTGTGCACAATTGGGCGCTGGATGTCGAACTAATGTGCATTATACTGATATGCCGGCACTTGCATACTGTGCATCGCGTCTCAATCACCACAGCCTTTCAGCCCAGCGAGGATGTAATGTGGGAAATGGCGAGACAGGCCTTTTGCATACAGCTTTTCTGCACCGTCTGCTTCATCTGCTTCACCTGCACCCGAGCAGGCGCCGGGTGAGCGTCGGAATGCCAACAACAGGGTAGAACACGAGCAGACACGATCTGATCTGAGCCGGTCCCATTTTGGCGTTGGTGTGGCCACGCCCGCGTTCGATTCGCGTGCTGATATGGCGTGGGAGTCTGTGCAACAGCCGGGCATGCGTCTTTTGCGTCGCTCTCATCCAACCGACGCGACTGGCATTGACGATTGTGTTCTGCGACGGCGCTGTGCACAAGCTGCATGTTGACGAACACGACTTGGTCTCTTGCCTATACAGTGTCAGTCTCTCACAATCCCGTATTAGCATCAGCTTGAGCCGGTCAGCCGAGCAAGACCGAGTGGTCGTCGCGCTGAAGACGCCACAAAGGAACGCAGGGGTAACCGCGTTTTTCGATCCTTAGTCGCACCACCAAGGCGGCACAGCTCAGACTATAGTCCCACCCTCCCTCGCTCTCTGCGGCTGACCTGATATACATCTGATCTCGCTCCTTCTCTCCGTCTTGGAGCATCAATTCATCCGCCTAGCTCTTTCCATCTTTGAATTTGCCCTTCGTTGTTCGTGGTGTTGTTGTGTTGACGACGGCATCAAACCTTGATTGGCAGCTTGTCGGCCTCATCCCACCGCAAAAACAGTGTTTACACAACACCACTCTCCTCCACCCATCCGCTCTGCCTGTCAGCGTGACCGTGAATTGTATATAATTGAAAACTCCCACGACGGCCAATTTCAGTCTCATACGCGCCATTCTCGTCAATTGCTCTCATCTAGCATGGCTTCCGTAATTCAACAACCTAGGCAGCCATTTGCTGCTCTGAACAGCGCTCGTCTTCAAGCTCTCGGTAGCATGAAGAACAGACAGAATGGTGAGAGCAATCATCCTCACGCGTCCATTCAATTACTCTCTTCTACATGTTAAAACTAGATCCATTGCGTTCTAACACGATGGTATAGCTATCTCGTCCCAGTCCAACATCACCTCGCCCATCAAGGGCCAGCTGAACACACCTATGAAGCGTCGATTGTCTCTAGAACCATTCGAAGATGACTTGGACACAGAGAACGTCGACCCAAACATCCTTTTCTCACCATCCAAGAAAGGCAAAGCTGTCGACGGAACACCCATGAAGCCCTCCACCATCACGCTAAACGCCACACCGAAATACTCTCCCTTCGAGCGCTTTGGACCCAACAACACCAGCTCTATCAGTCCCAGGCCCAAAACCAAAGTTCTCTCAGTCTCCGTACCAACCACTACAAACACTACACCCATTGCTCACAGCCGTGGCTCACCAAAGCACAAACGCGTCGGCCTCCTGAACGCCAAGCGGCGGCTGTCCTCACCATACCGACGCATCGACCCACCAAGCAGCACCGCCGCCTCACCACTCCCCATCAGCATCGACGCAGCGCTGTCTGGCACACTGCGCAGCTACAAAGCCGCCGCCAGCGCCGCAGCACCGGCGATGCCAGCATCGTGGTTCTTCGCGATCCACGAGGACTCGCCAGAGGAGGAGGCGGCGAATCTGATGGAGCACAGCGCGTCGACGCTCGACATCTCGTCGGACGAGGACTGCGCGGCGCGGCGGCGGCGCCTCGACGCCGACCGCGGCAAGGAGAACGTGCCGCCGGAGGGCTGGAGCGCGCCGGCGCGCGGCCGCGGCGCCCGCGCCGACGACCGCGTCCATAGGGGCGTGTGTGCCGCCGCGAAGAGGGCTGCTGCGGCCGCCGCCGCCGCCGAGAGGATGGAGGAGGATCGTGGGCCGCTGCGCGAGATGGACGCGGCAGAGTTTTATCCCGAGGGTGTGGATGAGCGGGATGGCGTTGTCGTGGTGGAGGAGAAGGAGGAGCGGAAGAGCGTGTCGCCGCTGTCGAAGGAGACGTTTGACTTTGAGGTTCAGGAACCGCCGTCGCCGAGTCGTGAGCTTGAGGAGGCGGCCGTACGGAAGGGTGACATTGCTATCCTTGCTGACGAACTGTAGGCTGTGGAGGTGCTTTGCGTCGTATTCGAGTTCTGCTACCACGCTTTTGTGGATGGAGTATTTGGCCTGGCGGAGGCGTTTGGGTATTCCGTCTGCTGTTCTTAGCGTTATAATACCTAGGTGCCTTTCATTTAGGCGCAATTAGCTTTGTAAACGGACTCGGTAGCAAAAGGGATGTTGTTCTCTTTCTAGTCTTCTCTCTTATCAGTCTTCACAACATGGTGTTTTCTAAGAATCGTCTGTCTCCTTTGACGACACGTTCATGCTTTCAAAGACTTCAATCTCAAGATAAGTTACTCCACCAGCATGCTTCATCAATAGAGCCAAGACAACCTGTCAAGGATAAAAGGTCTCTCTAGATGCTCTCACCTTAGGAGGCATTCAACGTAGCCAGAGCTTACTCTATCACTGGCAGTGTCATCCTGCCCGATTCTAGCCGCAGCCGTCTTCTATCATCTTCCTCTATTCCAATATCTACTATCTCGCATTGCTTCGGCTC
>Ga0335073_10014015_pt1 | contig 11240 bp, 18 predicted proteins | sample Lox_Sample_22_FD_207093 | JGI IMG/M metagenome (GOLD analysis project Ga0335073, IMG submission 207093) | Soil microbial communities from Loxahatchee National Wildlife Refuge, Florida, United States - Lox_Sample_2.2 | ecosystem: Environmental > Terrestrial > Soil > Wetlands | place: USA... | reverse complement strand
ACAAGGATCACTGAAACGAACAAAAGTCCGAAGTACATTTCTCCTCTTAATTTGGCTAACTGAGAACAGAGGGAACCCATTCCTGCGCTGAATGCAAGCGTCGCAAGATCAAATGTATCGCGCCGTCCAAAATACGTTTAGAAAATGAAAACTAATCGTACCGTGTAGGCGACCGCACTGAATATTCCTCGTACACTGAAGCAGATGCTTGTTCTCAATGTAAAGCACGCGGACTGGCAGCTACTTGTAAACCACAATACGATCCTCGAGATGCGCCGTCTCCGGAACCAGATACAGATCTTCGTGATCGGGTAGCCCGACTTGAGAGCGCTTTGTTGTCGTTGACGGGGAGATCCTCTCCAGGAGAAATCAATTTAGAGCCTAGTCCTCAGCCATCCAGAGATTTTCGTTTAGGCACAGCTGTTGCTAGTGGTACAAATGCGGCTTCTTTGGACATGTCTGGGCGGAGAAGTTCTTATTATGCTTCTCCACCAAATGAGTCGTTCATAAATCCTTCTTCGGCGTATTCGGTATGGTTCCCTTTTCTACAGAATACTAGATATGGACATTGAACTAATGATAGTCGTCTTCGTCAAATGCGACACCCATAAGCGGAGTATGCGCATCGGGATTGACGCCCTTCTCATCAGTCGTTGATCCCTCTTTATCAATCGATCACGGTCCCTGTAAATGGCTAGAAGACAACATCCCGGTAATCTCACAACTATCAAACCGTCCTGTATCCACATCCTCTTCCTCACCCTACTCATCACCCGACCATATCTCCTGCGCACCAGGCACAACTCAACCCTCCCCCGCAACTTCCGCCCGATCCGCCTACGAATCCGAACTCCTTTCCAACCTCCCCAAAAAAGAACTTGTCGACGAACTTGTCGCTGTCTACTTTTCTGGAACAGATGTCTGTCAAGTCACCTTCCGTCCAATATTTTATTCATCATATCATAAGTTATGGGATACCCCACCTGATCAACCTGTCAATGTACCGTTTTTAGGAGTATTGTTTATTGCCATGGCCAATGCAGTGCATTGTCATCCAGAGGCAGATGGATCGAATTCGGAAAAGGCAAGGACTGCAATGGATTTATATGATCGGTTATCTAACCAGATTACCGAGGATCCGAGATATAATTTCCATATCGAAACTGTTGAAGCCATTCTTTTACAGTCGCTGTTCTTATTGAATGATGTATATTTCCCTTGCGAATCTGCTTACGTTTTGTAGGGTAAAATGAATAATGCGTTTTTGAGAACGAGGAATGCGTTGGCGGTTGCGAATATGATCGGATTACATCGAGATCCTAAACATTATCGTGCAAAACCATTACAAGCTGAACGTGCAAGACGACTGTGGTGGAAATTGTATGATATGGACAGAGCGCTGTCTCTCTTTATGGGCCGTCCGTATACGATTCTCGATAAATTCTGCGATGTCGAGTTACCGGCTCCGTTCGACGATAATGATATCTCAGAGGGCCCGGATGGCGATATGGTTGTTGATAAAACGAGAACAGGAAAGACAATCATGTATTATCGGATTTACAAGTACACTCTTCTGATTTCGATGGAGCTAATGAACAGTGCGAGAGTATCGAAGGATGTTATTCCAAGTATCATTGACAACAATTTCTCACTTGAAAAGCCAGATCCCTCGAAAGTCCCCATTATCGAAGCAAGGTATATCTCCTCTCCGACAAGTCTAATATAGACTTGCAAATCTAGCGCAAACCTGTGGACCAGGCTGGAACCAGCTCCTCACAGCAAAAGACATGGCAGCAACACGAAACATGCAAGAACAAGTTCTATGGATGCATCGTCTCGCATCCACTTTCTGGACAATCCAAATCCATTCGGCAATTCATATGCCCTTTATCACTTCCCGTCCAGAGTCAAAAGCAGTGTGTTTGGAAAACGCACGAAGTTTGATGTTTTTGTATGAATGTATTAGAGCGCAATTTACATCGCCGGGAATACGCAATGTAGTTGCTTTCTATGGATTTGCATCGGCTGTTTTTTTGGAGACTGTATCTACTGTTCCCGCTGATAAAAAGAGAGTGGAACGACTTAAAGAAATCCTTGAAGAAGATTCACAGAAAAGTACATTCTTCCTCTCCGATGATGTTAATATCCAGGTACAATCGCTTTCCAAGCAACGCAGGTTCTAGAATTCCTTCGAAACGGATGTCTTCGTCGTCCAGGCGATCCAAATCCAGATGTCACAGTCCCCGATCGTCCTCCTCCTATTATCCTCCCATACTTTGGGGTTATCCGCTTGGGCGACCGAAAACTCAACACAAACCCTATTCTTGAAGAGGAATTCAATTCCAAACCACAAACTGTAGCATTACATCCGCCACCACCCCTACCCACAATGCCACAGGTGCAAGATGGCTTTTATGCGATGAATATGGAGAATGAGTTATTGCTTGATGGGACCAATGGACATAATTCTACGGGGGGTCCGTTTGGAACGGGTGTGTTGGGACAGTGGGATTTTAATTTTGCGATGGATCCTACGAGTGATGGGGCTCCCATGGATATTGAAGCGTGGAGTTCGTATTGGAATTCTTTAAATGAAACTTTGTTGTTGAATTAGTTGGAGTATTGTAGGGATTGGTTGGGTGGTTCAGGTTCTGTCTTTGGGTGTATATGGTGTTTAGTAGGTAGAGGTGAATTCTACGGGTCTTTGCTAGTACTACATCATTTCCATTCCTGTTTGAAAAGCTCAGAATGTGCTTTATTCCAATGAGATGTGCTGGCTGTTGAGCAAAAAAAAAAAAAATGCGTCCAGAGGCGGGGTCGAACCGCCGACCTTGCGGTTAGTCCGTTCAGGAATCCCTGAATTAACAGCCGCACGCAATAACCACTATGCTATCCAGACCTTATTGAAATATCATACCCAAAATTGCCTCATCAACCTCCACCATGAATTTCACAGTGATCTGCACGTGCATCCCCACACTTTAAGAAATGTAAGAAATGTATGAAGCGTCGTCCTCACCGCTTTCGCCGTTCATTGATGAGATTCGCCAGGATAGTAAGTGGCCTTGTAATGAAGGAACTTACTGTAATATCTGGACATTGGTTAGATGTCTCTGTTTTGAGAGAACGTACTCTCTTCGTCTGTCCGACAGATTGATCACACCGGATGGGAATCATTTGCGAAACATTTGAAGCTATGACGCTGCCTTTTGCACGACAGAAACTCGAACTGTTAAATCGCTATTGCGTCGCACCAGATCGAACGCGTGTTCATTCCCACCTTAATCGCTTGAACTTTAGGATCCATTCGTCGTCGACCGTGGAGCCGTAGCTGCTTAATCCCGCCCTTTTGATTGGATCCTCGCTGCAATTAAGCGGGAATATGCCCATATGCAGGTTACACGTTATCCGGCGTGGCGCTATTCAAGCTTCAAAGCTGTGTGTCTGTGCAACGAATAGCACGCATAAATTTAGGGAAGTTGTACAAGCATATTAAGACCGTTGTACAAAGCGAGCCAGTGAGATGGAATCACCACTATACTGGTGCACTATATAAATCCGTCGATTCAATCGATCTCATCATCAAACTCTCGAAAAACATTGTGACCATCACAGTTCAGTGACAGTACTTCATCTCACTACATTTGAACCGATTCAAATCGATCAATTGAAATGATTGCTCCGTCTGCTCCTCATAGTCCTACTACCACCACATCCATCACAAGCACAAGCACGGCAACTTCCACGGCGATCGTCAGAAATGAGCTCGGCGGCGCAACTGGCGGTTCCATGTCCCATTCCCGTGCGGTCGCAATCGGCGTTTCTGTGGGACTTGCAGCTGTTATAATTCCTATGATCGTGTTCTTTATTTGGTGGTATTGGAAGAAGGCACGTGCTGCAAAGGCTGAGAAACAGAATGATCAGGATTCTGTGATTGAGAAGGTTGAGTCGTCGAATTCTCGGCAGCAGATGTCTGATGAGAATCGCCTTGAGCTTCATCGCTATAATATGTCGTTTTTGGGTCTCATGGTTGTATGATTGTCTTTATGGAGTTTGGGGATTGGAGTTTGGGTATTGGGTTTGATAATGAAGGTAATGGAGTTGGAAAGTGTATTTGTACAATGCTCGGAATGGTTACGTATGGTGTTATGAATAGAACAAGTAATAGGAATTCCCCACAAGAACCAAGTTAATTCTACAAAGCAAACAAAAAGAGACTTGATACATTCAAACCTAACAACTGATCCTCCTACTCCACACTCGAAATTCACTTGGTCTTAATCCATTGTGTATAACCACCCATCAAACTGCTGACAACACCAGCAATTCCAATCAATCCCTCATCCATAAACGGGAGATATCCAAGTGTTCCCGCAGGAATAAGCGCATCAAACACATCCTGAATCAACTGGAATTTAACCGCATACACTTCCCTACCAATTAGTCACTCTCAAATAAGATGTACTTTTGCTGCTTCTTCTTCTCCTCATCGGATTTCTCGGATTTGTTACTCAAGACAGTTTGGAGAGTATATCCCCCTGCAACAATATTACATAAAAGCCCTGCAAGCCAAAACTGGAACGCAATCTTTTGGATTTTTTGCACTTGACTAAAGGACTTGATTCCAGCAGCATGCAACTACTATTAACCTCCACCCAAAAACAATAAGAAAGGGGAAATACGTAAGTCGGAATATCAAATGTCAAGTATCCTGCGTATCCTAATTGTCTTCCTACGGCAAGATACCTCAAAATTTCCTCATTGGCATTGGAGGGGACAAATGTGACTTTTGTGATTGGGGATTGTAAGGCGATGGCTGCTGCTTTGAAGTGTTCTATGTTTTTCCCTACGCGGAGGGCTTTGCGGACGATTCCGAGGTTGACTTTTGTTGCGTTGTACGGTGCGATTACGGATGCTGGGTAGGATTTACGATAGAGATACCTGCTGTTAGAATATCTTCATGTGATTATTGGTTTCGGAAGTCGTTGGGAAAAGTAGTTGGGAAATGTGAGGGATTCTGGGAAGGAAGATGGAAGGGGGATACCATGAGTAGAAGCGTGCCCAGTATTGGAGCGTACGGTAGATTTTGTCTCGTCCTACGGCCTAAGGGGTTAGTCGGGGCTACTCGGAAGAGGAGGTGGAGATACTGTCTGGAGGTATTTGACTAGATGGGTGATGAGAGGGTTATAGGCGACTACGTCCATACTCTGCAGAAGTCAGGATGTTGTTAGCTCGTGTCAGTACAGAGTTGATGAAGGTTGTTCGTGGAATGTTTAGAGTGTTGAGTGTTGACTTGCGGGGACACGGATTCCTCGTGATGTCTGAATCCTCGGTCCAATGTACGGCATTATGTCAATTGGACCGCCCCCTGTCCCAGCCGCACTTAGTGAGATCTCATCCTTCCTAGGATCTCGAGCTCGTCCCTGCGAAATGAATAGATACCACAGAATTCCAATTGCAAACCTACAACCATCCTCTCTGGCTAAATACGGTCCTCGATAAAGTTAAAACACTCATGTCCTCCGCTCTAGCTACCAACAATCTGCTATTTTCAAACAGCTAAGGAGTCTGGGATTTCTGCAGAATGGCAAAAGGATTGTTTTCAATCGGAATGGAAAAGAATGTATATTCACTAATGTATTTCGAGATTAACTGTTTCAGCTGAGCTACTGCAGAGCGAAAAATAGGAGAGTTCCGTTGCATATACAGAGAGTGCGGCACATAGACCCACAAAGGCCTGGTGACATGTAGGTTAAGGAATTGGACAAGATCTGACGAAGGGCGACCTTACAGAAGCAGTTAAAGGGAACACATTAATTCGTAAAGAAGATGGTAATGGCTAAAATGAGAATACGATACCCAGACACTCTTGATGGACGCTTCAACAGCAAAAGTAGAATAGAATTCTTAGCCATAATGAATACGCTTCATAGCAAGACCTGTGGGCGCTCTGTCGTGGCCAGTGCGCTCCTGAAATATGTATAAAGAAGACGAACAAATACAACAAGTGAGAATAAGAACTCAAAAAGAAAGAACAAAAAGAGAAGAGCAAGGAGTGATGAACTCAATTTCGTCGACATCATCGTCATCGTCATCGTCATCGTCTTAAGCCAGGTACCACACTGCCGAGACTAAGACTCCACACTGCAAAACGAGGACTGTCACCATGTAGTGAAAGTGCTGTACTCCTGCCTAGTCCTGGTTAGCTACAATGACGGTTGTTACCAAAATCTGCAAAAGAGAGTTCAGGTGGAGGGTGACCCAGTCAACATCTTCACCGGACCCTGCATCCTGGGAACGACGGGGTCAATAGCGGTAGAATAGAACCGTTGGCAATCATCAACTGCCCTAGTAGGCTTCAGAGCAAGAACTGCCATGGGCAGTACAGTCTTTGGAAGAAGCGGCGGATAAATGAGCGTGCGAGGGGATATTGACTCAGATTACGCCATGGCGAGTAATATCCATAGAGTGCTAGGTATGTTGGCACCGGCGGGCTCAAGTGCGGCAGAGCTCTGGTTTCTGTAATGAGACGCCGCGGAATAACTCGATCAGTCCAAATTATTCCGTATCTCAGACACACCCGGCGGAGAAAACCAGAAGAAATCTTAATAGACACACGGCGAATGTTCAAAGCTCTCAACTCAAGCAGAGCAATCAAGCGACACGAAGATGATCAAAGTCAAGGAGATTGTATTCGCAACTCATTTATTCGGAGACGATCATCGAGTAGTGAGTGCCTACAGGTCAAAGCACAGCACTAGATCATCGACGGAGATGTCCGCCCCGCCTTTCGCTTGAATGTTGCCATCGATTCCACGTGTGTGCATCAGCTGTCTTTTTGCAGAATGTTCAGTAAGCATATTCATTGATTCGCCCTGCAAAGCCACAATCGATACTCCCACTCTAAGCGAAGCTCGATCGCCGTCGCTCAATAATGTTGATAAGGCGGTGATTGGCATACAGCCTAATGACGCCGCCGCTCGAACGACCCGATTTTGCCGAGGAATGTGCTGTCTACATTCAACAAGAGTCGGCATAAAAGCTTACTTTTGCAACACGGAGATTGAATCGGAGTACCGCTAATTAACATGTCCTAAATGAACGATTCCAGGGATTCCTAGGGGAATTGAGGCCGACGGTCGAGGTCACGTTCACCCCGCTTCGAAGATCACCGGCGGTCGAAGGATTCGGTACCTTTTTTATATGCATGGATGCAGCGTGTTAGCCAATTACATGTGTTTTATAGGTTGTTGGGCTCGGATACAGGCTCGGTATTCCGTTCGGGGAAGTGGCGTAGGGGGTTTGTTATAAGGTGTACTTGCAACCATTGCGACGGTTGCTCCGCTTGCTACGTACTCTTTGTTAGTTGTCAAGATGGGAATGACTGTTTGTGAGAAGATATTGTATCATCATGCGTTGGGGTTGAGTGAGGATCATCCGCCCTATCTGAAGACTGGGGAGGTGGTTTGTGTTGCTCCAGATTGGATTTTGGCTTCAGAGGCTGCGTGGGCCGGAATGGATATCATGTATACTCAAATGGGAAGACCTGGTGCCAAGAGACCTGACCGGTTTTGGTTGGCTGGAGATCATGTTGTGGATCCTAGGGTGAATCATTTACCGAGACAGCGACAACTGATTGAGCGTTGTGATCGAATTGCAAAGGAAATGAACTTGGGAGAGAATTATCAGGGACATAATAATACTATAATGCATACGGAATATTATCGGCGGAGAGTGCAGCCGGGAATGTTGGTCATTGGGGCTGATTCACATACTGGCTCTGCAGGATGTTTGGGTGCTTTGGCCATTGGAATGGGAATAACTGATACTGTCATTCAACTTGTCACTGGCGAAACGTATCTTCAGGTTCCTGAAGTAGTATGGATAAATCTCATCAATAAACCGCCCCCTGGAATAGGAGGAAAGGATATTATTCTTGGTATTCTCGGTCAACTTAAACGAAACACAGTCGCAGCTGAAAGATTAGTGGAGTATACTGGAGAGGGACTGCAATACTTGTCATCAGATGCGAGGTTTGTGATTGCCAACATGACGACAGAGTTTGGTGGAATCGGTGCTTGTGTTGTCCCAGATGGTTTGACCGCCGAATACATCTCAAAACGCAAGAATCCAAAGAACAAGACCAGTGCAATTTATTTCCGTCCTGATGACGACGCACATTATGCAGCAACCTATGATATTGATCTGTCGAAGATGCAGACTCTTGTTGCGATATACCCGTCACCGGACAACGTCGTCCCGATCGCTGAAGTCGACTTGAAGCTCGATGGATGTTTTATCGGGGCATGTACCACAACAGAAGAAGATCTCATTCTTGCCGGTTTGGTCTTGAAGGAATGTTTGAAACAGGGGATGCGACCAACTCCCAACGGTCAACGCAGAATCACACCTGGATCAATACCAATTGTCAACAGATTGAAGGAACTTGGTCTTCTTGATGTTTACTCTGAAGCAGGTTTTGAGATTGGTGCTCCTGGATGCAGCTATTGTGTCGGCATGGGAGTTGATCAAGCCAAGGAGGGAGAAGTCTGGCTATCATCTCAGAACAGAAATTATCGAGATCGAATGGGAAAAGGTATACTTTGTTGAGATGAAGCTAATTTCAGGATCAATTGCAAATTTGTCATCTGCTCCTGCTGTCGCAGTCTCAAGTTTTGGAATGAAAGTAGCAGACCCCCAACCCTTCCTCGAGAAAATCAATTGGGCTGTATACGATTCCATGCGTGCTCAGGTTGGACGACCAACACCTATCTCATTTGAATACAGTGAACCTTCTCCACCGAAACATATGTCTGCACTTCCCATTGATCTGACGAATGCCGGCTCATCATCGCTTGCTTCGAAGATGACTGGAAAGGTTCAACGATTTGGAGATAACATCGATACGGATAGCGTACGTCCTCTTTTATCAAAGTTGACGATAGATCATTCCATCTGATAAATGCACATCCCGAGAAGTAGCTGGAAAAAACGCGTTTTGTTATTATCGACCAGAGTTTTATGGCAAAGCACAAGCAGGAGCCACGATTATCGTTGCAGGAAGGTACTTTGGATCTGGTTCGTCTCGTGAACAAGCACCACTCGTTTTGCAGGCAGCGGGTATCCAAGCTGTGATTGCACGGTCATATGCATTCATTTATGCGAGAAATCAAGCCAACAACGGACTGCTGGGGATACGATTGAATAATGATGAGTTTTATGAGTTGGCGCAGGAAGGTGTGGAGGTATCTGTCGACATTGCGAAAAGAATTATCAGTTGTGGTGGCAAAGAGTTCACGTTTGATTTGGATCCTATTGAGGAGGCGTTATTACGGGCAGGAGGGTTATTGAGTGTGTATAATCGCTATGGGACGACGCTATTCAGACAATTGCAACAGGCAGCTGCAGCGGGATCACGCCACCAGTCTCGGGGACTGAGTGATAAAGTTGGGGGAGTGTTGAATGGACTCGTGCGGACAGTGGAGGTCAGTCAAGACTGGTAGCAGTATAGCATAGTAGCAAGTGTAGCGAATGATATAGTTGCCTTAGAAATGCATAATATATTATTATGGTTGCAGTTTGCATGATCCACGCCTTGGGGGGTGGTTGGGGGGATAAAGTGTCCTGAATGGGCATGGATGCCGATGGGCACTGAGGGAGTGCTGCTCTGCTCCATACAAATGTTTAATTTAATGTCAGCCCCCCACCCTTCCGGACTGAGCTGACAACGGCAATCTCTTTGCTTCCCCTCACTTGGATTCAACTGCTCCATCTCATCTATCCATACCCTTATCGCTGCTTATCCAGGGCAATACCCCGTTCACCACTGCAGGAACTCAGACAAAGTTGCATAACCTTAGTTTGAGCGACCTGCCATGATTGCTCGAGACAAATCTGTCCTCGGGAGGTTAACCTCGTACCTATCACGCTGACGAAAAGGTACCAGGCATGCCAGATCTGTAGAAAAAGAAAAATTAAGTGTGATTCTGCAAAACCGAAGTGTAGTCTCTGTGCAAGATTAGGTTTGAAGCCAGAAGGTTCATGGGCTGAGTATAGGTCACGAATGTATCTACGACTGGGAGAAACTGAATGCTCAAAAGTATGACTGCTTTAAGGCTTTTCTGATCTAGATCGTCCTCGAAATCATCACCCAAAAAGCGACAGGCGAGCAGTTCCACGCCTTCGGAGCCCCCGGCGAGTGTCAAACCCGAGTCTGATGTCTCTGTGAACACGTTTTCATTGCCCTCATGGACTGCAAGTACAAACGACTTTGATGCCACTTCTCTGGCAGCCAGTTCCTCTGCGCCAGAAGTAGATGCATTTGCCGATGCGACTGCCTTCACCGATATCTGGTCCGATTTATTCCAGTTCCAAAACGATACTATTGCACCGAATCTCACGATGGATATGACTTTTGATCCTGTTAATCAATTCCTTAATACACCGCCTCATCTCCCTCTCGATCCTGAAATTCCGTCTATTGAAACGCAGCGAACGTTGTTGCAAATCTATTTTGATCGAATATACCCTGGTGCACCGTTCATTCACAAAGATCGCTTGTTGGCTAGTTTTGAAAGCGATTTTCAACCGAATCCTGCTTTGCTTTACGTCCTTTATGCCATGGCTATTTCTCAGAGAAATCAAGTGCCTGAGGATATCTTGAAAACTTATTCGCCGACATTCTTTCAATCAAGGGCACTCTGGCATGTTCAAAAGAATCTGGCAGAGTTAAAAGATTTGTTTCAAACGGTTCAGGCCTTGGCTTTTCTGACTGTTTTCGAAACTGGATTGTCGAAACGTGCAAGTACATTCTCTGATGATCAGGCTAATGTAGATGCGATGCATGCGTATTTGTTATCTGGCCAGGCATTACGTTTGTCAGTCATGCTAGGTCTACATTTACTGGATGATTCGTATGACGAAGGTCTCGCAAGAACAGTCAGACACGCCTTTCCATCTCTCTTACCCCCTCCAACCTCATACGATGAACTCGAAGAACGACGGCGGACATTTTGGATGGTCCATATTTGTGCAACAATGACAAGTGTCCAAACATTATGGCCAGCATGTGCTCTAGCACCCAACGAGATATATACTCTGCGTCCCTCCAACGATGACGGATTCGGACAGATTGTATGTTCACGTTCATTTCAAGCTGATTTAGCGTCCCAAAAATTTTGTCCCCCCGAATGCCGCTGGACAAGGCTGGTTTAGTCGCTTAATTGAAGCTGCTTCATTAA
>Ga0335073_10014013_pt1 | contig 11242 bp, 3 predicted proteins | sample Lox_Sample_22_FD_207093 | JGI IMG/M metagenome (GOLD analysis project Ga0335073, IMG submission 207093) | Soil microbial communities from Loxahatchee National Wildlife Refuge, Florida, United States - Lox_Sample_2.2 | ecosystem: Environmental > Terrestrial > Soil > Wetlands | place: USA: Florida... | reverse complement strand
CGTGAGCGGCAGCACGCTCACCGTCACCGGCACGGGCGCGATCGTCGTAGCCGCCAACCAGGCCGGCAACGCCAACTGGACCGCCGCCGCGCAGGTTACGCAATCCATCACCGTGAATCCCTCTGCGCAGACCATCAGCTTTACTGCGCCGCCCGCTACTGTCGACTACGGCGTGAAGCCCATCACCCTCTCCGCCAAATCCACATCCGGGCTTGCCGTCGTCTTCAAAGTTGTCTCCGGTCCGGGGAAGATTAGCGGCAGCACCCTGACCGTCACCGGTGTTGGAACCATCGTGGTCGGCGCCAACCAGTCGGGCAACGCCGACTACCTCGCCGCCACCGAGGTGACCCACCCCATCGCGGTGAAAAAAGGCCTGCAGAGCCTATCTTTCACCGCACCCAAGGCGACTGAGACCTACGGCGTCAAACCCATCACTCTCTCCGCCAAATCGAGCTCGGGCCTCGCCATCACTTTCGTCGTCGTCTCCGGTCCCGCCAAGGTCAAGGGCGACACGCTGACCATCACCGGAGCGGGCTCAGTGGTTGTCGCGGCCACCCAGCCCGGTAATGCCGATTGGGACGCCGCCACGGAAGTGAAGCGCCCCATCACGGTGGCAAAAGCGAAGCTCACCGTCACGGCCACCAGCTTCTCCATCACCGCCGGCTCCGCCGTTCCGGCGCTCCCTTACAAAATAACCGGCTTTGTGGATGACGATACGCAAAAGTCCGCCACCACCGGCGCCCCCAAACTGACGACCACGGCAAGCTCTCCGGCCAAAGCGGGCACTTATCCCATCACGATCACCGCCGGAAATCTCGAATCGACGAAATACAGCTTTACATTTGTGAACGGCAAGCTCACCGTGAACCCATAACGGCAGCAATGGCGGGAGCCGTTCGGCTCCTGCCGCCGCCGGCCTTGGCGCTTTGGGAACACTTCTCCGCGAAAAGAGAGCCTGGCTACCTGCGGTGATTCGTCCTTCGCTTTGCGCTTTCTATTAAGAAAGATCTTCTCCGCGATCCCTCCGGCCCGGGCCAGCCGGAGGCGAGAAACGATTTTTAGCGTGAAAGCACAGTTGGGTAGCCGCTATAATCGCGACTCACTCCTTTCCTGGGCCCGTACAGTTCTCCGGAGGCATACGATGCGCGTTCTGTCCTTCTCCTCACGCCCCGCTCTCTTTACATTTCTTTTCCTGGCGGCAACCTTGCAGCCTGCGCTCGCAGCGACGTACTCGATCGGGGGAACGGTCTCCGGGCTCGCCAAGGGCGATTCGGTCACGGTCGACGACAACGGCAAGAACCCGCTGAAGATTACGAAGAACGGCGCCTACACGTACGTGGGAGGGCTGGCCGGAGGAACCGCCTACTCCCTGATCGTCAAGACCCAGCCAACAGGCCAGACTTGCGCCGTGAGCCACGGCAAGGGATCCATCGCCAAGGCCAATGTGACCGATATCGACGTCGCGTGCACGTCCAAGACCTATGCTGTCGGCGGAACGCTGACCGGTCTCGCCAAGGGCGACTCGGTCACGATCGAGGACAACGGGAAGAATTCCACCAAGCTCACCAAGAACGGTTCGTTCGACTTTACGACCGCACTGGCTTACGAATCTTCCTATAAAGTTACGGTCCTCACGCAGCCCGCGGGCGAAACCTGCGTGGTGACCAAGGGCACGGGCACGGTGGCGGCCGCCCCTGTTACCACCGTCGATGTCGCCTGTACGCCGAAGAAATACACGATCGGCGGAACTCTCTCAGGATTGAGCAGCGGCGCTTCGGTCACCGTGGAGGACAACGGCGTGAATCCGCTCAAGCTAACAGCGAACGGCAAATTCACCTTCACCCAGCCATTGGCCTACCAATCTGCTTACAAGGTCACAGTGAGCGCGCAGCCGGCCGGTGAAAGCTGCACCGCATCGGCGAACTCGGGCACCGTACCCGCAGCCAACGTCAGCGGCGTGGTGATCGCGTGCAAGGCGACGCCTCCGCCCACCTTTTCCATTGGCGGGGCGGTAAGCTGGCCATCCAGCGGTGTGAGCGGCTCAGTCACGTTGAGCACCAACAGCGAGACGGTCGAGGTGACCTACCCGGCAACCGCATTCACCTTCCCGACGAAGCTGGCCACCGGCACAAAGTACAGCGTCTCAGTCACCGCGCAGCCCGCGGGAGGAACCTGCGCAGTGACAGGCGGCGGTTCAGGTACGATCGCATCGTCAAACGTTACCGACGTGGCCGTCACGTGCACCGCGACGACCTCTACGACTTACTCTATCGGCGGCGCGGTTTCCTGGCCGTCGAGCGGCGTCAGCGGCTCGGTTACGCTGAGCACCAACAGCGAGACGGTCGAGGTGACCTACCCGGCAACCGCGTTCACATTTCCGACCCAACTGGCGACCGGCACAAAGTACAGCATCTCCGTCACCGCGCAGCCCACGGGCGGCTCCTGCTCGGTGACCGGCGATGCCAGCGGGACAATCGGCGCAAGCAACATCACAGATGTTGCCGTAACCTGCACGACCAGCTCCAGCGGGGGCGGCGGAGGTTCTTACTGGATTCCCTATGTCCTGAACGAGCTCGCTCCCAGCCTCACGCCCGCCGGCACCAATGGTCTCATCCTGGTGCCCTCGAACAATCTGGCGTCGTCGCCCACGCCGACGACGATCACCTCGGATGAGGTGAACGTGCTCGGCCTCGGCGCGCAGTACACCAACAGCACCGGTACAGTTTCATATCTGCCGCAGGTGCTGATGTACGCAGACACCAATGCATCGGGAGTCACGCAGATCTATGGCCTCGACCTGAGCGACACCACCAGCACGCCGACGCCCAATGCGATCGGCACTCCCCTGCCTTCCGGTGACGAGGTATGCCCCTACAACGCTACCGGGGCATTCCAGACGGATGTTACCCAGGCGAATTCGCTCTTCGTGGTCATCGAGATTGGCACGGAGCTGACCTGCCTCGCCGGCACCGGCCCGTTTGAAGTGGTGCACTACACGGATTCGGCCTCCACCGCGGCCGCCAGCGTCAGCATCAACACGACTTTGATCGGCCCGCTCTACCAGAACAACAAGCTTACCGGGCTGCTGCTGTTCGATTCCACTTCAGGAAACCTGCTGGACTACGCGACGAACGCCTTCACTTCGCCCACCACGGTCCTCACTGGACTCTCGAACGCGCAGCAGGTGGCGGCGGATATCACGGTCAGCGACTCTGAAGTCAGCACATCCGGATACTTGTTCAGCGTGACCAATGCCACATCCGGCAGCAACTATGTCTATCACATCGATGCGTCCTCGCTTGCGGCGACACAGATCATCCAGGCGACGGTCGGAAACAGCGTCTCCGATGGGACCAACCTTTACTTCGCCGACACCAGTTCCTCGACCAACACCGTGCTCTACCAGGTACCCCTGGACGGCGACGCCGCCACCGAGCTGTACAGCGGGCCGGCCACAGCCCGAGTGAACACAAACACGTTTACACTCCAGTATGTGCTGATGGGGAGCAATAACTCGGTGCTGGTGTTTTACACCTATCCAGAGGATTCCGACACCTCCGCAGCCAACACCTCCGCCACCAACATCTATACCGTTCCCCTGGGCACCCTTTCGTCGACGCCGACCACCATCGGGGGTCCCTATACCAGGGGCGCGCTTGTGCCTGCCTTCCTCGCGTCTCCCAGCGGCAGCGGTCCGGCCGACAATGAAGTCTTCGCCACCGTGAGGACCATGGGCGAACCCAACTGCATTTGCAGCTACACGCCCGTGTCGTACACCGCCGAGGTCATTCCGCTCAACGGCGGCAAGGTCACCACCACCGCAAACTCCGTCTATCTTCCCATACCACTGCTTTCGAGCACGGTGGGCTTGAACTTCGACGTGTGGCAGGTCACGGGCATCACCGATATCTATGGCGGACTGGGCGGCGGGACGGCGAACCTGGTAAATACCAGCACGCTCGCCGATACGCCGATCAAGACCACCGGCAACGTGAATTATGTTTTTCCCGCAGGATACAACGGCCTGGAATTGCTGGGATATCTGACCAATAACGTCGCGGTGGGAAGCTTTGACAATGGAGGCGCACTGGTTGTGAATCCCGCGACCACGCTCGAAGGGATCCCGGTTGCCCTGGACCTCACAGATAACTTCCTCTGGGTCGGCTCCAACTACGCAAACACCTATGTCATTGCGTACTAGGACCGGCTGCATCCATGGCCTGGGAAGGGGGAAAGATTTCCCGCAGGGGCTAAAGCCCCAATGTTTGTGCGGCTTTTGCGGCACGGCTGAAGCCGTGCTCTTTCAAAGCATTCTTAATGCAACCAGTACCAAGGCCTGTGAACGCTGGCAGGGGTACTCTTCGCTGCGTGCGGACAAGCCATGGGGGAATCGAACGGGGTCACGGCAATTGCGCCGGTCCCAGGAGCGGCGTCTTGACGGGTGCGGCCGCGCCGACAAACTGCGTGACGGTTGCCGAGCCGAAGTTCGACACCCACACGTTGCCGCCGGCGTCGATGGCGATGCCGTAAGGCTCGACGAGGTTCGCGTCGCTGCCGAATCCCTCGCTGGAGCAAACCGGCTTGCCCGGGGTGATGCCCGCCGCCCCTTGGAGCTCGGTAATCGAGTTGCCGTGGTAATTGGCCACCCACACGTTGCCCAAGCCGTCGACCGCGATGCCGTTGGGGCGCGTGAGTCCGCCGCCGGTGTAGCCGGCGGAAACCACGGCGACCGTGCCATCGGATTGGAATGCGAGTTCGCTCACGCTGTTGCCATAAAAATTGGCCGTCCACACGTGGCCGGTGACTCCGCTCGCCGCCTGCGCATCGGTGGCAATCCCGGATGGCCCATCGCCACAGCAGCTATAAGTTTTGATCTGGTTCCCGCTGGATGAAATCGAGGTGACCGAGTTATTATCCTGGTCAGCGAACCAGGCCGTGTGGCCCGCATCCACCGCTACCGCAACCGGTCCCTCCAGGTCCGACGCGCCGTATCCCGAGTTACTGGAAATCGCCGAACCGCCCGCACTCAAGTGAGACGCCGTGGAGTTACCGTAGTTAGCCGTCCAAACACTTCCGTCGGTATCTCCCGCAATGGCTACGGGAAAGTAGACGCCCCCGTTGTAATAACCTCCCGTACCCGAAACGATCTTCCCCGACGGGTTGAGAACGGTCAGGCTTCCGTGGCCGCCGTTCACCCCCGGAGAAACCTCGTCCGTCACCCAAACTCCGCCGCTTCCGCTCACGGCGAGGCCATAACTCTGATTCAGACCGCCGCCCGTGAATCCGCCCGCTGGAGAAAGCGGTGCACCGGTTGCCGAAAGCTCGGCAACCCAGCTTGGCGATTCGGAACTGTGGTAATTCGCGGCCCACACGTTGCCCACTGCGTCGATGGCGATCGAGGTCGGATTCTCCAATCCCGCGCCGGTGTAGCTCACGGCCAGCATCCAGTCGGCGGGCGCCGCACCCAGCGAGGGCTGGAATGGCGCGGTAGCAGACGGAATGGCATACAGCGCCGCAATCGAGTTGGCCGGATTGCTCGCGATGTCAACCGCCGCATCGAGCGTGTTCGCGGGCGCTGTACCGGAAGAGGGCGTTGCCGCCGCAAACAGCGATTGGCACGCGCCGGCGCCGGAGGTGTTCACACACGCCGCCAGGATATCGGCCAGGGTGTTGATCTTGGCTATGGGCAGCACGGCGCCGGCGGGAGCGAGCGGTCCCGGCGCCGCGCCGGTTGAAACATCGACGAGATTGTTCACGTTGGCCGCGGCGTTCAGCAACCCCTGGGCATTGCCGGCGCTGGTTCCCACTTCGCCCGCCGGCCCCAGAAACGGTGCGAGAGCCCACGCGGCGCCGACAGTTGTAACTTCGTTAATCACGATTGAGGACAAGGAGTCTAAACTTCCGCAAGGGCCCAGAACGGCCATGAGCATGATCGCGGGATTGTTGGCGCCGACGCCGGGATCGCCTCCGATGGCAATGAGATAAGTGACCGCATTCGCCGAGGGGCACGTATAACTCGAAGATATCGCAAAATTCCCGTTGCTGTCGGTATAGACAGCCGAAGCGAGCGCCTTCGCCCCGGCGCCGTAGCCGGAAGAGCCGGCAACATAGAACTGGATTTCGGCCCCTGCCACCGGCTGCTGCCCGCCGTACACGACCCCCGTCACTTTCGCTGAATTGCCCCGTGCTGGACCGGAAGAGGAGAGAACGGGACCACTGCTGCCGCAACCGGCGGTAAGCAGCGCGGCGGCGAGCAGCATGAACGCGACCCACGCCGCGGCGGCAGAAGAGCGCTCCACTCCGGCGAGCCGTCGATTTATGATCCGGGCGAATACGTCCATAAGTCAGTGATTGCCAGGCCGTTTCCTGAGTTACTTCGACTGCATGAGGTAGATGCCCCATGCCTGCTGCGGCGAGCCCGTCGTATCTGTTGCAATAAGAAAGATCGCATATTTTCCCGCTATCTGCCCGGCTATGGCCACGGCCGGAATAGAGTAGGACTTACCCGCTCCGTTCATTGGGAAGGCGGCGCCGACATACACTGTCGCCGCCGGGTAAAGCCCATTGCTGCTCCCGTCCTGCGGACCGAGTTCGATGGCGAGATCGCAGGTTCCCGACGCATGCTTCGACGGGTCATTGTCTTCAAACTCGCCGCCAAACAACATTGTGCTTGTTTTCGCCGCCGGTGGCGAAGGGCACGATGCCTTTAGATCCGCATAACCGAACGACCCGATCAGGCTGAAGCCATTCCCCGACGCGGACGAACTGGTGGGACCTCCCGAACCATAGAGAAAGCCCTGGAACCGCGCGGCCACCAGCGCCGAAGTGCTCACGGCGCCGGCCGGTCTCACCATTCCGATCGCCCCATATCCCGCGCCCAGAATGTTCTCGTAGGGCTCTCCGCTGATCTGCGAGCTGCCCGCATCTTCGACCAGAAAACCACTCGGCCCGATGCCGATGGTCGCCGAGGGGGGCACCGACTCCGTAGTTCCAGGGTTGATGACATCCACCGTGGACGGCACGCCGATTGTTTCGCCGTAAAATGTGGGATCGCATGTGGCCGAGGCACTCCCCGCACCCGGCATGAGCGGCGTGCCACTCTTGCCGTTGGCGGGAAAAGTGGATTGCGCCACGCTGCTAAACTGCACGGCGGTTCCATTGACCGAAACCTGCGCACTGCCATACGCGGTTTCTAACTGCGGATTCCAGTTATTTGCTACCACCCCGCCGGCATTGGTCGAGAGCCGGTTGGGAATGGTAACGAATTGAATTGTCTGCGGCGACGAAAACGCGGGACATGTCCCGGTAGGAACGGCCGGCGTAAACGTCGCGTAGTCCTTCATTCCGATTAACGCGGCTTGGCCCGGGATCTCCACTGCCCAGCTTCCCGTCAGCGGCGGGTCATACGTCGTGGAGGTCCCGGTGCTGTTCTCGTTATAAGTGGTGTCGAGGCTCACGATTCCGCTGGAGAGCGATGCAATCACCCCCGAGTCAGTTACCGTCGGCCCGTTGGCAGGGCTGTTATTGAAGCCGTAGACCTTGCGCACGAAGGTATTCGCCGTGTGGTCGATGGAGTAAGTGGCGGCGTAGACATCGCCCATGGCGGGGGAGAAATACAGCTTCGACGAGCCCTGGGGATTGGGCGCCGGCGTGGAGCCGCTGTTTGCCGGGCTCGACGATTTGCTACCGCTGCAACCCAGCGTAATCAGGCACGCCGCGGCCAGCAGCATGCTCCATGCCGGTACGCCGCGACCCGCGCAGGAACGAGCCGCGCCTTTGCGGCAGCCGGTTTGCCTTGCCCATTTCATCACTGGCTCCATAGCTCTTAGAAGGCCACCTTCAGGCCGAACTGCAGAATCCGGGGATCGTGTGCATCCACCGGGTGCAGAAACGAGTTACCTGCCACGCAAGCCGGAGCGCCGGCGGAATAGCCGGTCGTCACATCTCCGTAGCAATTCACAACGTTATTTCCGGTATTTCCGGGATGAGTGGGATCGTAGATACGGAACTGCGTGTGGTTGAAGATATTGAAGGCCTCAGCTCTGAATTCCATGTTGCGCTCTCCACTGAGCGGAAAGTGCTTGAGCAGCGAGATATTGAAATTGGTGCGCGTCGGGTTGTTCAACGTGTTGCGTCCGGCATCGCCGAAGGTGAGGCCGCGCGGCGCCGCGAACGCCGATGGGTTGAGGAGCAGCGGACCGATGTTCGATCCACTCCCGGCGGCGCTTCCGCTGCTTACCGCGGGCTTTACACCGCGCGGATTGCCGACACGGTCAGGATAAGACCCCAAGCCCAGCGCATTGCCCACGCCGGCATTGTCGGCCGCGCCGATGCTGAGGATTCCCGCCGAACTGGCCGTAGATCCGGGCTGGCCGGTGCTTCCCGCATTGACCACGCTGAACGGCGAGCCCGTCATGTAGGCGGTGATTCCGGAAAGCTCCCAGTCATCGAGCAGCGTCTTCAGCAGTTCGCTGTTTCGCCAGTCGGGGCCCGTTTTCGCGGGCTTTTCCGGCTGCGGTTCATCCGGCGCATCCATTTCGTTCTCGAATCCGGCAAAACGGTCGAGCAGGCGCATAAACGGAAGCTTGTAGATGTAATTCACGCTCAGTAACTGGCGCTGGTCGAAATCGGAGCTCGCATAACTGGATCGCAGGTCCAGCGAATTGACAAAATTGGCGCTGGCGCGGTCCGACGCCTCGTCCAGGGAGTGGCTGTAAGTGTACGCCATGCCGAGGGTGAAGGCGCCCTTCGTACGGTTCAGTGTCGCCTGCATTCCGTTGTAATTCGAGTTAGCCACATTCTCGACGGCAAGGATATTGCTGAACCCGTTATAGGGGCGGATGTCGTCGGCGCTGATGCCGAGCTTCTGGCCATTGACGGCGAAACCCGGCGATCCGGCACAAGCGACCACCAGGTTCAGATAGCCCGGCTGATTCGGCCCGATGCCCGGCGAGCTCGCCGATCCATTGCCGGCTAGAGTTCCGCTCACGGGAAATGTCCCCAGCATGGCGCCCGCCTGGCAGATATCCGAAGTGAGGGGCTGTCCCGCCGGAAAGGGGTTCTGCGATGACGCCAGCGGCTGCAGCTGATTGAGGTCGCGCTCGATGGAAAGGTGTGTTCCCCGACTGCCCACGTATGCGATGGAGCCCGTGACATCGTGTCCGAGATCTCGCTGGATGCTCAGGCTCCACTGCTGCGTGTAAGGATAGACAGCCTTTGTCGGGATCGAAGTTACATTCAGAGGGAACGTGACTCCGCCCGGATAAGACACCTGCCCGCACTGGGCCTTGCCTTGCTGGCACGAAAACCCGATCACGTTGTAAGCGCCGACGTTGGCGTTGTTGCTCTTCAGCGAGCCTGCCGACGGGCTGGGAAACGATTGCGTCTCGCTGAGAATGAGCGGAGCGCCGCCGATCAGCGAACCGGTGTTGGCTTCGCTGCTGGTGCCGTGCTCCCAGAACAGTCCGTAGCCCGCGCGAATCGAGGTACGGCCGTTGCCGAACGGGTCCCAGGCCAGGCCCACGCGCGGCGCCGGATTGAAAAGATGGCTCTGCATGCAGCTACGCGGCACGCCGCCGACGCCGCAGTGGACCAGGCCGTTGGTGATCACGGGATCGAGATTCTTGAGATCGAGAGGAACCGGAGGCAGTCCGGTCACCGTACCGGACCCGCTTCCGGGCGTCGTGCGCACCAGGAAGCCGTTGTTGGGATCGACCAGAATCGACTGGCCCAGCGACTGGTCATAAACCTGCGGCTCCCAGTTATAGGCCGTGCTCTTCGAGTTATACCAGGTGCCGAAGATGCTGGCGCGAAACCCGGCATTCACGGTGAGCCGTCCGGCCAGCCGCCAGTCATCCTGCACATACAGTTCAGCAAGGTTGTAGCGATCGTAATAGCGTCCTTGGCCGCTGTCCTGCTGATAACTTTTGACGGCGGTAATCTGTCCGCCGTATTCCGGCTGCGCGCCTCCGCCGCCGGACAGTGGAATCAGGGGGGCAATTCCCGGGCCGGCCAGAAAATCGGCAAACGCGTTGTTCGAGGTATTCTTCGATTGCTGGTTGCTGAAGGTCAGCAGGCCCTGGATATCTCCCGAGTTAGCGCCGCTCACGGCGCTCAGCTCGTTCTGCTGCGCCACGACAAACTCGCCGCCGAACTGGAGCGTATGCCTGCCTATGGCCTTGCTCACATCGTCGCGGACTACGTAAGTCGGGTTGGCCATCTCCCAGGGCGCGTACCCGGTATCGGCGGCGAAGCCGTGGCCGCCGTAGGCTCCGTTGTTGCCCTGGAAGATAAGTCCCGGCATTTTTCCGCCAAAGCCGTTATTGAAGATGTAGCCCATGGGGCACTCGGTCAGCTTTTGCGCCGGGTTGTTGGGGTTGGGCGGGGTGGGCGTGCCGCCGGTCACGGTCCTGCAGGGCGCATCCAGGATCGACGGCCGCGCCAGCGAGGCCACGCCGGGGCCGGGCTCGGGGGTCAGCGTGATGTGTTCAACGGAATAAGCCAGGGTGGCGCGGTTGAGAAAACTGTGCGGCAGCGTCTGGGTCAGGTTGAACACCATGTCCAGGCCGGGGCCGTATAACTTGTTCTCGACCGTGGGAAAGCTGTTCTGCACGACGCCCCACTCCGGCGTCAGCGTGGTGGTGCTCCAGTCGTCATGCACGTAGCGGAAGGAGAGCTGCTGAGCCTGGGTGAGATTGTGATCGATGCGGAACAGCTCTTCCCGCCAGTAAGTGGCCGGTGAGACTGACGCGTCATAACAGCGGTTATAGGGCGTGGGATTGGTCGTATTGCAGCCAAAGGTGGAGTTAGGCAGGGGGATGGTGCCGGTGGCAAGCATGGCGGCGGCAAGATAGTTCACGTTGGCGCGGCCATAGGGGAAGCCGGGGTTCTTGCCCGAAGCGTCGGGCGGAAGCACCGGGCAGTCGCCGCTGGGGTAGTAAGTAGCGCCGGTGGATGAGGTAGCGCCGCACAGGTCGCTGAAGTCGCCGCCGCGCTCGGCCGCGGTGGGCACGGCCTGGTTATAGGCTACGGGGGTCTTTTCCAGGCGCAGTTCTTCCGACCAGAAGAAGAACGACTTGTCTTTCTTCGTATTGTAAAAGCCGGGGATGTAGAGCGGCCCGCCGATGGTGCCGCCGTAGTCCTGGCGGCGGTAGAGCGGTGTGCGCCCCGGCAGGTCGAAGTAATTGCGCGCGTTGAAGACCTCGTTGCGGATGAATCCGTAGGCATTGCCGTGGAACTGCGC
>Ga0335073_10014012_pt1 | contig 11243 bp, 11 predicted proteins | sample Lox_Sample_22_FD_207093 | JGI IMG/M metagenome (GOLD analysis project Ga0335073, IMG submission 207093) | Soil microbial communities from Loxahatchee National Wildlife Refuge, Florida, United States - Lox_Sample_2.2 | ecosystem: Environmental > Terrestrial > Soil > Wetlands | place: USA... | reverse complement strand
CACGTGGACGCGACCTCATGTGGCTTGGCTGGAAGCCAAATGCCCTGTCCTTATCGACTTTGGCGGTGATGTCCTGTGGCGCATTGAGAGTTATAGGAATCGCTTCTCGTGTGTTCGCGCTATCGCCCGAAAGAAAGTCATCCATGACATCAGGAACGAGGGAAATGCCATGGATTTAGCAAGCCGCTTCTATCCAATAGAAGACGAACCAGCAAAGGTCGCCAGATCATGACCGACACCATCAAATCCGTTCCCTCCATTTCCGTCACCTACGCCCGCAACGGCACGTCGACCAAGGCCAATGCCCTTGGCATGAGGCCGATGCAGGAGCGCGCGTATGAGAAGCGCGGCGAGCAATACCTGCTCATCAAGTCTCCGCCCGCGTCGGGCAAGAGCCGCGCGCTCATGTTCATCGCGCTTGACAAGTTGCAAAACCAGGGCTTGAAGCAGGCCATCATCGTCGTGCCGGAGAAGGCCATCGGCGCGAGCTTTCATGACGAGCCACTGACGAAATACGGATTTTGGGCCGATTGGCACGTCGAGCCGAAATGGAACCTCTGCAACGCGCCGGGTGGCGACAACGGCGGCAAGGTCAAGGCGCTTGGGGCCTTTCTCGCCGGCACCGACAAGGTGCTCGTCTGCACCCATGCGACTTTTCGCTTCGCCGTCGATGAATACGGCGTGGAGAAATTCGACGACCGGCTGATTGCCGTGGACGAGTTCCACCATGTCTCGGCCAGCCCCGACAACAAGCTGGGCGCGCATCTCGGGCAGTTCATCGCCCGCGACCGCGTTCATATCGTCGCCATGACCGGCTCCTACTTCCGGGGCGACGCGGAGGCCGTGCTTGCCCCGCAGGACGAAGCCAAATTCGACACCGTCACTTACACCTATTACGAACAGCTCAACGGCTACGAATACCTCAAGCAACTCGACATCGGGTATTTCTTCTATTCCGGGTCCTATGTCGATGACATCCTCAAGGTGCTCGACCCGAACGAAAAGACCATTCTCCACATCCCCAACGTCAATTCGCGGGAGAGCACGAAGGACAAGATGCGGGAGGTGGAGCACATCATCGAGGCGTTGGGCGAGTGGCAGGGAATCGACGACAGGACCGGTTTCCAGCTGGTCAAGAAACCGGACGGTCGGGTTCTCCGCATCGCAGACCTGGTGGACGACGACGCCAGCAAGCGCGACCGCGTGTCCGCCTCCCTGAAAGATCCGACGCAGAAGAACAACCGCGACTACGTGGACATCATCATCGCGCTCGGCATGGCGAAGGAAGGCTTCGACTGGATATGGTGCGAGCACGCCCTGACCGTCGGTTATCGCTCAAGCCTGACGGAAATTGTCCAGATCATCGGGCGCGCCACCCGCGACGCACCGGGCAAAACCCGCGCGCGCTTCACGAACCTGATTGCCGAGCCGGACGCCTCCGAGGAAGCTGTCACCGAGGCGGTGAACGACACTCTCAAGGCCATTGCCGCGAGCCTGCTCATGGAGCAGGTGCTTGCGCCGCGCTTCGAGTTCAAGCCGAAGCATGTGGAGAGCGGCCCCGCGCCGGGGTTCGACTACGGCCCCGCTGGCTACGACCCCGCGAAGTGCAATATCGGCGTGAACGAGCAGACGGGACACTACCAGATCGAGATACGGGGCCTGTCGGAACCCAAGAGCCCGGAGGCGACGCGCATCTGCCGGGAGGACTTGAACGAAGTGATCGCCGCCTTCGTGCAGGACAAGACCGCCATCGAGCGCGGCTTGTTCGACGAGGAACTGGTGCCCGAAGAACTCACCCAGGTCCGCATGGGCAAGATCATCAAGGACAAGTACCCGGAGCTTGGCGAGGAAGATCAGGAGGCCGTGCGTCAGCACGCCATAGCCGCGCTCAACATCACGCAACAGGCCAAGCAACTCGCGCTCGGCGGGAATGACGGCGGCACGGAGCCAGCGGCCAACACCGCCCTCATCGACGGCGTGCGCCGGTTTGCCATGGACGTGCGCGACCTCGACATCGACCTCATCGACCGCATCAACCCCTTCGGCGAAGCCTACGCCATCCTCGCCAAGACCATGAGCGAGGACAGCCTCAAGCAAGTGGCGGCGGCGATCTCGGCCAAGCGCACGAGCCTGACGCCGGAGGACGCGAAGGAACTGGCCGTTCGCGCCGTCCGGTTCAAGAAGGAGCGCGGGCGTATCCCGTCGCTCGACTCCCAGGACGCATGGGAGCGGCGCATGGCCGAAGGGGCTGCCGCCTTCATGCGCTTCAAGAAGGAGGGTCGCTATGAGTGACCCCGGCCTCGACGAACTGGCGGACGAGCTTGCGGAATTCGACGTACCGGAGAAGAAAGGCGGACGCTCGCCGCGCGAGGAGCGCGTCATCGCCGGATTCGAAGAAATCCAGCGGTTCGTCGAGAAGCACGGCCACGCCCCCCTGCACGGGGAAGACCGCGACATCTTCGAGCGGTTGTATGCGGTGCGCCTCGACCGCCTGAGGGCGCTAGAGGACTGCCGGTTCCTGCTTGTGCCGCTGGATCGCCAAGGACTGCTCTCCGGCGCGCCGGTCGCCGCCGCCGCGCCGACGGAGAGCATCGACGAGGACGAACTTGCCGCGGAGCTTTCCGGGGCGGAGGACGCCGCCGACATCACTGCCTTGCGCCACGTCCGCACCAGCGCCGACAAGCGCGCCGCCGAGGAAATCGCGCAGCGCAAGCCGTGCGCGGACTTCGACACATTCAAGCCCCTGTTCGAGCGTGTCAGGCGCGAACTGAAAGTGGGTGTCCGCCAGACGCACGCCGTCCACTCCCTCGATGCGATCAAGTTGGCAGAGATTCAGCAAGGCGAGTTTTTCATCGTCGAAGGCCAGCTCGCCTACGTCGCCGAGGTCGGCGAGGAGATCAAGACGACATACGAACGCAAGGACAGTCGCCTTCGGGTCGTTTACGACAACGGTACCGAGAGCGACGTATTGCAACGCTCATTCCAGCGCGCGCTTCACCGTGACGCGGTGGCGCGGCTAATCACCAATCCCTCCGCCGGCCCGCTGTTCTCCGATGAAACGTCGGATGACGATCAAGAAAGCGGGACGATCTACGTCCTCCGTAGCAAGTCCGACCTTCCCGTCGTCGCCGCCAACCGCGACGTTCTGCACAAGATCGGCGTAACGGGCCGGACCAACGTCGCCGCGCGTTTCGCCAACGCCAAGAACGAGCCGACCTTTCTGCTCGCAGACGTGGAAGTCGTGGCGACCTACGACCTCTACAACATCAACCGCGTGAAACTGGAAAACCTGATCCACCGGGTTTTCGACCCGGCGCGTCTCGACATCGAGATCAAGGACCGCTTCGGCAAGCTCGTCGTCCCGCGCGAATGGTTCCTCGTTCCGCTGTTCGTCGTGAACGAAGCGGTCGAGCGGATAAGGGACGGCACAATCACCGATTACGTCTACGACCCGAAGGCGGCGCGGTTGGTAAAAGCTGCATCCTGACAGCAACCAGCCCCTGGAACATCTCCGGTACAGCCGGACACCGGGTTTCGCCTCTATCGACGGAAGCGCGGCGTCCAGGAATCTCGCATTGAAGATTCCTGTTCGCGTTCCTCTTCATCCGGGAGTTCAATGTCGTAAAGCACGGTCAAGGTCCTGCCGTAACTACCGAGTCCGATAACGTCCTCGGTGACCTCGATGTCGTAATTTCCGCTGAACCAGTCTTGAAGGTTTGATGTTCCGTCGGTGCGCTTCCCCTTGCCGACGTTGCTCGCATCCTGGTTGAAGGCATATGTCGCCGTTCCGCGCGGCACAGCTTCGTGCTTGCGAAGCCAGTCGATGCCGTCGAGCGTTTTCAGCTCGTCCGACATGAAGCAATGGGCGATTCGATCACCCATTGAGACGATGATCGCTGTCGGATCAGGCGAGCATTGCGCGTAACGGATCGCAGTTGCATGTAGCGACGTCTTGCACAGGTTGGCGAGGGACTCGACGGCGGCGAAACCCTGGCCCACCCGCGCTATGGCAGGAGCGAACAGGTGGCGTGGCATCAACAGGCCAGCGGAGAACCTGTCGGCTTCTATTTCGTAGCGGTCCGTCGAACGGAAGTCGGCACGCGACTGATGGACGCCGGTCGGGCCGATTACGGCCTCGGGATGGCCGGGAAGGCAATAATGCCCCAGTTCGTGCCCCACAGAGAAGCGTTGAAACGCCTCGTTGTCGATGTGCGTCGCGTACGCAATGGCGTACTCCTGCCCGACGCGAATCAACATGCCGGACACGCCGGCGTCCTGGGCCGGTTTCGCCACGACCTCGATCCCCTTGCCCCGAGCAATGGCAATCGGGTCGACCGGCAGCGTCGCACTGGTTATGCTGCGGACCAGCTTCTCGGCCGCCAAGGTAGCAAAGGCATACGGATCGGTGGCCATTTACTTGTCGGCGCTTCGTTTTCGCGCCTTGCTTGCTAGTAGGGTAATCAGCTCATCCGCGAACTTTCGGTCGGCATCCTGGAGCGCGTTGTAGTGACGATGCAGCTCATCGGCCCCGGCAAGCTCCTTGAAATGCTCGACACGCCCGAGCAGGTAGTCGGTCGTCACGTCCAGTTTGTCGGCGAGCAAGCGTAGATTGTCGAACGACGGCTTCCGGCCGCCCGTCTCGAAATGCGATACGGCCGCCGGGTTAAGGCCGGTCAGCTTGGCGAGGTCGTTCTGCGTGAAGCCCCGGTACTCGCGGGCGGCGCGCAAACGGATGGGGAACACGTCCGATCGGGAGCTTGACTCCGTCATTACGTCTCCGTAAGCTATACTATGACGATTCCGTATGAGGCCGCAAGGGCCTTTTTATTCGCCCAACGACTCTACGGTTCCGTAGCATCCTAGTTAACGATCCTGGCAATAGCAAGGAGACTGTCCGTGGCTGACTGTCGCATCACCTGCATCGTGAAACCACATCCGCTCAGTCCGCATGAGCACATCACCCACGTCGGCAATCCGCCGGAGTGGGTTTGGCCGCGCGAGCAGGTCATCACCAGCATCGACGCGGGAACCAACACGTTCTACGTCCGCGACGAGCGCACTGGCAAGCGCGCCGATGTGGCCGTTGTCCGTGAGGCTGGCAAGGCGCCCTACCTTCGCACCCATGCAGACGGCTACTACAACGATAACCTGCTCTCGCTGAACCAATGTCCCATCGGCCGGTAATACGGGGAAGAAATCGAACTACCATGAGCAACAAACACTATCCCACGGGCCTCGACGAGCGCATGCGCGACCACGACGGGGAAATTCGCAAGAAGCGCAGCGACACCCTGGTCGGAACGCTGCGCGACACCTACGGCCTCGACTTCGCCAAGGGCTACCGGTCGGATGCGAAGCTCGGCACTGTTCTGAACAAGGAAGGGATCGCGACGCTCGACGAGTTGCTCAAGAAGTAGTCGTTCGATCGACGGACGCCCCGAAACGACGGGAGGATTTCCTTTGCAGCGTGACATGGACCTAATCCGCGAGCTGCTCCTGCGGCTCGACGCGATGCCGATCGGAATCGGCGAGGCATACTTCCTGGAGATCAACAAGCCGCCGCTTTGCCTGCCGGGTGACGACCCCAACAGGATTTACTGCAACATGAAACTGATCGCTGACGCCGGATTCCTCGCGCTTACGCCGTCTCAGCCGGGCATCGGTTTCGGACTTACAGGTCTTACATGGCGTGGACATGAATTTCTCGACACCGTCCGTGACCCGGAGATTTGGCGGAAAACCAAGGAAGGCGCCAGCAAAGCGGGCGGCTTCACTGTTTCGCTATTGGCTGACCTCGCCAAAGGTCTTATAAAGACGCAGATCGAAAAGCATACAGGCGTTAAATTATGACGTCGGGAGAACGCGCTGCCAGTCCGCAGCTCGTCGGAGCAGCCATTCTCATCGGCCTAGCCTTGGCCGTTACGTTCGGATCGAAGTAAGCCACCCATGGCCCGCCGTACTTCAAAAGGCAAACGCTCAGGGCCAAAAACACTAAGTCGCCGAGTCATCCGTGGGCAACAGGGCATCAATCTGATCGAGAAGATTGTGCTCGAGATGGGCTCCTCCTGGTCTCCCACCGGCGCGCTGGATATCGGTATCGATGGGCACATCGAGCTGTTCGATCCATCCAATCAGGCGCCTCTTGGAAAAGTCTTAGCCGTCCAGAGCAGAGTGGTCTCCCACCCGGCAAATGAGACTACCGATGGCTTTGACTATTATTGCGATGAGCGCGATCTCGACTATTGGCTCCAGGGAAACATGCCGGTCATTCTGGTGATCTCCCAACCGGATCGCGGCCAGGCGTTCTGGATATCCATCAAGGACTATTTCCATCTTAGCGAAAATCGAAACAGCCGAAAAGTTCACTTTTCAAAGACGGACAATCGCTTCGACGCCAACGCCCTGAGCGCTCTCTTGCGTGTGGGAGTCGTGTCAAGCGCCGGGCTGTTCCTCGGCCCCGCACCCAGCTCCGAACGTCTCATATCTAATCTCTTGGAGCTGACTGAATTCCCCAAAAATATCTGGATTGCCGCGACCCATTGCCGTCGCCGATACCAAGTATGGCAAATACTTGAGGCGGGCGCGGGAAGGCCGTCCGGTAACTGGCTATTGCACGAAGACTTCATCCTATCGTTTCAAGATCTCTCTCAACCACAATGGAGCGGAGTGTGCGATGTCGGAAGTTGCGACACCTTCGACGCGTCGGAGTGGGCCTGTTCCCCCGACGCAGACCGGCGCCGCCAATTTGTGGAGCTACTCAACACCTGCCTCAAAGAGCAGCTGCAGCCCGAGATCCGTTACTCGCCTCACGAAGAATGCTTCTTGTTTTGCGGAACGCTTAGGTCCGCACCGATTTCCCGCGGGTATCGCTCCGCACGCAGGAAGAGCTCGATGAAAGTCGTTGCCCGCTACAAATGGACAAGCAAGAGAACGGGAGAAACGACCGAATGGCTTAGGCACCTGGCGTTCCGCCATCAATTCAGATTGTGGGATGGCCGGTGGTACCTTGAAGTCACGCCAACCTACGTGTTCACCTCCGACGGCATGCTCCTTGATCGTTTCAATGAGGATCGGCTGAAAGGGATCAAGAAGCTCGAAGGCAATCGAGCCGTTTTATCCACCCTATTGTTCTGGGCAGATTTCCTCGGCTCCAAGGACGATCTGCTTCACTCCCAAGACTCACGCCCTCTCAAGTTCGGGAAGTTGGTGGAAGTACAAGTGCCAGTCGGGATCGTTGACAAGGCATGGTCCGCCCAAGATCAGGACGCCATAGCACAGTCTCAGGAGGGACCTGACGAAGCGACAGGCGCGGCTCACGAACTGGAACTACTATGAAAACGGACTTTATTCCGGAACCAGAACTCGAGTTCGGCAGGAGCGCCCACGTTGACGTCCGATTCGGACTAGCGACGCACGGGCCACTCGACGTCGGGACGGCCACTGCTCCGACAGAGATTCGCGTCGGGCTCGTCGGGACGACCGAAACGATTGAGGGAATTCGCGGCTGGCTACTCAAGTGTCGTGACGGGATTGCCGCCAAGAGAACCCGACTCGTCAACTTGTTTCCGCCGTTTCCCGGCTTTACACGCGACTCTCCCATGCAGTCCGAATTGATCTTCGATGATCGCTGGATCGGAACGATCACGTCGCGCGAGGAGGCGAGCCTGCTCACGACCACCAAACCAACCGAGATGATTTCGGAGGCGGTCGCTCTATTCTTGGACCAAGCGGGACGACTCACGGAGCGGGGTCATCTCGATGTAATCGTCTGCGCTCCTTCGAACGAAATGCTTGCTCAGTTCGATGCTTATCAGGGCCGACCAATCGATGAAACCGAGGCATCGCTCGATGAAGGCTCGGAGCCCGAACGGGGACCGATCAGACAAGCCGCCTTTCACGATCTGCTAAAGGCGAGCGGAATGCGACTGGGCGTACCGATTCAAATGGTCAGACCGCCCACCTATGGCTTGGTCGTTAAGTCAGCGGAGAAGCCGAAACTACTTCAGGATGAAGCCACTCGCGCTTGGAACTTCCATACTGCCCTATATTACAAGGCGGGCGGAATTCCGTGGCGCCTGCAACGCGTATCTTCCGAACTCTCTACTTGTTTTGTCGGGATAAGCTTTTACCGGACTCGCGACGGCGCGAGAGTGCTGACCAGCGTTGCTCAGGTTTTCAACGAACGCGGCGAGGGGATTATAGTCCGGGGTGCTCCGGCTCAATTGGACAAAGATGACCGCATTCCGCATCTCTCCGCGACGGATGCCCGTACTCTGCTTGGGAACGCAATCTCGACATACCGAAAGGAGCACAAGACGGCGCCGGCGCGAGTGGTCGTCCATAAGACCTCGAACCTCACCACGGACGAATTAGAAGGATTCGCTGGCGCAGCTGCCTCGCACAACATTGAGGTCGCGGATATCGTCAGTGTTCGGCGATCGTTCATCAGGCTATATCGGGAGGGCACGTACCCACCGCTACGAGGTACTTTGTTCCATCTGTCCAGAGAATCGGGAGTAGTTTATCTCCGCGGAAGCGTGAACTTCTTCGAAACGTATCCCGGTATGTATGTGCCACGTCCGTTGGAATTTGTGCTTTCGAAGGCTGATGCGACGGTGCTACAGGTCGCCACCGAAATGATGGGGCTCTCGAAACTGAACTGGAACAACACTCAGTTTGATGGGGGCGAACCCATCACCGTGCGCGCCGCGCGGCGCGTTGGAGATATTCTCAAGTGCCTGCCACCAGATGGGGCGGTACTTCAATCGAGCTTCCGCTATTACATGTAGGCAGCCAACGAGTTCGTTGTTCGGCGGGCTCGGTGCACGTCCAGAGTTCGCCCGAGAAGCGTCACAGCAAGTTGCTCTTTCTCCGTTTTCGGCGGAGGCATTTGATCGACGAACTGTCTGACGTGAGCGAAAAGCTCGGGATGGCCTTGAGCTGCGAGGATGGCAGCTGCCCGTGTGCCAGCCGCCTTCGATCTCTCCACGTGTCTACCAGCCTTGACTTTGCGGTTTCCCGGCGGAGACCTGCCTTACTTTCCGCACATCGCCGGGGTGATTTCCGGGTAATTTCTGCCCCGGCTGACGAGAGCTATTCGGGCGCGTTGAGCTCGATGAGCCGCTGTGTGTAAGTCTCCCAGGTCCGTAAGAGCTTCTTCGCCTTGCGGTAATTGGCGATCGCCAGGCGCATCAGCTCGGCCTGCTTGGGGGTTAGGGTGCGGTGGTGGAGCCGTCCGCCCTTGAGGTAGCTCCACTCGTAGTAGGGTCCGTGACGCGCCGCCGGGTCGCGCGCGCAATGACAGTTCGGGTTCCCGCAGACCTTGGTGCGCTTGAGCAGCGTGCCCGAGGACAGGTACTGCATGGCGCCAATCGCGCGCTGGATCTCGGCGATCTTCTCCTCGATTTGAGCTGTATCGGGCTTGGGCACGGAGTTGACGGTATCCAGAACTGGCGATATTATTATCGCCAGAGTGCAGCAGACGCAACCCCGCAAGCCACTCGCCGAGAAGTTCGCTCTTTCCACCGAGCGGCTGGGGCCTCTTCCCCTCGTCAATCACTTCATCTCACGGCTCGGGCTGATCGACCTGCTGGATCAGTACGTAGCGACTACCGATCGACGCTGCGCGGTGCCGCACGCCATGGCGCTGGGGGTGCTGCTGCGCTCGATCGTGGTCGAGCGGGAACCGATCTACCGGCAGGTCGAGACCGTGCACGGCTTCGCCCCTTCAATGTACGGCCTGGCAGAGCAAGACCTCGGGCACCTCGGTGATGATCGGCTCGGCCGAGCCCTCGATCGGCTCTACGATGCCGACCGCGGTGCGCTCCTCACCGCCGCCGTACTCGCGGTCGGTAAGTGCTTCGGGGTGAGGTTCGAGGAGCTGCACAACGACTCGACGTCCATCCGCTTTTGCGGTCAGTACCGAGTGCAGCCCGAGACGGTGCGCGGCCAGCGCCCGGCGCGGATCGTCTTCGGATATTCGAAAGACCACAGGCCTGACCTCAAGCAGCTGCTGTTCATCCTCACCACCGCGGAGGATGGTGGGGTACCGGTGCACTTTCGCATCGCCGATGGCAACACCAACGACTCGATCACCCATATCGAGACCTGGAACACCCTGAAGAGCGTGGCTGGACGGCCGGACTTTCTCTACGTCGCCGACTCCAAGCTCTGCTCACACGAGAACCTCGATACCATCGCGCGCGCCGGCGGACGCTTCGTCACGGTGTTGCCGCGGTCACGCCAGGAGGACCGGCAATTTCGCAAGCGCATCCAGACCGCCACCCCACCGTGGGAGCTGGTCTGGGACCGACCGGACCCGAGGGGCAGAGGTGGACCGCGCGATCAGTGGTATCTCTACCGCGATCCGATCGGCTCGATGGAGGCCTGGCCGATCGTGTGGGTGTGGTCCAAGCTCCTCACCGGGCACCAACGTGCCAGCCGCCAGCGCCGCATCGGTGCCGCTGTCGAGGCGCTCAGCAGCTTGCGCGATCGGATCGTCAGTCCCCGAGCGCGCATCCGCGGCGCTTCCCGCATTGACCTCGAGGTAGAGAAGATCCTCGAGCACTTTCACGTGCGCCGCTATGTGAAGGTCTCACGCACGGTGCGTGCCGAGCACGACTTCAAGCAGACCCGCCGCGGGAGGCCTGGACCGGACACTGCATACCGCCGTATCACTCATCGCCGCTACGACCTCGAGTGGACGATCGATGCCGCCGCCGTCGCCTACGACGAGAAGTCCGATGGCATGTACCCACTCATTACCAACGACCGCACGCTCACCCCGCTGCAGGTCCTCGAAGCTCACAAGGGACAACCACGGCTCGAGAAGCGCTTCGAGCAGCTGAAGACCGTACACGAGATCGCCCCGGTCTTCCTGAAGAACCCCGCGCGCATCGAGGCGTTCTTTACCGTCTACTTCCTCGCGCTGCTCATCCAGGCGCTCATCGAGCGCGAGCTGCGCCAGACGATGAAGCGCGAGCGGCTGAAGGCGCTGCCGCTGTATCCCGAGGAGCGTCGCTGCGCCCACCCGACCACCGAGCAGGTGCTGCGGCTGTTCAGCCACGCCGAACGGCATGTGCTCAGTCGCGCCGGCCGTCTCGTGCAGAGCTTCGACGCCGAGTTCACTCCGTTGCAGCGTCAGGTGCTCGATCTGCTCGGCGTGCCGGCGAGCGGCTTCCGGGCCTGACGGGCTGCCGGAAATTCACCGAAATCACGTCCGAGATGTGCGGAAAGTCAGGCCA
>Ga0335073_10014011_pt1 | contig 11243 bp, 7 predicted proteins | sample Lox_Sample_22_FD_207093 | JGI IMG/M metagenome (GOLD analysis project Ga0335073, IMG submission 207093) | Soil microbial communities from Loxahatchee National Wildlife Refuge, Florida, United States - Lox_Sample_2.2 | ecosystem: Environmental > Terrestrial > Soil > Wetlands | place: USA: Florida... | reverse complement strand
GCCGCGCAACCGGACTATCTTAACATCGGCAGGTACACTCGCGCCTTTCATATCGCGGCACGCGGGAGCCTCTTCTGCTCACAATTTGAGCAGGTTCTTGGCCAAATGAATACAATCTAGTCTCGGTTCTCACTACCTCCTTGTAGAGGAATCGGCTCAACTGATCCGATAGATGGGCACGCATCCATCATTATGCAGTCGGGCCCGCGGGATGGAGGGTGCGGCGCTCGTAACCGCGAAACTCTACCGTTACAGTCTTGCAGTTCTAGGCTCTTCAATAGCCTACAAACTTTTTGGCGGATGCCTAAGACCCAAGCGGTGATAGACCGCGCTTTTTGAGTATTGGACTGTCGATCGGAAAGCTCAACCTTCCCGAACAAAGAAAATTACTGCAAAGACGATTCGTACTGACATATTTCCTTGTAATTCTTTTCAACACGATTACCTACCCGTTGGCGGTGATGCCGGTGCAGATTTTCTGCTTGCGAACAGACTGGCTGCGGACGCTCCTCAGACCCGCATGAACCAGTGTCGATGCGATAAGCAATCCGCTGCGGCAACGGAACGCGAGGTGAATGCAGTCGATCATTTCGGAGGGCTCGTGAGATGCTTTGCGCGTGAAGATACGAGAGGGCTCGAAATAGAACAATCACCCTCACCGTTGTCCCGTGACCAGGTTCGCTATCGGACTCAAACGTCCCGCCAAGTTGGACCGGGATCGGCATCGTAACTCAAGTTTGTGCCGACAAAAGAACCCGAGTACCTACAGCCCCGCCGGTGATCCAGGCCGTTCGGGCGTCATAGCACTGTCGGCTAAGCCAGTGCGGCGAAATGGCCGTTCGATCCCAAGCCTCTTCAGCCGATGAATCAGCGTTGTCCGATTCAGACCCAGCCTGACGGCTGCTCCCTTTGGGCCTCCGATTCTCCAGCCGCTCGCTTGCAGCGCATGGAGTATCAGCGCGCGCTCGGAATTTCGGAGTGTCATCGGCTCAAGCGGCTCTGAGCCTCCTGAGGAAGTCGCATTTGAATGGGGTTGCGCAATGGGCACCACGCCTGCGGGCAGTGGGTTTGAAAGCACGCCATCTTGCGCTAGAATTACAGCGCGTTCCACTACGTTTTGTAGTTCACGGATGTTGCCTGGCCACGGATAAGACAAAAAGGCAATCATGGTTTCCGGGAGAATGTGGCGGATCTCCCTTCTCATGCGGCGGCTGAAAATTTCGACGAAATGCTGCACCAGAGCCGGAATATCTTCCCGGCGTTCGCGGAGAGACGGCAACACTATCGGAAATACGTTCAGCCGATAATAGAGGTCACAGCGGAATTCGTTTCGTGCCGACATTTCAAGCAGATTTCGATTCGTGGCAGCGACAAGACGGACATCCACTTTATGGGTGCGCCCGCTGCCTAGACGCTCAAACTCCTGCTCTTGAAGTACCCGAAGCAACTTCGGCTGTAGCGTCTGTGGAATGTCCCCTATCTCGTCAAGGAATAACGTGCCGCCATTTGCCATTTCGAACCGTCCGATCTTCTGAGAAATCGCTCCGGTGAAGGCACCCTTCTCGTGGCCGAACAACTCGCTTTCCAGCAGATCATGGGGAATAGCCGCGCAATTCAGCTTGATGAGAGCGTGCCCGCATCGCGGGCTGGCATTGTGAATGGCGCGTGCGATGAGCTCCTTGCCTGTACCCGTTTCACCCTGAATCAGGACAGTGGAGTCTGTAGCCGCAACAAGTTCGACTTGTTCAAGCACAGATTCAAGTGCTGGGCTACTTCCGATGATCTGCTCAAACGCACGCTCCGCTTGTTCTCTTTCAGTGTGCGCATTTGCTTCGGAAGTATTCACAGAAGCCCCCGCAATCTTGCCCGTCGACTTTCCCGTTCCTTTTATCGGTTGCTCATTTATCGAGTGCGGCGTGGACCCTGCGCATTAGAACCTGATCATCGAACGGTTTCATCAGGAACTCAACTGCGCCTTCTCTCATTGCTTGTATCCGCACTCTCGCATCTCCGTGGGCAGTGATAAAGATGATTGGAGTCTTGTATCCATCCGCTTTAAGCCTCGCTTGCAGCTCCAGCCCCGACATCCCAGGCATTCGGATATCGGTGATCAGACACGCCGCTCTCCGTTGCAGGCCCGACTCCAGAAATTCTTCCGCCGAACCAAAACACTTCGCCGTAAGCCCATCTGCTTCAATCAGGTCCTGCAGCGCACTCTGGACCGATTCATCATCATCCACGATAACAATGAGCATTGGTCGCCGGCCTTTCTTCATGACAGAAACCATAGGACACTGATCCCTCTGACCGCAATCACACCTTCGGACGGTTTTATAAGACTTTTGACAATCCTCCGGCTGGAGAATTGTTGGGAGGCCGCAGGCGAACCCGCCTGCTGGACAGCGGCGGTTAGCCGGATACCTTAAGCTTGTCTGCCATCCTAACTAGTTCTGGCAGAGACTCGGCCTGCATCTTTTGCATCACACGCCCCCGGTGAATCTTTACCGTGGTCTCACTGGCCGCGAGTTTCGCAGCAATTTGCTTATTAAGCATCCCGGAAACCACCAGGCTCATCACTTCCCGTTCGCGTGCGCTAAGACTGGAATAGCGTTCCTGCAGGTCCGCGAATAGTCTTTGCCGCTCGCGGAATTGGCGGTCGCGTTCCAGTGCGCGCTGTATCACATCGAGCAGATCCTGATCCCTGAATGGCTTTGTGAGGAACTCGATGGCGCCATACTTCATAGCTTGTACAGTCATCGGAATATCCGCGTGGCCGGTGATGAAAATGATAGGAATTCTGATTCCCGCCCTGCTCAATTCGTGCTGAAGATCTAATCCGCTGATGCCGGGAAGTCTTACGTCCAGCACCAGGCAACTGGGACCGTCTGGCCGCTCGCTTGACAAAAATTCCTGTGCGCTGGCGAATGATGCCGCGAGCAGACCCACCGACTCGACCAATTCTACGATGGACTCACGAACGCCGGCGTCGTCATCGATGATGACCACACTGGTCGCATCTCCCGTGCTCATTTGCGCACCTCGAAAGGCACAGTGAAATAAAATGTTGCACCGCGCTCTGAATTTGCCTCGGCCCACAACCGGCCACCATGTGCTTCAATGATAGAACGACTTATGGCAAGCCCCATGCCGGTGCCTCGAGGCTTCGTCGTATAGAAAGCATTGAAGATATGGTCCGCTTTTTCAAAGGGAAGGCCCACTCCAGTATCGCTCACAGAAATCAGCAGAAACCCAGTCTTCGTCTCTTGCGATCGAACGGTAAGTTCACCGGCCCCGTCCCTCATGGCTTCGATGCCGTTCAACATAAGGTTCATCAGCACCTGTTGTATTTGCACACGGTCCGCCATGATTTCCGGCAGCCGGGGAGTAAGCTCCGTGCGGAGTGAAATAGAATGGCGGATTGCGTCGCTCCGCAACAGCACAAGCATTTCACCGACAACGTCGTTCATGTCGACAAGTTCAGGTTGCGGCGGGGTGCCTTTCCGGGAAAACATTCGCAACCGCTGAATGATTTCGGCAGCGCGATTTCCGTCTTTTTCTATTCTCATCACGGCCGCACGGGCTCGGTTCAGGTCCGGCGGATTATGTGCCAGCCAGCGCAGGCAGGCACCGGCGCTTGTGATGGCGGCAGCAATCGGTTGGTTTATCTCATGTGCAAGAGAACTGGCCAATTCGCCGAGCATGGTTACTCGATTCATGTGCGCAAGTTCCGCCTCAAGCATGCGCAATCTTTCACGTTCATCCTCGGCGCGTTTTCGATCGGTTACATCGATATGTGTTCCGACCACTTCAACCCCTTCGCCGCTCGTACTAATTACCGGATGGCCGACCGCATGGATTTGTCTCACAGTTCCATCGGGCAGCACGATTCTAAACTCTTGGGTGAAGTCTCTTCTCGCTCGTACCTCCTCTTGGGAATATTCAAACGCTTTGTCGCGGTCCTCCGGATGTATACGTTGACGCACTAATTCGATGTCGGGGGCTCCCTTTTGCGGGTCAAATCCCCAAATTCGGAAATTCTCCTCAGACCAATAGGCTCGGCCACCTCCGGCTCCATAGACCCAGCTACCGGTGTGAGTTAACCTCTGCGCTTCCGCCAAATAGGCTTCGCTACGGCACAGCGCTTCTTCGGCACGCTTTCGGTCTTCAATGTCCGTGCGAGTACCGTACCACCGTAGGACGTGTCCTCCCTCATCCCGCAGCGGATTATCTCGGATTAGAAACCAACGATACTGTCCGTCTTTTCCCCTGATTCGCGCCTCAAGCTCAAAAGGAGCAGCATCCACGAGCGCACATTCACGCAATGCCTCCAACCTCTTCAGATCCTGGGGATGAATGACTCTATCTAACGCCTCTTGAGACTGAGTTTCCTCGAAAGTGAGGCCAGAGTATTCTCTCTCTCGCTCGTTGGCAAAAAGTGGACTCCAATCCGAGTGGAAAACGGAGACTTGCTGAGGAATCACATCGATCAGTTGGCGAAGCTCGGCCTCGCTCTGTCGAATCTTCTCCTCGGCCTGCTTTCGGTCGGTTATATCGCGAATGGAACTGGTAACAAGTACGCCCTCCTCAGTCTCCAGCATGCTGAGGCTGATTTCTACCGGAAACTCGCGTCCATCCTTATGCAAACCATACAATTCCAGCCCGGATCCCATGGGCCGCGTGCGAGGGTCGCTCATGAATACCGTGCGGTGCTTGGGATGCTTGCTGCGAAACCGCTCCGGCACCAGCAATTCAATTGCCTTCCCCAATACTTCTTCCCGTGTATAGCCAAATAGCTTCTCCAGCTGTGCATTGGCCAAAACAATTTGGCCTTCACGATTCACGACGGCTACCGCATCGGGAGCCGACTCCAGGAGCCCCCGGAATTTCTTTTCCGCTTGCTCTCGCTGCGTCACATCCGCCGCGGTGCCTACGTACTCGACCACCTCTCCTTGCGGGTCGAAGACCGGATTCCAAACGGCATGAAGATGCTTGACACTACCGTCATGCAGCAACATCCTGTAATCCTGCGAGAACTCAGCCTTGTCACGGAATCCTTGAGTAAGCCCTTGAATAACCCGGTCGCGATCCTCCGGGTGGATCAGCTCAAAAGTCTGATGGGGGCCGGGAATACCGAGTTGCGCATCCAATTTGCAGATTCGGAACAATTCCTCTGACCAGAAGGTCGTCTTCCCACTCCCGGGGTCGTAGGTCCAGCTGCCGATGTGGCTCATCCTCTGTGCTTCGGCCAGATTCGCTTCGCTTCGTTGCAGCTGGTCGTATGTCAGCTTTCGCTCAATGGCAACGCCTGCCAAGTTGGTTATCTGATCGACAATTTCCTGATCTCGCAGGCTTGGTCGTCGTGGTTCGCGATAATACATGGCGAAGGTGGCGATCACCTTACCGTGCGAAGAAAAAATCGGCGTGGACCAGCAGGCGCGCAGAGAATGGGGCAGAGCCGCATCGCGGAAATTTGCCCAAAGCGGGTCAGTGGCAATGTCCTCCACAATGATTGGTCTGCCGCAATATGCGGCCGTACCGCACGAACACGCGCACGGCCCAATTGAGCCTCCCTCAATCAAATCTGTGTAGTCCTTGGGAAGGTTGGGCGTGCTACCACGCTTCAATCGATCTCCTTCCACCAAAAAAATGGAGGCTAGAGCACCACTGGCCTGCTCCTCCACAAGCCGGCAAAGGCTGTCAAGGATTTCTGAAAGTGGCTCTCCCCTCGCGACGAGTTCAAGAACTCTCTTTTCGCCGGTAAGCAGGCCTTCTGCCCGCTTGCGGTCTTCTATGTCCGTCAAAACTCCATACCACTTCAGGATGCTACCCGCTTCATCTTGCAGCGGCACAGCGCGGACCAAAAACCAGCGAAATTCCCCGTCCGTCGCGCCTCGAAAACGCGTCTCGCACTCGTACGGCTCCCCGGTCGCCAAGCACACTTGCCACTTTTCCATATGCCGTTCCAGGTCTTCTGGGTGGACGACGCTTTGCCAGCCGAATCCTGCCGTGTCCTCCGCGGACAGGCCCGTGTATTCACGCCAGCGTAGGCTTGCGAATGCATTCGAAGGTCCGGGCAATGCAATGAACACCATCGCTGGAACGTTCTCGATCAAGGTACGGAGCTCATTTTCACTCTGACGGGCAAGCTCTTCGGCTCGCTTCTGTTCTGTGATGTCCTCGCACACAACTAGTAGAACCGGCCGCTTCTTGACGGAAACGGCCTTGGCTGTCTCCCGAACCCAGAGCATCGTGCCGTCTTTACGGATCTTTCGCGCTTCCCACCTCATCATTCGGCCGGGCTGTTCGAAACTCTGCAGGGCGTACTTTCGAACGGTTTCCTTGTCAGGCTCACAAAACACATTCAACACGGGTTGCCCAATAAGTTCGTCCACTCTGTAGCCCAACTGCTCTGCGCCGTAACTGTTTACGGTGACGACCTTGCCCTGCTCATCGATAATGAAGTACATCGTCGGATTGCTCTCAAACGCGGCTCTCCATTGTTCCTCGATCTCTTCGCGCGCTCGCTCAGCTCGTTTCCGATCTTCGATGTCTGTCGAGATGCCATACCACTTCAGGATTTTGCCTCGTCTGTTTCGCAATGGCACGGCGCGTACCATAAACCACCGATATTCTCCGTCCGAGGCTCGACGGAAACGCACCTCATTTTCGAAGGGCTCACCCCTCGTCGCTGAGGACCGCCATTTCTCTCCATGTCGTTTCAGATCGGCGTGGTGAACGCTGGTTTCCCAACCTGACCCCATCAACTCGTCGCTGGATAGGCCCGTATACTCCTGCCAATAGCGATTGGCGAACTCAACGGAGCCATCGGGTCGAGCCGTCCAGGCGAATGTCGGGATAGCCTCGATCACATCCCGAAACGTGGCTTCCTGGTATTGCATTTGCCGAACGCGCAGTCGATAAGCAGCCCAAAGCATCGCAAGGAAAACGGCGACGCACAGCACGCGAAAGGAGATGGTCTGGGAGTACGCAAACGCACACGCGCTGGCTGCCATCAGGATGGACAGACAGACTCCCGCCCATGTTTGCGTCTTTCCCATACAAGTAAATTTAGTTCACCTCGGCCTTTCGACTGGGCGTTAACGGAGAACGATTAGCCGCGGCAAGCTTCCGGCTTATTGCAGTGCAATATCGGTTGGAAGCCCTCAATGTACGACCTGGGGGTGGTTTGCAAATTCTACTCCCTCCAATAGGCAGATTTCGATCCTTTCGGCGACCCCAGAAGCAACGCTGGATCGCTTGTTCCCACTGCAATGCCCCCGCGACACCTGATGGGATAGCCGATTACACCGCCATCAATTCTTTAGGTGGCGACATCATTCCCTGTCGACATTGCCTGATATGGTTTCATCTATTCAGGGGTTCCGCCCATGGCGTGGATGACTTCGTCGTTTGCCTGGATGTAGTCCAGCTGGGACTGCAGCAGTAGGGTCCGAGCCTCGAGTTCCTGCGCTGTTCCCATCTCAGCCTGGGAGCTGAGAGTCTCTCCCCGCGCAAGTTTTTCATGTAAAACTCGATTGGATTCGACGCGCAGGGCCAGCAATTCTTCAGAGACCTCCTGCATTTCCCGGGTTCTTTCCAGCTTGTTGTAAGCGGTCTGAACTGTTACTTCGACCTCGTCGGTAAGCCGGGCAAGATTTTCTTTCGACTGCGACAGCAGAGCTTCGCGCTCGCGAAGGAGCGCGCGTTTGCGCCCCGAGTCGAAGAGATCGTAGCCAAAGTGAACGCCGAAGCTGCCAAAGTTATGGGCCAGAAAAGGGACGTTGTTCTGGTAGCTGTAACGAGCAAAGCCGTCTACATCCGGCACATAAAGGTCCGTTTTCGCGAGACGAACCGCGGCAGCCGCTTTCTCCACCTCTTCCCTCGCTTCGATAATCTCGGGATGAGATTGGAGTGCCTCCGCCACACACGTCTCCCGATCGCAGGCTGGCGGCGCTTCCTGAGTGTTGGGATCGAGATCCAGCGCGGTTGCGAGTGGCAACCCCATTGCATCGTTGAGTTGGAGCTTGAGGTCGGAGAGCTGTAAATCGGTGGTGAGCAGTTCCTGTTTTGCCTGCAGGAGTTGCGCCTGGCTTTCGATCAGGTTTTCTTCCATGGTGCTGCCGAACTTCACTTGCTGGACGCGTTCGCCCTCGAGGTCCTGCAATGCCTTGATTCTGGATTCTGTAGCCGCTCGGTGAGCTTGCGCGATCAGGACTTGGTAATAGAGTTGGTGAACCTTCAACGCCATATCGTTCTTCGCTTGTTGCGCTGCTTGTTGTGAGGCATTTAAATCTGCTTGCGCAATCTCATTTTCCGGCCGAATTTTAAACAGCGTGGTCAATGGCTGTGTCAACTGGGTTCCACTGGTCGTCAGGTCACGTCCACCCTGATTAATCGTCTCCGTTACAGGCGGCACCGGGTTCCCTAAGACTGCGCCGAGACCGCCCGGATTTATTTGTATGAGCTGGGTGTCGGTCAGATGTACAAAGCTGCTGTCATTTCGAATGGTAGGGAAATAGGCGCTTTTCGTAACTTCCTTAGCGTGCTGATTCGCTTCGACGGCGTATCTTGCAATGTGGATATTGTGATTATTCAGAAGCGCCAACTGCACGGCTTCGTGCAAGGTAATGTGACGAGGGGGTACCGAATCGCCCGTCTCTCCGGCAGAAGAGAGGGCCCCACAGAGCAACAAGGTGATGAGGAACAGCCGAAATCGCCATTTCATCAGTTTGTCTCCTTTACCCGCTGCACTTTGCTAAGTTCGCCGTAGTGGAGCGGCGCCTTGCGCATCAGCGCGGTCAAAAGAAGTCCAACAAGACAAGCCCATGCGACTAAATGGAACCCGTCGATGAGGCTCAAGGCGTATGCCTGAAGACGAAGCCTGCCCGCAATCAATTCGGCAGCGCGAGCGACCGCTGCGGCCGCTCCGGATGACTTGGAGGAAACGCCTGCAGCCAGGGCGTGAAGATTTCCGTCCGTAATCCAGCTTCCCCGGATCACGTGCAGACCGAGGAGATTTGAGTGCAGTTTCTCGCGGTCCCCTAGAAAGTGGCCCATATAGACAGCCCCCATGGTCCCGCCAAATAAGCGAATTGTATGAAAGAACGCAGAAAACGTCAGAATCCACTGAGGTTTGCTCAATCCCCCCGAGAAGATTCCCTGCAGGACAATGCATCCTACAAGCCCGATGAAGGCAACCTCTTGCCCGATGCCCGTAAGCAACTCGGTGCGATAGTAATTTGCTGCGGACCAGGCGGACGTGTACTCGGCGTTCAGGCAGACAGCGAAGGCCGTGCAGGCAAAACCAGCAGCCATCAGCAGGCGCGGATCCACATTGCGAAGCAGCAGGAGCCCTGCGATAAATGCAATCAGCAACAGGGGATCGGCGCTTCCAATCAAAGCCGGTCCGATCTGGCTGGCTTCGAAGCCGTGAATGGCCAGCGACTCGGGAATCAGGATGATCGTTCCAGTGAGAGTAAATCGAAACCAAAATAAGAGAATGCCTAGCAAAACTGTGTTCCGTTGCCAGAGATAGGGAAGCGCTACGAGCGGGTTGGGACCATGGAGCCGCCGAACGAGCGCGGACACGATAAGAATCGAGCCGGACCAAAACAGCCCGTTGAATACTCCGGAACGCCACCAATCGAGCCTCTGCCCTTGCTGCATAGCGGTAAAGAGCAGGGCCAGCCCGGCGCTCAGGTACAGGAACCCAACAAAGCTTGGCGCAGGGCTGCCCTTCTTTCGGGGGGGTGCCGCCGGTATTCCAAAGTAGATAAAGACCATCATCACCGGCGCTATCAGCGCGGAATTCCAGAACATCCAATGCCAGGAAAGATGGTCGCGGTACCAACCGTATACCGAAGGCGCTATATTGACGGCTCCGTCTACGAACGTCGCATAGAAAGCAATGGTAAACGGCAGGAACCGTAACGGAATGTTTCGGAGGGCAAAAGTCAGGGTGAGCGGATAAAAGGTGCCTGACGTCAGCCCGGCGACGATCAATGCCGCAACCAGCAGACCATAGATATGGATAAGAGGCAGGAAGGCGCAGGTCACGGTGAACATCCCAGCCGCATAGAGGAGTATGCGCCGTGGCCCCAATAGACCCCCTAGGTAGACGCTAAAAGGACCGATAAACATGAGACCCGCATTAAAGGCGCTGTCGAGCCAGGCACCTTCATCGACGCCCAGGCCGACGTGACCCAACAGATCGTTATGCCCTTGCGAAAGCATCATCGAAGTAAGCGTGACGAGACCGGCGCCGATGACAACGCCCAGAATCCCCAGCAACGGCCTGGTCGAAACTTGCGATGGGATGGCAGCCGCAGTTGCGCGCGCGATCTGTGCGGGTGTTTGTCGGATTGCGAGAGTTGCGCCAGCCATGTTGTGTCTTCTTATCGTCTGGTGCGAACGGTTGCGGTCACCGAAAGGCCTGGGCGCAACCTATTCGCGATTCCCGGATCATCGATTGCGATCTTGACTGGAATTCGCTGCACTACCTTGGTGTAGTTGCCGGTCGCGTTATCCGGAGGCAGCAGCGCGAACTGCGAGCCGCTGGCCGGGGCGATCTCGATGACTTTGCCGTGGATGACTCGTCCGGGAAACTCATCAATTCGGATCTCGGCCGCATCCCCAACTTTTACGTTTGTGAGCTGTGTCTCTTTGTAATTTGCCTGCACCCATCGTGCGCGATCCACAAACGGAATGACATCCGTTCCCGGAGACACCAGCTGACCGGCGTGGACCTGCCTTTCGCCGACGGTCCCGTCGGCTGGTGCGGAGATCCTGGTATAGCCAAGGTTCACTTGCGCTACGGTCAGGTTTGCCTCTTTGGCGCGAAGGTCGGCAGCGAGCTGCCCTTCCTGAGACTCGAGCACAATCTTCTGACGCCGTTCCGCTTCCACTGCCAGTTCACTGCTGCGCAGCATGGCTCTGGCTTGGACGAGATCGGCATCGCGGCTGGCGGCCTGAGCGGCCAGCTGCTCTTCATCGGCAACCGCCTGCTCTAGAGTCTGTTGCGTCGTCGATTGAGTCTGATAGAGGCCCTCCTGGCGCTTTCTCTCAGCGCGGGCTCGTACCAATTGGGCTTCCACAGCTTCCTTGCCCGCTTGCGCCGCCGAGATTTGCGCTTTAGCCTGATCGATTCCAGCCAGAGCCCTTTGGACGCGGGCGTCCTGCAACTGGCGCTCGCGAACGTTGTCTTCGATAGCAGCTCGCGCGGCTTCAACGGCCGCGCCCGCCTG
>Ga0335073_10014010_pt1 | contig 11243 bp, 10 predicted proteins | sample Lox_Sample_22_FD_207093 | JGI IMG/M metagenome (GOLD analysis project Ga0335073, IMG submission 207093) | Soil microbial communities from Loxahatchee National Wildlife Refuge, Florida, United States - Lox_Sample_2.2 | ecosystem: Environmental > Terrestrial > Soil > Wetlands | place: USA... | reverse complement strand
GAGGGTCGTCGCCGACGGCGTCAACGCGCTGCGCGATTCGAAGCGCGCCTTTGTCGTGATCACGCACTATCAGCGGCTGCTCGATCACATCAAGCCCGATGTCGTGCATGTCATGGCCAGGGGCCGCATCGTCGCGACCGGCGGCCCGGAACTCGCGCTCGAGCTCGAGCGCAATGGTTATCGCGATTACGCCGAGGAGGCTGCGTGATTCGCCGATGACCGCGCATATCGTCAATCGCTCCGCGGCGGAAAAGACGCTCGCGCGGCAATTCGCGGAGCAGGAAAGACGCGAGCCCTCGTCGGCGCGCGCCCTGGCCTTCGCGCGGTTCGCTGCGGCCGGCTTGCCGACCCGGCGGGTCGAGGCCTGGCACTATACGGATTTGCGCGCCTCGATGGCCGATGCTGCGCCGATCTCGCCTGCGCCCACGCGCGCCGACATCCAAGCGGCGCGCGGCCGGCTCGCGGGAAGCGAGCGCTTCGCGGCGGGAGCGCGGCTCGTCCTGCTTGGCGGACGCTTTGTCGCGGAGCTTTCGGATCGCCTTCCGGCTGGAGTCTCCATGCGCGAGGGGCCGGTCGCCGACAAGGCGGTTGGCGATCCTTTGGCGGATCTCAACGAGGCGCTGAGCCCTGCCGGACCTGTGATTTCGGTCGCGCGCGGGGCAAAGCTCGCCGAGCCGATCACGCTCCTCCATCTTGTCGCCGATGGGCAGGCGTCCCATTCGGTCTATTCGCGGACGGCGATCGCGCTTGAGGCTGGCGCGCAGGCCTCGTTCGTCGAGATGTTCGATGGCGCTCATGCCGGCGTCCAGCGACACGCAGCGACGATCGTCAAGCTCGCCGACGGCGCCAAGGCGACGCACGTTGCGGTCGTCGGCGACGAGCCCGGGCTGCATGTCGAAACTCAGATCTGCGAGCTCGCGAAGACGGCGGAGCTCAACGCGTTTGGCCTGGTCACCGGCGGCGAGCTGACGCGCCGGCAGATTTTTGTCAGGATGACTGGAGACGAGGCCAGAGTGTCGCTCGGCGGACTGGCGCTTCTCGACGGCGCCCGGCGCGCCGATACGACGCTGCAAGTCGTTCACGCCGCGCCCGGGGGGGTGAGCCGCGAATTCTATCGGGCGATCGTCGACGATGACGCGGTCGGCGTGTTTCAGGGCAAGGTTATCGTCGAGAGAGCCGCGCAAAAGACTGATGGGGCGATGAAGTCCCAGGCCATTCTCCTGTCTCCGCGGGCGCAGATGAATGAGAAGCCGGAGCTCGAGATCTTCGCCGACGACGTCGCGTGCGGGCACGGAGCGACGGTCGCTTCGCTCGATCCCGAACAGGTGTTTTATCTGGAGTCGCGCGGCATTTCGAATAGCGACGCCAAGGCGATCCTGCTCGAGGCGTTCGGAGCGGAGTCGATCGACCGGCTGGAGGACAAATCGCTGGTCGACCCATTGCGGGCCCGGCTCGCCGCCTGGCTTGGAGCGCGGAAGGCGAAGACGTGAACAAGTTCGTGCAGCCGGCGCTCGACGCCTACGATGTTGAGGCGATACGGGCCGATTTCCCGATTCTCGCCGAGCGGCCCTATGGCAAGCCGCTTGTCTATCTCGATAACGCGGCCTCGGCTCAGAAGCCGAAGCAGGTCATCGACCGCATCACGCGCGCCTATGAGCACGAGTTTGCGAACGTGCATCGCGGCTTGCACTATCTCGCCAATGCCGCGACCGAGGCCTATGAGGCCGCGCGAGAAACCGTGCGGCGGTTCGTCAATGCGGCCTCGCACGAAGAGATCGTCTTCACCCGATCGACGACCGAGGCGATCAATCTGGTCGCGTCCAGCTTTGGCCTCACGCATATCGGCGCGGGCGACGAGATCGTGCTCAGCGTGATGGAGCACCATTCCAACATCGTACCCTGGCACTTCCACCGCGAGCGCAAGGGCGCGATTCTCCGCTGGGTCGATGTCGGCGACGACGGCTCCTTCTCGCTCGAGGCGTTCGAACGCGCGCTGAGCGACAGAACGAAAATCGTTGCGATAACGCAAATGTCCAACGTCCTCGGAACCACGCCGCCGATCAAGGAGGTCGTCAGAATCGCGCACGCGCGAGGCGTTCCCGTGCTCGTCGATGGCTCGCAAGGCGCGGTGCATCTCGACGTCGACGTGCGCGACCTCGACGCGGACTTCTACGTATTCACTGGGCACAAGGTTTACGGGCCCACTGGAATTGGAGTGCTCTACGGCAAGCGCGAGCTTCTCGAGAAGCTGCGGCCATACCAGGGCGGCGGCGAGATGATCGAGGAGGTCACGAAGGAGACGGTCTCCTACAACCATCCGCCGCACCGGTTCGAGGCCGGCACGCCGCCGATCGTGCAGGCGATCGGGCTTGGGGCGGCGATCGACTACATGGAGGGGATCGGACGGGCGCGCATCCGCGCGCATGAGGAGGCGCTCTGCGCTCATGCGCACAAGCTCCTGTCTTCGATCAATTCGCTGCGCATCATTGGGGCGGCGGAGGGGAAGGGCCCGATCGTCTCATTCACGATGGAAGGCGCGCACGCGCATGACATCGCGACCTTGATCGATCGATCGGGCGTGGCGGTCAGGGCCGGCACGCATTGCGCGATGCCGCTACTGCAAAGGTTCGGCGTGACCTCCACCTGCCGAGCCTCGTTTGCGCTTTACAACACTTTCGACGAAGTCGAGGCGCTGGCGGAGGCCCTGATCCGCGCGCGCAAGCTCTTCCAATGAGGGAGATGATGCATGGACGAGCCGCTGGCCCATGCGAATGACGTCGAAACTCCCGCCGCTCCCGCCGATCGCAATGCGATTTTCAGGCCGCCTTCGGAGATGGCGCCCGACGAATTGCGCCAGTTGACGGATGCGATCATCGCGGCGCTGAAGACCGTCTATGACCCGGAAATTCCCGCGGATATCTATGAACTCGGGCTGATCTACAATGTTGATATAGACGACAACCGCTTTGTCAGTATCGAGATGACCTTGACCGCGCCGGCTTGCCCGGTCGCCGGCGAGATGCCGGCGTGGGTCGAGAACGCGGTCAGCGCCGTGCCTGGCGTCGCCGCCGCGAAGGTGAACATGGTGTTCGATCCGCCGTGGGACCAGAGCCGCATGTCGGATGAAGCGCGCGTCGCCCTCGACATGTGGTGAGGGCGGGAGAGGCTTGCGCCGGCGGACGACGCCATCCATTATCGGTCGTTGATCGTCCTCGGCGAGCGCAGTTTACGACCCAAGGACCTCTGGAATGGACCGTGCGAGCGCCAAGCGATGGTCTTGGCTCAACGATGAGCGGGCGCGCGGGCTCATCTACCAGATCTTACTGCTCGGGTGCGTCGCGGCGTTGGCTTGCGGCGCGATCTACAACGCCGTCGTCAATATGCGGGCCCGTGGCATTCCGATGGGCTTCGGATTCTGGAACGATGTCGCCGGCTTCGACATCAATCTCCACCTGATCCAGTACTCCAATCTGTCGACTTACGGACGGGCGTTCTGGGTTGGGGTCCTCAACACTCTTCTCGTCTCGGCGATCTCGATTCCGCTGGCGACGCTGTTGGGTTTCGTGATCGGCGTGTCGCGGCTCTCGCCCAACTGGCTCTTGTCACGATTTGCGCTCGTCTACACCAGCATCCTGCGCAACACGCCGCTCTTGCTGCTGTTGTTGTTCTGGTACAACGCGGTTCTCAAGTCTTTGCCGGGGCCGCGGCAGTCGATCAGCATCGGCGGCGCTGTCTTTCTCAATGACCGCGGCCTCTATCTGCCGATGCCGATCGCGCGGGCGCCGGCTTCTTTATTTGCGGGCGCAGTCGTCGCGGCTGTCGCCCTTGCGTTCGGGTTTCGGGCGTGGGCGCGACGGCGACAGGACCGGACTGGCACGCAAGCGCCGACGGCGGTCGTCGCCGCCGCGCTCATCCTCGGACTGCCCGCGCTCGTGACGGCCGCGGCGGGGGCGCCGTTCACGTTCGACGTCGCGCGTCTCTCCGGCTTCAATTTTAAAGGCGGACTGCAGATCATCCCCGAAATGGCCGCGCTCGTGTTCGGGCTTGTCACCTTCACCGCGGCGTTCATCGCGGAGATCGTTCGCGCGGGCGTCTTGGCGGTGCCGGTTGGCCAGAGCGAAGCCGCGGGCGCGCTCGGCTTGCATCGCGGGTTGGCGATGAAGCTCGTGGTCATCCCGCAGGCGATGCGACTCATCACGCCGCCGCTCACATCGCAATTCCTGAACGTGGTCAAGAATTCGTCGCTGGCCGTGTTCGTCGGATATCCGGATCTTGTGCAGATTTTCGCCGGCACGGTTCTCAATCAGACGCAGGCCGCGGTGCAGGTGATGGCGATCACGATGGCGGTTTATCTTGCCATTTCGCTGAGCGTGGCCTTGGCGCTCAACGCCTTCAATGCGCGCTATGCTCTGAAAGGGCGGTGAACTTGGATTCCCTGGCCTATGTTCGCGAGGCGCCGGAGGCGGAAGACGCGGCCCCGATGCTGTCGAGCGGCGTGCTGGCCTGGGCCAGAGCCAATCTCTTCTCGTCGATCGGGTCGAGTCTCGTCACCATTGGCTGCATCGCCCTCATCGCCTATTGGCTGCCGCAATTGGTCGCCTGGGCGACGACCCGCGCAATTTGGAGCGCGACCAACGGCGCCCTATGCCGCCAGCATCAGGATGGCGCATGTTGGGCGTTCGTCATCGCGAAGTGGGATTACTTGCGCTTCGGATCTTATCCCGTCGCCGAACGCTGGCGGGTCGATCTCGTGGAGGCGGTCGGCGCCCTCTTGATTGGATGGCTGCTGTGGACCAATGCGCCGCGCCGGGCGTGGGGCGCGCTCCTGTTCTTTATCGCCTATCCGATCCTGGCCCTCGTTCTTCTGCGCGGCTCATCGCTGCTCGGCCTGCCGATCGTCGATACGCTGCTCTGGGGAGGCATTTTCGTTTCGCTGCTGACGGCCGTCGTCGGGATCGTGTTCTCTTTGCCGCTCGGGGTGCTCCTTGCGCTTGGACGCCGTTCGCCGTTGCCCGTCGTCAGAATGGCGAGCGTCTTATTCATCGAGTTCGTGCGCGGCGTGCCCTTCATCACGATCTTGTTCATGGCCAACAATCTGGCGCCATTGTTTCTGCCTGAAGCGTGGGCGCCGGATCGGTTGCTTCGGCCACTGGCGGGCATCGTCATATTTTCGGCCGCCTACATGGCGGAAGAAATAAGGGGCGGTCTTCAGTCTTTGGGCAAGGGCCAATACGAAGGCGCACTGGCCCTCGGGCTGAACTATCCGCTTATGACCGCCCTCGTCATACTTCCGCAGGCGCTGACCTTGGTGATACCGGGCATAGTCAACAATTTCATTGGCTTGTTCATGGATACAACGCTTGTTTCGGTCGTCGGGATCACCGATTTCCTCCAGGCGATGAACAACGCGATCAAGGATCCGATCTGGGCCGGGCCGACGATCATGGTGACGGGCTACGTCTTCGCGGGGATCTTCTATTTCTGTTTCTGCTTCGGGATGGCGCGCTACTCGGCTCACGTTGAGCGAATCCTCGCCAAAGGGCGCAAGTGATGTCGGCGTCCTTGGCCCGCGCCGATGCAGGCGGCGGCGCCGCGATCCGATTTGCCGGCGTCCACAAATGGTACGGAAGCTTTCACGTGCTGCGGAATATCAATCTGACGGTTGGGGCCGGAGAGCGCATCGTGGTGTGCGGTCCGTCCGGTTCCGGCAAATCGACTCTGATCCGGTGCGTCAATCGGCTCGAAAAACATCAGCGCGGCTCGGTCGTGGTCGACGGCGTCGAGCTGACCGATGACATCAAGCGGATTGACGAAGTGCGGCGCGAAGTTGGCATGGTGTTCCAGAATTTCAACCTGTTTCCGCATCTCACCATTCTGGAGAATTGCACGCTGGCGCCGATCTGGGTGCGCAAAATGCCCAGGCGCGACGCCGAGGAGCTAGCGAGGAAGTTGCTCAGTCGAGTGAGGATTTTGGACCAGGCGCACAAGTATCCCGGTCAACTCTCGGGTGGTCAGCAGCAGCGCGCGGCGATTGCGCGTGCTCTGTGCATGAGCCCGAAGATCATGCTGTTCGATGAGCCGACGTCGTCGCTCGATCCTGAAATGGTGAAGGAAGTACTCGATACGATGACCGAGCTCGCGCAAGAGGGCATGACCATGATCGTCGTGACGCATGAGATGGGTTTCGCGCGCCAGGTCGCCGATCGCGTCGTGTTCATGGACATGGGCGAGATCGTAGAGGTGAACGCGCCTTCACCCTTCTTCGACCATCCGCGGCATGAACGCACAAAGCTGTTCTTGAGCCAGATTTTGCACTAAGTCGGTGCTTTCCGGAGATGAGCTTGGCGCTCGCAAAACCTGCGAACGTTCTCCTCTCCGGCGTCACGCGCCGTAAAGCCAATCGTACCGCCTGAGCAGGCCACGTGACCCCAGCAAGCGCATTGTGATATCCCGAGCGAGCGCCGGTGGACCGCTCACGTGATAGATGCGGCCAAGTTTGAGAGCTTCCCGTTGAACTCGAGCCGCCCTTCCGACGCGATCGCGCGAATAGATCGAGACCGCGGCTGGGACATCTTGCACTCGAGCGAAGACGTGGGCGAGCGCGCCGGCGTCCTCGATCGCTTGCGCCGCGCCCTGTGCGAGGAAGGGCGCCATCGGGTGGGCCGCGTCGCCGACGAGCGCGACGCGCCCGAGCGAAAATGAAGAGATCGGGGGACGGCAATAGAGCGGCCAGCCGCGCCATTGAAGCGGCGCGCTTGTCAGCGAGCGCACTTCCTTCGACCACCCCGCAAACGCGGACTGCAGGATTGATCGCGTGCCCGCGCAGTCCCCTTGACGATCGGCACCGCCAGTCGACGACGCTGACTTGATGGTCGCCACGAGGTTGATGAGCGATCCGCGCCGCAGAGCGTACTGAACGAGATGCGCATCCGTTCCCAGGCGCAAAACAATATTGTCGCGCGAGGAGCGAATTTCGGCGTCATCGGCTTCGACAATCGCGCGATAGGCGACGCGGCCTGTAAATTCAGCGCGATCGGGAGCTCCGAAGCCCAGTTGACCGCGAACGCGAGAGCGCAGACCGTCGGCGCCGATCAGGAGATCGGCGTCGTCGCGAGCTTGGGTCATGTCGATTGTCAATCCGACTGAAAGACGGCCGCTGTCGTCTGCAAAGTCGAGCACGGTCGCGCCCAGCGACAGTTCAACGCCCGGATGGCCGCGAACGGCCTCGACCAGCGCGCGCCGCAAATCGGCGCGATGAATCACCAAATAGGGACTGCCCCAGCGACGCTCGGCGCCGTCGAGCGGCATTCGCGTAAGCTCGAGGTCATCCGAGCCGCGCAACACGAGAACCGCGTGCGGTTTCGAGGCAAACGGCAGCACACGATTCAGCACGCCAAGTCGAGACAAAATGCGTGTCGCGTTCGGAGTGAGTTGCAGCCCAGCTCCGAATTCCTCGAGCGTGTCTGCCTTCTCGTATATTGCAACTCGGAAGCCCGCCTGTAACAGCGCTATCGCGGCAGCGAGTCCGCCGATGCCCGCGCCGGCGATGATCGCGCGCCGCGACAAGCGTCAGGCGACCTCGCGCAGTTCGCACTCGGCTGGGGAGCAGGGCTCGGTTAGTCCTGCATCGTAGACGAAGCGGGTTGAGCAATAGGAGCAGATCGCCTCGTCGTCCAAGCCCATATCAATGAAAATGTGAGGATGGTCGAACGGCGGCTTGGCGCCCGTGCACATGAACTCCTTCACGCTGACCTTAATCGAAGGGACGCCGAGATCATTGTGAAAATGCGGGATTGAGCGGTCTACCATCAAGAGGGCTCCTTCAGGCGTTCGCCTTAGAGCATGTTCGAGGCTGCGGCGCCAGCGAGGGCGTTCAAACTGGAGTTATCAGATGGCGGCAGTAGCTGCCCCGTTGGGGATGCCAACGATATTCGTTTTAGTGCTGATTGTGAATAAATATTTGCATATATGAATGTAATGATTAAAAAAGTGGTGCAGCGGGCTTCAAAGGAATGCGAGCTAGGTCGCTGGATAGGTCGCGTTCGTTTCGACCAACCCTCGTGTCACGCTGCCGTTCGTTGGCAGAGTTGGAATGAGGCACGCTTGGAGAGAATGGTAGATATCGACTTTACCAAAGAATGGCCCGGAATTCGGGCGTAGCGCATCGTCGAGCTGTGCTCGCCAGCCGCCATTTTCGCGGTCGATGAAGCGCGTGGCGATGAAATTCCAGATTCTACGATACCATTGCTCGTAAATGGGATCGCCTTCGATGGCGTTTAAAAATGCGCTTGCCCCCACGCCTTCGCAACACGGCCACCAATAGCGGTCTCGGACGAGCGGAGCGCCGTTCCAATCCAGCGTATAATAAAATCCGCCTTTAGCCTTGTCCCACCCGTCCTGGACCGCTCGGGTGAAAAGCGCAGTCGAACATTGAGGCAGCCAATCCAGCTTGCGGCCACCGAGCTCCCATAGCTGGAGCAGGAGTCGAGACCACTCCAGCGAGTGCCCAGGCGTGGTGCCGTAGGGCCGAAACGTTGGGCTGCCGGCATAAGTCCGATTTATGCCCCACGCATTCGTAAAATGTTCAGGAATGCGCCAACCGTTCGCAGCAGCATGGCGACCAACGATAAGATCGGCGATTCGTTCCGCCATGCGCAGGTACGTCGAATCCTGCGTTGCTTCAAACGCCGCCATCAGCGATTCTGTCAGATGCATATTCGAGTTCTGCCCGCGATAAGAATCGTAGGACTGCCAATCGCGGGTGAATTCCTCTGCAACGGCGCCGAATTGTTCTTCCCAAAAGCGCTCTCTTATGATCATTGAGATGTCAGTGATAAGCCGATCGGCGTCTGGATGACCTGCGACCTTGGCGCTTGACGCGGCCAAAAGAACAAAGGCGTGGCCGTAGGCTTGCTTCGTTGTATCCGAAGGACCGTCATAGCCAACGCTCCAATAGTACCCGCCGTATTCGGGGTCGCGGTGGCTATTCCACAAAAAATTCATTCCGTGATCGATTATGATATCCGCGCCCGGCCGACCCATAAGACAGGCAATCGCATACGCATGAATGATTCTCGAAGTTGCGAAGAGACAGCGGGCTGGCTTGTCCGCTGAGCCATAGCCGGGTGCTGTTGGTCGCCCCTCATCGTCGAGCTCGTAGAAGCCGCCCAGCGGATTGATAATTCGCCGCTCGAAAAACGAAAATAATGCTTCGGCTTCCCGCAAAAGCCAAGCACGGTGGCTGCTCAGCGCCATCCACTTGCGGTTCGATGGGTCAGGAGCGAGACTGCGCATAGCAAGCGTTCGCGTAGTTGCCGTATCAAGAGCAAAGACTCAATACCACGCTCTTGTTCACGCTGAATAGCCGGCCCGCAGAGCACGTTCGAGAGCGGTAAATAGGATGCCAGCGCAAAGAACGAACGTGCTAATTCTTGGTTCTGGCGCACGGGAACACGCCTTGGCTCGGGCGTGCGCCAAGTCACCTGTAGTCGGCAACTTGTTCGTGGCGCCTGGCAATCCAGGTTGTGCAGCTGCAGCCCGGACTGTGCCGCTGAATGTGGCCCAACACGCGAACGTGATCGCCTTTTGTCAAACGGAGGCGATTGATCTGGTGGTGGTTGGGCCTGAGGCTCCACTGGTGTCGGGGCTGATCGACGATTTAATAGACGCCGGCATATCGTGCTTCGGGCCAAGTAGAAACGCGGCTCGGCTCGAAGCGTCTAAGGGATACGCCAAGGACTTCTGTCGGGAGTTTCGCATACCGACAGGCGATTACAGGCGGTTCCGAGACCCGAAGGAGGCAAAGAAGTATCTTCGCAGCCGAGGCGTGCCGATTGTAGTTAAAGCTGACGGACTCGCGGCAGGCAAGGGGGTAGTCGTTGCGAAAACATTTGGCGAGGCAGAGGCGGCAGTCGACGCGTCACTATGCGACGCCTTTGGACCCGCAGGAGCCGAAATCGTTGTTGAAGAGTTACTCGAGGGAGAGGAGGTTTCTTTCTTCGCCTTATGTGACGGCGTAATCGCGATACCTCTTGATAGCGCACAGGATCATAAGCGTGTGGGTGAAGGAGATACGGGCCCCAACACCGGCGGGATGGGCGCATACTCTCCGCCGGCCATTATGACCCCGGAACTAAGCCAGCGCATAATGCGCGAAATTGTGGAGCCGACATTGCGGGGAATGAATGAACGCGGCTCGCCGTTTCGAGGGGTGCTGTTTGCAGGCTTGATGATCAGCGAACACGGGCCAAAAGTAATCGAATTCAATGTTCGATTTGGGGATCCGGAAGCGGAGGTTATCTTGCCGCGCTTAAAGGATGACTTGTTGCCCCTTCTCGTCGCCTGCGCGAGCGGAAGTCTGCACCGCAACCCGCCGAGATTTTGCTCTGATGCCGCGCTGGCGGTCGTGATGGCCTCGCGGGGCTATCCGGGCGAGCCGCTGCGCGGATCTAGGATTGGAGGAATCGAAGATGCGGAGGCGCTGCCGGGAGTTGTTGTTCTTCATGGAGGCACGCGCGAAGTCGACGGCGCTATCTTCTCGGACGGGGGACGAGTGCTAACGGTCACCGCACTTGGCAGCGATGTTGCCGATGCGCGCAAACGGGCCTATGCGGCTATCGATCGGATAAAATGGCGAGAGGGATTTTTCCGGCGCGATATTGGCTGGCGTGCGACAGTTCACGATCCTGGTGCGGCGCAAGGTCGAGCATTTCGCAGTCCTTGACTTCCCTTCGTGTAAGTCAGAACTCGCGAGCCATCAAAGGCGGGGGGAACATAAACTCAAGCTTGGGGACCGGACGGAGGTGCATGGGACTGCCTGAACAGCACTCCCGGAGCGAGCTTCGCGCCACGCATCAATTCGCGTCCGCTCATTACGGTCTTGCCCGAGCGTTGGCCCTCTAGAACTCGTATCGCGCCGGTGCCGCATGCGACGCGCATGTCGTCAGAGAGGAGCGTTCCGGGCAAGCCCGTCCCCGCTGCAACCTCGGCGCGGTACAATTTAATGCCTTCCGCTCGACTTCCGATACCTGCTCTTGAAAAGGCGCCGGGGGCGGGCGACAGCCCACGGATCTGGTTGCGAACAGTCTCCGCGCTCTGCGTCCAATCTATGTCCGCTTCACTCTTCTTGATTTTGTGCGCGTAGCAAACGCCTTCCGTCGGTTGCTCGTGAAACTCCAATAGACCGGCTTCCATTGAGTGCAAGGCGCGTACCGACAGCTTGGCGGCGATCGCCGCAAGACGAC
>Ga0335073_10014009_pt1 | contig 11244 bp, 9 predicted proteins | sample Lox_Sample_22_FD_207093 | JGI IMG/M metagenome (GOLD analysis project Ga0335073, IMG submission 207093) | Soil microbial communities from Loxahatchee National Wildlife Refuge, Florida, United States - Lox_Sample_2.2 | ecosystem: Environmental > Terrestrial > Soil > Wetlands | place: USA: Florida... | reverse complement strand
GCAGATCGTGGCGGCGTGCTCGGTGACGAGCAGCGACATGTCCTCGCCGAACGACTCCTCGGCCGGGTCCAGCGTGATCAGGTACGACGGCACCTCGTCGCCGACCAGGATCGGCGCGACGATGATAGCGGGCACCCCGCCGACGTTGGGCAGCCGCAGCGCCCGCTGGGACAGCCGCGAGGCGCGCAGCACCTGGCCGAGCCGCGGGTGCACCACGTGCTCACGCACCAGGGCGGACGCCTTCTCCGGCGGCAGCCCAGGCGAGGCGGCGGTCTGCACGTCCATCAGCTGGCTGACGACCGCGACGGTGGCCGACGCCCGTTCCGAGATCAGCTGCACCACGCCGGCCAGGTCGGCGTCCTGCATGGCGAGACCGGACAAGTGCCGGTACACGGTCACCAGCTCACGCAGGACGGCGTTCTCCCTGTCGACGTCCCTCGGGCTCTCTCTTGGCGCGGGCTGAGCGGGGGCGGCGAGGCGGCTAGCGGCGGGCATCGTCTCCGGCATGGTCCCTGAACTATACGTCGCTGGGCTGTCTGTGTGTTTGTGGGATCCCACAAATGGATCTTTATCATGGGTTGACGGCCGGTGGAAACCCCTCACAACGATCCGGCCGCCACCGGGCCGCGAAACATGGCGCTTTGCGCGTCGGCTGACGTTGGATATGTTACGAGTACTTGACACACGCGTAGCAGGCGCGCAAATAATCAGGCACTTCGCCGCGAAAGGGGCCGACGTTGCTTGAATACCGCGATATCTACGCGGGAGGTCGCCTTGTATGCTCGGCATCTCCCGACGTGATCACCATCGTGAATCCGGCCACCGAAGAAGTCGTCGGCGCCGTGCCGGCCGCCGTCGGCATCGACGTCGAGGTGGCGGTTCGCTCCGCCCGGCGCGCGTTCGACGACGGCAAGTGGGCGGCGGCCGCGCCGAGCGACCGCGCCGACGCGCTCGACCGGCTGGCCGCGGCTCTCGAGGCGCGCACCGAGGAGGCGGCCCGCCTGGTCACGGCCGAGATGGGGATGCCGATCGCCTACTCGCGGCAGCACAACGCGGCGGCGCCGTGCGCGATCCTGAGGTATTACGCCGGCCTGGCCCGTGGTCTGGACACCGAAGAGACAAGGACCGCGGTGAGCTTCACCGGGCGGACCGTGATCCGCCGCGAGCCCGCCGGCGTGGCCGCGGTGATCGCGAGCTGGAACTACCCGATCATGCTCGCGTTCAGCCAGCTCGCCCCCGCGCTCGCGGCCGGCTGCACGATCGTCCTCAAGCCCGCCGCCGCGACCTCGCTGTCGGCGTACATCCTGGCCGAGGCGTTCGAGGCCGCCGATTTCCCGCCCGGCGTGTTCAACCTGGTCACAGGGACGCACCAGACCGCGGGCACGCTCGCCAGGCACCCCGGGGTGGACACCGTCGCGTTCTCGGGGCCGGCCAAGCAGGGCCGGTGGATCGCCTCGATCTGCGGCGCCGAGCTCAAGCCGGCCAGCCTGGAGCTCGGCGGCCAGTCCGCCGCTATCGTGCTCGACGACGCCGACCTCGGCCAGGCGTCGTCCGCCCTCGGCGCGCTGTGCTTCGGCAACTCCGGGCAGACCTGCTTCGCCATGTCCCGGGTGCTCGTGCCCGAGCAGCGTTACGACGAGGCGATCGAGGCGCTGACCTCGCAAGCGGCGTCGCTGGTGATGGGCGACCCGCTGGCCGAGTCCACCACCATGGGCCCGCTCGCCTCCAGCCGGCGCCGCGACGACGTGGAGGGCCGGGTCAAGAGCGGCGTATCCGGCGGCGCGCGGGTGGTGGCCGGCGGCAGGCGCCCGGCGTCCCCGGTGCGTGGCTACTTCTACGAGCCGACCGTGCTCGCCGACGTGAGCCCGTCGATGCCGATCGCGCAGGAGGAGATCTGCGGTCCGGTCGCGACGGTGATCAGATACCGGGACGAGGCCGAGGCGGTGGCGTTCGCCAACAACGGGTTCGGGCTGGCCGCGACCGTGTGGACCGGCGACCCGCAGCGCGGCCTTGACATCGCCAGGCGCACCCGGGTCGGCACGTTCGGGGTCAACCTGTACGAGCCGGACATCGGCTCCCCGTGGGGCGGCCGCGGCGCCAGCGGCCAGGGCACCGCCTACGGCCCGGAGGGCATGGACGCCTACCTGACCACGAAATCGGTCTTCCTGCCCGCATTCCGCTGATTGCGGTACCTTGCCGGGAAACCGCCCGGTATAAGGGGTCCGCATGACGCAGCTCACCGAACAACCGCCCACCGAACGGCCGAACGTCATTCCGCGCCCGCACACCGACGCGGACGCGCTGCGGGCGATCGACCACGTCAAGGAAGACCTGCACCAGCGGATCGAGCACATCATCGCCGATCCCGCCGATCACAAGCCGAAGCTCGTCCTGTCCGACCACGTCCGGGGCACGAGCTGGCTCGACAAGATCGCCGACGCGGTGAACCGGTTCTGCGGGTCGATGTGGGTGTTCCTCTTCATCACGATCGGCATCGTCGCCTGGCTGTTCCTCGGCAACATCGTCGGGTTCGACAAGACGCCGTGGCCGCTGCTGCTCACCATCCTCAACCTGCCGCAGCTGTCGATCATGATCTCGCTGCAGGTCAGCGCCAACCGGGCGCAGGCCGCCAGCGACCGGCGGGCGATCGCCGACCACGAGACGCTGATCGCGCTGCACGAGATGGCCAAGCAGCAGCTGGACATCCTGCATAACCAGGACAGCGTGCTCAGCATCCTCGACAACTTCGCCAGCAAGGACATGCCGGGCAGGCAGCGGCAGATCCAGGACGTGGTGGACAAGATCCTCGCCGCGGTCGTTAAGCCCACCTGACGCCCACCCCCAGAATAGTTAGCCTGCATAATAGTTGCCATTGAGCAACTATCCGCTATGCTGGTTGAACGTGGCGACGACGGCGAGCGAACAGTCAGCGGACAGCGGGGAACTCACGACCAGGCGCGGGCGCGCCTACAAGTGGATAGCCCTGTCCAACACGACCCTGGCCATGACGATGGCGACTATCGACGCCTCGATCGTCATCGTGGCGATGCCGGCGATCTTCCGGGGCATCAACCTCAATCCGCTGACGGCAGGCAACGTCTCCTACCTGCTGTGGATGATCATCGGCTACCTGCTCGTGCAGTCGGTGCTCGTGGTCACCCTCGGCCGGCTCGGCGACATGTTCGGCCGGGTGAAGATCTACAACCTCGGCTTCGTCGTCTTCACCCTCGCCAGCATCGCGCTGTCCCTTGATCCCCTGCAGGGTCCGGACGGCGCGCTGTGGCTGATCCTGTGGCGGGTCGCGCAGGCCTTCGGCGGCGCGATGCTGATGGCCAACTCGGCGGCCATCCTGACCGACGCGTTCCCGGCCGGCCAGCGCGGCATGGCGCTCGGCATCAACCAGATCGCGGGCATCTCCGGGCAGTTCGTCGGGCTGCTGCTCGGCGGCCTGCTGGCCGCCTGGGACTGGCGCGCGATCTTCTGGATCAACGTGCCGTTCGGCGTGTTCGGCACGATCTGGGCGTACCGGAGCCTGCGGGAGATCGCGAGCACAAGGAAGGCGTCCATCGACTGGATCGGCAACGTCACGTTCGCCGCTGGCGCCGGAATCCTGCTCACCGCGATCACCTACGGCATCAGGCCTTACGGCACTTCCGCGACCGGCTGGGGTAATCCGATGGTGTTCGGCGGGCTGCTGCTCGGCGTCGCCCTGCTCGGCGTCTTCTGCTTCGCGGAGACCAAGGTCAAGGACCCGATGTTCCGGCTGAGCCTGTTCCGGATCCGCGCGTTCGCGGCCGGCAACATCGCGTCCCTGCTCGGCGCCATCGCCCGTGGCGGCCTCCAGTTCATGCTGGTCATCTGGCTGGCCGGGATCTGGCTGCCGCTGCACGGCTACGACTTCACGGTGACCCCGCTGTGGGCGGGCATCTACATGCTGCCGCTGACCGCCGGGTTCCTCATCGCCGGCCCGCTGTCCGGCACGCTGAGCGACAGGTACGGTTCCCGCCCGTTCGCCACCGCCGGCCTGCTGGTCGCCGGGGCCTGCTTCACCGGGCTGATGCTGCTGCCTGTCGTCTTCCCTTACTGGGTGTTCGCGCTGCTGATCTTCGGCAACGGGGTCGGCTCCGGCCTGTTCGCCTCGCCGAACACCGCGGCGATCATGTCCAGCGTCCCCGCGCATCACCGGGGCGCGGCCTCAGGGATGCGGTCCACCTTCCAGAACTCCGGCATGTCGCTGTCGATCGGCATCTTCTTCTCGCTGCTGATCGCGGGCCTGGCGAACACGCTGCCGCGCACGCTGACCAGCGGGCTCACCGCGCAGGGCGTGCCGCTGGCGCAGGCGGCCTCCATCGCCCACCTGCCGCCGGTGTCGACCGTGTTCGCCGCGATGCTCGGCTACAACCCGGTGCGGAACCTGCTGGGCCCCTCCGGCTTGCTGCACACCCTGCCCGCGCACAACGTCGCGGTGCTCACCGGCAGGCAGTTCTTCCCGAACCTCATCTCCGGGCCGTTCCACCACGGGCTGACGATCGTGTTCACCGCGGCCGCCATCATGTCTGTCCTCGGTGCCGCGGTCTCCTGGATGCGCGGCAAGCCTGGGCGGGAAAAGGCGGAGGAACCGTCCGTTCCGGATGAAATTATCGAGCCGGCCGTCACGGAGTAAAATCCTTACCGTGCCACGCTATGAGTACCGCTGCCGCGCCTGCGGCGACACGTTCGAGCTGACCCGGCCGATGAGCGAATCCTCGGCGCCGGCCGCCTGCCCGCAGGGCCACGACGACACCGTGAAGCTGCTGTCCACGGTCGCCGTCGGCGGCCGTTCCCCGGCCGCCCCGGCGGGTGGGGGCGGGGGCTGTTGCGGCGGCGCCTGCGGGTGCGGCGGCTGACCGCCGCCTCTTGCTGTTATCAGTCCGCGCCGGCCCTCGCCGCGGTGGCGCGCGCCCAGCTCGTCGTCGAGATGACGCCGAGCACCAGGACCGTGTAACCGCAGCCGGCCATGATCCACCAGCCCGCGTGCGCGGCGTCGAGGAAGCCGGCGTGCATCGAACCGCGCAGCGAGGCGGCGAGCACCGAGCCGACGATCGCGACGCCCAGGGACTGGCCCAGCTGGCGGCTCGAGGAGTTCATCCCGGAGGCCATGCCCGCCTGGGACTTCGGCACGCCGGACATGACCCCGTTGGAGATCGGCACGTTCACCATGCCCGCGCCGACCCCGAACAGGCCGTAGGTGATGATGAGGAACAGCGGGCCCGAGTAGGCGCTCAGCTGCGACAGCGCGGCGGTCGACAGGGTCAGCGCGGCGCCGGCGATCACGAACGGGACCCGCGGGCCGCCGCGCGCGAGGATGCGGCCGGAGATAGGCGACGACATCGCCATCATGATCGGCATCGGCAGGATCGTCAGCCCCGCCCGCAGCGCCGAGTACCCGCGCACGTCCTGCAGGTACAGCGTGGTCAGGAAGAGGAACCCGGCGCTGGTGGCGATCGCGCAGACCGCGGTCAGGTTCGCGGCGCTGAACGGGACGCTGCGGAAGAACCGCAAGTCGATGAGGGGCTCGGGCCGCCGTGGCTCGTACTTCAGCAGCGCCACGAGGGCGGCGATGGAGACGGCGAAGAAGAGCGCGATCCGCGGCGAGCGCCAGCCATCGTCGGGCCCCTGGATGATCGCGTAGGCCAGCGAGCCGAGCATGACGATGACGAGGACCTGGCCGACGGGATCGGCCTTGCGGCCCCGTTCGGCCTTGGAGTCGGGCACAAGCAGCGCGGTCAGCGCGATCGCGGCGAGCCCCACGGGGATGTTCGCCCAGAAGATCCCGCGCCACCCCACGCTCCCCACCAGGATGCCGCCGAGCACCGGGCCGAGGGCCATGGACAGGCCCGACACGCCGTCCCATACGCCGATCGCCTTGGCCCGCTCGGCCGGCTTGGTGAAGGTGTTCGTGATGATGCCGAGCGCCGCCGGGTTCAGCATCGAGCCGCCGACCCCCTGCAGCACCCGGAACGCGATCAGCCAGGCGAGGCTCGGGGCCAGGCTGCACAGCCAGGAGCCGAGCGTGAACAGGCTCAGGCCGACCTGGAAGATGGTGCGGCGGCCGATCCGGTCGGCGGCGGCCCCGGAGAACAGCAGCAGGCTGGCCAGGACGATCGTGTAGCCCGCCACGGTCCACTGCAGGCCGGACACCGCGGTGTGCAGGCTCTTGCCGATCGCCGGCAGCCCGACGTTCACGATCGTGTTGTCGAGGCCCACCATGAAGAGCGCGCTGCAGCAGACCAGGAGCACCACGGTTCGCCTGCCACCGCCGAGGGCCGCTTGGGGCAGGGCCGCCTGGGGCAGGGCCGCTTGGGGCAGGGCCACCGGGAGCGCGGACGGCTGAACCGCCGGAACCACTTCGGCCGTTACCGGGGTAGAAACCGTCGTTGCTGCGTATGGTGACCGACTCGGCACTTTGCGTAGCCGAGTGCGCGCAGCGGACACCGATTGCATGAAGCACCGCCTGGGGGAGCAGCGACGGTTATATCTGGATATGACACTACATTGTTGCGCGCCGTAGTCAATAGGTCACGGATTAGTTAGGTCCTGGGCTCCCGGCCCCGGTTATGCCCGCGCGCAGGCCTTTATCGGTCTACATTTATGGCCAGCGGGCCCTGTTGGGGCTGAGTGGGGTGCTTGGCATATACGTAATCAGCGAGGTGGCGGCGTGCCACAGGGGGTCTCCGTGAGCCGCAGGCTTTTGCAGCTTGTGATGCCGGTGTTCCCTGACCGCCGCATGTTCCGCCTGCACGACCCTGAGGTCAACCCGGACGGGCCCGGCGGGCCGCTGCCGCCGATCGGCGTGCTTGTCTCCGCCAACCGCGAGCAGCTCTGGGTCGGCAGCCTCCAGCAGGACATCGACGTTCGCCTGGTCCTCGAGGAATGGGACGGCCAGCCGCTGCTGCCCGACGCGTGGGACGAGGAGAGCAAGGCGCGGCTCTACCTGCGCGGGCAGGTGTCCATCGACATGGGGTCCGCGGGCACCGCGGTGTCCCGGCTGCGGCTGTCCGGCGGCGTCGGCGACTACGAGGTCCGCGTGTACGCGCGCTACCGCGAGGCGGTGGTGAAGATGTACGAAGATCTGTTCGGCCGGCTCAGGGATCCGCTGAGCGATGAGTTCCAGCGCGAGAAGCGAAAGCTGGAAGGCGTGGAGCGATACCTGATCCAGCTCTGGCGCGACTCGTGACCCCGGCGGTTTCGCCGTTACGGGGTGGGCTCCGTTACGGGGTGGGCTCCCGTTACGGGGTGGTTTTGGGGGACGCGGACGTCTTGGCCGTCCCGGCCTTGGCGGCCGGGCTGGCGGGCAGCCCGCTGCGGACCTGGGCGCTGGCCGTCGGGCGGCTGGAGGATTGCGAGGTCGGTTTATAACTGTGGGCGCGGAAGGGGACCATGGCGTAGACGAGCAGGGACACGACCGCCACCAGGGCGATCGTGAACAGGGAGCCGATAATCCTGCCCCGGGTGGTCCGGAACCTGGCGGCCGGGCCCGGCCGCCGGAACGAGGACAGCCTGGCGGCGAGCGCAGGGTCCTCCGCGGCGAGCCGCCGCTCTATCTCGGCGAGCATGCGCTGCTCGTCCATTGACAGCGCCATAGCGCCATACCTCCGCGTTCCGCGCGCCGGTGGGAACTCTCTAACTATCCCCCACGGAGGCAGGTTTATCCAATCGTTCTGAGTTTGTGCCCGACGCTTTTTCTGTCCCCCTCGCAACGGTTACGTACCGTGTTCCAACTAGTATCCCTTAGTAATCACAGCCTCACCGGGTTGGGGTACGCCCGAACTGGTGTTTGCCATAATCGAATAGTCGTTCTAGGCTGGATGACATGCGGTGGGACAACCTGCGGCTCGACTCCGCGGCCGACGACGGCGAGACCCAGCTGCCGATGTTCGCCCGCGGCGCCGTCGTCCGCACCTTCGACACGCCGGGCTTCCGCGGCATGACCTTCTACGAGGTCCAGGCCAAGTCGATCGTGAGCCACGTCCCCGAGGCGTCCCGCATGCCGTTTCGCTGGACGATCAATCCCTACCGGGGATGCCAGCATGCATGTGTTTATTGCCTGCCGGGATTTGTGCCGATTTTGATGGCCGACGGGACCACTAAGCAGCTTGCCGACGTGCGGGTGGGCGACAAGATCTACGGGACGGTACGTGACGGGTTCTACCGCCGCTACGCAATCACCGAAGTGCTAGCGCACTGGACCACGGTCAAGCCCGCTTACCGGATTGTGCTGGAAGACGGCACACAGCTTGTCGCGAGCGGCGACCATCGGTTCCTGACGGAGCGAGGCTGGAAGCACATCACGGGGACCGAGCAGGGACCAGAGCAGCGCCCGTTCCTCACGGTGAACAACAAGCTGATGGGCTTCGGCGGCTTCGCCGAACCGCCGAAGCAGAACGCCGACTACCGTCGCGGGTATCTGTGCGGCATGGTGCGGTCAGACGCCAACCTTCGCACCTACAGCTACGCGCGCGGCGACGTGCACCGCTTCCGGCTGGCGCTCATCGACGCCGAGGCACTGTCGAGGACACGTCAATACCTCGGCACTTTCGGTGTACGCACGGATGAGTTCGAATTTTCGCCCGCCACGGGCCCCCGGAAGGCCATGCGGGCAATTCGGACCGGCTCGCAGGGAAACGTGCGCGCCATCGAGCACCTCATCCTGTGGCCGACGGGCGCCCCGAATCACGAGTGGATCTGCGGCTTCCTTGCGGGGATATTCGACGCCGAAGGCAGCTACAGCCGGGGCATCTGGCGCGTGTCCAACATCGACCCGGAGATCATCAACCGAGTCTGCGCGGCACTGGACGTGCTCGGGTTCAACTACGTGCTTGAGCCGTCGAACAGGGCGAACGGCCTCGTCGTCGTGCGGCTGCGGGGCGGGCTCAGGGAAGTCATGCGGTTCTTCCACACCACGGACCCGGCGATCACGCGGAAACGGTCGATCGAGGGCGTGGCCCTCAAGAGCGACGCGAAGCTGCGGGTGGCCGCCATCGAGCCGCTGGGCATCGAGCTGCCGATGTATGACATCACGACCGGGACCGGTGACTTCATCGCGAACGGCGTGGTGAGCCACAACTGCTTCGCGCGGAACTCGCACACGTACCTGGACCTCGACGCCGGGCGGGACTTTGACTCCAAGGTGGTCGTGAAGGTCAACGCGCCCGAGTTGCTGCGCACGAAACTGGCCTCGGCGCGGTGGGCGGGCGAGCACATCGCGATGGGCACGAACGTCGACTGCTACCAGCGTGCCGAGGGACGCTACCAGCTGATGCGGGGGATCATCGCGGCGCTGCGGGACGCGGCCAACCCGTTCTCGATCCTGACCAAGGGCACACTGATCCTGCGCGACCTCGACCTGCTGCTCGAGGCCGCCGAGGTGACCGACGTCGGGCTGAACGTGTCCGCGGCCTTCGTCGACCCGGAGCTGTGGCGGGCCATCGAGCCGGGCACGCCGGCGCCGGAACGGCGGATCGAGGCGTGCGCCACGCTGAACGACAACGGGCTGCGCTGCGGTGTGCTGATGGGGCCGGTCGTGCCGTACCTCTCCGACTCCCCCGCCCAGCTGGACGCGGCCGTCCGGCAGATCGCCGCGGCGGGCGCGACGCGTGTCTCGCCGATCGTGCTGCACCTGCGGCCGGGCACTCGCGAGTGGTTCCTCGGCTGGCTGCGGACAGCGCACCCCGAGCTCGTCGGCAGGTACGCGGCGCTGTACGACCGCGGTGCCTACGCGCCACGGAGCTACCAGGAGCGGATCGCCGGGCAGGTCCGCGAGCTGGCGGAGAAGTACGGCGTCGGCCGGAGCACCCCACGGCAAGCCCTCCGGGGCACCGTCGGCCGTGCGGTCCGCTCCCCCGCCCCGGCCGCCGCGCCCGCGCCGCCCGCCGAGCAGCTCACCCTGCTCTAGTCTCGCCTGCCGGCTGACCGCCGTCCCGGCACCCCGAAAGTGGTCATCTCGTGCGTAAGGCCGACGAGAGTGGCCCAGGTGACTCCTGTGCCGCGCGGCTGACGGCGCGGACGGCTGGCGTATTGGCCCTGTGTCCCACCGGCTCAGTTCTATTGGCCCTGTGTCCCACCGGGCCAGAACGTTTGGCCGTGGTCCTGGCGCAGCGCCGGCGGCCGGCCGGCGGCAGGCCGCGGGGCACGGGCCCTCGGCGGGGCGGGGCAAAGGGGGGAATTCGCGAGGCTACTTGCAGGTAGCCCGGCAAGGCCGGGGCAATCGGTGCCAGAACGCGCTTCAGCGGGACGGAATCCGTGCCGGGAAAGCCGAATACATGCGTTTTCCGAATTCACGGGAGAACTGGCACCTACGTGGATAGGCTCCTCGCTAAGTCCTTCGGGACGTGGCCACGGATCCCCTACGGCGGCGGGGTTCCAGGGCAGAAGGGGTCAGATGTGGCCGTTGGCGAACAATGAGCGCCGAATGGCAATGTCTCACCTATGCAACCTTAGATATACGTGATGTCACGTTATTGCGGCATCGGTGGCAGGCGACCGCTGAGACGGTGAGTATTAGCCCATGACAAACCAGACGGAACTCTTGGCGGAGCCCGCCCTTGAGTTTCCCTGCCCGCCGCTCGGCGCGGCAGAGCTTTCGGCCGCCGAGGCCGAGCGCATGGCCTGCATGTTCAAGGCGCTTGCCGACCCAGTCCGGCTCAGGCTTTTCTCCCGGGTCGCCGCGCACCAAAGCGGGGAAGCCTCCGTTTGCGACATCCAGAACGTTGGCGTGTCGCAGCCCACGGTCAGCCACCACCTGAAGAAGCTGAGGGAGGCCGGCCTGATCATCTCCGAGCGCCGCGGCACCTGGGTGTACTGCCGGGTGGCGCCTGGCGTACTGCCCGCCATGGCCCGGATGCTGGCGCCGGACGACTAACCACGGGGAACTGCTTACCGGGAGCGGGCAGCCGACGGGGGCGGGTTACACGGGGCCGTTGACCACGGCGGAGGAAAACCCGCAGCTAGCGGGGCGTGCCGACGGGCGGGTTGCCTGTCGGCCCCCGCCCGGCCACTACAATTTCCTCTCATGGCAGAGCCGTACGGGAATTACCGCGCCGCGCAGCGGCGACCGGACGCGGACTACGGCGGCGAGCGCCTGATCGTTCGCAGCCTGCCTATCCCCGATCCCGGCGACCTGATCAGCCGGCTCCCGGAGCCCGCCGCGCTCGCCTGGGTGCGAAAAGGCGCCGGCCTGGCCGGCTGGGGAGAGGCCGCCACGGT
>Ga0335073_10014008_pt1 | contig 11244 bp, 11 predicted proteins | sample Lox_Sample_22_FD_207093 | JGI IMG/M metagenome (GOLD analysis project Ga0335073, IMG submission 207093) | Soil microbial communities from Loxahatchee National Wildlife Refuge, Florida, United States - Lox_Sample_2.2 | ecosystem: Environmental > Terrestrial > Soil > Wetlands | place: USA... | reverse complement strand
ATCGCGCCTTCGGCGACGGCTCGCTCTTGACGACCGTGGTGGGGAAGCCGGAAGGGTTCTAGCCCTTCTCCCGCTTGCGGGAGAAGGTGGCGGCCGAAGGCCGACGGATGAGGGGTTCGTGGGCGCCCTACGGCGGCGGGCCCTCACCCCGGCCCTCTCCCGCGAGCGGGAGAGGGGGACGCGGGCGTCTTCCTTCGCCATCTCTTCGGCGCCATAAAGCGCCCGAGGTCCGCATCCTATGCCGATTCGCCGTCTCGATCCGCTCACTGTCGACCGCATCGCCGCGGGCGAGGTGATCGAGCGGCCGGCGGCGGCGGTTAAGGAACTGGTCGAGAACGCGCTCGACGCCGGGGCGAGCGCGATCGAGGTTGCGATCGAGGCCGGCGGGCGAAAGGTCATCCGGGTCGTCGACGACGGGCGCGGCATGGACGAGGCCGATCTCGCCTTGAGCGTCGAGCGCCACGCGACGTCGAAACTCCCCGATGGCGATCTGACGGCGATTGCGACCTTCGGCTTTCGCGGCGAGGCTTTGCCCTCGATCGCCTCGGTGTCGCGGCTCGAGATCCGCACCCGGGCGGCGGGCGCGCCGATGGGCCTGAAGCTCGTCGTCGAGGACGGGGCGAAGGGCGCGATCGAGCCCTGCGCTTTGGCTTCGGGCGCGCGAATCGAGGCGCGCGACCTTTTCGCCGCGACGCCGGCGAGGCTCAAGTTCCTGAAATCCGACCGGGCGGAAGCAGCCGCTGCGGCCGACGCGGTCAGGCGCCTCGCGATGGCCGCGCCGCACGTGCGCTTCTCGTTTGCGACCGACATCGGCTCCTCTTTCGACTGGCCAGCGGCGGGCGAAGGCGAAGCGGGCTTCGCCGAGCGCCTGAGACAGGCTCTGGGCGACGACTTCGCGGCCAATTCGGTCGCCCTCGACGCGCGCCGCGAGGGCTTGAGGCTTTTCGGCCGGGTGGGCCTGCCGACCTTCAGCCGGCCCAACGCCGCCCTGCAGTTCCTGTTCGTCAACGGGCGGGCGGTGCGCGACAAGGCGCTGGCCGGCGCCTTGCGCGCGGCTTATCTCGATTTCTTGCCGCCCGACCGGCATGCGGTCGCCGCCCTCTTCATCGAATGCGATCCGACCGAGGTCGACGTCAACGTCCATCCCGCGAAAGCCGAAGTGCGCTTCCGCGACGCCGGCTCGATCAGGAGCCTTGTCGTCGGCGCGATCCGGCAGGGCTTGAGCCAGGCGCTGCATCGGGCGACCACCACCGGCGGGACGGCGACCATCCTCGCCATGCGGCCGCCGCCGGCCTGGCGCGGGGCGCAGCCCGCCGCCCGCTGGGACTGGCGGGCGTCGCCCGCGGCGCCGCGGCTCGCCGAGCTGGCGCAGGCGAGCTTCGCTGAATTCGCCCCCTCGGCGCTGGCTCAAGTCCCGCCGGCGAACGCGCGCGACCTCTCTGCGCCGCTCGGCGCGGCGCGGGCGCAGCTGCACGAGAACTATATCATCGCCCAGACCGCGGACGGCGTCGTCATCGTCGACCAGCACGCGGCGCACGAGCGGATCGTCTACGAGAAGCTCAAGCGCGAGCGCGAACAGGGTTCAATCGAGCGGCAGACGCTGCTGACCCCACTCGTGGTCGACCTCGACCCGGACGCGGCGGCGCTGATCGACGCCCATGCGGACGAGCTCGCCGGCCTCGGCCTCATCGTCGAGGGCTTCGGCCCCGGCGCGGTGATGGTGCGGGAAGCCCCCTCCGCGATCGCCGGCGGCGACCTCGCCGGCCTCGTGCGCGACCTCGCCGCCGATCTTGCCGCCGACGACGGCGCCCAGAGCCTCGCCCGCCAGCTCGACCGCTGGCTCGGGACGTTCGCCTGCCGCCATTCGGTGCGCTCGGGGCGCCAGCTCAAGCCCGAGGAGATGAACGCGCTTTTGCGCGAGATGGAGCGGACGCCGGGCGCCGGCCAATGCAACCACGGCCGCCCGACCTATGTCGAGCTCAAGCTCGCCGACATCGAGCGGCTGTTCGGGCGGAGGTAGAGCGGTCGCCAGGGCCGGCCGCTCCCGATCGAGGCGGGTTCAAGCTCCGGGAGACCAGGATGAAGCTCGAAGGCGGGTGCTACTGCGGCGCCGTCCGCTATGTTGCCGAAGGCAAGCCGTTGCTCAAGGCGCAATGCTGCTGCCGCGAATGCCAGTATTTTTCCGGCGGCGCGCCGAACATGTTCATGCTCATGCCTCGGCAAGGATTCGCCTACACACGCGGCGCGCCCAAGCAATTTGCGCGCACCGATCTCGAACAAGCGGTGACGCGGGAGTTCTGCGCCGAATGCGGCACGCACCTCACGACAAGGCGGCCGGGGCTCGAGGCCGTGATCCTCAAAGTCGGCACGCTCGACGATCCAGGCGTCTTCGGCGGCCCCAGGATGGCGATCTTCACCATCGACAAGCAAGCCTTTCATCATATCCCTGACGGCTTGTCCGCCTTTGAGCGATTGCCGCCGCAATAGCGCTCGCCCGGAGCTTCCATCTCCTGTCGCGGGCCGCTTTCGTCGTCGCGCAGCGCGTCGCGTCACAGTTGAGCTTCGATCGCCGCCTTGTCGATCACTGACCAGACCTCCGCGATCTTCCCGTCCCGGAAACGGTAGAAGACGTTCTCCTCGAAGGCGACCCGCCTGCCGTTTACCAGCAGGCCGAGAAAGAGACCCTTGGGCCGGCAGTCGAAGCTCAATCGGCTCGCGACGAGGGGCGTTTCAAAGACCAGCATTTCGATATTGAAACGAAGGTCCGGGATCGCCTCGAAATCGCGCTCGAGCATGGCCCGATAGCCGGCAAGGCCGAACGGCCGGCCGTTGTGGCGCACGTCGTCGGCGACGAAGCGATGAAGATTGTCCCAGTCCTGCCGGTTAAGGCAGGCGATATAGTCCCGATAGAGGTCGGCGAGGGCGGCTTCGGTCATGAGCTCCCGTCCCGCGGTTCAAAAGGTCTCAGCAACGCCTCATTCTCCTCGGCGACTTGAGGTCGCGGCTGCGCAAGGGTATTGCCGGCGCTTCAAGCCGAAATTGAAAGACCCCGAGCCGTTGAGCGAATCCGAACCGAAGGTCGACGAGGCGCTCGCCGTCGCCCATGGCCTCAAGCCCGACGAATACGCGCGGCTCGTCAAGCTCATCGGCCGGCCGCCCAGCTTCACCGAGCTCGGCATCGTCTCGGCGATGTGGAACGAGCATTGCTCCTATAAGTCCTCCCGCCTCCACTTGGGTAAGCTGCCGACCAAGGGTCCGCATGTCATCCATGGGCCCGGCGAGAACGCCGGCGTGATCGACATCGGCGACGGGCTCGTCTGCGTCTTCAAGATGGAGAGCCACAATCATCCCTCGTTCATCGAGCCCTATCAAGGCGCGGCGACGGGGGTCGGCGGCATCCTGCGCGACGTCTTCACCATGGGCGCAAGGCCGGTCGCCGCGCTCAACTTCCTCCGCTTCGGCGAGCCCGATCACCCGAAGACGCGGCGCCTCGTCGCCGGCGTCGTCGCCGGCATCGGCGGTTACGGCAATTCGTTCGGCGTGCCGACGGTCGGCGGCTCGACCGGCTTCCACAAAGGCTACGACGGCAACATTCTCGTCAATGCGATGGCGGTCGGGGTCGCCAGGCGCGACGCGATCTTCACCTCCAAGGCGACCGGCGTCGACAACCCGATCGTCTATCTCGGCTCGAAGACCGGGCGCGACGGCATCCACGGCGCAAGCATGGCGTCCGCAGCCTTCGAAGCCGATGCGGAGGAGCGGCGCCCGACCGTCCAGGTCGGCGATCCGTTCGCCGAGAAGCTCCTGCTCGAAGCCTGTCTCGAATTGATGGCGTCGGGGGCGGTCATCGCGATCCAGGACATGGGCGCGGCGGGCCTCACTTCGTCGGCGGCCGAGATGGGAGCGAAGGGCGGCCTCGGGGTCGAGCTCGACCTCGACCGCGTGCCCTGCCGCGAGACGGCAATGAGCGCCTACGAGATCATGCTGTCCGAGAGCCAGGAGCGGATGCTGATGGTGCTCAGGCCCGAGAAGGAGCGCGAGGCCGAGGCCATCTTCATGAAATGGGGGCTCGATTTCGCCGTCATCGGCCGGACGACCGCCACGAAGCGCTTCGTGGTCAGTCAGGGCGGCGCGGTCAAGGCCGACCTGCCGATCAAGGAGCTTGGCAGCGAAGCGCCGCTTTACGACCGCCCGTGGACCGTGACGCCGCCTTCCCCGCGCCTCGACCCCGCCTCGATCGCCCCGCCCGCGCCGACCGACGCCGCCCTGGTCAAGCTCCTGGGCTCGCCCGACCTCTCGTCCAAGCGCTGGGTAGCGGAGCAATACGACACGCTCATCCTCGGCAACACCATTCAAGGCCCCGGCGGCGACGCCGCGGTCGTGAGACTCGGCGACGGGCCGAAGGGCCTGGCGCTGACCACCGACTGCGCCGAGCGCTATTGCTCAGCCGATCCGCGCGAAGGGGGAAAGCAGGCGGTGGCCGAGGCGTGGCGCAATCTCGTCGCCGTCGGCGCGCGCCCGCTCGCGCTCACCGACAATCTCAATTTCGGCAATCCCGAGCGGCCCGAGACGATGGGGGAACTGGTCGGCTGCATCGAGGGGATCGGCGAAGCGGCGCGGGCGCTCGATTTTCCCGTCGTTTCGGGCAATGTGTCGCTCTACAACGAGACGATGGGGAGTGGGATCCCGCCGACGCCAGCGATCGGCGGCGTCGGCCTTGTCGACGACGTCGCTCGCGCCGCGACGCTCGCCTTCAAGGCGGCGGGCGAGGATATCCTGCTCGTCGGCGGGGTGCCCTCCTGGCTCGGCCGCTCGGCCTGGCTGATGACGGTCTTGGGCCGCGAGGAGGGCGCGCCGCCGCCGGTCGATCTCGCGGCCGAGCGCCGCAACGGCGAATTCGTCCTTTCGCTGATTGCCGCGGGAGAAGTGAGCGCGGTCCATGACGTTTCCGACGGCGGCCTCGCAGTCGCGCTCGCCGAAATGGCGCTTGCCGGCGGGATCGGGGCGACCGTCCCGGGCGTTGGCGCGGAACACGCCTTCTTCTTCGGCGAGGACCAGGGCCGCTATGTCTTGACCGCGGTGCCGGCGGAAACGCCGGCCATCGCCCGCGAGGCGAAGCGGCTTAAGGTCCCGGTCCTGCGCATCGGCTCGACCGGGGGTGAGGCGCTCAAGCTCGGGGCTGCGCCGCCGCTCAGCCTAGCCGCGCTGAGGGAGGCCTATGAAAACTGGCTTCCGGACTTTATGGATCGCGCTTAGAGGGGAAGAGAAGGCATGATTCCGTTCGTCGTCGTCAAGACCAAGGCGGGTTTCGCCTATGTCCGGCCCGAGCACGTGGTCGCCATCAACGCGTCCGACGGGGCCGACTGCATGATCCTCATGACCGACGGCGTGACCATCGCCGCGACCGAACCGGCCGAGGACGTGGTGGCGCGGCTCGAGGCGGAAGCCGAGGAAGAGGACCACGCCGCCGAGGCAATCAAGGAGCACAATCGCCATGGCCATGTCCCAGACCGAGATTGAGCAATTGATCCGCGAGGCGTTCCCCGACGCGCGCGTCGAAGTGAAGGATCTCGCGGGCGACGGCAACCACTATGCGGCGAGCGTCGTCTCCCCGGCCTTCAAGGGCGTAAGCAAGGTGAAGCAGCACCAGATGGTCTATGCGGCGCTCAAAGGGAAAATGGGCGGCGAATTGCACGCGCTCGCGCTGACGACGGCGGAGAGTTAAGGGCGAAGAGCGGGCCAGCCGGAGCGGTCTTGAATCGGCGACCGCTGGCGACAATATCTGCCCCTGCCGCGCTTTTCACGGGCGGCTTCCGACATCTGACGATCATCACCACGAGGCCCCTCCATTGACCGCCGACGCCCAGACCCCGACCCAAGAAGCCGCGACCCAGAGCTTCGAGGCCGACGTTTCGCGCCTGCTGCATCTCATGGTCCATTCGGTCTATTCCGACCGGGAGATTTTCGTCCGCGAGCTCGTCTCCAACGCCGCCGACGCCTGCGAGAAATTGCGCTACGAGGCGATCGCCAGGCCCGAGCTCATCGCCGACGGCGCCCCGTTCGCGATCGAGATCGCGATCAATCCCGACGCCAAGAGCCTGACCTTCTCCGACAACGGCGTCGGCATGACCCGGGAGGATCTGACGCAAGGGCTCGGCACCATCGCCCGCTCCGGCACCAAGGCCTTCCTCGACAAGCTTGCGGCCGAGGATGCGAGCAAGGAGGCCGCCGCCCTCATCGGCCAGTTCGGCATCGGCTTCTATTCGTCGTTCATGGTCGCCGACGAGGTCATCGTCGACACCCGCCGCGCCGGGACGGATGAAGCCTGGCGCTGGTCATCGGACGGCAAGGGCTCATTCACCATCGCGCCTCTTCCGCTCGACAACGCGCCGAAGCGCGGCACGCGGGTCACCCTTCACCTCAACGACGGCTCGCATGAGTTCGCCGAGCCGCGGAAGCTCGAGCGGATCGTGCGCGAGCACTCGGGCGCGGTCGCGGTGCCGATCGACCTCATCGAGAAGCTCGGGGCCGAGAAGCGCCGCATCGCCGACGGCGCGGCGATCTGGGCCAAGCCCAAGTCCGAGGTGACGGAAGAGGAATATACCGAGTTCTACCGCGGCCTCGCCGGCCAGTTCGATGAGCCGGCGATGACGCTGCATTGGCGCGCCGAGGGGCGGCATGAATATACCGTGCTCGCTTTCATTCCCGGCTCGCGGCCGTTCGATCTGTTCGATCCGGCGCGAAAAGGGCGCAACAAGCTTTATGTCCGCCGCGTGCTGATCACGGAGGACGCCGACCTTCTGCCCGGCTGGCTCAGGTTCGTCCGTCTCGTGGTCGACAGCGCCGATCTCCCGCTCAACGTCTCGCGCGAACTGATCCAGAAGAGCGACGTCTTCGCCGCGATCCGCAAGGGCGTGACCAACCGGATCGTTCAGGAGCTAGGCAAGCTCGCGGAAGGCGAGCCGGACAAGTTCGCCAAGGTCTGGGAGCATTTCGGCCCCGTGATCAAGGAGGGCCTCTACGAGGACCCCGAGCGCCGCGACGGGCTGTTCAAGATCGCCCGCTTCGTCACCACGACGAACCCCGCGGGCGACCGGACGCTGGCGCAATATGTCGCCGGCTTGCGCGAGAACCAGACGGCGATCTTCTACCTCACCGGCGACGACGCCAAGCGCCTCGCCGCGAGCCCCCAGCTCGAGGGGTTCAAGGCCCGCGGGGTGGAGGTGCTTCTGCTCGCCGATCCGGTCGACGCCTTCTGGGTCGCGACAGCGGCGGGCTTCGACGGCAAGCCGTTCAAGTCGGTGAGCCAGGGCGCGGCCGACATTAAGTCGATCGCCCTCGTCGAGGGGGCGAACGCCGCCGCCGAGGCGACCGGGGAGGTCGCGACCCTGTTCGCTTTCTTCAAGCAGACGCTCGGCGACGAGGTCGCCGAGGTGCGGGCGTCCGACCGCCTGACCGACAGCGTCGCCTGCCTCATCGCGCCCGAATTCGGCCCCGACCGCCAGCTCGAAAAGATGCTGGCGGCGCACGGGCGGATCGCCGAGCGGGCGAAGCCCATCCTCGAGGTCAATCCCACCCACCCGCTGACAGAGGCGCTCGCCCGGCGTTTCAAGGAGGGAAAGGAAAAGCCGCTGATCGAGGACGCCGCCTGGCTCGTGCTCGACGAGGCCCGGCTCATGGAGGGCGCCTCGGTCGAAGACCCGCCGGCTTTCGCCGCACGCTTGAGGCGGGTGATGGAGAAGGCGCTGGCCTTGTAGGGCGAGGTCGCCGAGCCGCCCTCGATGACGGCGTCAAGTTCAGCTATACCCTTTCGCCCTGTCGGGGACGCCTCTAATGCCGAAGACGCTGAACACTCCGTATGAGAAGGACGTCATCCTGTGGTCGCAGGAACAGGCCCGCGCGCTGCGCGAGCGCGACTTTTCCAAGCTCGACATCGAGCATCTGGCGGACGAGATCGAGGACGTGGGCAAGAGCGAAAAGCGCGAGCTGGCCAATCGTATGGCGGTCATTCTCGCGCATCTTCTGAAATGGCGCTGGCAGCCCGAGAGGCGTAGCGCGAGCTCGCGCCGTAGGATCGGCCATCAGCGCGAGCGCATCGGCCTCCTGATCAAGGGAACGCCAAGCCTCAAGGCCGTCCTTGGCGAAAAAGACTGGCGTCAGGACATGTGGCTCGACGCCGTTGTGCAGGCGTCCAAGGAAACCGGCATCGACGAAGGGGCGTTCCCCGCCGCCAGTCCCTGGGACTTGACCGAAGCGCTGGGCGCTGATTTTTGGCCGGACGCTTGACCTCAAGGCCGAAGCGACCGTTCACTTTCCGTTGACGCCCTTGCCCCTCGGCTCCCGCTTTGCCAAAAGGGGCCAGCCTTACCGGAGCCAGACGCCTTGACCGCGATCAATTCCGCCTTCGCGCGGATGGGGGAGGAGAACGCTTTCGCCGTGCTCGCGCGGGCGGCCGAGCTTCAGCGCCAGGGGCGCGACATCATCAACCTCGGCATCGGCCAGCCCGATTTCAAAACCCCAGCCCATATCGTCGAGGCGGCTGTGAAAGCGCTGCGCGACGGCGAGCACGGCTATACCGACGCGACCGGAATTCAGCCCTTGCGCGAGGCGGTGGCGGGGGACCTTCATCGCCGCCTCAGCGTCGAAGTTTCGCCGGACGACGTCCTCATCGTGCCGGGCGGCAAGGTCACGATGTTCATGGCGATCATGATGTTCGGCGACAAAGGCGCCGACATCGTCTATCCCGATCCCGGGTTCCCGATCTACCGCTCGATGATCGAATTCTCTGGCGCGCGGCCGATTCCCCTGCCGGTGCGGGAAGCAAACGGCTTCGCTTTTTCGGCCGAGGAGGCGCTGAGGCTGATGACGCCTAAGACGCGCCTCGTCATTCTCAATTCGCCCGCCAATCCGACCGGCGGCGTCACCCCGCGCGAGGAGATCGACAAGCTCGTCGCCGGGCTCGCGCAATGGCCGAACGCGGCGATTCTGTCGGACGAAATCTACGGCCAGTTGACCTACGACGGCCTCGCACACCGCTCGCTCCTCGCCTATCCGCAAATCCGCGACCGGCTGATTCTGCTCGACGGCTGGTCGAAGACCTACGCCATGACCGGCTGGCGGCTCGGCTATTCCGTATGGCCACGAGCCTGGCGCGAGATTGCGCGCAAGCTCGCGGTCAATTCATATTCCTGCGTCAATGCGGCGGCGCAATTCGCCGGGATCGCGGCGCTGAAGGGTCCGCAGGACTCGGTCGACGCCATGCGGGCGGAGTTCGACCGGCGGCGCAAGGCGGTCACGGCCGGCCTCAACCGGCTGCCCGGGGTTCGCGCCGCCACGCCCAAGGGCGCCTTCTATGCTTTTCCCAATGTCGCCGGCGCCGGCTGGAAGGCGAAGCCGCTCGCCGCGGCCCTGCTCAACGAAGCGGGCGTGGCGGTGATCGGCGGGCCCGATTTTGGCGTCCATGGCGAGGGCTACCTCAGGCTCTCCTACGCCAATTCGCTGGAAAACATCGAGCGCGCGCTGGAGCGGATGGAGCGCTTTCTGAGCCGGCCGTCGCGCGCGGCGGCGAGCTTGTGACGCGCCCTTCCCATGGCCTTTTTCGGATGAGAACCTTGATCCTGCGACCCCTTGCGCTTGCCGCCGTGGTCATGGCCCTTTGCTCGCTCGCGCGAGCCGAAGACGCGCGCCCGTCGCAAACCGTTTGCGACGCGAGCAAGATCGGCGCCCGCGAGCTTGCCGAGTGCCTGAGAACCAACGCCGACAAAGCCGACAAGGACCTGGCGACGGCGGTCGAGGCGGCGGTCAAATCGATCGATGGGCGCCAGGGCCTCATGTCGTCGCAAAAGGCCCGCTGGCGCCGTGCGCTCAGCGACGCGCAGGCGGAATGGGTCGCCTGGCGCGATTCGGAATGCCAGGATGTCGCTCCATTCGAGTCGGGCATAGACGGCAAGGGCGGCGATCCGCGCCTGCGCTGCATCATCGACTACGACGCCGAGCGCGTCCTAAGCCTCAAGGCGCGCTATCCTTGAGCCGCGGCCTAGCCGCGCTCCGCCAGGGATCGCCTCGCCGTCCGCGTCAACGCGTGGCTTAGAAGCGCGCGAAGGAGGTCAGGCATTGGCTCATCTCGAAGGCCTCGGCTTTGTCGCCGATGGGTTCGACCGCGGATCCTATCGGCGCGATGACCCGGTCGAAGTCGCCCGCCTGCGCGCGCTCGGCGATGCGCGCGCGCTCCTGATCGCGCGCGAAATGCCGGTGTTGCGGAAAGGCGGGAAGGAACTCGATTCGCTGATGCCGATCGGCGAGATCGCGGCGCTCGGAGGGGCTGAGGTCGAGGCCCTGCTGGGCCTCGCGCCCGGCGGCGCGCCGGTATTCGCTGCGCTTCTCAAGGACGAGGCGGTCGAACTGCGTTCGGACGCGAGCGACGGCTTCCTCGACCGCCGGGTGCTGGTCGTTCCGGGCCGCGAGGATTTGAAGCTCATCGATCTGCGCTCGATCGCGGTCGGCGGCCTCCTGCCGCCCGACCAGACGGCGGTGCTGGCGGCGGCCAAGGCGCTCATGCACTGGCACGCGCGTCACCGCTTCTGCGCCAACTGCGGCGCGGCCACCGACGTCGCGGTCGCGGGGTGGCGGCGGGACTGCCCGGTCTGCAAGGCTACGCATTTCCCGCGCACCGATCCGGTCGTGATCATGCTCGCGGTCGACGGCGACGCTTGCGTGCTCGGCCGGCAGCCGAGATTCCCGAAGGGTATGTATTCCGCGCTGGCCGGATTCGTCGAGCCCGGCGAAACACTCGAGGCCGCGGTCAGGCGTGAAATCTGGGAGGAGGCCGGCGTCGCCTGCGGCGCGGTGCGTTATTTTGCCTCGCAGCCGTGGCCTTTTCCCGCCTCGCTGATGATCGGCTGCTTCGCCGAGGCTGCCGGCCGAAGCTTCAAGGTCGATCGGGTCGAGCTTGAGGACGCCCGCTGGTTCACCCGCGACGAGGCGGCGGCGATGATCGAGCGGCGCCACCCCGACCGCCTGACTGCTCCAACGCCGGTCGCGATCGCGCACCACCTCTTGAGGCGGTGGACGTATGAGGGAGTCGAATTTGAGTGATCGAGCCGGCGCTTTTTGGCCCGCGGACAAAAAAAGAGCGGATCGGCTAGGAGGGGGCCCGCCGATCCGCTAGCCTTCGTGGAATGCCTTCGGCCCGTCTTGGCGCTCGGGGGCTGGGGGGCAAGAAAACCGAGCTAACCGCGAACCGAT
>Ga0335073_10014007_pt1 | contig 11245 bp, 6 predicted proteins | sample Lox_Sample_22_FD_207093 | JGI IMG/M metagenome (GOLD analysis project Ga0335073, IMG submission 207093) | Soil microbial communities from Loxahatchee National Wildlife Refuge, Florida, United States - Lox_Sample_2.2 | ecosystem: Environmental > Terrestrial > Soil > Wetlands | place: USA: Florida... | reverse complement strand
CTGCCCGGGGCGACCGTCGGCGACGCTTACAGCGCCACGCTGACCGCGACGGGCGGAGTGGCGCCCTACACGTGGTCGCTCGCAAGCGGGTCGTCGCTCCCGGCCGGCCTCACGCTCGACTCCGCCACCGGCGTCATCAGCGGCACCGCGGCAGGGCCGGGCAGCGACACGGTCACCTTCGAGGCCGTCGACTCCGAGAGCCCGGCGCAGAACACGGGCATGACCTTCACGATGTCCGTCGTATCCGCGATCACCTTCCCCGGGTCCGCGTCGGTGCCCGACGGATTTGTCGGCGGCAGTTACAGCTTCACGCTGAACGCGGCGGGCGGGCTCCCGCCGTACACCTGGTCGCTCGCCAGCGGGTCGTCGCTCCCGGCCGGCCTCACGCTCGACTCCGCCACCGGCGAAATCACCGGCACCGTCGGAGGGTCGGCCGGCTTCTACACCTTCACCGTCGAGGCGACCGACGCCACACCCCAAACCGCGGCCGAGACCCTCACGATGACCGTCGAATCCACGATCACCTTCCCCGGATCGGGATCGCTGCCCGACGGGTCTGTCGGCGAGAGCTACCGCGCCGCGCTGACCGCGAACGGCGGGATCGCACCGTACACCTGGTCCTTCGCCGGCGGAACGCTCCCGCCCGGCCTGGCGGTCAACGCGAGCGGGAGCATCTCGGGCACCGTGGGAGACGCACCCGGCAGCTATGCCTTCAGCGTCGCGGTGACCGACGCCACGGGCCTGACCACCGGCGAGAACCTCACCATCGTCGTCCCCACCCCGGTGACCATCACGACCACGTCGCTGCCCGATGGCGACGCCGGGTCCACCGATTACAACGCCACGGTGACCGCGGCCGACGGATTCGGACCGTACACCTGGTCCCTCGCCAGCGGGTCGGCGCTGCCGACCGGCCTCTCGCTCGGCACTTCGACCGGTGTCATCAGCGGCTACCCGCAAGAGACCGGCAGCTTCACCTTCACAATCGAGGTGACCGATTCCGAGAGCCCGCCGACCACCGCCGGCCAGACCTTCACCCTGGTGCTGGTGCCCGCACCCCAGATCAGCAGCGGGACGCTGCCGACGGCCGAGGACGACAGCGACTACAGTGACACGCTGACCGTGTACGGCGGAGTCGGACCGTACACCTGGTCCCTGCCCAGCGGGTCGTCCCTTCCGCCCGGCCTCACCCTCGATCCTTCGACCGGCGTCATCAGCGGCTACCTGGCAGCCGACGTGGAGACCTACTCATTCGAAGTTTCCGTGACCGACTCCGAGGGGGCGGTGGCAATGTCGACGGTTTACCTTACGGTGGAGCTCTTCTAGAGCTGACACCGCGTTCGGTACGGAGCCAGACCACCCGCCGGGGCCTTCGGGCCCCGGCCCTGGTTCGGGGCCGGAAGCCACGGGACCGTTCGGGATAATCGTTTTTGATCTTTCAGGCGCGGGTGACGGTGATCCTCGTCCAGGCGCCGAGATGGATGCTGTCGCCCTCGCGCAGCGGCACGGATTCGCCGGACGGGACGTCCTTGCCGTTGACCTGGATGCCGTTGTCCGTCCCGAGGTCGACGACCGTCCAGCCCTGGTTCCCGGGGGCGGGGACCAGCTTGGCGTGCAGGCGAGAGATACCGGGGTCGGCCGGCGGGACGCCGAGGTCGATCTCCGGGGTGATGCCCGTGGTCTTGCTTTTCCGGCCGATGCGGAACTCGGCGCCGGACAGCCGGAACCGGCGCTCGGGGACGTAGCCGGGGAACGACATTGTCGCGCTGTCGCGCGCGTCGACCGCGTCCATGCTCTCGTAGTAGGCGTGGTCCGCGGTGACCACCGCGGTCCAGGTGACCGCCGCGGGCGGCACAGCGGGGGGCGCGGCCGGTTTTTTCCGGGCGCCTTGCGGGCCGGGGGCGGGGCGTGCTTCCGGTGACGGCTTGGCGTCGGGAGACGAGCCGGCGGCTGGAGCGTCCGGCGCCTGCGGGCCGACTTCCTTGACGCCGGGCGCGGGCGGGGGCGGGACTGTCTGCGTGTACTCCAGTGTGGCATCGCGCCGGGAGCCGCGCTTGTCCGGATTGTGCGGATTGTTCCAATTGGGTGGGTCCGGGTGCGTGCCGGACGGCGGCTTGCGGCCGGTGCCCGGCGACCGGGCGCCGGTGGTGCCGGCCGGCTTCCTGGGGTCATAGGGGTCCAGGCCGAGCTCGTCACGCAGCGCGTCCGCGAAGTCGCCGCAGTTGTCATACCGGTCGTCCGGTGCCTTGGCCAGGCCTCTGGCGAGGACGTCGTCGACGCCAGGTGGCAGGTCGGGACGGGACGCGGTCGCCCGGGGCGGCGGTGACTGGAGGTGTGCGTAGATGACCGCGAGCTGCTCATCCCGCCGGAACGGGACAGAGCCGGTCAGCAGCTCGTACGCCACGCAGGCCAGCGCGTACTCGTCCGTGCGGCCGTCTACGGACGGGCCGCTGATCTGCTCGGGCGCCGCGTAGTTGGGCGTGCCGACGAACTGGCCGGCCTTCGTCAGCGAGCCCACCGACTGCAACCTGGCCACGCCGAAGTCGGTCAGGTAGCTGTGCTCGCGCCGCCCGGTCTGGGAGTCGACCAGCACGTTCGCGGGCTTCACGTCGCGGTGCACCACGCCGACCGCGTGCGCGGCGTCGAGCGCGGACGCCATGTCGGAGACGAACGCCGCGGCGCGCCGCACCGGCAGCGGGCCGTCCATGCGGATGAGCGTTTTCAGGTCCGGGCCGGCGACGAAGCGCATCGCGATGAAGAGCAAACCGCCGTCCTGACCGGCCGCGTAAACCGGGATGATGTGCGGGTGTTCGACGGTCGCGACCGTGCGCGCCTCGCGGACGAACCGCTCCCTGGCCGCGGGGTCGTCAGCGAGGCTCGCGGACAGCACCTTCAGCGCCACCACGCGACCGAGGTTCTCGTCGAGCGCGCGGTACACCACCGCCATCCCGCCCACGCCAACCTGCCGATCGAGCAGGTACCCGGCCACCCGGGATCCGGGACCGAGGCCACCTAGCCCTTCCGGAGAATCCCCGGCCACCATCCCCTCCTCGAACAGCTAACTCTCGCCTCGTCAACGTATGACAAATCGCAGGTCTAACGGTACTCCGCGAGCCGGCGACTGAACGCCCAGCCGCACCCGAGCGCCATCAGGAGCGACGCCACGAGCACGATGGACTCGAGCGGGTCAAGCGCGTGGGCGCCCGACGTGGCAGTCGACGTGAAGACGCCCTGGTCGGCGTTGATCGCACCGGTGATGTCGCCTTCCAGCGCGGTGTACCCGGCGGCCGCGGCGGATGAGATGACCGTGGTCCGCTCTTCGGCGTACTGGGCAGCGTGGCCTTGGCTGTACACGCTGTCGTTCGCCGCGTACCAGGCGGGCGCCTCGCGCTCGGCCGCCGCGATCAGGGACGCGCCGGTCCCGCCACCGCCCTGGGCCGCCGCGGCGGCGCTGAGCAGCGAACCGCTGCCGGGGCCGACCTGTGCGCTCGTGGTCTGGAAGTTGTCCTGGAACGAGGTGTTGCCGCTGCGCGAGATGACGTTCAGTACGGCGTCTCCCCTGATCTGCTGCACGTCGATGTCCGCTTGCGCGAGCTTCGCCGCGGGTCTCGAACCCTGGCCGATCGCGTGGTCCAGGTCGGAGCGTGCCGCGAAGAACGCGGCCGCCAGCCACAGCGCGCTGCCGACGAGCAGTACTGAGGTCAGCATCAGGCCGACGCTCAGCATCCGGTTCGTCCGGCGGGCCAGCCAGCGCTGTGCCCGGTACAGGACGAACGCGGTGATGACCGCGAGGACGAGGGCGGCGATGATCGTCGGCAAGTCGGTCGCCTGGCCGCTCGCCGCCGTGAGAGCGTCGTTCTCCTGGGTGAAGACGGACTTGGCGTTCGGCAGCAGCACCAGGTGGGCTTCCTCGGAGGCCACCTGGAGGAACGAGCCGCCGGTGAGCCGGTAGCCGAGCGCGTAGCTGGTCTCGGACTTCGCGACGTCCTCGTTGTAGACCGGCAGGCCGGTGCCGAAGGCGTCCAGGGCCGCCGTTTCCGCCTGGTCGCCGCCCGCCGTCCGCAGCTGGGAAAGGTCGCCGGCGGCGGTCTTGATGTCATTCTCATACCGCCGCGTCTCGCTGAGCGGCGGCTCGGAACTGGCCAGGAGCGCCGACGTGATGGTCACGTCAGCGTCCGCGATGGACTGGAACATCTGCCGGGCGTCCCCGCTGAGCGGCTCATCGACGCTGACCAGGGCAACGGCCGCGGACGAATGCTGGCTGGCCACCCAGCCGCCGAGCGCGCCCCACGCCAGCGAGAGCAGGACCAGCGCGGCGAGCAGCGCCCGCAGCGTGCCGGGCGTGTTCAGCGTGCGGTGGCGGCGAACGCGGCCCGCGGGATCGGCGTCCGCCAGCCGTCGGGCACGGTGCTCGGCGGGGCGTCTCGGCGCGCGACGGGGGTCGCTCAGCGTGGCGGTCATGAGCCGATCTCCGCGATCTGCTGCTCATCGAGCGTGACTATGTCCGACGGCAGCGCCTGGAAGCCCAGCGGGGTCAGGTACGACGGCTGGTTTCCGGTGGTGATCACCCATTGGAGGAAAGCCTTGATCTCGCTCGCCTTGGCGGCACTCGGCTGGTTCCGGCTCACGACCGCGTACTCGAAGTTGACGATCGGGTACCCGTCTTGGGCCGGGCCGTCGATCATCGAGATCGTCTCGTTAGGCGGGGTCAGTGACACGAAGGGCGCGATCGCGGCCGAGATGGCGGGCCCACCGGGCAGTTCGGGATTGCCCGCGGCGTTGACGAGTTTCGCTTCACCGAGGTTGTCGGTTTGCGCCTGGTTCAGGTAGCTGATCCCGTTGTAGGCGACGCAGCCAGGTGTGAGCGCGCAGTAGTGCTCCATGTTGGTGCTGCCGGTCTCCGCCTTCGCGCTGGCCACCGGCGGCCAGACCACCGTCGTGCCGTACCCGTTCAGGCCCCACTGGTCCGGGTCCTGGGTCGACAGGTAACTGGTGAACAGGAACGTGTCGCCTGAGCTGTCCGCGCGGTGGAACGGCACGACCTTGGTGGGAGGCAGCGACACGCCTGGGTTGAGGCTGGCGATCTTCGGGTCGTTCCACGTCGTGATCGTGCCGTCGTACATGTCGGCGAGCACGACGCCGTCCAGGATCAGGTGGACATTCGCGCTCAGGCTCGGCAGGTTGTAGATGACCGTCTGCGCCGAGACGACGACCGGGATGTTGAGCAGCGACGAGTTCTGCACCAGGTCGCCGGCGGACAGGTAGGCGTCGGTGGCGCCGACGTCCACGGCGGCCCCGATCGCGTCCTTGATGCCCGCGCCCGAGCCCCCGCCCGCGGTGGTGACGATCACCCCCGGGTGCTGTTTCTCATAGCCGCCCGCCCACTTCTGGGCGAGCGGCAAGAGCAGGGTGCTGCCCGCTTCGGAGATCGTCCCCAACGGCTCTTTTGGCGCCCGCGCCGCCATGTCACTGGCCTGACGCACGCTCGGGGTCGTCGCGCAGCCCGCCATGAGCATGGCGAGCACCCCCGCCAGCACGACCGCGCCGCCAGTCCGCGGCGCGCTAGTCATGGCCGGCCTGGCCCGGCATCGTCTCCCCGCCACTGTGAGTGGACTCCTCACTCGCGCAGCCGTGCGTTGCCCAATCAACCGAATTATTCAGATTCTGCCGCCATTTTTGGCGCCCCCCGAACGCGAGGCTGAAGGCGAGAGTGATGTTCACCGGCTAGACAGCCAACGTTCATCTGATCGAGGTTCAGCCGTCGCGGACGACCCGCAGCTCGGTCCACGCCCCCAGGTGGATCCGGTCGCCGTCACGCAGCGGTACGGGCTGGTGGGAAGGGATCTCCGTGCCGTTCAGCAGCGTGCCGTTCGCGGACCCTGGATCGAGCACCGCCCAGCCGCCGTCCGCCGCCCTGATCAGCACCGCGTGCAGCCGGGACACGCCGGGGTCGGCCGGGGAGATCGCGAGGTCGATCTCGGGGTCGATGCCGCTGTGCGCGCTGTGCCGCCCGATGCGAACCTCGGTGCCGGACAGCCGGAACCGCCGCTCCGGGTAGTACGCGGGGAACGAGATGCCGGGGGCGTCGGGGCCGCCCTCCGACTGGACTTCCTCGTAGTAGGCGCGGTCGGCGGTCACCACGGCCGTCCACTGGGTGCCGGCTCCGGACGTCCTCGGCGGTCCAGGAGGTGCGGGGGGTGCGGATGGGCCGGGCTGGCCGGACTGGCCGGACTGGCCGGACTGGCCGGACTGGCCGGGCGCACCGGGCTCGACCGGCGGCGGACCGGGCTGCACCGGCGGCGGGCCTGACTGGACCGGCGGGCTGGGCTGGACCGGCCGCGGGCCTGGGGGCTCGGGGGGCGGGCCGGGTACCGGCGGGGCGTTGACCGGCCCGCGGGGGAATGCCGTGACGGGCTCGGCCGGCGCGAACCAGGACTGCGCGGCCCAGGACTGGACGGATCCGGGCGGCGCCGGAGGCCCGAGGTCAGGACGCGGGGGCGCGGCGTCGGGGTTGGCGAAGTCGAAGCCGCACGACTCGCAGAACTGACCGAACCTGGGTGCGTTGCAGCGCGGGCAAGAGTCGGCGGGTGCCCGTGGGCCCACCACCGTGGGCGCGGACGGCTGGCTAGTACTGGGCTGGCCGGAGCCCGTCTGCGCGGGGCCGTAGCTGGGCGGGGCGCTGATCAGGTAGCCGCAGACGTCACAGAAGTCGTCGTTCGCCGACTCATGACCGGACGGGCAGGTCGCCATTGCTAGCCCTTCTTTACCCGGACCGTCTTCGTCGACCGGGTGTCGAGCGCCATCTCGTCCGCGGCGTCCACCTTCTTCTTCAGCCGGACGGTGCCGGTGGCCTCATCCACCACGTCCACCACGTTCGCCAGCAGCCTCGCCATCTCCTCATTGCCGACCTGATGCGCCAGCGCCACGGCCCGGCCCAGGCGCGCGGTGGCGAGCTCTTCATCGCCCATCTCTTTCGCCTCCAGGCCCTCCTGGATCGCCGACGCGAGCTCGGCCTGCCCCGTGTAGTTCGCCACGTGCGGGTCGATCCGCGCCGACTTGGCCTCGTCGTCGGTCCAGGTCACGACGATCTTGCCCTGGCCGAGCACCTGCTGGCCGTCGGCCGAGCTGGCCACCAGGCTAACCCGCGCGGCGAGCATCTCCTGGTTGAGCGGCCCGGAACGCACGCCAACGGACACGTGGTAGTCGCGGCTCTCCCCCGGCGCCCACGCCCCCGTCGGGTAATCGCCGGCCTGCGCCCCCGACGCGACGCGGCGACCGGTCAAGTCGTCGATAGCCGGCGCGACCTGCTTGACGAACTTCAGCGTCGCGTGCTGCGGCGTCCACACCCGCAGCAGGACGTCGGGCAGCTGCTTGCTCATCGCCTCGCTGGCCATCGCCTCGAAGTCAGCCGCCAGCGCGGCCGGGTCCACCACGATGTCAACCGTCCCCAGGAGCGCGGTCGAGATCTTGCGCAGCTCGCCGACCTCCCAGTCGGTACCGATTCCCCGGCAGTCGCACCGGAAGGTTCCCTCGCACAAGCCGATGGCCGCGGCGAGTTCCTCCGGCTTCTCATGCTGGTTCTTGCCATCGGTGAGCAAAATCGCGTGCCGCAGCGTCGCCGGGGAGGTGCCGAAGATCTGCCGCGCCAGCCGCAGCCACTGGCCGATCGCGGTGCCGCCGTTGGCCCGCAGCCCGCGCAGCGCCTCCTTGGCCTCCGCTCGGGTCCGGTGGCTGGCCACCACCATCGATCCGTCCGGTGGGTACACCGGCCACGCCGTGCTCGTGCCAGCGACGATCGCGAACCACGTCCCGTCCCTGATCACGTCCACCGCGGCCCCCGTCGCGGCCCGGGCCGCGACCAGCTTGGTGGGCGGGTAGTCCATCGACCCCGAGCAGTCGATGATGATGATCTCTGCGCTGCCGGCACTGCCGGCGCCGGCCGCGCCGCCGGTCCCGCCATACCCGGACGGCGCCGGGACACCACCGGTCATGTCAGCCGTCACGGTGACGATCGCGCTGACATCCTGTCCGCCCACCGGGAGATACGGGTTCTGGTCGATGTCAACGGTGAATCCGGGCAGCCCGGTCATTAATGCCTCCTGCGCATGGTCCCGGCGGCCAATTCCATATCCACGGCCTCAGATCCACGTTCGGGGGCGGACGCTGTTGGCTATGTCGACGAGCTCAATCCGCCGTGCCGGATCGGGGACGAGACTGGCGAGCGCGCGGTAGCCGCGTTCGAGCCCGAAACGCAGCGCACGCTCGTTCGGCTCGCAGCCGAGGATGCGCTCGCCGGACTGCGCGCGACCGCCGCGGCCCATCGGCGGCGCGGCGCCCACCCAATCCAGCGCGGCCCGCAAGATCTCCACCCCCAGCTGCTGCCGACGCAGGTCGTCGAGGGAGAGCCGGCCCAGCCGGGTGCCCGCCTGCCGCAGGTCAGCGTCGGAGACCCCGTCCCCGCCGGCAACCAGCAGCCGGACGGCGGCGATCTGCGCCGCCGCGTGGTGGCTGGAGGTCTCGGGCACCGTGGCGACGGCGGTGATGGCCGCCACCCGGTCACCGAGGGCCAGGCAGGCGCGGGCCGCGCCGAACGCGGCGCTCACGTACGACCGGTCGATAACCCAGACGAGCCCGAAGTAGTGCCGCGCGGTGGCCGGGTCGCCGGCCGCCTCGGCGGCGAAAGCGATCGCCAGCTTGGGCGCCAGCTCGCCGGGCAGTTCGTCGTAGACGGCGCTGAACGCCGCCAGCGCCCGGTCAGGGCGCGCTCCCGCGAGCTCGCACAGCCCCGAGTACCAGGCGATTCGCCAGTCCGACGGATCGGCGGCGGACATGTCGGCGAGCTGGGCGGTGGCACTGGCCAGTTCCCCGGCGGCGATCAGCGCGCGGATCAGCGCCAGCTGGGTCTCCGGCGAGTCGGCCACGGCCGGCGGGACGCCCCCCAGGCCCGCGATCGCGCCGAGCAGGGCATCGGCCTGCTGCCGCGGCTCAAGGCCGGCTAGCGTGGCCAGGTAACCCGCCGCCGGGTCGGTCCCGTCCGCCAGCGGGGCCGGCAGCCCGGCCACCACCTCGGCGACGGCCGGCGGGCTCACGAGGGTGCCCGCCGCCCGGGAACCGTTCCCCGCCGCGGGGCCGTTCGGCGCGGCGGCAGCGCCGTTCTTGGTGACAGCGCCGTTCTTGCTGACGGCGCCGTTCTTGCTGACGGCGGAGCCGGGGCGCACGGGGGCTAGGTCGGTGCCGATGGCCCGCAGCTCGGGGCTGAACAGGCCGGAGTATGCCGGCCGCTGCTCACCGTCGGCGGCCGACAGCACCTCGCGCAGCACGCCGGTCAGCTGCTCAGCCATCTCCCCCGCCGTCTGGAACCGGCGCGCCGGGTCGTGGTGGGTGGTCCGGCGCAAGAGCCGGCCGTAGGACTCCTGCTGGACCAGCAGCGGCTGGGAGTCGGGCAGCCGGAACTTGTACTGTCCCTGGAAGCCCGCGAAGTCGAAGGTGAGCACGGCCAGCGACCGGCCGACCGTGTAGAGGTCGGAACTCGGCGAGGGTCCCTCGGTCTCGATCTCCGGCGCCTGGTAGCCGACCGTTCCGTAGATGGCGCCGTCGTCGTCCATGTACTTGACGCCGCCCATGTCGATGAGCTTGACCTGCTCCTCGGTCTGGATGACGTTGTCCGGCTTGAAGTCGCAGTAGACCAGCCCGCGGTCGTGCAGGTAGCCGAGCGCGGGCAAGATCTCCAGCGCGTACGCGAGCGCGTGGGCCAGTGGCACCACCGTGCCCCGCTGGCGCGCGTCGGCGCGAATCTGCTTCAGCGACTTGCCGCCCACGTACTCCATCACGATGTAGCCGGCCGTCTCGCCATCGCGGCTGGTGTGCTGCACGAAGTTGTAAATGCGGACGATGTTCGGGTGCTCCACCTCGGCGAGGAAGCGCCGCTCGGCGAGGGCCGCCTCCATGGCGTCCGGGTCGCCGGTGTTGAGCAGGCCCTTGAGGACGACCCAGCGGTCGCTGACGTTGTGGTCCCGCGCCAGGTAGATCCAGCCGAGGCCGCCGTGCGCCAGACAGCCGAGGACCTCGTACTGCCCGGCCACCAGGTCGCCGGGCGCCAGCTTCGGCGCGAAGGAGAACCTAGTGCGGCAGTGCGGGCAAAAGCCCTCCGTCATCCCCGGACGGCCGTCCCGTGACTGGCCGACCAGCTGCCCGCAGTTCCCGCAGAACCGCCGGTTCTCCGGCACCTCCGGGTGGGCGAGGACCGCCGTCGCCGGGTCGACGGTGGGTACCGGCGGCACGGAGACGAGATCTGCGCCGAGCCGGCCGCGCGACGACCGGCCGCCGCTGCCCGACCGTGAGCCGCGGGTTCCGGACCGGGTGCCGGAGCCGGCTGTGCCCGTCGAAGTCAGCGAACTCGCCGCCGCCGAGCCCCCGCCCGACGCCGCGCCCGACCCCGACCCCGAGCCCGAGCCCGCCGAGCGACGGCTGCTCCTGGCCGCCAGCCCGGAAGCCGCCCACCGGATGCCAGTGGTCGGTGGCTGGAGCGCCGCGAGGTCCGGACTCGGGGAACCGCCGGCCGACGGCTGCGCGAACGCCGACACCGGCGCCAGACCGCAGACTGTGCAGTACCCGTCGTCGATCGTGCCGCCGCACCCTGGCTGGGCGCATGCTTCTCCGCTCATCGCCGTCCCTCCGTCGCGAGGATTGCCCGCTGGTACTCCGCCACGGCCGACTCGGCCGCCGCTAGGTCACACGGTGCTGCCAGCAGCAGGTCATGTGCCTGGTCATAGCAGGCCGCGAGCGCCGGGTCCTCGGTCGCGCCGAGGCGCGCCGCCTTGGCCTTGTACGCGCGCAGCAGCCCGCTCAGCTCATCGCGGCGGCCGAGCGCCGTCGCGACCGAATCCCGCAAGCGAGCGGTGCCTGCGACGGCCGTCGCCAGTTCCGCTTCGGCCCGGTCGAGCTCGGCCGCCAGGCGGCTCCACTGGCCGCTCGCGGCCAGCGGGGCCAGGCTGGCCGGCGGTGCCGCGATAGGCGGCGGCAGTGGCGGCACCGCCGTGAGCCACACGGCGGCATCATGCCAGGCGCCGATCGCGCCCTGACGGTCCGCACGGGCCGCGGCGACCCCGTCATTGAGCGCGCCGATGCGGCGGCTGGCCCGTTGCCGCACCCGGTCGAGCTCACCGATCCGCGCGGCGAGTGCCGCTGCCTGCTCACGTGCCCGGTCGGCCGCCGAGGTGTCGACGCCGCCGTCCCGCAGCAGGGC
>Ga0335073_10014005_pt1 | contig 11245 bp, 11 predicted proteins | sample Lox_Sample_22_FD_207093 | JGI IMG/M metagenome (GOLD analysis project Ga0335073, IMG submission 207093) | Soil microbial communities from Loxahatchee National Wildlife Refuge, Florida, United States - Lox_Sample_2.2 | ecosystem: Environmental > Terrestrial > Soil > Wetlands | place: USA... | reverse complement strand
CCGCGGACGGGGCCGGCCTCACTCTCAGTCCGGAAGAGGCCGGTGCCGTCGCGGCCGCGGCCAGCGGCTACGCCGCCGTGCTGCCTCCCGACCGCGCCGCGGCGTACCACGCTCTGGCCCGGGCCGCGGCGGACGGCGTGATCCCGGATGATCTCCTTGACGCGGCGGAGCGGGTCGCCGCGGTAAGCCTGCAGACCGGACGAGCCCGGCGAGACGGGCAAGCCGGCGACGAAAGCCTCCTGGCCGCGGTATACCGGCGCACCCCGGCAGGCCAGGTGCTGACCGGCCGGGCACGCGAAGTCAACCAGGCGCTGGAAGCCCTTACCGGGCGGCAGTTGCGAACCGCGCGTGTCACCACCCTCGCCCCTGGCTGCTACACCCTCACCTTGGGAGCCGACGGTGTCGTGGTTACGCTCGCCATTGACACCGCTGGTATCGAGGTCCGCAGCCTGCAGGCCGGCTGAACGTCGCGTGGTGTCCCGCGGGGCTGCGGCGTTAGCTCAGGTGCGGTGCGAAGTTGATGCTGATGCGAGGGCCGGCAGGAGTGGCCTGCTTGGGCACCGAGTGCCGCCAGTCGCGCTGACTGCGGCCGCCCATCACGACCAGGTCTCCGGAGCCGACCGTCAGCGACAGGCTTTTGCCACCGTCGGTTGGCTTTATCAGGAAGCGGCGGGCGGCTCCGAGGCTGAGCACCGGGACCATGCTGGTCTGCTGCACTTTGCCGATCGGGTCTCCGTGCCAGCTGGTGGAGTCGCGGTTGGTTCTGTACAGGTTGAGCCATAGGTAGCGGTAGGCAACTCCGTAATGCTGCGTAAGCGCGTCGGTGACGATATGCAGCAGCTGCTGGGGGGCTTCTGCGATGTCGCGATACTCGGCCGTTAGCCGCGGTTCCGCGACACGCTGCCCCCGGATGTAGCGGTACCGCTGCTCCCACGGCGCACCGGCGAGGAGCTCGTCGAACAGGGCGCTGCTGGCTCCCAGCCAGCTTGGGACGTGCTCGACCCAAGATGTCTCGTCTAGCTTGATCCGCCGGGCGCTGGTGAATTCGACGTCGACCGTCGGTCCAGACGCCTCGAAGAGGTCGCCTTGCCGGCCGTCCGGGATGTCTACCTTGCTTGATGACGTGCTGCTCATGATCGGTCCTCGGGAGAGGGGGCCTCCTTCCGCTGTCGGCAGCGGAGGCTGTGCTCAGCGGACTGTGAATGCGCCGTTGATGTCGCCGAACGGGTCAGCGTCGCTGATCGAGTTGTAGGTGCCTGCGGTGAGGACCTCGGCTGCGGCCTTGCGGGCCAAGGTGTAGGCGGCCTGGGCAATCGCTTGGCCGAGGCTGACCCGGCGTATCCCGGCGGCGCTCAGCGCCGCCATGTCCGGGGCCCCGGGGCCCGCCATGGCGTTGACCGGCAGGGAGACCTTGCTCGTCAGGGTGCCTAGGGCGTCGAGGTCGAGCAGGCCAGGAACGAAGAGGCAATCCGCGCCGGCCGCAGCGTAGGCGGCGGTGCGCGAGATCACGTCGTCTAGCCGCCCGGCGGGCTCGCCGATACCGAACAGGAACACGTCGGTGCGCGCGTTGATCACCAGTTCGGGCAGTCCGGCGTCAGCGGCGGCGGCGCGGGCAGCCGCGATGCGGGCGACCTGCGTCGGGGTGCTGAACAGGCCGCCGCCCGGTGCGCCGCTGTCTTCGAGGTTGATGCCAACGACCCCGGCGCCGATCACCGCGCGGACCGCGGCTGCCACAGCGTCTGGGTGGCTGCCGTAGCCGCCTTCGATGTCGGCGGAGACAGGCAGGTCGACGGCGGCCGCGATGCGGGCGACCGCGCTGGTCATTTCGTGCTGGGTGAGGTTCTGTCCGTCCGGGCGGCCCAGCGACCAGGAGACGCCGGCGCTGGTGGTCGCGATCGCCTGCGCGCCTGCCTCAGCGATCAGGACCGCACTGCCCGCGTCCCATGCGTTGGGCAGGGCGAATACCCCGCTGTCGTGCAGGGAACGGAATGTCGCGGCTTTGCGGTGCTGGCCGTCACTCACCGTCATCGCTAATCCTTTCGGAGAGCGGGGGTCTGACGGTGCAAACGCTAGGCGTAAGGGAACTTCCGCGCTGTCAGAATCTTTAGCAGCCAGGTGCCGGAATGCCGACGGCGTATACCCGAATGCCTGCTTGAAGGCGTAGCTGAAGTGGCTGTGGCTGGAGAATCCGAGCTCGAGCGCCAGGTTGGTCAGGTCGTCGCACTTGCCGAGCAGGGTGAGCGCCCGTGCCAGGCGCAGCTGCAGCTGGTAGCGGTACAGCGGCATCCCCTCGAGCTGCTGGAACATCTGGGTCAAGTAGACAGGCGAGCCTCCGACCGCAGATGCGATCTCGGCTAGTGTCCACCGGCGGCTCAAGTCCGAGGCCAGAACGAGCTTGGCCCGGTCCACCAGCTTCCGGGGCCCGGGACGATTAGCTGCGGGGGGAGAGGCGCGGTCGCCGACAGCCATTCGCAGCAACGTGAGGGTCCGGCTGTCGGCTTCCAGGTCCTCGATAGCTCCGCGCTCGAGGCGGTGGCGTAGCAGTGCCGTGAGCGCCTGGGTGTCCGCGTCGACGCGAAGGTGCGAGCGCTTGAAGGCTGTCTGGCCGCCGCGCCTGAGATACGTCCGGGGTGTCAGTTCGAGCAGGGTGGCCTCGCTGACGCCGATCGACAGCGCAGCGTCGCCACCGTCCACCGGGTGGCTGACCCGGTACGGCTCGCCTTCGTTTATGAAGATGACCTGGTTCGCCTCTGCGACCGACTCTGATCGCCCCACGTGGTGCACGTAGGCCCCGCGGTAGGGGAACACCAGGTGTGTGGCGACGGCACACTCTTCGTCACTCTGGTTCTTGCGCACGCCCGGGCACACCACGTCCCACACCGCTACGGTGTCGCTGGTCAGCAGGGCACGCGCGGCAAAGTCAGCCACGTTCAAGGTAGCCAGCCATCATGCCCGGCTATTCCAGTCCCAGCCCGCCCGCCCCGCCTGCGGTTTCGTCACTGTGGCCGAGCTGCTCAACGAGTACGTTCCGGCGTGACGCCGTTCGCGAATCTCAGGTGGCGGTCCGTGTAGCGGCGCAGGGCGCGCAACTGGGGTGCGGAGAGCTGGTCGCAGACGCGGCTCCAGTGCAGGCTCACCCAATCGCCTGGACGCAGCCCGGTGACGAAGCCCGCCCCGACCTGGCACGGGACAGGCGAGCCGAGGGCGAGCGCGCGCCCGTCCCAGGTAAGCGAACGGCGCAAGACCACGACCGGCTCGGCGGTGACGACCCGTCCCCAGCTGATCCGGCAGCTGTCCAGGACCTGGAGGGACGGTTCGGTGTGCCCCTCGCGAAGCATGCCGGACCAGGGGTACACGCAGAACACGTGGAAGGAGTGGTGCGGCACGGCGCCCGCCGGGATCGCCGCCGCGATCGGCTCCCAGCCGCGCCCGCTGCGGCGGAACCGCTCGTCGAGGAAGGCTCCATACTCGGCGACGCGCGCATTTTCAAGGAGGCTGTTGCCAACCCAGTACGCCTCGACGACGCGGCCGTCCAGCGGGTCGGCGATCCCGTTGGCCGCCGCGATCAGCTCCAGGTACGGCCAGGCCCCCTCGAACTGCATGGCCAGCCGCGTCAGGCCGGGGTCGGTGACCCCCGTCGCGGCATACCCGCCCAGGGCGGCGTTATCGGCTGGCCCGCAGTACCCCCGTTCGTTAGGAGGAAACGCATAGCGAGCGAAGAGGAGCGGGTCAGCGATCAACTAACCCCAGCCAGCTTTCTCATGACACATCCTCCGCGACGTCGAGGACCTGCAGCACGTAGCCGGAGTGGACGAGGACGGTGTCACCGACGCGGGCATCCGGGCAGGTGATCAGGCAGGCTTGCACGACCCCTGCGGGCCCGGTGTCGACACGCGCCATCGGAATGCCGTCGTCGTCACTGATCCCTGCTACCAGGCCGGTCATGCCCATGCACATCGGTCAGACACCTGCCTTGATGTCGGCGATGTCGGCGAGGAGCAGGCTGGTCACTTCGTCCACGGCGGCCGTCGCTTGTGGTGACAGGCCGGCGCCAATCGCGAAGCCAGCCCCTTCGATGCCGAATCCGGCCAGGTGCGTGGGTAGCCTGCCGAGTGCCCGGGCGAGTTCGATGACGTCTGCGAGGCTGAACATGTGCGTGCCGCGGTGCCGGAACGTCTCGGTGAGCGGGTCCGCGGCGTCGAACTGATACACGGTTCCGGGTATCCCGCCAGAGCTGACCGCGTCCACCACGAATACGTCGGTGGCGCCCGTCCATTCGTCGATCAGCGCCAGCTGGTCGCCGGCCAGCTCTCGCACGGTGACCTCGCCTGGGAGGCTGGCGGCTCGGATCCGTTTCGCTACCGCCAGGCCCGCCGCGTCGTCGCCGCGGTCGGGGTTGCCGATTCCGATCACGAGGATCATGTGCCGCCCACTGCCTTAAGTCGCTGGCTGCCATCTGTCAGCCGTAGGTCGAGGAAGTGCGCCGCGCAAGAGATGCACGGGTCGTGGTTGCGCACCGCCTGCTCGCACTGCTGGGTCAACCGCTCGTGGTCCAGGGTGAGCCGGGGGGCAGCGAAATCGCGCAGGTCGGCCTCGATCGCTCGCTGGTTCTGCGACGTCGGCGGGACGATCTTGGCGTCGGTAATGGTGCCGTCAGCGGTGATTGAGTAGCGGTGGTAAAGGAGGCCGCGCGGAGCCTCGGTGCAGCCGTATCCGGTGGCGTCGCCCGGTGGCAGGGTGACGTCGACGGCCGGGATCTCGGGCATCTCGTAGTTTCTGATCAGCCGGAGTGCCTCGTCGCAGGCGAACAGCAGTTCAACGGCCCGGACAACAATGCTGCGGAACGGGTTAAGGCAGGTGCTGGCGAGGCCTGCCGTCTTCGCCGCTTCTTTGATGTCGGCGGGCAGGGTGTCGTGATTGAGGCTGTAGCGTGCCATCGGGCCGGTCAGGTAGGTCCTGCCATCGAGCGTCGAGTGCAGCGCGGTGGAGTGTTCCACCTGGAATTCTTGGAAGTGCTGGTCGTATTCGGCCGGGGTGATGTCCAGGCCGCTCGTCGCGGCGATGCGGCCCTGGGTGATCGGGTACTCATCGGGGTGGCGCAGGGCGACGAACTCGTAGTCGCGGTCGAATGCGGGGAAGTTGAAGGTGGCCACCCAGGTCAGGGTGTCCGCTGAGTCCTGGCGGGCCTGCTCCAGCTGCGGGACGAGCTGTTGCAGTTCCTGCCTTGTCGGAACGCGGTAGAAGCCGCCTACCTTGACATTGACGGGGTGGACAGATCGGCCGCCAACCGCCGCCATGAGGTGGTTGCCTGCCTTCTTTACCCGCAGCCCGCGGCTGACGATGTCTGGGTGGTCACGGGCCAGGTGGATACCGCTGTCGTAGCCGAGGAAGTCCGGCGCGTGCAGGAGGTAGATGTGCAGCGCGTGGCTTTCGATCCATTCCCCGCAGTAGAGGAGCCGCCTGAGCGCCGTTATCTGCGGGGTTATGGCGGTCTGGCAGGCGTCCTCGATCGCCTGGCAGGCGCTCATCTGGTAGGCGACCGGGCAGATGCCGCAGATCCGCGCGGTGATGTCGGGCGGCTCGGTGTACTGGCGGCCGCGCAGCAGTGCTTCGAAGAACCGGGGCGGTTCGTAGATGTCCAGCCGCGCTTCGGCTACCTGGCCGTCGCTGATGACGATCTCGAGGCCGCCCTCACCCTCGACGCGGGCTAGGGCCGGGACGCTGATGTGCCTGCTACCGTGCGTCATGCCGCGCCGCCTCCTCCGCTTCCGCGGCCGTGCGGAATGGCTCGGCGGCGGCGGTGAATCCGCGGAATGTCCTGGCGAGGGCGGGGCCGCCAGCGCCAAGTCCTTGCCAGATCTTGGATAGGGAAGCTGTGTCTGGCGACTCCATCGGGCCGAAGCAGCCGTAGCAGCCCCGGTTGACGCCCGGGCAGAGCGCGCCGCAGCCGGCCTGGGTCACCGGCCCGAGGCAGGGCGTGCCGTGCGCCACCATCACGCAGACGTGCCCGGCCCGCTTGCATTCGATGCACACGCTGTGCGCGCGGACGTTCGGCCTGCGTCCGGCGAGGAAGGCCGCGATCACCTCGAGCAGCTGCCTTCTGTCGATCGGACACCCGCGCAGTTCGAAGTCGACTCTTACGTGGTCGGCGATGGGCGTGGATGTGCGCAGCGACTGGATGTACTCCGGGCGCGCGTACACGATGGGGGTGAGATCGTCTTGGAAATTCCGGAGCGCCTGGATGCCCCCGGCGGTGGCGCAGGCGCCGATCGTGACGAGGAAACGGGACTCGGCGCGGACCCGTTGTATGCGCTCTCTGTCTGCCGCGGTCGTGATCGAACCCTCGACGATCGACAGGTCATACGGGCCAGGTTCTACCTGGCTTGATGCTTCGGTGAAGGACGCGATATGAACCGAGCCGGCGATGGTGAGCAGCTCGTCTTCGCAGTTCAGGAGCGTCAGCTGGCAGCCGTCGCAGGACGCGAACTTCCACACCGCGAGCGCGGGCATCGGTGCCATCGTTCACGCCTCCCGGATGCCGAGCCAGCGGGCCACCTGCTGGTGGCTGAACACGGGACCGTCGCGGCAGATGAGGTACGGCCCCAACTGGCAGTGTCCGCACATCCCCACCGCGCACTGCATGTTTCGCTCCATGGACAGGTAAATCCGGTCGTCCGTGACCCCTGCCTCGACCAGCGCCCGAACCGTGAACCGGATCATAATCTCCGGGCCGACCACGAAGGCGGTCGTGGCGCCCGGGTCGAAAGGCGCCCGACGCAGCAGGTCGGGGACCACTCCGACGTTGCCGCGCCAGTCCAGGTCCGCGGCGTCCACGGTAACGCTGACGTGCAGGTCGAAGCGGGCTCGCCAGGCGCTCAGCTCGTCGGTGAACAGCAGGTCATCGGGGGTGCGGGCGCCGTAAAGCAGTACGACTCGGCCGTAGTGGCCGCGCCGGCTCAGTGCCTGATACAGCGCAGGGCGCAGCGGCGGCAGCCCGATGCCGCCGGCGACGATCACCAGGTCGCCGCCTTCGGCGGCGGCCACCGGCCACGACGTGCCATACGGCCCCCTTACCCCGACCTGCTCCTCCGGTCGCAGCGCGCACAGGGCGCTTGTCACGGGACCGACATCGCGGATCGTGTGCAGCACGTGCCGCTGGTCCGCCGGATCACCGCTGATCGAGATCGGGACTTCGCCGATGCCCGGCTGGTACAGCATGTTGAACTGGCCGGGAAGGAACTCGAACGGTCCGGGCGGAGCCAGGTCCAAGGTGACCACGTCGGGTGAATCGCGGCGGATCCCGATGACCTCCCACGGCTCCGACTCGATCCAAGGGCTGGTGTGCCCGGGTGCGCTCGCCGCCGGCCCGGGCTGATTCGACCCGGTGGAGTCAGTGATCGTGCGCACGACCGTACACATCCAGCAACTGCAGGCGGGTGGCCTGCAAGCGGTTCACAGTCAAGTGGGCGAAGCGGCGCATCAGTTCGTAGCCAAGGCGCGGGTCGTCGTCCAACTTGGCGAGCAGGCACGTCCCGTCCATCCGCACGGCACGCACGCGCTCGACGGCGCGCCCGTCGAACTCCCAGCGATGCGGCGTAATCAGCCAGGAGAACCCGGCCACGTCGCCCTCGCCGAGCGTCTGCACGATCAGGGCGCCGCGTCCGGGGGCGGCGATCTCAAGGGCGACCTTGCCCTCACGGATGAGGTAGAACGTCTGCGCCGGCTCGCCCTCCCTGAACAGGAAGGAGTCCGCAGGAAAGACCTCGTTGGCGGCGCACCCGACAATGAGCGACAAGTAGTCGGGGTCGAGCCCGGCGAAGAACTTGTGGTCGCGCAACAGCGGCTCAAGAGTCTGCGGCAATGGCGGCGACCTCCTCCGTAATGTCGATCCCCGCCGGGCACCAGGTGATGCACCTGCCGCACCCCACACACCCGGAGGTGCCGAACTGGTCGATCCAGGTGGCGAGTTTGTGGGTCATCCACTGCCGGTAGCGGGAGCGGTCCGAGACCCGGACCGAACCGCCGTGCAGGTACGAGTGGTCAATCGTGAAGCATGAGTCCCAGGAGCGGTGCCGTTCAGGGTCCCCGGCGGTCGAGTCGCTTGACAGGCCGGAGACGTCCTCGACGCTGAAGCAGAAGCACGTCGGGCAGACCATGGTGCAGTTCCCGCAGGTCAGGCACCGTGCGGCGACGTCGTCCCAGCGCGGGTGCTCGTAGTTATCTTCGAGCAGTGCGCGGAGGTCGAGCTCGGGCATTACGCGCCCCATCGAAGCCACCGCGTTCTCCGTGGCCGCGCTCGCCGCGCCGATGTCCTCGGCATCCGCGGGGCGGGTCCGCACCTCCGCGAGGATCTCGGCGCCACGTGCGGTCCCCGCTTCCGCGAGGAACCGATGGTCGTTTTCGCCAAGCAGTTCGGTCAGCGCGATGTCAAAGCCCCGCGTGGCGCGTGGTCCGGCGTCCATCGAGACACAGAAGCAGGTCCCGCCTGCCTCGCCGCAGTTCACCGCGACGATGAGCGCGTCCTGCCGACGGCTCTCGTAGTGCTGGTCTTTGTGGTGGCCGCCGAGGAAGACCCGGTCCTGGATCGCGATCGCGGTCAGCTCGCAGGAGCGGACGCCGATGAACGCGAACGGCTTGTCCGGCGGCCTCTCCGGGGGCGACAGCCTAGCGTACGGCGGAAACAGGTACTTCTTCCACGAATGCGGTCCGACGTTGTAGCCGAACAGGGCGTCGTCGTCCCGCTTCTTCAGCCGGTAGCGGGCGGCGTCTTGTTCGTCGGTCCACCCTTCGGGCAGGTCGTCCGCGGAACTGAGGTCGTCGTAGCAGATCGCGCCGTCCCTGATCATGGGCCCGACCAGGCGGAAGCCGCGGCGTTTTATGGTGTCGAGCAGCTGGTCGAGGGCGCCGGACTCGAACACAACCGGGCCGGGTATGGCATGCTCGGCCGCGGTGGCGGCTGTCTGTGCGGGTCGCGGCTCCACGAATAGAGTCCATACCCGTGGTCTCCCAGTCTGAGACGGGCAAACGGCCTGTGATCACCGGGGCCAACGTCCCATACGTGGTCCAATCGGACAGCGATCGGCGAGCCGGCGAAGACGCGCGGGCCGGCGGCGTGGCCTTGAGGTCTTTTAACCCCTTCAGCAGGATGAAACTCGCCCCGGCATGAGGTGTGATGATTCCGTGGGTGCGGTGTACGAAGGAGGCGTTCATGACCTCGCGGAGCCCTGATGGACGCGTCGTCGTCATCGGGGCTCCCGCGACGTTCGTGGACCGCGTGCGTCCGGACGGCGTGATAGTCCGGTGGGAATCCCGCCACCACCGCAAGCACCAGAAGCCGGCTGTCGGCTCGACGTGGTGGGCGCCCAAGGCCCGCGGATGGTGGATCGCGATCCTGTTCGCCATCGGGTCGCTGCTGTTCGCGATCGGTTCGGTGCCGGGATACGCCAGTGCTGCCGGGGCCGTCGGGGACACGGTCACCTACTTTGTCGGCTCACTGTTTTTCACCGCGGCGTCATTCCTGAGCTACCGGGAGGCGGTCGACGCCGCTCCGGGCGCGCTGAACCCCGCGCACCGGCGCTTTTTCGTCTACCAGCCGGGCCGGATCGACTGGTGGGCCACCGGGGTGCAACTCGTCGGGACCCTTTACTTCAACGTCAGCACCGGGCTGGCCATGGTGACCGACCTATCCGCGCAGACGGCTCACCAGCACGTATGGCGGCCCGATGCTATCGGCTCGGTCTGCTTCCTGGTGTCTAGCGCACTGGCCTGGTACGAGACGTGCCACGGCTGGGCCGCCTGGCGTCCCGGGTCCTATTCGTGGTGGATCACGCTGGTCAACCTGATCGGGTCGATCGCCTTCGGCATCTCCGCCGTGGCCGGCTACATCAACCCGGTGACCGGCCAGGTGCACAACGCCGGGCGCGCGGATACGCAGACCCTGATCGGCGCGGTGTGCTTCCTCATCGGCGCCGTCCTGCTGCTACCCGAACGCACCCAGCCGGTCAGCGGTCAGGTGATGACGCGCGCCGCCGACGCTGGCATCAGCCCATGACCGGTCCGATGGCACATCACGTCAGAGGTGGCTGAACCCGCCCGATTCCTCCTTGGACATGTGTGTCGTGACCGGGTGCCTGTCGAAGTGCGCCACGGCGTCCCGGAAGTCGTCGAGCAGCATGGAGGCCATGTCGCGGCTGACCCCCAGGCGGACCAGGACGCGCTGCACAGCGATGTCAGACACCGCCCCCGTCAGTGTGTAGGCGGGCACCTGCCAGCCTTGGGTACGCAGCCGGTCGGCCAGGTCGAACAGGGTGTACGGGGGCTTCTCGCCTTCGCGGATCCGCCAGGTGACCGTCGGGATGCCGGTGGCGGGGTCGCTGTCGCACAGCAGCTCGAACGGGCCGAGCTTGACGATTTCTGCGGCGAGGTACTGCCCGATCCCGTATGACGCCAGGTGGATCTTCCGGTAGCCCTCGTAACCAAGCCGCAGGAAGTTGTAGTAGCTGGCGATGATCTGCCCGGCCGGGCGGGAGAAGTTGATCTGGAATACCGGCATGTCGCCGCCCAGGTAGTTGACGTGGAAGATGAGGTCGTCGGGAAGCTCGGCGATGTCCCGGAACACGACCCAGCCGGCTCCCAGCGGAGCCAGCCCGAACTTGTGCCCCGACGCGGAGATCGACTTGACCCGGGGCAGCCGGAAGTCGAAAGCGACCTCGGGCGCGCAGAACGGGGCAAGGAATCCGCCGCTGGCCCCGTCCACGTGGATGTCGATGTCGAGGCCGGTATCGGCCTGCAACTTGTCCAGCGCCTGGGACATGGCCTCCACCGGCTCGTACGCGCCGGTGTAGGTGACGCCGAGGGTCGGCACGACCATGATCGTGTTCTCGTCCACCCGCTCCAGCATCGACTCGGCGTCCATCATGTAGCGGCCTGGTGCCATCGGGACCTCGCGAATCTCGACATCCCAATAGCGGGCGAACTTGTGCCACACCACCTGCACCGGGCCGCAGACGAAGTTCGGGTTGTCGGTCGGCTTGCCCGCGGCCCGCCGCCGGGCCCGCCACCGCCACTTAGCCGCCATGCCCGCCAGCATGCAGGCCTCCGACGAGCCGATGGCCGAGGTGCCGACGGTGTTGGCCGCATCGGGCGCGTTCCACAGGTCCGCCATCATGTGCACGCAGCGCCGCTCGATCTCGGCGGTCTGCGGGTACTCGTCCCGGTCGATCATGTTCTTGTTGATCGACAGCGC
>Ga0335073_10014004_pt1 | contig 11245 bp, 8 predicted proteins | sample Lox_Sample_22_FD_207093 | JGI IMG/M metagenome (GOLD analysis project Ga0335073, IMG submission 207093) | Soil microbial communities from Loxahatchee National Wildlife Refuge, Florida, United States - Lox_Sample_2.2 | ecosystem: Environmental > Terrestrial > Soil > Wetlands | place: USA: Florida... | reverse complement strand
ATCTCGGGAGAAACAAAAAGTCGGCTGCATATAGTACATCTAATGCCAAATCTCGAGGAATCTCAGCTCGATCCGTGTACAGGAACCACAAAACTATTGGTGCGACTTCCGATTCGATTGCCAAGTCTAGCACGGGAAGGATCTCTTGTGTTTCGAATAACGTGCGTGATTCGGCAAAGGGGGAAGAGAACATTGTTAGGAAGTATTCCGAACGCATGAGGATTGCTAAATGCGCGTAGAAAAGACAAGTTGTGCCATCCAATTTATTGACTCGGAGTAAACAATCTGCCCACACTGGATTCTCATCTGACATTTCTTTCCGTACGGATTCCAGATCAGAGGTATTTAGCGTGCGTTGTCTCGAGATAAGTTCGTCTCCGACAAAGCGTTCAAAATCAGATTGCACTCGATTCATCTCCAATCTTTTTAAATCGCGTATGGCCGCAGTAGGAGGTAATCCAGTAGAATACACCAACTCCATCAATTCATTCGGTAAATGTAACATCTCGGAGACCAATTGTAAATTGTCCCTATACTCTTTACCGGGATCAACTGCTTCTCCTGAATAAAGGTATTTGACAATACTCTCAATGCTCTTAGGGTGCACGAGAGAAGCCATCCGTACAGCTTGTTTACCCTGCCATCTAGTCTGTAGATTTTTACGAAAATCTTGAGAACGCGCAGCAAGTACGAAACGATGTAACGCGAATGCTGACCGCTGGTTTGCTTCAGAGGTATCTAGACGGAGAGTAATGTCTGCTGTTGAAGGCATGTCGACTGGATTAAGAAGGGAGAGGAGGAATGCTGCAAACGGTTGTGTCGGATCAACCGCCTTTGAGACGTCAAATTTAAGTAACATCAATCGTATTGTGTCGTTAAGAGCACCGTATAAACATCTTCTATTAGTTCCTTCCAGAAAAACGAATACCGTTCTCCTTGGAACGAGTGGCGATCTAGAATAGCTCCCGAATCAAGTAAATACTGCACAACTTCGGCATGTCCACACAAACTCGCCTGCCATTAGACCCTTCTACTTGGAAACTTACAAGCATCAACGGCGACGCATCAAATTCATCAGTTCTATTGATATCCACTCCGAAATTAGAGACTAATCTACTCTTGTCAGACTTCTGTATCGAGAACAAAAGGGGCCGTGTTACGTTTGAACTGCTTCGAGATCGCCACGACGACAAGCATCGCAGAGTTCGATGAAATGCGTTGAACGATCGTGCGCGAATTGCGTTTTATCTTCTGTGAAGCCTTTTTCGATGATACTTCGTTTCAGTGGGTTGTCGTCTGGGAAGACGGTCATGGCCTAATCCCGCGGTGACGGAGGGCCTCGGAATCGAAGTCAGGAATCTCGACGGGGATCGACCGCAAAGGTTTTTTACCTCCGGAAATCCCCAGTTTTTTGGCTAAGGAAAGAAGGTCTGAGCTTCAGTCACAGATTTTTATTGCGTTCCACAAGAAAATTCTTTAACTTCTTGGTTGTCCTACGTCTTATTCACCCCTTCGGTCGTAGTCAAGAGTGGTCCTTCTCTCTGCAGTGAAACAAAGCTTGAAATCAGTATCAAACAAAGTCTCTCCCAACTTTCGCAAGTTTCCAGTAGTTGTACGCACCCTTCGACACTTTGTCTTTCATTCCAACGCTACGCTTCATGAAAAAGGCGGACTACAAGGAAGTAAAGTCTAAGATTGATACTGGCATAGGTAGGTCCGTAAGTCATGTCGATTGGAAGTCCGTTGCTTCGAAAAGTACGTCGCCCACCGAGCCACCATTTCTGGCTGGTAATCGTACTTCTGCATCGCCTTCTTCCTCTCGTTCTGCCACTCTCGTTGACTCTTCCAGCGTGAAGGTCAAGAGACCAGAAGTCTCGCCCTGTGACGTCGATGAAGATCTACTTTCTCTAATACTGCAAATTCTTCAACGTCAGATACAGAATAAAGATTCCTACCAGGCACCAAGTTCTCTCTCCTCGGATGCTGAATATTATACAATCGTATCTTCTCTCCTCTTTGAAGCTAACTTTTAGCATGTCTTGAAGTTTCCAATCGATCCCGTCCTTCTCAAGAGGAGTCTTTGTGAAATTTTAGGAGCCTTGAACCTTTGTGGGACTGTTATACGCTACGAAGTAGAAGACGCACAAGCTGGGACTTGCTTTAGGACGGTCATAGCATACGAGGCAACAACTTCGAGGGGGCACTATTTTGACTCGGCGATCTTACATCGTGTCAATTCATTACCCTTCGTTGGAAGAACTACTTTCACTTCGCGTTATACAATTTCGAAACACATGTTCAATCGACCGATGGTCAACGGAATTTTTATTGTCGAGACCAATGCCTTATATGCCAGAAAGGGGTCCTCAGGGATGAAGTGGAACAACACCGATACCAGCAGAGGGAAGGAGATTCTGCATACCGTGACTTCCTTAGTGCCAAGATATCGACAGCCCGCGTTCTGTTTCTTCAACAGTTATGCAACTGTTGGTGGGAAAAGGTATCACTTTCAGATAATTTCTGAGTGTTAACTGTGATAGCTCACATTCTGGCATACTCGAGACCGCCAGAATACCCCGATATAGAGTACGACATTATGATTCTCGAGATGCGTATCCCCTTGATATCAGTGAGATTCAAGACATAAAGACGCTTATTTCCTACGGCCTCTGCGCAATCTTTGGGCCTTCTGATGAAAACTGTCAATGGGAAGACTACTTATTATTTGACCAGAACAAGCTACATATTGAGTCCATCGAAACACTTAACTCACTCCCAGTGGGATACGAGTTGATCTTTGTCCCTACTTCTGTTGCCCGTCCCGCAATCAATGAACGGACAGAGGGGATTTGGATTCCTAATCGTGTAAGGAAAGAGTAGAGACGAGGAAGACGCTGACGAGCTTCGGCTTTTGGTAATACTTCTTCAATTCCGGTTTCAGGAGTTGCGCGAATATTGGTATTTCTATAGAACAATTGCAGCACGGAGGAATTCACTCCTTCACACATTGCTTTAAGTAAGAACACCTTAGGATAATCGTGTCATCGCAAATACACAACCAAATTTTTTTCCGCATCTCCGTCTCTCATTTGACGCTCCATTTCGCGGCTGGATAACTGACCTCAAGCAGATGGTCAGCTGCTTTTCGAACGGAGAGAGGGATTATGAGATTCTCCGCATCACAGACAAGGTCAATTGGGAAGGATACGGGCTCTTGTTCGGGTATCAATTCTGGCATTTGAGACAGGAACTGTTGTCATAGGTCATCTTCTTTTGTACTTCTCCAGAAAACTTCAAGTTTCATATCAACGCTCCCGGAAACAAGTTTGCAATCCAAACGAGGTCCATTACAGTTCATCCTTCCATTACGGACCGAGAGATAAAACCTGCTATGGCCGGACTATGTCTCTACCATTCGTCGAGTCAATTTATCCAACATCACTCCTACCACGATGCCATCTATCTCTCCAATTATCGTGTCCTCTACACCCAGCACAAGTGTTTCTTTGTGGAAAAATTACTCGAAGTTCTGGGTTTTGACTTGGAAATCTTTTGCGTTCGTGGATGGGTCAGATAGATTAGTTTTGGGTGTGGAAGATATACTTTCGTGGGAGTCAAACTCTGATTGCGCCATTACAATGGGAAGTTGCAACGGAAAGATTTGCTCATCTTGTCTAATTTCCCTAGCGATGCTTCAGTTATTGTTGCTCCTCCTCCTCCTCCTCCTCCTCCTCCTCCACCACCCTCATGTGCTTGTACGACAACTTCCGCAATCGTAGCCAATAGATTTAGAAATTGAATTATTGAAACACGTCTTTCCCCTTTGAGTAAGTTGAGTAAATTGAGCATAGTCTTCGTCATCGCCAGCGCCTTCTGTTTCGTGCTGACAGGCTCGACTTCGTCATCTCATTCGTCCCTTGTACCCTCATCGTCTTCCACTTGTCCTGCTTCGAGATCCGAATACCAACTAACGCTTTCATGAAGAGGTACTTTCTCATCAGTGCTTGTTCCCACTCATTGCCCTTTTCCTATTTGCCGGACCATAAGTTCTATCTCATGTGGTTGAAGCAAGTCCAAATAATGCAGCACACGTTAATCGTCGGCAAAGACAAAAGCAGAGTCCGTTAAATTGGTCCGTGAGATTACAAATCCATGCAGCCGTCGCGTTTTTTCGCCGAAGAGTCCGATGGACCAGCTTTTCAAGAGTTCTGATAGATTGTACCTTCAAAACTAGATTGCTTCTCCCGCACTCCCCTAACAGCAACATCGATCTTGTCATTCCTAAACCGAATCATGTATGGGAAATCGTGTGAGTATCTTGTGATATACTGTCGGGTTCGCCATAATATCTCGAGTTTTCGGACGTCAAATAAATCCCCAAGAGTTGTAGCCCTGCGAATGACGGCAACATGACTTCAATCGTTTTGGTAGACAGGGGCAAAAAATGGAACCCAAATTTGAATCGTTGCCATACACCAATCCTGATGACTGACAATAATGAGAAAGGTTCTGTGTTTCTGACAATCTAAGATTTTCTCACTCCTTCGCATCACTGTGCTGCGAGAGTTGTTGGACTAAGCGCGTTAGATAAGTGTATCCCGACGTGTTGAGCACCCGAGGCCCTAGCAACCAGGTACAATACTGTTGTCTGAAACTCTGAGCAATTCTAACGCTTCAATAGCGCACACAGTTGTCGCCGGAAGACGACGCCCAAGGAATAATCTGGCTTACTTCATCGTGGTGGAATTCTGTAAGGCGAGGAGTTTCTGTGTGCGTCAATTAATCGGATTTCTGCTTTTCATGATAATCTCACAAACCCTAGTTCCAGGTTTGTGATAACTGAGTTCAGGATCGCGTAATCACCTTACCATCGTTTTGCAGGCTGTTTCTTGAGAGAAATCGTGTTTTTGGTTGCCATCTCACGGAATCGATGTACTGAATCTAGTTCTGAATGTCCATGTTGGCACGAATTTTCAGAATTGCAGGGCTGAGTTGCCGATCAGACGGATACTTATACGTGATTAAAGAACTCTAGTATTCATGGACGATCATTTTGAGTCGAGATATGCCATTCTATCTAAAAACCACGCCATAAATGGCGATACAATCTGTCGTACTCGATCTTATCAGCCTGACTAAATATCTTCAATGTCCCAATCCTCACAAGCGCCATAGACCACGCAGCAACAGTCCCCACAACAACATAATTCTTAATCCTCCTTCCCCTCGCACTAAAAGTCAACCGTAGCCATCTTCCCCATCCACTAATGACATGAAAACTACTTGCCCCAATCAATCCTAAATACAACGTATAACACAAATAAGGATGCTTCCGGAGTGCATGCGTAACAATCGTCACCGAGGTTTCCGCATCAGGGCCAATGATGTTAAATGGTATAATTCTGGTTGTATAACAATGTAATGTTACATAGAGAAGAGTAGCCCATCCTGATGCTGCTGTAGCTGAATATCCTAGTGAGGGGAGAGCTCGTAGTCGTGGCCAGGAAAGACCTTTTTGTCTATTGATACGAGTTTGTCTTGCGTGCCATGCTAGTAATCCTTCGCCGTAGAGTCTACGATCTTGTAGTATTCGACGAATACGCAGGATTATACCAGTGAATACGTGTATTGCTATTGGCACGAAAACCAGTGTCATCTCGATATTCAAGGTCGGTCGATAAAGGTAGCGAGTGATCATAAATCCATTATCGATTGTGGACAGGGCTCGTTCGGGACTGGAAAAGAATTTGGAAAGAGGTATTAGATTGGTGTTTAAAAGATGGAGACCGAAGAAACCGGTGAATGCGTAGGAGGAGTATCGATGTAGACCTTGAACGAGTTGGAGGACTGACGGAGGCTTGAAGTCTGAGAGGAATGATTTCGAGGAATCTTCATTCGGAGTATGTGCTGGTCTGATACTGACTGGATTTGACTGTACTGGTTCAGGAGGGAGAGTCTCGACGGTTGTATCTGATGAAGTGCGACGCACATGAGGAGGTCTTGATGTCGATGCCATTCCTCGTACTTCTCGACTTGAGTATCTTGGAGGTTTGGCAGGTCAACTGTCAACCACGCAATAGGACGGATACTGAAGCCGTTGAATCGGACCCGCAAACCTAAACCTGAGATGAAATTCATGCACCCATCTGACAACTTTTCCAACATCAACAAACAACCTTCAAGTTAGAAGTCATCGAACCTCAATGTTCTCTATTCGGTATTTGGCTACTTTGCTTGAGCTTTTCGCAGCATAAACCAGAATCGATGTTTATCTGATCCGCCAACATTGTGGTCAACGCCTTCCTCAAATTTATTTCACGAGAACGCAACGACGTTACTATCACACTTTCCAAAAGGACGACTATAAAACAAGCGGAATTCTAGCGAGACATTTGCGTATGGACCAGTGTTTCACGCCATATTGCTGCTTATCTGCAAACGAAACTTATACGTCCAACACTTGCGTGATAATCTTACGTAGAATACCTCATTCGATCGACCGACTCGCAGAACTATTCACTGCATTGCACCCGTCCGTGTTACTATGCATGGCGAAAGAAGCACATATCAAATAGCACTAATGGTTTCCTTAAATTGGTACTTGGAGTCGAGCCCGTGTCTTTTGACTGCCGTTTCTATTCAGGGAAACAGCAGATACTCATTTTTCACGAAGGTGGTTCACAGTCATGCGGCAAACGAAGGGCTCACAATGCACAGTGAAGGCAGTTACGAACTTTGCCATCCTCGATGTCGGTTTAGTCGGAGGGGCCTTGGTGTTTATTCGGAATATCTCTGTGGGATGACTGTTCAGCTGAATATAAGTATTCAAACTTTCCCTATAGCTCATGTGCTGATTTTTAGATTACCTAGCTAAAAACCTCGGACACGGTATTGATGCATTTGAGGACTAGTTTTGGATATGTATCCGTTAATTATCTTTCATCGAAGTAAGTCCATTGCTACACTTAGTGATAGTTATAACACGTACACCTCCCCGCTACTAAGCTGGAGATTCTTAAAGCAAACGTTAAGACACAATATAACGACTCTGTCGAAGAGATTATGAAAGAGCACAGAGAAGTGCATTGAGATTAAGCAAAATAAATACATACTCTGGACCCGTGGTTCAAGTGCAAAGGCTAACCGCAACATTAGGTGAAAAGACCTGTTCCCTGACGATCGATATATGTGCAGGCTTGGCCGTCCTATACGTCTACGAAAGTATCCTCGCTAAAATATGATGGATGGACTTTTGGCTCGGTTCAATGAGTCCATTAGCTTGTTAGTAAAAGGAGAAGCTTCTTTTCCTTTTCCAATTGCAGTAATAGTATTAAAAATTAGAACTCTCTTCGTTGTCCACTAGCATGAGCACTTCCCTGCAAACCACCTTGGAGCATTACCTCCTTGCACTGCTGTTCTGATCACATTTGTACTGTCGGTGTCGAAATAAAGCATGAAGGAATTAGAAGATATTAACTAGTTGCAGGGGATTGGTCAGATTGGAAGGTCACTAAATAATTGCGAACGACAACCCGGTATGCTTATATCCGATCTCAGCATAATATTGGGTATCTATAGAACGAAAACCGACGCCTCCCAGAAATACATTGAGAAGAATTATAAATACGATGACCCCAATTCCCATCAACTCACAATTGGCGGAGCAACAGCCTCGTCAACACCATACTTAGCCCACATCTTCAGATTTTCAGCAACAGCCTGAGAATCCTCATTAGCATCAATTGCAGTGATCTTTCCCCATCTCATCTTCACAACATGAACACCATGATTCTTATATTCCGAGCCATCAGCACGAACGTCACTAGCATCCCAGCGAATAATAATAGTGGTATCGTGAGGCCATCCCTTTACCCAAACATCTTGTACTTTGAGCGTAAGTTGAGGACCCAATCTCCCTAATCGATGGAACCATTCTCGCAGGGATTGAATGTCGTGACGTTCACCACCGAGGGCGTGAGTACCTCCGAAACGATGGTGGATGTTTGGCACGCAATCCTTGAGGAGAGTTTCGTAGTTCTTTTGGTTGATGAGTTCAAAGTTCTTTCTTGCCAGGTGCTTGACGATTGTGTGATAGACCATTGCAGTGAATTGCCAGTTATTTCAAAGTGACTCGATCTGTTGATGGATTTTGACGGAAGGGGTATTTATGCGCATTAAGCGCGTAAGCCCTGATTGCCACCGAGTGACATCATCGGACTTTTTATCTCTCCGATTTGCCGCCACCCCGATTTTCCGGGGTAAAAGTTGGCCCGTCTTTGTCGAAAGGGCCAATCTGTCGGGATCGTACAACTGCAATTGGTGTAGAATTCACTAAAGAGCACTAAATGACCAGGGATTAAAGACACAGGAAGGTGTTGTTTCCATCTAGAGTAATCTTACCGGAATGCCAAAGTAAACCACTGAAGCTGCAAGATTGGCTGAAGAGTAGCAGCTCAGCTTGCTATACGCTCAAACGAAGTGAGGGGTATTTCAGTTCCCAAAGAATCTTGCAGATTGGAATCCTTTGGACCACGCTCTACTCTTCTCCACGAATGAACTTTTTGTTTTGGCGGGAGATGAAAGTGGGATCTTGGTTGGATGGAAAGCACTCTCAGGATGAACGGAACCGATCCCAGATCGGGGAAATTGATTGATCAATCAGATGATAATCATTGTCGGATCTGCCGGTGCAGTTAGACCTCGATCTCAGGGTATCTCAATCACTTTTTCTTCCATTTTTCCTGCGCACGGTGGGAATGCGTTACAAAAGGGCAATGAAAACCTGCTGGGTGGCCAGACTCCTGCTTGTCATGTTCGTCTGCATCTCCCTCAGCGGTCTCGTTCACGCTATCCCCATCCCACCTCCCGTCCCTCGATCTTTTGATAGCGGGAACGAGAAAGCTACCCCAGAAAAGCTAAAGATAAAAGAAGTCTATAAAGTCCTTCCCCTCGAAGATGTCCCCACCCAAGTCGACACCGATGTTCTCCTCACCAATGAAACGATAATCAGATACGGCTACTCTTTCGGCCGACCTATTGAACCACTTGTGGAGATGAAATTCACAAAAGCTCCTCTGCTGGGAAAATTAGTGAAAGAGGTCCCTGCTCTACTTCATTGGGGTTTACTAGTCAGCAACGAACCACCTAATAATTCCACACTCACACCAGAAGGAACAACCGTGCTTCCTCCTTCAACTGGAACTGTATTTGAATTACGGCCCAATGTGACGGAAGGTCTCGTGTATTTGGACGTCAAAAACTGGGAGACTTATCGTCACACATACCATGGTCGTCCCAAAAAAGTCAAATTCCACGGTCCATTAAACCATACTGACGCGGAACTAATCGATATTGGACGAGCTTATATCCGTGAGATCGGTCAAAGAGGGTTTAATATCTATTATTCAAACTGTCAGATTTTTACAAGTTGGTATGTAAGGGCTTTGTGGCCAGATACGAAAGTTCCAAAGAGGGCGGATCAAGCTATGGGCAAGTTTTTATGGTGGTTTAAAGATTGGAAGAACACTGTAAACCATTTCTATAATAAGATAAAAGGCGTATTGGGTTTCTCAAATAATGGTGTGCCGCTGGATTCAGATGTTGCATTCAAAGATGCTGAGGGGCTGTTGAGGGACGACGGCAACGAAGAGGAGCTCGAAAAGTTACTGCACGAGCTGGGAAGAGATGCACTCTGGACGCCGTGGGAATCTCTCGATGAGTAAACTTGCAGTACAATGTTCAAAGAAACTATGCATATGTTCGAAGAAGCTGACGTTGAGTCGATATGTACCTAGCTAAATACCCATATGTATGAGAACAGCAAAAAAAGTATCCATCCAAAACTCCAAGAATCAAAAAAATTGACATCCAAAATGTTGTAACCAAACATAACAGCCAAAATTTATCCCACATAATTTTAGCAACCAAATTTGTCCTCAGCAAGAAAAGGCATTCAGCAAGATCAACAGGAAAAGGTATGATATATGTACACCAAATGCACAAAATGAAAGCCAAGTCAACGACGATCCAGTCGTCTCGTAGCTTTTGCAATAGCATCAAGCCATAACAAAACATCCTCCTCTTTATCACATTTAAACCTCCAACATTCTCCACCAACAATCTCCTCCGCCTCGTCAAACACAAGTAAACGCCATTCTGACGGAGCTTCCCAACATCTTGTAGCAATTGAATTTTCCAATGGAATGTCCGCCAAAAGGGATAATTCGGGAGTCGAGCCGGCACATAAGAAAAGTTTATCCGAGCAAGAAACAGCAAGACACTTTTGTTCCAGGAAATTCTCCAAACAAAGGCCTCCAGGGCCTTTCTTCCTTCTCACAATCACATACAAATTCTCTTCTTTCACTAATCGTCTCGCCGGATCGACAAATTTGGTAGTTGCACAGACGCTCAAACTTTTTGTTTCTTCGCCGATAGGTGGTGTAACAGGAGGCCTTATAACTGTCCTCTCCAAATCAACAAGACGTTTCCTCCCTTCCATTTCAGCCTTTCGTTCATTAATTTCCCTAGCCAACGCCTCAATTTTATCATACCCCTGCACCAAAAAGCCATTTCCAGAAGTCGCACCCCCTTCCATACTAGCTTTCACCAAATCCGCCAATAACAATCTATATCTAGGCACCCTCTGTACAGGCAACAACAAGTACCCCAACAAATTCAATTGTGAATGTCTCTCATCCATAATCCTCATTTTCAGAAACCGATGAGCAGGAGAATCTGGTTTTGAAGTTTGCCATTTTTCGACGGTGCGGATGGCTTCGTCGAAATTATTGATGTATTCGAAATACATTTTCATGAAATCTGCGCTGGAGGAGAATACTGTGCCGAGAGAATCGCATTGAGAGGATATTTGGGAGGGGAAGGGAGACGGTGGTAGAGTAGTTGCTGCTTGTAGGGATGGGAGGAAGTGTGTTTTGTGGAAGTTGTGAAGCATTTTAACGTGGCGGAAGACAATTTTGCATTCATCCGATGGTGGAAGTGGAGGCGTGTTGTTGTCGATGTAGATCTGACGTTAGTATCTGTCAAATAGGAGGGATAAGAGGATTGTGTACCTCTACGAGTTCTTCGAGACCTCGGATGTAAGTTTCTTCTGTCTCAACGATTTCCTTTATGATTTTTGCGCGTTTTACGTCGGAAACTCCCATCACTCGTTTAATCACATCGGCAGTACCTTCCGCCTTCTCCTTTATCTCTCCTTCTCCTTCCATTTCCGAGCCTTCTCCCGACT
>Ga0335073_10014003_pt1 | contig 11245 bp, 11 predicted proteins | sample Lox_Sample_22_FD_207093 | JGI IMG/M metagenome (GOLD analysis project Ga0335073, IMG submission 207093) | Soil microbial communities from Loxahatchee National Wildlife Refuge, Florida, United States - Lox_Sample_2.2 | ecosystem: Environmental > Terrestrial > Soil > Wetlands | place: USA... | reverse complement strand
AACTGCGTTGTCGTGATCTGCAACAGCGGCGTCTGCACGCTGAGGATGTATCGCGCCGTGGCGGATCCTGCCGCCGAATCCGTGACCGTCAGCACCACCGGATAGGTTCCCGCCGTCAAAGGGGTTCCTGTCACCTCGCCGGTTGCCGGATTGATGGAAAGATTGGAGGGCAGCCCCGTCATGCCGAAATGTAGTGTCCCGATTCCGCCGGTGGTGGCGAAGGTGAAATCGTAGGGCACGTTTACTGTCGCGACGGGCATCTGCGTCGTGGCAATGGCCAGCGTCGACAGCACTACCTGGTAGCTCACAACATTCGACTCTTCCTCACCGGGGCCGACCAGTTCCACGTTGTTGTAGACTTGCGCCGCCGCGTCAATCGAGGCGGGAATGTTGACCTGCAGTTGCGTGTTGTTGATGACGGTGGTCGGGAGTTGCAGCGTCCCGATGATAAACGTCGGCGAGATGACATCCGTCTCGGTAATTGTGTAAAAGCCGGAGCCGTTCACGGTCAGCGTAAACGCGCCCTGACCTACCACCGCGAACGGCGGCGAGAACGAGGTAATGGTGGGAGGCGTAATCGTGAAATTCACCGCGGGAGTGAATAGCGTTGTTCCTCCCACGTTTTGCCCCACTTCCACCGGAACCACACCGGGCGCGAGAATGTAGCTACCGGGGACCGTGACCGTGAGCGTGTTGGCGCCGGTCTGCACCACGCCAGACAGAAAAACACCGTCGAATGTGACCGAATACACCGGCGTGCCGCCTCCGACTGCCGGGTTGGCGAAGGTGATGCCAAGAGTGAAGTCCCCGCTGCCGACTGGAACCGAACTGGGACTCAGTTTCGTAATTTCGAATTGAGCCGCCGCGGTCGGCGCAAAGCACAGCAGCCCGATCGCCAGCCACCACGCCCTACCGGTCACCTTTTGCACGTAGTCCCTCCGCCAAATAGTACCGCAGCATGCGCATGTTTCTTTGTCCGATTGTATACACTGCATTCGCGGAATCCAAACCAGGACGCGGGGTTGCAACTCCGGAAATGCAGAGCACGCTGCCGTGATCTATCGTAAGGTGACGATTGTGGCGCCCCAGCCGCCGGCTTCGCCCGGTGCGTCGCGAAACTCCGCCACAAACGGAGTCCGTGCCAATACCGCGCGCACCATCTCTCGCTGTACTCCGATGCCTCTTCCGTGGATGATCCGCAGCGCCTTCAGCCCCAGCCGATGCGCTTCCGCCAGGTATTCCTCCACCACCGCCTTCGCGTCGCGCGGCGGCACCGAATGCAGATCGAAGACGTCCGTCACCGGGATCCGGACCGGTTCATCGCCGCGTGCGTCGTCCCGTGCGTCGTCCCGTGCGTCCTCCATGCGGCCTCTCGAAAATCTTCCCCCAAAAACCAAAAGCCCGGTCAGCCGAAGCCGACCGGGCCGTGGATTACCTTGCTGCGCGCACCTGATGTTAAGCGACTCGCTGAGACCGGTACTGGCTCATGATCGCTTCCATCTGATCCTTCAACCGCAGTTTCAACTTCTTCAGCCGCGTTTCCTCCATCTGCTCCTCCAACGTCAGATGGGGAAGCGCCTCCAGGGCATCCAGCTTTTGAGCAAATTCCGAGTGTTGGCTGGAGAGGCGCTGAAACTCCTCGTTCGTTGCCATCAGATGCGCTTTCAACTCTTCTTGGGCGTTCCGTTCCATATGGGGCAATTCCTCCCAGTGAGGTTGCCACGCCGAGTCGGTTGGTTTCCTGACAAGGCTCGGTGGGTAATCTCTTCGTGATGTGGTGAAGGACGGCATCACCGTCTACTTCGAACCTTAACATGAATGAAACTTCATGACAATAGCCGCTTCCGGGGGAAAATCATAGTACTCAGCCCGCCGGCTAACCTCCTGGAATCCCATAGACTTATAGAGGTTTAGCCCGGCCAGATTGCTTTCCCTCAACTCCAAGAATATTACCCCTGAAGTTTCACCTAAAAAGGTCTGAATCAGCGCCCGCGCGATCCCTCTCCGCCGCCATTCCGGCGCCACCGCCAGGTTCAGAATCTCGCCTTCCTCCGGCCCGACTTCCCTCCAAACCAGGAAACCGGCGATTGTTCCGCTCTCCTCCGCCACCCACAATCCGTACCCCAGGTAGTCCTCCACCCGCCAGTGCGACGCCTCCGCGCTGACCTCCTGGATTTCGGCGATCCGCGGCAGATCGTCCCGTCGGCCGCGCCGGATTGCTGCCATAGTTGAAGTATGCCGCACGCCCTCATCCCCCTGCTTTTTTTTCTTAGCCAGCCCTTTTGGGAGACGAAGACGCCCGACCAATGGACCCTTGATGAGATTTACGCCATTCAACAAAAAAGTCCCTGGGTGCAATCGGTCGGCCAGGATCCGGCCGTCGTGGTATATCTGGCGACCGCCGCGCCTCTCGAACAAGCCGAAAACGAACTCCGCCGCCGCAGCAAGAACGCCCTGCGCCGTCCCGATCCGGAATATGCCGATTTCCTTCAGGAAAACCGCGACAAAATCTTCGTTCTGTCGATCGCCTGGCCGCATCCGCAGGAGATCGGCACCGTCGCACAGCGCAAAAAGATGGAGGATGAGTCGCTGCTGGTCATAGGCCACACCAAGTACAAAATAGTCGGCCATTTCCTGCCCGTCCCCACCGACCCGGTCCTGCGCCTCGTCTTCCCGCGCGAAGTCAAACCCACCGACAAGAACTTCGCCATCCGCCTCTACCTGCCCGGCATCAATTTTCCCGAGCGCGAGGCGCAATTCTGGACCAGGGACCTCATGTACCACGGCAAACTGGAACTGTGATCCCGCCGGCTGGCAGGATTTTGGACCTACATCTTGGGCGCGTAGTAGCCCGGCTTCACCCGCACGAACAGATCCTTGCGACCCTTCACCTTCAGCTCGAACCGGTGGAACAACCCGTCCGTCACCAGCGGATCGGGTCGGTACAGCAGTACGTACTGATGGCTCAGCTCATTGCGGACGTTCTCGAAGTGCTGCGACAGGTCCTCGAGCTTGAACGGAAAATACACCCGCCCGCCGGTCTCCTTGGCGAAATACGTAAGAACCCGGTCGCCTTCGGTCTCCGATCGCGTGATGTTGGTCGAAATCGAAAAGATCACGGTATCGGCCTTCTGCGCCATTTCCATGGACTGCTCGCGCGTGTAGTGACTCTGGTTGTCCTCGCCGTCGCTGAGGACCACCAGCGCGCGCCGGTACTTGCTCTTCGGCTGATCGATCATCAGCTTGTCGCGGCAGGCGAAATAGATGGCGTCATATAAGGATGTCCCGCCGCCCGCCCGCAAGCTACGAATTCCCTCTTCCAGTACGCCCGTATCGTTGGTCAGGTCCGAGACCATCTGCGCCGTCGAATCGAAGCTGATGATCATCGCCTTGTCGAGATCCGACTTCAAAACCTGCCGGACGAACTGGCTGGCGGCCTCCTGTTCGAACTTGAACCGCTCGCGGATGCTGTTGCTGGTGTCGATGAGAATTCCCAGCCGCAGCGGTAGGTCGCTTTCCGCGCTGAACTCCTGGATCACCTGCGGCCGCTTGTTTTCGATCAGCTCGAAGTCGTCTTTGTTCAGGTCGGTGACGAACCGCCCGCGCTTATCCGTGACCGTCGCCAGCACGTCGACGCGGGTGACGTCCACCGAGATCAGATCCTTGGCGCTGAGCGGCGCCTCCTGCTTCTCCGGCCCTTGCTTCGACGCCGTGCCCGGTAACGGCGCCTGCTGTGCCCACGCGGTCATCAGCACCGCCGCCAGCGCAAATCCCCGACGTCTCATATCACACAAGTATAGCCTGTGGGGCTGCCCTCAATCGGCGCCGGACCGCCGAGCCTGCACCCTGCTACCGTACTCTTTATGCGCCCACTCCTTCTCCTTCCGATCGCTGCCCTTACCCTCTCCGCCGCGCCCAAATCTCTCTTCTATCTGAGCAACGACGACGCCGGACGCGCCTCGTTTCTCGCCCACGCCTCCAAGATCGACATTCTGGTCCCCACCTGGTATCGCGCCGCGCCCGATGGCGCCCTCAGCGGCTCGCCCAACGATGAAGTCATGGCTGCCGCCCGCGAGCACCATGTGCCGGTCATGCCCATCGTCGTCAATCCCGGCTTCAACGAGCAGGATTTCCACCAGCTCCTCGGCGACTCGGCCGCGCGCGCCCGCATGATCGCCGCCCTCATCGCCGAATGCAAAAAGCAGGGCTTCGTCGGCATTCAGTTCGATTTCGAGCACATCTTCGATACCGACCGCGACGCCCTCTCCAGCCTCGTCCGCGAGGCCGCCGGCGCCCTCCACCAGGAGAAGCTCCAGCTCTCCATCGCCACCGTGCCCAACGCTCCCGGATCGCCCGGCAGCGGAGCATTCTCCCGCTGGATCTTCGCCAACTGGCGCAACGCCTACGACCTGAAAGCCATCGGCGAAGCCGTCGACCTGGTCTGCCTCATGACCTACGACGAGCACACCCGCTACACGCCGCCCGGCCCCGTCGCCGGCTATCTATGGACGCTCGAAAATCTCGAGTACGCGCTGCGCGTCGTTCCCAAGGAAAAGCTGTCGCTCGGCATTCCGGTATACGGATACCGCTGGTATGCCGGCGCGGTCGCCGGCGACGACAAGCCCAATCCCGCGCTCGTTACCGTCGGCGCCGATGACGTGGCCTCGCTCATCTCTTCCTTCCATCCCGAGATCCAGTGGGACGCCACCGATCGCTCCTCCTGGTTCTGGTTCTATCGCGACCAGACCCGCGAATGGGTCTTCTACACCGACCCGCGCACCTTCCGCGCCCGCTACGACCTGGTCGCGGAGCGCGGCCTGCAAGGCTTCTGCTCCTGGGTGCTCGGCAAGGAAGACCCCGGAATCTGGGACTTGCTTCCCGGACATCCCTAAGCCACACTAACTGCCATGTATCGCCGAAGGTTCCTCCAATCCGCGGCCGGCGCGTCACTTCTGCCGCAATCCGCCGCACAAGCTGCTGCCCAGCAGCCTGACTCAAACCCCGAACGAACGCGCTTTTATTCCTTCGCGTATTACTCGTACCGCCAGGGCGATCAGGCCGCCCGTCTGCACCGCTTCCTGAGCTCGCAGATGCCGCTCTTCACCAAACATATGCGCGCCTGCGGCGTCTTCACCGCGGTCATGGCTCCGCGCACGCAGACCACTCTGGTGATCGCCGGATTCAGCAGCTTCGCCGACGTGCAATCGTCCGCCGCCCAAATCGCCGGCGACGCGGAGTATCAGAAGGCCCACGAAGAACTGGAACGCGGCGCCGATCCACCCTACGATTCCCTCGATCGTACCCTGCTCGCGGCCACCGATTTCTCACCCGAAATCGCGCCGCTTCCCGAGAAGCCCAGATCGCCGCGCTATTTCGAAATGCGCATCTACCATTCGCCGACTTCGCGCCAGCAGCGCATCCTCCACGAGCGTTTCTCCGGCCCCGAGATTCAGGTCTTCCACCGCTCCGGCATTCATCCGATTCTGTACGCCAACACCGTCTTCGGCGCCAACCTGTCGAACCTCACGTATTTCATGCCCTTCGCCACGCTGGCCGACCGCGAAAAGGCCTGGAGCGCCTTCAGCGCCGATCCCGACTGGATCAAAGCCCGCGATGAATCCGTTGCGCGCGGCGGCCAGATCGTCGATACGCAGAGCATCTTGCTGTGGCGCGCTGCCGCCTTTTCACCGATTCAATAGCCGATTCCCCCGGCACGCTCGCATCATCGCCCCGGTCTCGCGTTGCCTCTTCGGCGGCGATATCGCCCTTTTGCATGCGGCCACCGGCGAGCGCGGCGGCGATCTTTTGCCACCGGCTCATTTGCGATCGGTTTTCTCGAACTGATTCCCGGTATTGCGAACCGTGAAGGAACCGGCGGTCACTTCTATTCGGAAACCCTTCTGGTGTGAATCGGTCTGGTGTGAATCGGTCTTGACTCTACGCGCCGGCGGGGGTAGCATCGCGACCGTGCGCTGTTCTACTCGATTCCTCTTCTTCGTGCTTGGGTTATCGTCCGCATTCGCTCAAGCGCCCGTCGTCACTTCGGTCGCCAATGCCGGAGACTTTTCCAATCGCCTCAGCCCTGGAAGCGACGTTTACGTAAACGGCTCGAACCTCGGCCCGGCAGGTTTGACAGCTTGCGCTTCCGCGGCCGTCTGTCCGACGGTATCGGTGGGAGGCAAACCGGCCTATATGTTGAACGCGTCTGCGACTCAACTCAGCCTGATGATCCCCTTCGAAGCAGCCCCCGGCGCGACCACGCTCACGGTCACATGGAACTCGCAGACATCATCCCAATTTCCGGTCACGCTCAACACGGTCTCGCCGGCGCTATTCACACTGCAGATCGGGGGCAGCCTGGCGGCCGCGCTGGCCCCCTCCGGGCAGACGGTATCGTACGGCTCCCCGGTCACTCCAAATACGGCGATCACGCTATTCGCCACGGGCCTGGGAGTCACCAATCCCGCCATTGCTACGCCGGCGACCGGGGCCACATTTCCGATAGGTGAGAATCCGCTGGCGGTGCAACCGGGCGTGACCATCGGCGGCTTGGTCAGCACCTTTTTGGCCGCGGCCTATGCCGGGCCCGGTGAGGTGGAGATCGCGGCGTCGGTTCCAGCCGGGCTTCAAGGAACGCAACCGGTAATTGTCTCCAGCGGAACCGTGAATTCACTGCCGGTCAATCTGCCGATCGCCGGCATCTCGCGTGTGGTGAGCAACGGCGGCTTCGGCTCGTCTGGAGTGGCCGCGCCTGGCCAGATCGCCACGGTTTTCGCCAACGGACTGGGGGCCACGGACCAGATTACGGGTTTTCCGGCAACCAACTTCGTAGGCTCGCAAGTCACTTTCAACGGCACGCCGGCGCCCCTGTTTCACCTGGTCGCGAGCGGGGGGGCGCAGGTCCCCACGCCGGTCGAGCAGCAGATTGATCTGTTGGTGCCGCAAGAGATGCCAACCAGCGGAACCGTCAACGTGGCGCTCACCACTTCCACCGGTTCGGTCTCCCCCGTCAAGTACCCGAATTTTCCGATCACGATGGCCGCCGCCGTTCCGGGGCTTTACCGCATACAGGACCCCGGCAAAACGACGCGATTCAATATCATCGCGCAGTTCGCCGGCACCACCTGGCTGGCCCTGCCGGCCTCGATGACAGCGGCATTGAAGCTTCCAGCGTGCACAGCCGGCACGAACGCCCTGTCTTTATGCGGCCGGCCCGCCACCATCGGCGATTATCTGGTCATTTATCTCACGGGCCTCGGAATCACCACTCCGAATGGGGATCCCAACGGAAAGCCGCTGGCCACCAGCCAAATCCCGCCCGCCGACGGCAGCGTCCTCTACAAAACGCCGGCTCTGCCGGTGGTGACCATCGGCGGCGTCGCCACCACGGTGCTCTACTCCGGACTGGCGCCCGGCTACCCGGGACTCTACCAACTGGACGTCCAGGTTCCGAAAGGGGTCGCGCCGGGCGATGACGTGCCGGTGCAGGTCACCATGTTCGGCAATGCCGACGCCGCCACGGTTTCGGTTCAAGCGCAGGGACAATAGTATGGGACAGTCCCTTGACTCGGCCGTTTGGCCGCCGGGCCGCCCGGTGCGGGGCTCCGAAATTCCGGGTTCTACGTCCGCCGCCGGCCGGCTTGTGCTACGTTTTAGCCGTGAACATCCTGTTGATCGACGACGACTCGGAACTGTGTTCGCTCCTCGGTGAATTTCTCAAGCGCGAGGGATTCTCGGTTGCCTGCGAGCACGAGGGCAATGCCGGGCTGGAGCACGCACTGCGGGCCGATATCGACCTGGTAGTGCTCGACGTCATGCTGCCCGGCATCGACGGCTTCGAGATTCTTCGCCGCCTGCGCCAGAAAAGTAAAGTTCCGGTGATGATGCTCACGGCCCGAGGTGAAGACGTCGACCGGATCATCGGACTGGAACTGGGCGCGGACGACTACCTGCCGAAGCCGTTCAATCCGCGCGAGCTGGCCGCGCGCATCCGCGCCGTCCTGCGCCGCTACGCGCCGCGCCCTGAAGCTGCCGGCGGACGCGTGGAAGTCAACGGTGTCACGCTGGACGCCGGAACACGCGAGGTGCTTTCCGACGGCCAGGCGCTCGATCTCACCACCTTCGAATTCGACATCCTGGAAATGCTCATGCGCAACGCCGGCCGGGTGCTGTCGCGCGACGCCTTGATGGAGAATTTTTACAATCGCAAATCCACGCCTTTCGACCGCTCCATCGACATGCACATCAGCCATCTGCGCAAGAAGCTGAGCCGCGGCGAGTCGCTCATCAAGACCATCCGCGGGGTGGGCTATCAATTCAGCCGGTCGCCGGAGGATTCGCTGAGCGAATGAACTCGCTGTTCGCCAAAATCCTGCTGTGGTTCTGGTGCACGCTGGCGATCACGCTGGTGGGCTCGGCGTTCATCGCGGCGCAAAGCGCGCGGCGCAATGCCTTCGATATCGAATCGCCGGCCGCGCGTCTTTTGTCGTTCGAACTGGAGCAGGCGCGGTCCGCGTACGAGACCGGCGGCCGTCCCGGTCTGGAAGCGTTCTTCGATACGCTGGAGCAGGTCTACCACGCGCGCGGCATTCTCACCGACGAAAATGGCCGCGATCTGCTGACGCACCAGGATGAAACCGGCCTCATCCGCGGCGCGCGCCGGCGGCGGATTTTTTCGTTCCTGGGCCTGGGCGGCACAATCGTCGCGCGGCGTTCCGACGATGGACGGTACTGGTTCGTCTTTCAGGTGCCCGGAGGCACCATCGGCACCTGGTTCCTGACGCCCGAGCATCTTTATTTCCTCGTGGCCGCGGTGCTGCTTTGCTATTGGCTGGCTTACTATCTCACGCGTCCGGTGCGGTTGCTACAGAAGGCCGTAGAACGGTTCGGCCATGGCGATCTGACCGCGCGCACCGGATCGACACGCCGCGACGAGCTGGGCCAACTGGCGCGAGCTTTCGACCGCATGGCCGGGCGCACGGCGACGCTGGTGGATGCCGAGCGGCGCCTGCTGCTGGACATTTCGCACGAACTGCGGTCGCCGCTGGCGCGGCTGGGCGTGGCCGTCGAACTGGCGCGCTCGGGTGAAGACCTGGACACCGCGCTGAACCGCATTCAAAAAGAATCCGACCGGCTCAACTCGCTGGTCGGCCAGCTGCTCGAAGTGACCCGCGTGGAAGGCGATCCGCTGGCCCTGCGCCGCAACGTGGTGCGGCTCGACGATCTGGTGGGCCAGGTGGTGGAGGATTCCCAGATCGAAGCGGCCGCGCATGAATGCTCGCTGGAATATTCGCCGCCCGGCAACGTCACCGTGGAGGGCGACCCCGAGTTGTTGCGGCGCGCGTTGGAGAACGTGGTGCGCAATGCCATCCGGTATTCACCGCGCGGCGCCGCGGTTCGGGTGACCCTCACCAACGGCGGGGGTAAAGCCACGGCGGTGGTGCGCGATTTCGGCCCCGGCGTGCCCGAAGACGCCCTGCCCCGGCTGTTCGACGCTTTCTACCGCGTGGATAGCGATCGCGATCGCGCGTCGGGCGGCGTCGGGCTGGGCCTTTCGATTGCGCGGCGGGCAATCGAAGTGCATCACGGTTTGATGCGCGCCCGCAATGCCGACCCGGGACTGGAAGTCACCATCGAACTACCCACTCATGGGTGATGCCCATATCGGCGCAGGCCGCGATCCGGCTCGGCGCCGCCGCCGGGGCCGCCTGCCCCGGTGCGCCCGGGCGGGACATTCGCGCCATCGGGAACCTGCCGGGTTTGTGAAATCGCGGTTTGCGAAAATAGGGAGCGTTCCGAAAATCCGGGATTTATGGATCGATACTGCGAGTTGCGCGCGCGGGCGTCGGAGTTTGTCACGAAGCACGCCAAGACCGGGCCGGTGCTGGTGCTGGCGCTGTCGCGCGCGGCGGCGGATGAAGTGGCGCACTCGGCTTGCGGCGGCGCGGGCGCGCTGCTGGGTGTGCATCGGCTGGCGTTTCGCGAGCTGGTGATGGAGCTGGCGGCGGGCGAGTTGTACCGCCGCGAGCTGGCGCCGGTTGGGCGATTCGTGCGCGAGGCCATCGCGGCGCGCGTAACGGCGGAGGCGGTGCGGCGCGGCGAGTTGACCTACCTGCGCCCGGTGGCGGACTTCCCGGGATTTTCGCGAGCGCTCACCGCCACTTTCGAGGAACTGCGATTGAATGCAGCGCCGCGGTCGCTCCATGCCGGGGCGGGGGCCTCTCCGCGGATGCTGCCGGATCTGGCCAGGCTGCTGGAAGCCTACGACGCGGAACTGCGCGAACGGCGATTCGCCGATTACGCGACGCGGGTGGCGCTGGCCACGGATGCGCTGGCGGCGGACCGGTTCGGCGTGCGGCAGATGGCGGTGGTCGCGCTGGATGTCCCATCGCGGACGCGGCTGGAGCGCGAGCTGTTCGAACTGGTGATGCAGGCCGCGCGCGAGCGGCTGCTGTTGAAATTGGGCGCGGGCGAGCGGGCGCCGTCGACAAGGTTGCAATCGCTCCAGCGAAACCTCTTCACGGGCGAGGCGGTGGCCCCGCGGGCGGATGACGCATCGGTCGAGATCTTTTCGACATCGGGCGAGGCGCTGGAAGGCGTGGAAATCGCGCGGCGGATCTGCGCGGCGGCGGACGAAGGCGTGGTGTTCGACGAAATGGCGGTGCTGCTCCGGTCGCCGGAACGGCATCAGCCGCTGGTAATGGAAGCGCTCCGTAGGGCCGGGATCGCGGCGCATTGCACGCTGGCGTCGAAACGTCCGGACGCGGCCGGGCGGGCGTTTTTGGCGCTGCTGTATTGCGCCGGCGAAGGCTTGCCGGCGTCGCGATTCGCGGAGTACCTGTCGCTCGGTCAGATGCCGCCGATTCAACCGGAGGACGCCGAGGAGCCCGTCACGCCCGCCCTCTGGGAGCGGCTCCTGGTGGACGCGGCGGTGATCGGCGGCGTCGAGCGCTGGCGGACGCGGCTGGCTGGGTTGCAGGAAGAATTTCACCGGCTGCACGCGGCGTCGGAAGACGATGAAGAGCGCGAAGACTGGAATCGCAGGATCGCGGCGCTGCGGAATCTCACGCGGCTGGCGCTGCCGGTGATCGGAAAGCTGGCGGAGCTGCCGGAGCAGGCGCTGTGGGGCGAATGGATCGCGTCGCTGACGGAGCTGGCGGAGTTCACCCTGCGCGCGCCGGAACGGGTGGTGGCGCTGCTGGAAGAGCTGGATGCGATGGCCGCGATCGGACCGGTGGCGCTGAGC
>Ga0335073_10014000_pt1 | contig 11246 bp, 9 predicted proteins | sample Lox_Sample_22_FD_207093 | JGI IMG/M metagenome (GOLD analysis project Ga0335073, IMG submission 207093) | Soil microbial communities from Loxahatchee National Wildlife Refuge, Florida, United States - Lox_Sample_2.2 | ecosystem: Environmental > Terrestrial > Soil > Wetlands | place: USA: Florida... | reverse complement strand
TGGCGGGAGCTGCTTCCTGCTGAGCTGGAAGACAGCTTCCTTGGCCAGTGACTTGGTCAGCCCGAACAGGCCGGACTTGGACGCCGCGTAGTTGGCCTGGCCGATGTTGCCCGTCTCGCCGATCACCGACGAGACGCTGATGATCCGCCCGGTGCCGCGCTCCAGCATGTGCTCGAGCGCTGCCTGGGCCATGAAGAAGGCGCCCGACAAGTTGACGGCGATGACCCGCTGCCAATCCTCGTCTGACATCTTGGCGACGGTTTTGTCGATGGTGATACCGGCGTTGTTGACGAGAATGTCGAGCCTGCCGTGCCGGCCGATGACCTCGGCCAGCACGCGACGGCAATCCGCAGCGTTCCCGATATTGCCTTCGTGCACAGTGCAGAGCTGATCCGGGTACTCGGCCGCCAGGCTGGCCTGAAGCTTGTCCGCGTTCTCGCGGCCGTGCCAGTAGCCGGCCGCGACCGCGGCGCCGGAGGCTGCCAGGCGATGGCTGATGGCGGCACCGATGCCCCTGGTTCCTCCTGTGACTAAGGCAACGCGGCCCCGCAACGTCTCCTGACTGGCGTGGGGCACTAAGTCGGTCCTGGTCATGGCACGTTCTCCGGTCTGGCGGCGTCAATCGTTGCCCCAGATACTCGGCCGCTGCGCGGCGAGCCGAAAGTGACCAACGTCCTCACCGACCGTGCCAGTCGGCCCTCATCCGCGCGGCGCTGCCGGTGATCAACTGTCCGCACTGTCCACTGCCAGCTGGGCCCGCCGCGGGCCGGCTACCACGCGCACGGAAGGCACCGCGATGAGCACGCTTGAGTTGTCCAGGTGGCAGTTCGGCATCACGACCGTCTACCACTTCATATTCGTGCCGCTGACAATCGGGCTGTCGCTGCTCGTCGCATTGCTGCAGACAGCGTGGCTGGTCAAGAAGGACCCGGCCTACCTGCGGCTGACGAAGTTCTTCGGCAAGCTGTTCCTGATCAACTTCGCGGTCGGCGTCGTGACCGGCATCGTGCAAGAGTTCCAGTTCGGAATGAACTGGTCGGCCTACTCCAAGTTCGTCGGTGATGTCTTCGGAGCCCCGCTGGCTATGGAGGCGCTACTCGCGTTCTTCATGGAGTCGACCTTCCTCGGCCTGTGGATCTTCGGCTGGGACAAGCTGTCTCCGCGCCTGCACCTGGCCACGATCTGGCTGGCTGCCATCGGAACCAGCCTGTCGGCGTACTTCATCCTGGCTGCGAACGCGTGGATGCAGCACCCGGTCGGCTACACGGTTAACCCGGTAACCCACCGAGCCGAGCTGACAAGCATCATCGCGTTGCTGACCAACTCCACCGCGCTCGCCTCGTGGCCGCACGTGTTCTTCGCGAGTTTCCTGATCACCGGCGCAGTGGTGATCGCGGTCGCCGCCTGGCACCTGCGCCACCCTGGTGGTAGCGGCGATGCCGAGAGTGCCGCCGACGAAGTCGCGCTTTTCAGGAAGGTGCTGCGGCTTGGCCTGGGCATCACGCTGGCTGCGGCTGTGGCGACCGCCGCCACCGGTGACGTGCAGGCCCGGCTGATGGACAGCCAGCAGCCGATGAAGATGGCCGCCGCCGAGGCCTTGTACAACACCGAATCTCCTGCTTCATTCTCGCTGTTCACGATCGGCTCGCTGAACGGCAACAAGGAGCTGTGGAGCGTCCGGGTGCCTTACCTCCTGTCGCTGATCGCCACCCTGGACCCTCCTGGCACGGTCCAGGGCATCGACAACGTCGCGCGCGCCTACGTCAAGAAGTACGGTCCTGGTGACTACAAGCCCGTCATCCCGGTGACCTACTGGACGTTCCGGTTGATGATCGGCTTCGGTCTGCTCGCGGGGCTGCTGGCCCTGATCGGCCTGTGGCTGACCCGGCGGCGCAGAGAACTTCCACGCAGCAGTTCGTTCTACCGGGTCGCCATCTGGGCCGTCGTGCTGCCTTACCTGGGCACCACCAGTGGCTGGATCTTCACCGAGATGGGCCGCCAGCCGTGGACCGTGTTCGGCGTGCTGAAGACCCAGCAGAGTGTGTCGGCAGGCGTGACCCCGTCGTCAGTGATCATCTCAATGACCGTGTTCACCCTGCTGTACGCGACGCTCGCAGCCATCGCGGGCCGTCTAGCCGTGCGCCACATCAAGGCGGGCGCGCCGCAAGAGTCACCGGCCGACCAGGCTGGTCCGCAACTACCAGTCTTCTCTTACTGACGCGCCCTACTCATCGCATCGGAGAAAGCGCCATGAGCCTGCCAGCCTTCTGGTTCATCCTGATCGCAGTGCTATGGACCGGTTACTTCGTCCTAGAAGGATTCGATTTCGGCGTTGGCCTCTTGCTGCCTGTGCTTGGTCGCGACAACATCGACCGGCGGCTGATGATCAACGCGATCGGGCCGGTATGGGACGGCAACGAGGTCTGGCTGCTGACCGCGGGCGGGGCGACCTTCGCCGCTTTCCCGCTCTGGTATGCATCCATGTTCAGCGGGTTCTACCTCGCGCTGCTGCTCATCCTGGTAGCGCTGATCATTCGCGGAGTCTGCTTCGAGTTCCGCGGCAAGGTCGACAGCCCGCGCTGGCGGTCACGGTGGGATGTGGCCATCGTCGTCGGCTCGGCCGTGCCCGCGCTGCTGTGGGGCGTCGCGTTCGCCAACATTGTCAGGGGCGTGCCGCTCAACGCGAGCCATGTCTACACCGGCAACCTGCTGAGCCTGCTCAACTGGTACGGCCTGCTCGGCGGACTGACGACGCTGAGCCTGTTCGCCCTGCACGGCGCGATCTTCCTGTCCCTGAAGACGGATGGCGAGATGCGGCACCGCGCTCGCGCGCTGGCGGTCCGCATCGCAGCCGCAGCTGTGCCAATCGCCGCCGGGTTCCTGATCGCCAGCCAGGTGAGCCACGGAAAGGCGGCAACCGATGCGACCGCCGGTCTCGCGGCGGTCGCGCTGGTGGGCGCAGTCTGGGCGGCTTCCCGCGGCCGCGAAGGCTTGGCGTTCACAGGCACAGCGATCACGCTCGCACTGTCGGTAGCCACGTTGTTCGGCGACCTCTGGCCCGACGTCTTCCGATCCACGACGTCAGCGGCCTACAGCCTGACGGTGAGCAACGCCTCTTCATCGCACTACACCCTGACCGTCATGACCTGGGTCGCGCTCATCTTCACCCCCGTCGTCCTTGCTTACCAGGGCTGGACATACTGGGTCTTCGCCAAGCGCCTGACCCGCTCCGACATCAGCATGCCGACTGCGACTGACCTACCGCCAGCCCAGGTCGGCGGGCGACCATGAGGCCGGTTGATCCGCGGCTGCTCCGCTACGCCAGCGCGGCGCGCAGCTATTTCGCTGCGGCGATCCTGCTCGGACTAGCGGTAACCGTCCTGATCCTGGCCCAAGCGGGGCTGCTCGCCCGGCTCCTGGCGAGCGCCATCCGCGGTGCCGGGGTCGGTTCGGTCATCGGTTCGCTCGCCGCGCTTGCCGCCGTGCTTGCGCTTCGCGCTGTGGCTAGCTACGGCAGCGAGGTGACCGCGCTGCGGGCAGCCGCCAGGGTTAAGTCGCAACTCCGGCGCAAGCTCGTGGCTTCTGCGCTGCGGCTCGGGCCGACCTGGCTCAGCGGCCAGCAGGCCGGCAAGATCACGGCGCTGTCCGGTAAAGGCCTGGACGCACTCGACCCGTACTTCGCCCGGTACCTGCCGCAACTCGTGCTCGCCTGCCTTGTCCCGGTAGCCGTGCTGGCACGGATTTTCGTCGCCGACTGGCTGTCCGGCGTGGTCGTCATCGCAACCTTGCCGCTCATCCCGGTATTCGCCGTGCTGATCGGCCGGAATACCCAGGTCCAGACCAGGCGGCAGTGGCAGCTGCTCAGCCTGCTCGGCGGTCACTTCCTCGACGTCGTGGAGGGACTGCCGACGCTGAAGGTCTATGGCCGCGCCAAGGCACAAGCTGTCCAGATCAGGAAGGTCACCGACCAGCACCGACTCGCGACGATGGCGACCCTCCGTGTCGCGTTCCTGTCCGCTTTCGTGCTCGAGCTAGCCGCGACGCTCGCCACCGCGCTGGTAGCCGTCGAGGTAGGACTCCGGCTGCTTGGCGGCCGCCTCAGCTACCAGACGGCATTGCTGGTCCTTATCCTTACCCCAGAGGCGTACCTGCCGCTGCGCAACGTGGGAGCGCAGTTCCATGCCAGCGTTGAGGGCGCCACCGCGGCCGAGCAGGTCTTCGACGTACTGCAGGCCGCAGCCCCTGTGCCCGCTGCGCCAGCCGACCGCCACGGTGGACAACTCACGCCCCGGCTGGCTGCGCCCAGACTCCCCGCGCCGGTGAGCCTGCGCGCGGTGAGCTTGTGTTATCCCGGCCGTGCGCACCCCGCGCTAATCGACGTCTGCTTGACAATTCATCCGGGCGAGCATGTCGCGATCACTGGTCCGAGCGGCGCAGGCAAGAGTTCACTGCTGGCGTTGCTACTACGATTCGCCGAGCCCACTTCCGGCGCAATCGACGTCGGCGGCACCAGCCTTGCTGACATCCCGGTAGCCCTGTGGCGCGATCATGTCAGCTGGCTGCCACAGCAGCCTCACCTGTTCGCGACCACCATCGCCGCCAATATCGCGCTCGGCAGGCCTGCTAGCACAGACGGCGAGATCCGCAAGGCCGCGCAGCTGGCCGACGCGGACGAGTTCATCAGCCGCTTGCCCGATGGCTACGAGACCCTGATCGGCGAGGGTGCACTCCAGCTTTCCGCAGGCCAGCGGCAACGCGTCGCACTGGCCAGGGCGTTCCTGCGGGACACGCCTGTGCTGCTGCTCGATGAGCCGACCGCGCATCTCGATCCGTTCACTGCCAGTGAGCTGCACGCCCGTCTCGCGACCCTGATGGCGGGGCGAACGGTAGTCCAGGTAACGCACGATCCTGTCGCGGCCGCCGCAGCCGACCGGGTCCTGACCCTGAACGGCGGCAGACTTTGCCAGCAGCTCACCCCGGTGCCAACGCCGGCCGTTAGCGCAACCGCCGTTTCGGCGGTGGCCAGGTGACCCCTGCCGTGCCGGGGAGCGGCACCCCGACGAGGCTCCTACTGGCTGCGGCGCGCCCGCTGCGAGGACGGCTGCTCATCGCGGCGCTGGCCGGCGCGGCCGCAACCGGCAGCGCGATCGCCTTGCTCTCCATTTCCGGCTTCCTGCTAGCCCGTGCCTCGCAACATCCCAACATCGTCGCGATCTCCATCGCGGTGGTGGCCGTCCGCGCCCTCGGGGTCAGTCGCGCGGCTTTCCGCTACGCCGAGCGCTTGAGCTCGCACGATGTCGCCTTCCGGGTGCTTGCCGATGTGCGAGTAGCCATTTACCGACGGCTCGAGCGGCTGGCGCCCGCAGGGGTAGCGGCCTTCCGTTCCGGCGATCTGCTGGCCAGACTCATCAGCGACGTAGACGCCACCCAGGATTTCTTTATCCGCGGACTAACCCCGCCCCTTGCGGCAGCGCTGGCCGGCGCTGGCGCCGTAATCGCCTGCGTCGCGCTGCTCGCCCCGGCCGGGCTCTTGCTCTGCGCTGGCTTGGTCACGGCCGGACTGGCAGTGCCGCTGATCGCAGTGCGCACCGCTCGCAACTCGGCGAAGCACACCGGGCCTGCGCGCGGCGAGCTCAGCGCGCTGCTCAGTGACCTGCTGACAGGCGCAGCCGACGTCCACGCCTTCGGCGCGCAGGACGAGTTGCTCGCCCGCAGTTTCGCGGCCGACGGCGAGCTCACCCGGCTGGACATGCGGTCCGCAGCGGCATCGGGGCTCGGCACCGGGCTCACTGCCGCTGCGGCGGGCGCAACACTGTGGGGCGTCTTGCTGCTCGGCGTGGCTGCCACAGGTTCGGGAGCGCTCGGCCGGGTACCGCTGGCCGTCGTCACTCTCACCGCGCTAGCCGCCTTCGAGGCCGTGACCGGCCTTCCCGCCGCCGCTATGCAGATAGCTCAGGCGCGCACGGCCGCAGGCCGGATCGCCGAAGTTGCCGATGCTCCCGATCCGGTAACCGAGGCCGCCAATCCGCGGCCGCTGCCAGCCGGTCGACTCGACGTGCGACTGACCGGTGCGCAGGTGCGGTACCAGCCCGGCGGCCCGCTAGCCATCGACGGAGTAGACCTGGATCTTCCAGCCGGCAGGCGAGTAGCTGTCGTCGGCCCGACAGGCGCGGGCAAGTCCACCATCGCCTCGCTGCTGCTGCGGTTCTGCGATCCCTGCGGGGGTAGCGCCACGGTCAACGGACATGACCTGGCCTGCTACGCCAGCGACGACATCCGCAGGCGGATCGGAGGCTGCCCGCAGGACCCGCACATCTTCGATACCACCCTGAGCGCGAACATGCGGCTTGCCAAGCCAGACGCCACCGGCGATGAGCTCGCCGACGTCGCGGCAAAGGTTCGGTTGCTGCCCTGGATCGAGTCCCTGCCGGACGGCTTCGAGACTCACGTCGGCGCACACGGCGCTCGCATGTCCGGCGGCCAGCGGCAGCGCCTCGCTGTCGCCAGGGCGCTGCTAGCAGATCCGGCGGTGCTGATACTAGACGAGCCGACCGCGCACACCGATGTTGAGACGAAGCGCTCGCTGATGGCTGACCTGCTCGCGGCGACGAGCGGCCGCAGTTTGCTCCTGATCACGCATGACATGGCTGATTTGGACAAACTGGACGAGATTATCGTGCTGCGGCACGGCCGAGTCGTGGAGCGCGGTACCCATAAGCAGCTGACCGCGACCGGAGGTCTGTACGCCGCTATGTGGCAGGCTGGCCTGACGCGGCGGAAGGAGCCCACAGGTGACCTGCACCCTGCACGTGTCCTGGGATGAGCGGCTGACAGACTATGACTTCGGGCCGCAGCATCCGCTGGCCCCGATCAGGGTCAAGCTCACCATGGAACTAGCTCGCGCGTTCGGGTTGCTCGGCCAGGACGAGGTCACCGTGGTGCCGGCGAGTCCCGCTACCGACGCCGAACTGCAACTCGTGCACGATCCCGGTTACATCGCCGTGGTCAAGGCGGCAGGTGCGATGGCTTCCGAGGCGGGAGCTGCCACGGTCGACGCGGCGACCCTGCTGCAACACGGGCTTGGCACCGCGGATGATCCGGTGTTCGGCGGGATGCACGAGGCGTCCGCTCTCGTGGCGGGCGCTACGCTCGCCGCCGCCCAAGCCGCCTGGTCCGGCGCCGCCCAGCACGGCGTCAGCATCGCGGGCGGGCTGCACCACGCCATGCGCGGCAACGCCAGCGGTTTCTGCATCTACAACGACCCGGCAATCGCCATCGCCTGGCTGCTCGAGCACGGGGCAGAGCGAATTGCCTACGTCGACATCGACGTCCATCACGGCGACGGCGTCCAGGCGGCGTTCTGGAACGATCCCCGGGTGCTGACCATCAGCATCCACCAGCATCCGGCTACGTTGTTCCCTGGCACCGGCCGGCCAACGGAAACCGGTGGCGCGGACGCCGACGGCTCGGCGGTCAACGTCGCGCTCCCGGCGGGCACCAGGGACGCGGGCTGGCTCCGTGCGCTGCACGCTGTCGTACCGCCGCTGGTGCGGCAGTTCCGGCCACAGATCCTCGTCACTCAGCACGGCTGCGACACGCACTGGAGCGACCCGCTAGCTAACCTCGAGATCACCATCGATGGTCAGCGGGCCGCGCATTCGGCCTTGCACCGGCTCGCCCACGAAGTGACTGACGGCCGGTGGCTGCTGACCGGCGGCGGGGGGTACCAGCTCGTGCAGGTCGTACCGAGGACCTGGACGCACCTGCTAGCCGAAGCGAGCGGCCATCCCGTCCAGCCCGACTCGCCGACACCCGCGGTATGGCGGGACTACGTCGACTGGGTGGCGGCCGAGCCGGCCCCCGAACTCATGACCGAGGGAGCCGACGGGGCCTATCCGGACTTCGAGTCCGGCTATGACCCTGCCGACCCGGTGGACCAGGCCATCATCGCGACGCGGAACGCAGTCTTCCCGCTGCACGGGCTCTTCCCCTAGGCAGCTGGCTAGCGGCCTACTACCACCTTCAGCGCGCCGGTGTCGGAGGCGCGGCCGAAGATGTCGTACGCCTCCTCGAAATCGTCGAAGCCGAACCGGTGCGTGACAAGCCGTGCTGCGTCAAGCTGACCGCTCGCCAGCAGTCTCAGCAACGTAGGCGTCGAGTAAGTGTCCACCAGCCCGGTGCTGATAGTGATGTCGCGGATCCACTGATCCTCCAGGTGCAGGGCGGCCGACTTGCCGTGCACGCCGATGTTCGCGATCCGCGCGCCGGGCCGGGTCAGCCGGACGGCTAGCTCAAAGGTTTCCGGCTGGCCGACGGCCTCGATCGTTACGTCGGCACCAAGTCCGTCTGTCAGCGACTGGACCGCGTGCAGTGGATCACTGATGCCGTTATTCACCGTCACGTCGGCTCCGAATTCCTTGGCCGCTTCCAAGCGCCGGTCCGCGACGTCGATCGCAACGATGTGACTCGGGCTGAACAGCTTCGCGGTCATGATGGCAGCCAGCCCGACAGGCCCGGAGCCGACGACCGCGACGACATCGCCTGGGCTTACGCCTGCCTTCAGCACGCCGACCTCGTAGCCGGTCGGCAAGATATCGGCGAGCATAAGCGCCTGCTCATCGGGCACGCCGGCGGGCAGCCCGTAGGTGGACGTATCGGCGAATGGCACCCGGACGTACTCGGCATGCGTGCCGTCGCAGGTATGCCCGAGCACCCAGCCACCGCCGCCGAGGCACTGCCCGAATCTGCTTTCACGGCAGTACCTGCATGCGCCACAGGCCGAGATACAGGACACCAGCACTCGATCGCCCTCACCCATTGTGTGCACGGCGTTGCCAGCGTCTTCGACGGTGCCGACGGCCTCGTGCCCGAGAATCCGGCCCTCATGGACAGTGGGCACGTCGCCGCGGAGGATGTGCAGGTCGGTCCCGCAGATCGTGGTCATGTCAACTCTCACGATGACGTCGCCGTCATCGGTGATCTCCGGGTCTGGTACTTCGGTGAAGGCCTGCTGGCCCGGCCCGTGATAGACGATGGCTCGCATTGCTGGCTTGTCCTCTCCTCGGCGGTCGTGCGATCCGCGATTACGCCGCTGGCTCGTGCCGGATTCTCCGGCCGCTAATCCGGGCCGGGGTAATCCTGATGAAGTGCTCGCGGTCTCCCCCGGCCCACGGCTCAACGCCGGCCGCGAGGGCATCAGCCCGTTCATCCTGATCATCGATGTGGTGCGCCGGTCCCTGAATCAGGACGCTCCAGCCTTCGTGAGATTCAGTGTCGAAGTCATCGACCTCGAACGCCACGCGGTACTCGGCATGCTCTATGCCGGTGCGCAAATCCTCATCCGTGGAACCCGCCCCGGCCGTCCGGAACAAGATCGCGCCGTCATGCAGCACGTAGTTGACCGGAAGCACAGTCAGGTCGAAACGTCCGGGAAAGGCGAGCCTGCCGATGCCGCCTGGCGCTATCAGCCGAAGACACTCTGCCTCGTCGAGTACTTCGAGCTTCGTATCTGACACGGCGCTTTCCTCTCTTATCCCCTATTAGCGGGAGGGGCCATACCCGCTTCTCGCGGATCCAGATTCCGCGGTGTGCTGGCACTAATGCCAGTAACTCCGCGGCTTAGGAGGGATGGCCCCTCCCGCCATCTCGATAACACCGCTCCGGCGGGTGAATAAGTAGGGCCTAAGGTCCGCTGGCCGCCCGGACTTGCGACCCGGCCCGCTCGGTCGCACGATCTCGAACCCTACTTACCCGCCGTCCGCGCGGCGACGCTGTCCGCCTCGTGACCCGTTCCTCCGCCAGCTGCGCTGGCGCCGTGACATTCCGGCACCAAGGCGGCCTCACCGGCCCGCGCAGCCGCGCGTGGCGGGCCTGACCGGGACCAACGTCCCCGTTCCCGACTCCAACGGGCCCTGCAACCTCGTGCAGATATTCGCAACGCTGCAGGTAGGCACAAGAGAAGGGACGAGGCGATGAGCAGCAGCGTTCAGCCGCCCGGCCGCATCGTGGTTGGCGTGGACGGCTCGCCGTCATCGAGTGCCGCTCTGGCCTGGGCCGTACGTCAGGCTGGTCTGACCGGTGCCCGCGTGGAAGCGGTCATAGCCTGGCACGCCCCAGCGATGTCCGGCGCCGCGCCATTCGGGCCCGGGGTGCTGGACGACTGGGACTACAGCCAGTGGGCCCGAAGCGCGCTGACCCACGTCATCAAGCAGACGGTGGATCCCGATGGGCCGGTGCGGGTCAGCGGGACTGTCCGCGAGGGCAACGCCGCGCAGGTGCTGCTTGAGGCGGCCAACGGGGCGGACCTGCTAGTGGTCGGCAGCCGCGGGCACGGCGGCTTCACCGAGGCCCTGCTGGGCTCGGTTGGCCAGGCGTGTGTCCATCACGGGCATTGCCCCGTGGTCATCGTGCGGGGACCTAAAGCCGGCTGAGTCGGCCGACTGGCGAACACGGGGGAAGGAGAGTCCGATGGCGACGACCGTAGGGGACGTGATGACCGCCAGGGTCATCGCGGTCAAGAGAACTGCGGACTTCAAGCAGATCGCTCAGGTGCTCCGGCGGTACCGGGTTAGTGCATGCCCGGTGATCGACGATGCCGGCCGGGTGGTTGGCGTAGTGTCAGAAGCTGACCTGCTGTACAAGGCGGCTGACGGCGAACTGCCGTCCGGCCTGATCAGGCTGCGCTGGAAGCTCGGCGAGGCATCCAAGATCACCGCAGTGACCGCCAGGGAGTTGATGACATCGCCGGCCGTGACCGTGCGCGCCGACGTACCGGTCCGGGTAGCGGCCAGGGTGATGCGGGACCGCCGGCTCAAGCGACTGCCGGTCGTCGGCAGCGGCGGCGAGCTGATCGGCATCGTCACCCGCACCGACGTGCTGGGTATCTACGACCGGCTCGATGCCGCGATTCTCGCCGAGGTGAGAAACATTGCCGCCGGCGAGTTCGCGCTCAACCCGGACGACGTCGAGGCGAGCGTGTCGTCCGGCATTGTGACGCTGTCCGGCTCAGTGCCGCGGCAGGAGACGGCGCTCGAGCTGGCAGCCCGCATCAGGCACGCCGAGGGCGTTGTCGCGGTGCGGGACCGACTCGCTGTCGGCCAGCCGGCCGACAGCGCAATGGAGAAAGCGTGACGGCGAGTCATGCCACTGCGGGTCTGTCGGTTCACGGGGTGATGACGGTGCCTGCTTTGCGCTCGAGAACAGCTTGAGCGTCGGCTAGCTGGCCTATCGCGGCCATCTTGCCTGTT
>Ga0335073_10013999_pt1 | contig 11246 bp, 10 predicted proteins | sample Lox_Sample_22_FD_207093 | JGI IMG/M metagenome (GOLD analysis project Ga0335073, IMG submission 207093) | Soil microbial communities from Loxahatchee National Wildlife Refuge, Florida, United States - Lox_Sample_2.2 | ecosystem: Environmental > Terrestrial > Soil > Wetlands | place: USA... | reverse complement strand
ATCGCCCACTCGCCGCTCGTCAAAACTGCCTGGGCAGGCAACGACCCCAACTGGGGTCGGCTCATCGCGGCGATCGGCTACTCCGGCGCCGATGTCGATCCCGAGACCATCGATATTCGCTTCGGCGGCCTGCCCATCTGCAGCAACGGCGGGCGCGCTGCAGATTTTGATGAGGCTGCCGCTCATACCTACATCGCACAGCCCGAGTTTTCCGTTACCATCGATCTGCATCGCGGCGACGGCGCCTGCACGTTCTGGACGACTGACCTGACCCACGAGTACATCCGCATTAACGCCGACTATTCAACTTAGTTGAGGGCTGACGCTTGATCTCCGACGAAAAGCTGCTTGAGCTCTATACAGCTATGGTGCAGTGCCGTGTCGCGGCCGAACATGGTATGCAATCAAAATCCGGCAGCGGGACGACCCCAGTTGCCGAAGCCATTCTCGCCGGCGTTGCAGTCGATCTCGAACACTCCGACCTCTTGCTGCATCCCATCCTCGCAACCTCCAGACGTAACGGCCATCGCCCCATCGAGAGCCTCATCCACGCACTTGCATCCAATGGACACGGGCGCGCTCATCGATCGCCTGCGTCTGTAGCCCCGCGCGGCAAACCTGCTGCCGACGGCGACGCCGCCCTTCACTACGCCTGCCAAACGGCCAAGGTGCACAAGACGAAGAAACGCGCCGCCATCACCGTCGCCTTCAGCGATGGAGCCGGAACGACCTCCGCCGCGTGGAAGAAGTCGCTTCAGCGCGCCAGCCGGCACAATCTTCCCGTACTCTTCGTCGCTCCGCTCGAAACAGTGCCCGGCATGCGGCCCAACGGCAACACCTCGCCGAAGGCAACCACACACGGCGTTCCTGTCATCGCCGTCGACGGACACGATCTCGTCGCGGTTTACCGTGTCGCCAGTGAATCCATTGCGCGGGCGCGGCAACGCCGCGGCCCTACAGTCATCGCAACCGCCCTCCTCGACGCCTCGCCCGACAAGAACGTCTCAACCGGCAAGCGCCGCAAACGCAAAGACAGTGAAAGCCTTCAACGCATCGAATCGCATCTAAAGGATCAGAAACTCTTCCGCGCCGGCATGCGCGCCTCCATCGAGGATGAGCTCCGTCAGAAACTACTCGCCGCTACCGGAAAGCGCTCTGCCTAGTCCAATACCTGTCCCGGTGCGCACCTCATTCTCACACCGGCAAGCGGTTCATTTTCACACATCTGGCCACAAAACCAGATGGTAGAGTGAGGGTATGAAGTTGAGCGGATGTGTGGTCCCATCTCCCGCCCGGCACTGTGTGTTTCTGCTCGCGGGACTCCCCCTGATGACCGCAACCTTGCTCGCAACCCCCTTGCCCGGTACGCCCAACAGTACCGGACAGCAGGGACGCGACACGAGCAGGCCTGAGCCTGTCTGCGAACCTTCGCAGCTCGATTCCCCATATATCCCGGTCGATAGCTGGATCTATCCGGCTATGCTCCGACTCTACGGCCTCGGATTCGTCGACAACATGTTTCTCGACATGCGTCCGTGGACTCGCGCCAGCCTGAGCCACATGCTCGAAGAAGCCGGTGCCCGCATCGATGACGCCGACGACTCACCGGCAACAGACGAAGCCCAGGCAATCTATGAAGCCATCAACAAAGAACTGAACCCTGAGGCGGAGGGACCCTGCGGCGTCTTCCAGGGCAAAAGCCGCATCGAGTCTGTCTATAGCGTAATGCGGGGCGTCAGCGGCACTCCGCTCCACGACAGCTACCACCTCGGCCAAACCGTCATCAATGACTACGGCCGACCCTACGAGAACGGTTTCAACAACTACTCCGGCGCCAGCGGCTACCTCTCCGCAGGACGCTTCCTCCTCTATGCGCGCGGCGAGTTCCAGGGCTCCCCCTCCGCCGCGGGCTACAGCACCGGCCTCGCTGAAGCGCTCTCCAGCATCGACCAGATCCCCTTTCTCAACCCGGCGACCGGCCTCCCTTACCATCAGGCAACCATCCCGCTCGGCCCTCTGGATTCCATCACCCGCGGCCGCTGGATTGAAGCTTACGTCTCGGCCCACGTGCTGAATCACGAAATCTCGTTCGGCAAGCAGGACGACTGGCTCGGACCCGGCCTCGGCGCGGGTATGGCCTACTCCAACAACGCAGAAAACTTCTACAGCTTCCGCATCAATCGCGTCGAGCCTTTGCGCATACCGTTACTCTCGCGGCTCACGGGTCCCTTCCGCTACGAGTTTCTCGTCGGCGGCCTGCACGGACACACCTACGTGCCCAACCCCGCATTCCCGGGTCCGAGCCAGGCCAACGTGTTCAACCCCGGCGATCCCTGGATGCATATCGAGAAGATCAGTTTCCGGCCCACCGAGAACCTCGAATTCGGCTTCGAGCGCTCCGTCATCTGGGGAGGTCAGGGGCACGAGGGCATCAATCTGCATAGCTTTCTCCGCAGCTTCTTCAGCCTCTCGGCTCCGAACTTTTCCCAGAAGTGCTGCAACACTGATCCCGGCGCGCGCTTCGGCGCCTTCGATTTCTCCTACCGGCTGCCTTTCCTGCGCAACTGGCTGACACTCTACGCCGACGGCGAAGTGCACGACGATGTTTCTCCCATTGACGCTCCGCGGCGCGCCTCCTGGCGTCCGGGCCTCTATCTCTCCCATGTCCCGGGTCTGCCTAAACTCGACATCCGTGCCGAAGCGGCGACCACCGATCCGCCGGTCTCCACCAGCAACGGCGGCCGCTTCATGTACTGGGAAACAATTCAGCGGCAGGGGTACACCAACAACGGCCAGATGATGGGCGATTGGATGGGCCGTGAAGCCAAAGGCGGCCAGGGTTGGATCACGTATCACCTCAGTGGCAATGAGTGGATCCAGGCCGGTGTGCGCAGTCAAAAAGCAGCAAAGGATTTCGTGCCAGGCGGCACTACGCTCAACGAGATCAACTTCCAGGTCCTCAAGCGCATCGGTCGCGACTTCGAAATCAACGGACGTTTCGCTTATGACCAGTGGAAGGCGCCGATCTATCCAACGGGTGTCCCCGTCTATCCGGCTCCCCAGCACGACGTGACAACTACTACGATCCAGATCACCTGGTTCCCGCAGCGCAAGGTCACATTCTAAGAACCGCAAAACGCCTCAGGCTGCGCCAATCATGTTGACCGTTGCTGGAACGCGGTTTGTCGTTTCCAGAGGGGTTGCGGCCTCTTCTACCAGGGGAACAACGTGGCGCGAGCCGCACGTGCTGCAGCCCCAGTGGCCTTCAAGGAAATACCACGCAAAATAGAGGACTCCGGGAACAACAAACAGCAGCAACAGCAAAAGCCCTAATCTAACGGAGCCGCTTCTAACATATCGATCTAAACCCACAGACTGGCAACGAGTACAGCAGACTGCTTGGTTCATGGACCTCTCCCAGTGCTCTCAGTATGAACCCCGTATATCGTTAAACAATGGCACTTTACGGGCAGAGGCCTGGTTACCAACGGGCCAGTATTCTGCGAAGCAATCCTCTACTTTGCGCGTGGATGCGTTCGGTCGTAGACCTGCGTCAGCTGCGCGGTTGTCAGTTGCGTGTAGCGCTGCGTCGTCGAAAGCCGCTCATGCCCCAGCAACTCCTGGATTGCGCGCAGATCCGCGCCTTCTTCCAGAAGATGTGTCCCGAACGCATGACGCAACGTGTGCGGATGAACGTCTGATGAAAGCCCTCGCACAATCGCGATGCGCTTCACAATCCGGCCCACCGACCGCGTCGTCAGCCGTGCCTGCTGGTTCGCAAGTCCGCGCAGGCGCAGATTCAGAAACAGCGCCTGTGTAAGGGGCGCATTGCCCTGCTGCGACGCCGCAAGCCGCGCAGCTCGCTCCGCGAGATACGCTCGCAACGCCACAGCCGCAGCGTCCCCCAGCGGAACATACCGCTGCTTCTGGCCCTTGCCTCGCACCAGGATCGCCTCATTCGCCCAGTGGATATCCTCGAGATTGAGCCCGGTCAGCTCCGCATTACGCATACCGCACCCGTAGAGCAGTTCGACAATCGCCTTATCGCGCGCCGGCCAGCTTGCCGCATCGTCGCTCACCGTATCCACCACGCGATTTAACTGTTCGATTGACGGCACTCGCGGCAGATGTTTCGGCAGCTTCGGCGTCGACACCAGCGACGCCACGTTCTGCTCCACATATCCAGACCGCGCCAGCCACTTGAACCAGCTTCGTATCGCCGCAAGCGCGCGCGCCGCCGACGCCTTTGACAGTCCGCGTTCATACAGCGTTCCCAGGTATGCCCGAATGTGCGTGTGCTCGATCTGCTCCGGCATGCGCCGCGCCGCATGATGCCTGCCCATGTACTCCGTGAAGCCGAGCAGCTCCCGCTCGTACGCCCGCAGCGTGTGCGCTGAGGCGCCGCGCTCATTCGCCAGCATGCGCAGATATTCCCCGGCCAGTTCGTTGAGTGACGAAGTTCTGGCTCCTGCCTGCGTGGTCACGGCCGCTCCTCATCCTCATCGCTACGCGACGCCAGACCGGCCTCGGGTCCTGCCGCCTGCGGCCTCGCCACTGCCCTCGGATGATGCGCCCTGTGCACAGCCTTGAGCCGTCCCAGCGCCAGATGCGTGTACACCTGCGTCGTCGAAATGTCCGCGTGTCCCAGCAGCATCTGCACGCTGCGCAGATCCGCGCCGTGCTCCACCATGTGCGTCGCGCAGCTATGCCGCAGCTTGTGCGGACTCGCAGAACTGTCCGCTGCCTTTACCAGGTGCCACACCCATTGTCGCGTCAGCGGCATCCCTCGCAGCGAGAGAAACAACCGCGCCCCATCGCGACCGCTTGTCGATCCATTGCGTCGCGTGCTGATCCGCGCCAGGTGTGGCCTCCCCTCTCGCAAATACTCTTCGAGCGCCTGCACCGCAGAGCGTCCCAGCGGCACAATCCGCTCCTTGTCGCCCTTGCCGCGCACCTGCACCCGTCCCGCATCCAACGCCAGGTCGCCTGTCGAAAGCGATGTCACCTCCGACACCCGCAGTCCGCCCCCATAGAGCAATTCCAGAATCGCCCGGTCGCGCAACGCCGTGGCCCGCGCTTGGGGATGCGACGCCGCCATCGCCGCGCGCTCCAGCATCTCGTTCACTTCCGGCTCGGCCAGCGACTTTGGCAGCACCTTCCACGCCTTTGGCGACTCAATATTCACGGTGGGATCGTGATGAATGCGCCGGTCCAGCAGCAGCCACTTGTAGAATCCGCGCAAACAGCTCAGCTTCCGCGCCGACGACCGCGAGTCCACACTGTGCGCCCGCAAGTGCTCCAGAAATGCTGACACATCCTGCTGCGTCGCGGTCAACAGCGTGCCGTGCCGGCCTTCCAGAAACTCCGCAAAGGTCTTCAGGTCGCCGTCGTACGCCTCGCATGTCAGCGGACGCAACCCCTTTTCAATGCGCAGATAATCCTGGTAGTCCTTCAGCAGGCGCAGATTGCCGGATAAGGGTTTGACTAGAGAGAGTTTGCCTGTAGCGCCCACAGTCTTGATTATGCGTGTGACCTTGGGTACGAACGCGTCATCCGAGCGGTTACCGTACCACCTTCATCAACGAATCAAGAGCAGCAACGTCGGATGTGATCGAATCGCAACTGCGCACGGCAATTTTGTGCATCACTGCCCGCGCTTCTCCAGCAGCTCCCTGATACGCCGTTCCATCGCATCCAGATCGCTCGCACCCTCGTAGCGTGCTGCAACTTTCCCGTCGCGCTCGATCAGGTACGTGACCGGAAGCCCCAGGATCCCACCATACAGCGTCCCTAGCCGGTCATCCCCCATCACAATCGGGTAGCCCGGCTTCAGCTTCGCCATCAGCGCGCGCATCGGCCCGTCGCCGTCATCCATCGACACCGCAATTACCTGCAGTCCGTCAGCGCCATAGCGCGCCTGCCACGCAGCAAAGCGCGGCAGCTCCACCCGGCAGGGTCCGCACCAGGTCGCCCAGAAATTCAACAGCACCACCTTGCCGCGATACGCGCGCAGACTCACCGTCTGGCCCGCCAGATCCTTGCGCACGAACTGCGGCGCCGCCCTGTGCGCCAGGGCATCCTGCGGAGCAGCTGCCCGCGCCGGCCCCGCCAGCAGTCCCACCATGCAGATCGGCGCCAGAAACCTACTCGCCATGCTCAACGGGATAGCCTCTATTCACCCAGTCATCGCCGAAGTTGCTGGCGATATAGAGCGCCCTCACATTCGTGAATCCGAGCGCCCGCAGCCTCTGGTACGCCGGACCAACATTCGGGCAATGGCTCCACGGGCAACAGCCGCAATAGATCACGATGAATGCATTTTTCGGCAGCTGAGCCACCCGGGTGCCCAGCAGTTCAAGCCCTGCGGCTTGAGACCCCGGCCCCGCATAAACCGCCCCCGGTATGTGTGCCTGGCTGAACATGATGTGGGATCCCACTTGAAAGATCACCGGCCGCCCACCCCCATGCAGCATCTTCACCAGCTCCGTCGGTTGAATCAGTTGCACCTGCGGAATCGAGAATGCGCTGTCTTGCGATGGAGCCGGTGTGAACTGCGCCTTGCTCTGAAGCCCGGCCATCAACAGCAGCAAAACTGCGCAACCAATTGAGAAAAGAGGACGTGAAAGGCTCCGAGGCATACCGGCTTCTCCTATGCAATCGCAGTCATTGTAGTGCAACCGGCAAACCCGCGAATGTGCCCTCCGCAACACCCCTCAGCCGCGCGCCTCCGCATTCATTCCCTGTTGATCCAGCCGGATCAAAATGATTCAAAGCCCGTTGAACAAATGGATTCGCCCCTCAACGGGAACGTGCAAAGACAAGCCCCCATCGACGAGAATAGAGTTGAGCATTTTTTCGACATGAAGTGAGGTCTGCTTGACAGCAACGCAGGTACAGGCAACAAAGTGGTCGGCGGCAGAGTTCAAGCGGCTGGTCCTCGAAGCAAAGCCCAAAGTTGCGATCTTCGATTGTGATGGAACCATCTGGAGCGGCGACTCCGGCAAGGGATTCATGGACTGGTCCCTCGAGCAGGGACTTGTCTCCCGCTCCACAAATGACTGGATCGACACCCGCTACCGGGCCTATGTAGCCGGCGCCGTCAGCGAACTGCAGATGTGCGGCGAGATGGTGCAGATTTACGCCGGTCTGCGCGAACAGGAACTGCGCGACGCTGCGCGAACCTACATCGATACCTTCGTCAAATCCCGCGTCTTCCCCGAGATCGACGCCCTGCTCGCCGCGCTCAAAGAAGCTGGCGTCGAGCTTTGGGCCGTCAGCTCCACCAACAAGTGGGTCGTCAGCGCAGGCGTATCCGCATTCGGTATCCCCGAAACTCGCGTCCTCGCCGCAGAAGTCGCCATCGCCGACGGCGTCATCACGAGTACCCTGGTCGATGTTCCCACCGACGAAGGCAAGGCCGCGGCTCTCAAGCGCGTGGGACTCAAGCGCCCCGACGCCGTCTTCGGCAACTCCATCCACGACCTCGCCATGCTCGAGATCGCCCGGAACGCCTATCCCGTCAACCCGTCTCCCGCGCTCCTTGAGGCCGCTGCCCGGCACGGCTGGGGTTACTTCCGCCCCGCCGCCGCCGAAGGCATTGAAGCCACCGTGGCTGGAGAATAAAATTCGAGCGAAATCGAAGTTTTGACACGAAAGAACCTGATCCCGCGCAGTTTTGGCCGCCTCAAAACATAACGCCGCCCCTCCATTCAGCGCACCCCTTTCATTGCGATTACACTGGTGGGGTGGCGACCGAACAGTCCCAACCCGCTGCAAAACCACCCGGCCCGGCTCTCCGCTTCGTGGCTGCGGCGCTGATCGTTCGTGGCGGCGAAGTGCTTATCTGTCAGCGTCGTCCCGACCAGCCCATGGCCCTTCAGTGGGAGTTCCCCGGCGGCAAGATCGAGCCCGGCGAAAGCCCCGAACAAGCCCTCGCCCGTGAGCTCAACGAAGAACTCGGCATCACCGCCACTATCGGCGGACGCGTCACCCACATCCGACACAACTACCGCCACGGCGGAGCCGTCGATCTCCAGTTCTTCGCCGTCCACGAATTCACCGGCGAGCTCGAAAACCGCATCTTCCAGCAACTCAAGTGGGTCAGGCTCGAGGAACTCCCCGGCTACGACTTTCTGGCCGCCGACCGTGACCTCATCAAAGACCTCGCCGCCGGCAAGCTGCTCTAAGAGAGCCGCTCTGGCCAGCCTCTCATAGCGACGATTCGTGTTTAAGTAGTTAGAGACACCAAAGCTAGTAGCCAGCAGCTAGTAGCCAGCAGCTAGTAGCTAGCGGCTAGAAGCTGTCTCCCTCAGTGCCCCGGCATCATCCCCCACAGCATCACCAGCGTCATCCCGATCACGATAATGCTCGTCGCCCACGCAATCACATTCCACATCCGGCTGTTCTTGTACTCGCCCATCAGGTCTCTGCGATTGATCAACAGCAGCATCAGGATCAGGATCACCGGCAGCAGCACGCCGTTCAGCACCTGCGACAGAATCGCCACGTTGATCAGTTGCGAATCCGGCAGCAGCAGCACCGTCAGCGCCCCGCCCGCAATCAGCAGCGTGTAGAGCCAGTAGAAAAACGGCGCTTCCTTGAATGTCTTGTCCACGCCCGACTCAAGCCCCAGGCCCTCGCACACCGTGTACGCCGTCGATAGCGGCAAAATCGACGCCGCAAACAGTGATGCATTGAACAACCCAAACGCGAACAGGATAAACGCGTAGTCCCCTGCCAGCGGCCGCATCGCTTCCGCCGCGTCCGCCGCCACCTGGATCGCTCCCATCCCATGCACATACAACGTCGCCGCGCACGCCACCACAATGAACCACGCCACAATATCGGTAAAGAAGCTCCCCACCACCACGTCCAGCCGCGAAGCCGTGTACTCCTTCACGCGAATGCCCTTCTCCACAATCGACGACTGCAGATAGAACTGCATCCACGGCGCAATCGTCGTGCCCACCACGCCGATGGCCATATACACATACACCTTGTCGCGCCAGACCTTTTCCTTCGGCATCTGCACCGTGGCCAGCAGCGCGTCGTGCCAGCTTGGCTGCGACAGCACGCCTGCAAAGATGTATGCGATATACACCAGCGACGCCAGCAGAAAGATCTTTTCCGTGCTCTTGTAATCCCCGCGAAATACCAGGAACCACACCAGCGCCCCACATACCGGCACCGAGATGAACTTGGCCACATGGAACAGGTGCAGCGATCCCGCGATGCCGATGAACTCCGTCACCACATTCGTGTAGTTCACCACCACCAGCAGCACCATCAGCACAAACGTCAGGCGCAGTCCAAACTCTTCCCGGATCAGGTCGCTCAGTCCCTTGCCCGTCACCACGCCCATCCGGGCGCACATCTCCTGCGTCACAATCAGCGCCAGCGTGATGGGAATCATCATCCACAGCAGGCTGTAGCCGTACTGTGCGCCTGCCTGCGAATACGTGAGAATGCCGCCCGAGTCGTTGTCGACGTTGGCTGTAATAAATCCCGGCCCCAGCACGGCCAGGAAGATCAGGATCCGGGTTCGCCAACGTTTCCACATGCTCTTGAGATTCCAGTCGCAGAGCAGGTGATGCGTCCCATCAAGGTCTCGAAGCATGCGCCAATGCTGCTTTTCGCAGACATCCGCCGCCTTCGTACCTCAAATGTTCCCGAATCCCAGCGCTGCTCTATGGAGGGTTCATCTTTACTATTCCTAGTGACCATAACAGCAAAGGGTGCAGCCCTGCGAACCCCACGAACCATATCCAGAAACCCATCCCCGCCTCCCGCGCTTGACACCCCGCGCCGCCTCCAACTACAACCGCTCTCGATTGCAGATTCGCCCCGAGGAGACCGCCAATGCCCGCAAACGAAATGAATCCTCCCACCCCTTCACGCCGCAAGGTGCTCGGCGCCATGGCCTCCGTCGCCGGCGTCTCCGCAGGCGCTCTGCTCGGCACAAGCGCGGCCCACGCGGTCGCGGAGCCCGCCGCCTCCGGCATCTTCGCGCCTGAAGAATTGTTCGCCCCTGCGCGTCTCCGCGACTACAAGCCGCGCCGCTCTTCCAGTTGGGATCGCACCGGCGGCAACGCCGATGCCGTCCCTGTCGATCCCGGCAACAGCGCCACCATCCTCGATGTCACCGGCGCCGGCGTCGTCACTCACATCTGGTTCACCATCAACTCGCGCGACCCCCTGCATCTCAAGAACCTCATCCTGCGCGCCTGGTGGGACGGCGAACGCGCCCCCTCCATCGAAGCCCCCATCGGCGACTTCTTCGGCCTCGGCCTTGGCGAATACTTCACCTACCAGTCCGCGCTCCTCGCCGTCGCGCCCATGAAGGCGCTCAACGCCTACTTCAAAATGCCCTTCGCCACCGCCGCCCGCATCACCGTCACCAACGACGGCCCCGAACGCACTGATAGCCTCTACTTCGCCGTCGACTACATCCAGGTCCCCAGCCTCCCCGGCAACCTCGGCCGCTTCCACGCGCAATATCGCCAGGCCGCGCCCTGCCCCGGCGCCACCAATGACTGGAAGAGCAACGGCGATCCCGCCGCCAACGACGTCAAAAATCTCGACGGCAAAAACAACTACGTCTTCCTCGATGCCGCCGGCAAAGGCCACTTCGTCGGAGTCACCCACGCCGTCCTGCAAAATCAGGAGGGATGGTTCGGCGAAGGCGACGACATGATCTTCATCGACGGCGACACGCAGCCCACCATCAACGGCACCGGCACTGAGGACTACTACAACGGCGCATGGGACTTCGGCGGCAAACCTTTCGCCAACCTCCACCAGGGCGCGCCCTTCATCGTCGACCCCGAGCGCATCGGCGGCCGCTACTGCCTCTACCGCTGGCACACTGAGAGCCCCCTCGCCTTCGAGCGATCCATCCGCGTCACCATCGAGCACGGCCACGCCAACTGCCGGTCCGACAACTTCTACACCACCGCCTACTGGTACCAGTCCGAACCCCACGCCGAATTCCCGGCTCTCCCCACGCGCGAATCCCGCATCCCCCGCGTCTTCGAAGTCGGCGGCCCCGGCCCCGCAAAACCTTGACGCCGCGGGTGACGCACCCTGCGGGCGCCACAATCGTCGGTGCCCCTTCCTTTCGCGTTTTTTGCGAAAGGGTGGGGACCACGCACACTCGTACCCCGCCTTGAGGAGCAGTCGCCGGGTGTCCATGTCCCCGGTGTTGGGGCATGGGAAAACAACGAACCTTGCCTCGCTTTGTAACAGGG
>Ga0335073_10013998_pt1 | contig 11246 bp, 9 predicted proteins | sample Lox_Sample_22_FD_207093 | JGI IMG/M metagenome (GOLD analysis project Ga0335073, IMG submission 207093) | Soil microbial communities from Loxahatchee National Wildlife Refuge, Florida, United States - Lox_Sample_2.2 | ecosystem: Environmental > Terrestrial > Soil > Wetlands | place: USA: Florida... | reverse complement strand
GGAATTTAAGTGCCCGGAGAGAAGAGGACGCGTTTTCGCTACCGCATGGACTTCGACTGAGAAACGGAATCTATCCGTAGGCGAGTTCCTTGGCGCGCTGTGCCGCTTTCACGACTGCCTTGATGAGCGTAACCCGCAGCTTGCCTTCTTCGAGTTCCATGATGGCGTCAATCGTGCAGCCCGCCGGAGTAGTCACGGCATCTTTCAGCAGCGCCGGATGATCTCCAGTTTCCAGCACAACTTTGGCCGCTCCCAGCGCGGTCTGAGCGGCGAGCAGCGTCGCGATATCGCGAGGCAACCCAACTTTCACGCCCGCCTCCGCAAGCGATTCGAGAATGATGTAGATGTAGGCAGGTCCGCTTGCCGAGAGCGCGGTGACGGCGTCCATGTGTTTTTCATCGACCACCACGGTCCGGCCGACGACGTTAAACAGACGCGAGGTCATTGCTACGTCCTCTGCCGTAGCGTGTTTCCCCTTGCAGATCGCGGTCATGCCCTCGCCCATGATGCAGGGAGTGTTTGGCATGGCGCGAACCACCGGCACGCTTGGCGGCAGGTTCCTTTCGATCATTGCCGTCGGCACAGAAGCGGCCACCGAGACGACTAGCTGCTTCGGCGTAAGCTCGCCACTGATTTCGCGGACTACATCTTCGACGACCTGCGGCTTCACTCCGATGACGATGATGTCGGCGCCCTTTGCGGCCTCGACGTTGTTCGTGCCAACTTTGACCTTCAACTTTTTTGCCAGCGCTTTGGCGCGCTCTTCGTGCGCAACCGTGGCGCGCGTCGATTTCGCCGAGAGCAGACCATTCTTCAGCAACGCCTGCAGAATGATCCCGCCCATTTTCCCCGCGCCAATAAACGCAACCTTCTTCCCTGACAGATCGTTTCCCATGGATTCCCTCAAAACGCCTTGCATCTTGCGGGCACAGAGTAAAACGAAGTCCTATGTTCCTCTGAGCCCTCCGTGCTGATGTTTTCGTTCTATGGTGCGGCCGCCGCGCGACGCTCCATCCAGTTCCACGCAGTTCCAACGATATTGTCCAAGCCGCGCGTCGCCTTCCAGTTCAGCAACTTCTGCGCTTTCGCGGGATTCGCCACGAGCGCGGGAGGATCTCCCGGCCGCCGCGGAACCATCTTGTACGGCACGGCATGGCCTGTAACTTTTTCGACCGCAGAAATCACCTCGCGCACCGATGCGCCCGTTCCCGTTCCCAGGTTGACGGCGAAGCTGTCGTTCCCTGCCGCGAGATGCTCGAGCGCTTTCACATGCGCGCTCGCCAGATCGTTCACGTGAATGTAGTCGCGAATGCAGGTTCCGTCGGGTGTGGGATAATCCGATCCGTAAATTTGCAATTCCGGCCGAGTACCCGCTGCCGCGCCGAGCGCGAGCGGAATCAGGTGCGTTTCCGGCTCGTGGAGTTCCCCGATTTCTCCGCTTTCATCCGCGCCAGCCGCATTGAAATAACGAAGACTGGCATAGCGGAATCCATAAGCGCGATCGTAGGCCTCAAGCGCCTGCTCGAAGAACAATTTCGAGACACCGTATGGATTGACCGGCTGCCGAGGAATGTTCTCTTCGATCGGAACCGTTGCCGGTTCGCCATAGACAGCGCAGGTCGAGGAGAAGATGATCTTCTTCACTCCGGTCTCCAGAGCTGCGTTCAGCAGCGAGAGTCCGCCCTCGACATTATTGCGGAAATATTTCCGTGGGTTCGTGACCGACTCGCCAACGTAGGCATGCGCGGCGAAATGCATAATGGCCTGGGCCCGGGGCAGCACACGAGAGAGAGATGCCTCTTCGAGCACGTCGCCTCTCACCAACTCGAAACCGGACGCCAGCAATTCATAGCCGGTGCTCAGGTTGTCGAAAATGATGACCTCGTGCCCAGCCCGCCTCAACGCACGGGCTGTGTGACTGCCGATATATCCCGCGCCGCCAATAACCAGAACCACCACGAGAATCTTCTCCGATGTGTTGGATTCCCAGGGACATCCGCAACTGGGGGGGAGTAAGACATTGTACAGGGGTCAGAGGCCGGGGGTCAGGGGAAGAGTGTGCGGCCAGCGACTAGCCTACATGTCCTGGCGTGGAACGTCGTTTTGCCCTTTCCCTAGCCTCTAGTCCGTCGTCTGTGACCTCTGCCACTTTGTTCCTGCTAACATATCCCCGAGCCAGTTCTCTCATAATTCAGTTCTCACCCTGGTGAAAAGAAATGTCCGAACAGCTTGCCGACAAAACGTGCGTACCCTGCCGCGGAGGCGTGCCTCCCCTCAAAGGTGACGAACTTGAAAAACTTCATCGCAACGTTCCGGATTGGACGGTGACCAACGAACACCACATCCAACGCGAGTTTCGTTTCCCGGACTTCAAGCAGGCACTCGACTTCGTAAACCGCGTTGGCGTTCTCGCCGAGGAGCAAGGGCATCATCCCGACATTCTGTTGGCCTGGGGCAAAGCCGGGATCACCCTGTGGACACACAAAGTCGACGGCCTCACCGAAAGCGATTTCATCATGGCGGCCAAGATAGATCGCGTGAGCCGCGACTAGAATCGGTCAGCAGCAAGTGGACAAATCCCTGGCGTCGAGCGCCTGCTCACCTACCCTCTTAAATCTTACGGCTTCAACTTCAGTTTCAGATCCACGGCGATCTGTTTGCCGTGGAAGCGTCCATTCTCGATGAAAATCTCGTTCGTGCGCGATCCCGCCACGATCACTCCGGCAACATAGATTCCCCGCACATTGCTCTCGAGCGACACCGGATCGCACACTGGCCGGCACTGCTGCTCCGAAAGTTCAATTCCCATGCTGCGCAAGAAATCGTAGTCCGGATGGTAGCCAATCAGCGCCAGCACAAAGTCATTCTTCAGCCGGATCGGCCCGCGCGGAGTGATGACGACGACGTGATCCACCCCGATCTCCTGCACCGAACTGCTGAAGTACGCCTCGATCTCTCCGGCTTTGATGCGGTTCTCGAGGTCTGGCTTGATCCAGTACTTCACATGATGATGAATCTGCGCCTCGCGATGCACGAGCGTCACTCGCGCCCCGTGCCGCCACAGATCAAGTGACGCGATCGCCGCCGAGTTCTTGCCGCCGATCACAAGCACATCCGTGTCGTAGTACGGATGAGGCTCGCCGTAATAATGCGAGACCTTAGGCAGATCTTCGCCCGGAATGTGAAGTTTGTTGGCAAGATCGTAATATCCAGTCGAAACGATCACCTTCTTCGTGATGTAATCGTGCGGACGCCCCGCACGGTCCGTCGCGCAGATACTGAACTTGCCGTCCTCGCCCATGACGGTCTTTACCCACTCGTACTGGCGGATATCGAGGTGATAGTGCTCCGAAACTTTCCGGTAATACTCGAGCGCCTCTTCGCGCGTCGGCTTCTGCAGCGCCGTGGTGAAGGGAATGTCGCCGATCTCCAGCAATTCCGGCGTGGTGAAAAAGGTCATGTTGGCCGGGTAGTGGAAGAGTGAATTCACCAGGCAGCCTTTATCAAGCACAATGACCTTGAGCCCGACATTTTGCGCCTCGATTGCACACGCCAAGCCAGTCGGCCCGGCCCCGATCACAATGACGTCGGTTCGCATCTCCGGGCGAGGCTTCACCTTTGCCTTTGGCAGGGTTTCGACGTCTTCGGAGGCAAGGTATTGCAGCATCGGATCAGCCGGCGGAGTAGTGGGGATCAGCGCACCCGGAAACCGATGATTCTAGCACGCGGGACAGGGTGCCCCGCTGTGCGTTATGAGACGGAACCTAATGCCGCCATCGCGGCGGGACGGACTTCCCGTTCGATCGTACGCGAAAGTTTGTCGGCAGCGGTCTCCAAATCATATGCGGTTTGCAAATTCATCCAGAAGGCTGCACTGGTATTGAAGTAGCGAGCCAGACGAAGAGCCGTATCGGGCGTGATGCCTCGCCGCTCATGAACAATCTCGGCAATTCGGGTGACCGGCACCCGAAGATCGAGAGCCAGCCGGTTCATACTGAGTTCGAGCGGCTCCATGAAATCGGCCCGCAAGATCTCGCCCGGGTGAATTGGCGTCAAAAGCGTCTGAGGTTTGCCCACTGTTACTTCTCCTGTATCGGTCCAGCCGGACCATGTTTTGGTGCGGTTCGCTTATCGACTCTCAGTGGTAATCCACAATCTCGACATCGCAGGCATCCCCGTCGCGCCATCTAAAACAGATTCGCCACTGATCATTGATCCGAATACTATGCTGCCCCTTCCGGTCGCCATGCAATGCCTCGAGGCGGTTTCCGGGAGGAGCCAAAAGATCGCGCAACTCAGTAGCATTGTCGATCATCCTCAACTTGCGGCGCGCCACCCTCTCAATCGCGCGAAAGCGGCGGCTGGGTTGCCTCCGGTGCAGCCGTTCGGTCTCCGGGCAGCGGTACGACCTGATCACACTGGTCGATTGTATTACGTTTATCGTTTAACGTAAAGCGGTAAACAGAGGGTAACCGCAAAGGCGCTATAATTTTCGGTTGCCTTCATCTCGCCGTTCTTCTCAGGAGCACGTTATGTCGACTCTTACCGCGCCTGCCACCCGCATTGAATCCGACAGCATGGGCAAAATCGAAGTCCCCGCGAACGTCTATTGGGGAGCCCAGACGCAGCGCTCTCTGGTACATTTCAACATCGGCCGCGATACCATGCCGCCGGAACTCATCAAGGCTTTCGGCACGCTCAAAAAAGCCTGCGCCCTTGTCAATCAGGATCTCGGCAAGCTCCCCGCCGACAAAGCCAAGCTGATCGTTGAAGCCGCAGACGAAGTCATCGCCGGCAAACTGAACGACCAGTTCCCCCTCCGCATATGGCAAACCGGCAGCGGCACGCAGACCAACATGAATGTCAATGAGGTCATCTCGAACCGTGCTATCGAAATCGCTGGCGGCGAGATGGGATCGAAGAAGCCCATCCATCCCAACGATCACGTGAACATGTCACAGTCATCGAACGACACTTTCCCCGCCGCCATGCACATCGCGGCCGCCGACCGCGTGAAGAACGCGCTCATTCCCGCGATCAAGACGGTGCGCGAAGCGATCAACGCGAAGGCCAAGGAATTCGACAGCATCGTCAAGATTGGCCGTACTCATCTGCAGGATGCCGTCCCACTTACGGTCGGCCAGGAATTCAGCGGATGGGCGAGCCTGCTTGAACGCGATATCAAGCGCTTAGAGCAAGCTCTGGAAGGACTCTATGATCTCGCGATCGGCGGCACAGCCGTCGGCACCGGACTAAACACGCATCCCGAATTCGCCGAGCGCGCCGCGAAGAAAATCGCGGAACTTACAGGACTTTCCTTCCGCTCTCACGGGAACAAGTTCGCCGCCCTCTCAGCCCATGACGAAATCGTCTTTGCTCAAGGCGCCATGGAAACACTCGCCGCCTCGCTGATGAAGATCTCGAACGATATTCGCTGGCTAGCATCCGGCCCGCGCTGCGGACTCGGCGAGTTGACGATCCCCGAAAACGAGCCGGGATCCTCGATCATGCCCGGCAAGGTGAATCCCACGCAATGCGAAGCCATGACCATGGTCTGCGTGCAGGTCCACGGAGCCACCGCCGCCGTCGGCTTCGCGGGCTCGCAGGGCAATTTTGAACTCAACGTCTACAAGCCGGTGATCATTTACAACTTCCTGCACTCGGTCACTCTGATCACCGACGCCTGCCATGGATACGTCGAATACATGCTGAAAGGAATCGAGGTCGACCGCGCCAAGGTCGACTGGTACGTTAAAAATTCACTAATGCTGGTGACGGCTCTGGCTCCGAAGGTCGGATATGACAAGGCCGCCCAGATCGCGCACACAGCGCACGTCGAGCACTCGAGCTTGCGCGAAGCGGCCGTAAAGCTGGGGCATTTGACAGGCGAAGAGTTCGATCAATTGGTGAAGCCGGAGAAGATGACGCATCCGTAGGAACGTTTCTCTTCGCCGCAGATCGACGTGGAACTCAATGAATTAGTCTCTGACATCGATGCCGCAACAGGTTCTATGGGCAGGTGCCGAGAGCCATTCCGTGCCCACAGTGAACCCCAGTCCGCGATTCACTTTTTCAGAAGACTGGTGTGACTAGCCACGCACTGCCACTTGCCCATGTCGAGCACCCACGTATCGGTGAAGCGTCCCACGTGATCGTACGGCTTGCCCTGGTACGTGCCCTGCGTGTGATAAATCCCGGTTACTACGGCGGTGTCGCCGAAAAAGTTCATTTTCACTTCGGAGATATTTGCAGCGGTGGGTTTGAATCGCGGATCCTTTATGTCTTCCAGGAATTTCTGCTTGTCGCTAAGTTCGCCGTCCCACTCGGTGTTCACGAATCGGCTCGAGACCAGTTGGTCGAGCGCGGCGGAGTCGCGGTTTACCTGCGCTTCGTTCCACAGGCGTTCAAGAACCAAAATTCTGCTTTCGCGCGGATCAGCCTGTTGAGCGATCGCAAGAGAAGTCACTAGCAACAGGAAAAGACACGAGGCGATACGAATCATGGGCGTACACGCCCGCCGTCCTCCCGACTGAACGAGCGTTCGTCGACGATAGCAGCGGCTACCGAGCCTCGCTACGGAAATACACCGAAGAGTGTTACGAACGTCACGGAGGAAGCCGTGTTCAAGGTTTCGACGGTTCCGGAGATTAGTCTCAAGTTTCGGTTTCTAGTTTCGAGTCCTGGCGCCAGTTATCACTTTGACTTTGAAGGTTCGAGACGTTGAATCGGGTGAACTCAATCGGATCGCCTGCGGCAGAACTCGAAACTTGAAACTCGAAACTTGCTTCTCTAAAACGCCCAACGCAGTAGCGTCGCCCCAATCGTAAACCCTGCGCCCACCGATGCCAGCAGTACCAGGTTTCCCTTCTTCAGCCGGCCTTCTTCGATGGCGGTATTCATCGCGAGCGGGATCGTCCCGGCCGTTGTGTTTCCGTAGCGATCGATGTTAATCACAACGCTTTCCGGCTTTAGACCGAGGCGCTCTGCGGTCGCGTTGATGATCCGCAGGTTGGCTTGGTGGGGGATGAAAACGTCGACATCGGATCCCTTCAGCCCATTTCGCTCCAGAAGTTTCAGGCACAATTCCGTCTGCTTGCGCACGGCGAACTTAAAGACCTGCTGCCCATCCTGATGCACATAGTGCATGCGCTTCTCGATCGTCTCTTTGCTGCTCGGATGCTTGCTGCCCCCGCCCGGCATGTACAGGTACTGACCTCCCGATCCATCGACTTCGTGGATGAAATCGATCAGGCCAACCGAATCGTCTTCGGCCGGTTCAAGAATGGCTGCGCCTGCCCCATCGCCAAAGATCACGCAGGTCGCGCGATCAGTGTAGTCGATGATCGAGGACATCACGTCCGACCCAATCGCCAGCACGCGCTTGTGTGCGCCCGTGGAAATGAATTGCGCCCCGACCTGGACCGAGTATAGAAACGCAGAGCAGGCCGCGGAGAGGTCGAATCCCCACGCTCCCTTCGCGCCCAGTTTGTCCTGAACCACGCAAGCCGTCGAGGGAAACAGCATGTCGGGCGTCACCGTGCCGACGATAATTGTCTCGATATCCGTCGGGGCCAGTCCTCGTTGCGCCAGCGCCTTCCGCGCTGCTTCCGCCGCCAAGTCGCTCGTGGCAACGCCTTTTTCCACGATGTGCCGCTCGCGGATCCCGACGCGGGCCATGATCCATTCGTTGCTGGTGTCGACCATCCTCTCAAGATCGGCGTTAGTTAATAGTCGAGGAGGCACATACGTGCCCAAGGCGCTGATTTTGGCGCGGATCGGTTTCGTCAATGAGAACCCCTGTGATGAGTCGAATTATTGTGAAGGATTGCGGAAAGAAAGTCTAACGAAGGCAAGGTTTCAATTAGTTTCAAGTTTCGGGTTTCAAGTTTCGGTGCTAAGGGGTCGCGTTGGCTTTGAAAGTTGAAACACTAAGACTCTACGAGACGTCGAAACCTGCAGCTCGCCCCGGAACTCCGAACTCGAAACTCGAAACGTGATGCCTGAAACTGCTTCTAAAACGCCCAGCGCAGTAACGTCGCTCCCGAAGTGAAGCCCGCTCCCACAGCTGCAATCAGCAGCAGATCGCCTTTTTTCAGCTTGCCCTCTTCGAGCGCCGTCTGCATTGCGATCGGAATCGTCCCTGCCGTCGTATTTCCATAGCGATCGATATTGATAATCACTTTTTCTTCCGGCATTCCCAGCCGGTCTGCTGTCGCCGTGATAATACGCCGGTTCGCCTGATGCGCGATGAAGCAGTCGACATCCTGCCCGGTGAGTTGATTTTTCTCGAGGATGCGCTCGGTCATCTCCGCCATCTTCTTCACGGCGTACTTGAAGACATTCTTGCCATCCTGATGAATATAGTGCATTTTTTCGTCGACGGTCCTATGGCTGGCTGGGTTTAGGCTCCCGCCCCCAGGCATAAACAGATACTGCCCTCCCATGCCTTCAATCTGCGCCACATGGTCAATAACGCCTGCGCCGTCTTCGCTAGGCTCCAACAGAACCGCGCCGGCCCCATCGCCAAAAATAATGCACACCGCGCGATCAGTGTAGTCGGTCATCGATGAGTTCACGTCCGATCCGATCACCAGCACTTTTTTGTATCGTCCCGACTCCACAAATTTCACTCCGGTATTTAGTGCGAACAGAAACCCGGAGCAGCCTGCTGAAACGTCAAATCCCCATGTATTCTCAATTCCAAGTTTGTGCTGGACCAGGCACGCAGTCGACGGATACATCATGTCGGGCGTAACCGTCCCCACGATGATCAAATCCACTTCCTGCAAATCGAAGGGGTGTTTTTCCAGCAGATTCTTGACGGCCGCAACTGCGAGATCGCTAGCCGCAACCCCTTTATCCACGAGGTGGCGCTCGCGAATCCCGACTCGCTCAAGAATCCATTCGTTGGTTGTGTCGACCATTTTTTCCAGGTCGGCATTGGTGAGAACGCGCGGAGGCAAATACGTGCCCAGCGCGCTAATTTTGGCGCGGAGAGGTGTAGTCAATGAGGGCTCCCTAAATTATGGAAACCCAGTATTTTGAGGGATAAACAGCAGAATGTCTAACCGAAGTTACACGGCCGGTCAACACCCTGGCTTTCTTGGAGTGGTCTTGGTCATGCGGCGGGCCGCTCGCGCTCGTGATCCATCCATTCGCGGATGAAATTCGGACACGAGATGATCCCAAATCGCTGGGCTTCCCCATCGATCAAGTACGCGATCGCATCGCGATCCAGCTCTTCCAGCTGCGACAGGCTTAGAAGAGGCCACAACCGGCATTCGGCCGCAGATTCAACGAGTTGATCGAGAGCGTTCAAGTGTCCACGGAACAATTTGCCAGAAACACGGATCGTTACATGCGGGGCCGGAGAAGTATGATTGCGCTTCATGTTCCTCCTTTGGGCCGATATCAGAAAACTGCTCGCCCTACTCCCTATGGATGCTCGAAACCGCGTTTCTTGCGCAAAGAGTCGTAAAGGGATGTAAAAACTGTTACTCAGAAGGGCTCGAATTGCTGGGGTCGCTGTGGAAAACTTAGTCAGGCACCGGGAACTCACTGCACACGCAAGAGCTCGTTACCGTTGCTTCCTTCCGGACCTGGCGGGGTTGGCGAGAGTACGTCGCGTGAGACCGATGCCCGACCGACCATAATAGCATTCCCGAATTTGCCTGGGGTCCGCGACAGATCCCGGCGTAAGCCTGCAAGTGACCTTCGGTGCAAGAATTCGCGTCTCACCCCTTCCTTTCTTAGGGACGATATCGAACAATGGATGCAAAGTTTCAACGTTTCAAAGTTAGGGGACCGTCGGCGTCAGAACTTGCAGCTAGAAACCCGAAACTTGAAGCTGGGTTCGCTGAAACCTTGAGACTTTGAAGCTTTTTCATGCTTTCACTCTCCCCAAAGTTCGTCGCCGTACCGCTCCAGAGAGCCATTGACCATTACTTCGAGCTTGCCATCTATATGCTTGTAGTCACTGGCTTTGGGACGCTGGCTGCCACCGGTGGACTCGATCTGCCTTCGACCACTCTGGTCGGCGTTGCGCTCGCCGTTCGTGGGTATCTATTGGCCAAGCGCAAACGATTTGTCATCTCCGACCGCTGGACCACGCCTTTATCTCTCGCTTACCTGCTCTTCTTCACGATTGACTATTTTCTTTTCTCGCGCGGATTTCTTCCTGCCACGGTGCACTTGGCTCTGTTCGGTGTTGTCGTGAGAATGTTCTCGATCCGTCGCGAACGCGACTACCTCACCCTGGCCGTACTTGCTTTTCTGATGGTGCTGGCCTCGGCGGTACTCACCGTCAACAGCATCTTCTTGCTGTCTTTTGGCGCCTTCATGCTGATGGCCGTTGCGACATTCATCCTGATGGAGATGCGCCGCTCCGGTCGGTCCGCCGACGTGCAAGCCCGGCATTCTGCCGATCCAGGCGAGCATCGACGCTTCGCCTTCGCACTCGCGCGCGTCGCGCCTGTCCTCGTTGCGATGATTCTTGTTGCCGGTGCAGCACTTTTCTTCGTGATCCCCCGTATGTCCGCCGGATACTTGGGCGGATACTCCTTCGGCAACGATTTCTCCTCCGGCTTCAGCGACCACGTGCGCCTCGGCCAGATCGGGCAGATTCAGCAGTCCAACGCCGTCGTGATGCATGTCCAGATCGACGGGGACACGAGCGGCCGCTACGATATTCACTGGCGCGGAATTTCGCTCGCCAACTTCGATGGACAAACGTGGTCCAACCCGCCCGAGCAGTTCGTCCTTCAACACACCCCCGACAACACCTTCTTACTGCCGCATAGTAGTGGCGCGATGGGCGTATTCCTCAACGGTGCACTTGCCCGCCAGCATCTCATTCACTATCGCGTGCTGATGGAGCCCATCGGCACCAACGTCTTCTTCCTCGCTCCGTGGGCTCATGCGATTCACGGAGACTACCGCTTGCTTGCAGGCGACCTCGGCGGCGCTGTCTACGATTTCGATCCACGCCACACGATCAGCCGCTACGATGCCAGCTCTGATATCGCAACGCCAATTCCGTCCCAACTGCGCGGAGCCGGTCATGACTATCCCCCGCAAATTACCTCCGCCTATCTCGGCTTGCCGGATCTTGATCCGCGCATCGCCCGCCTGGCAGCACAAATTACGGGCTCAGCCACCAACAACTTCGACCGCGCCGCCGCCATCGACCAATATTTACGCGGTCATTACGGCTACACACTCGAATTATCCCGCACTGCTCAAAAAGA
>Ga0335073_10013997_pt1 | contig 11247 bp, 8 predicted proteins | sample Lox_Sample_22_FD_207093 | JGI IMG/M metagenome (GOLD analysis project Ga0335073, IMG submission 207093) | Soil microbial communities from Loxahatchee National Wildlife Refuge, Florida, United States - Lox_Sample_2.2 | ecosystem: Environmental > Terrestrial > Soil > Wetlands | place: USA: Florida... | reverse complement strand
TTGGCCAGGTCGGCGTCGCTGACGTCGTCCAGGTCGCAGTCGTGCACCTGGCACCACACGACCAGGTGGCCGACGACCTCGTGCGCCTCGCGGAACGGGACGCCCCGCCGGACCAGGTACTCGGCCAGGTCGGTGGCGAGGGTGAAGCCGGTCGAGGCGCTGCGGCGCAGCCGGTCGGGGTTGACCCGCAAGGTGGCGATCAGGCCGGCCATGGCGGGCAGCACCAGCAGCAGGGTGTCGACCGCGTCGAAGACCGGTTCCTTGTCCTCCTGGAGGTCCCGGTTGTAGGTCAGGGGCAGGCCCTTCAGCGTGGTGAGCAGCCCGGTCAGCCCGCCGATGAGGCGGCCGGCCTTGCCCCGGGCCAGCTCGGCCACGTCCGGGTTCTTCTTCTGCGGCATGATCGAGGACCCGGTCGCGTAGGCGTCGTCGATCTCCACCCAGCTGAACTCCTGGGCGGACCACAGCACGATCTCCTCGCCCAGCCGGGACAGGTGCACCCCGGTCAGCGCGGCCGCGAAGCAGAACTCGGCCGCGAAGTCGCGGTCGGCCACCGCGTCCATGGAGTTCGGCGCGGGCGCGTCGAAGCCGAGCTCGTCCGCGAGGACCTGCGGGTCCACCGGCAGCGACGAGCCGGCCAGGGCGCCGGATCCGAGCGGGCTGATCGCGGCCCGGGAGTCCCAGTCCCGCAGCCGGCCGACGTCGCGGGCGAACGCCTGGACGTGCGCCAGCAGCTGGTGGCCGAACAGCACCGGCTGGGCGTGCTGCATGTGGGTCAGGCCGGGCGCGGGCACGTCGCCGACGGCGACGGCCTGGTCGATCAGGGCCGTCTCGAGCTCGGACAGCCTGCTCACGATCAGCCGCACGTTGTCCCGCAGGTACAGCCGCAGGTCGGTGGCGACCTGGTCGTTGCGGCTGCGGCCGGCCCGCAGCTTGCCGCCGAGCGCGCCGAGCCGTTCGAGCAGCCCGCGCTCGAGCGCGGTGTGCACGTCCTCGTCGGCCACGGTGGGCCGGAACGCCCCGGTCGCGCAGGCCTGGTCCAGGTCGTCGAGGGCCTTGAGCATCGCGTCGAGCTCGGCGTCGGTCAGCAGCCCGGCCCGGTGCAGCACCCGGGCGTGGGCCCGGGAGGCCCGCAGGTCGTACCGCGCCAGCCGCCAGTCGAACTGGACGCTGACGGACAGCCGGGCCAGCGCGTCGGCCGGGCCGGCGCCGAACCGCCCGCCCCACAGCCGCGTCGTCTCGGAACCCGCGCCTTCACCTTGTCCCGCTGTCACAATCCCTCTTTCTATCGTACGGATGGCGGTCATCGACGGCGGGTGGCGCGGCGGAGGAAGTCGGCCGCCAGGGCGTCGCCGCCGGCCGGGTCGCGCGCGATGATCAGGACGGTGTCGTCGCCGGCGACGGTGCCGAGGACGGCGGCGAGGGCCGCGTGGTCGATGACCGAGGCCAGGAACTGGGCGGCACCGGCGGGGGTGCGCAGCACGACCAGGTTGGCGCTGGCTTCGGCCGAGGTCATCAGCTCGCCCAGGTACCGGGCCAGCCTGCTGTCGTCCGGGGTATCGGTCCTGGTGCCCGCGGGCAGGGTGGCGCCGCCGGGGTGCGAGCCGGGGCCGCCGGGCGTCTCGGGCAGCGAGTACACCAGGGCGCCGCCGGCCCGGAGCCGGACCACGCCGAGCTCGTCCAGGTCGCGGGACAGGGTGGCCTGGGTCACGTGCACGCTGGCGTACCGCTCCAGCAGGTCGGCCAGTTCCTCCTGGGAGCGGACCTGCTCGCGGGACAGGATGTCGGCGATCCGCGCGTGCCTGGCCGTCTTGGTCAGCGGGGTGGTCATGGCTGTTGTTCTAGCAGAAACGTGAGGAGGGCCTTCTGGGCGTGCAGGCGGTTCTCGGCCTGCTCCCAGACCACGCTGTTCGGGCCGTCGATGACGTCGGCGGTGATCTCCTCACCGCGGTGCGCGGGCAGGCAGTGCAGGACCAGGACGCCTGGTTTGGCCAGGGCCAGCTTGGCCGCGTCGAGCTGGTACGGCGCCAGGACCACGCGCCGCTCGCCGGCCATGGCCTCCTGGCCCATCGAGGCCCACACGTCGGTGGCGATCACGTCGGCCTGCTCGCACGCGGCCGCGGGGTCGGGCTGGATCTCCACCGACCCGCCGGTCCGGGCCGCGATCCGGGCGGCCGCGGTCATGACCGCCGGGTCGGGGGCGACGGCCGCGGGCGCGCCGATGCGGACGTGCATCCCGGCGGTCGCCCCGCCCAGCAGGTACGACTGCGCCATGTTGCTCGAGCCGTCGCCGAGGAAGGTCAGCACCCGGCCGGCCAGCGCGCCGTCGTGCGCGCGGACGGTCTGCAGGTCGGCCAGGATCTGGCAGGGGTGGAACTGGTCGGTGAGCGCGTTGATGACCGGCACCGACGAGGCGGCGGCCAGGGCCTCGATCCGGTCCTGCTCGTAGGTCCGCCACACGACCGCCGCGACCTGCCGGTCCAGCACCCGGGCGGCGTCCTCGATCGTCTCGCCCCGGCCGAAGTGGGTGGACTGCGTGTCGATGACCATCGGGAAGCCGCCCAGCTCGGCGATGCCGACGGTGAACGACACCCGGGTGCGCAGCGACGGCTTGTCGAAGAGCACGGCGACCGTGCGCGGGCCGGCCAGGGGCTTATGGCCGAAGCGGTCCTTTTTCAGCTGGTCGGCCACGTCGAGGACGGCCGTCTGCTCGGCCGGGGACAGGTCGTCGTCGCGCAGGAAGTGGCGGGTCACGCGCTCACCTCCTCGAGGATGGCCGGCAGGGCGGCGGTGAACTCGTCCGCCTCGGCCGCGGTCAGGATCAGCGGCGGCGCCAGCCGGATCGCGTCCGGCTGGACCGCGTTGACCAGGAAGCCGGCCCGCCGGGCGGCCGCCTCGAGGCCGGGCGCGAGCGGGGCGGTGAGCACGATCGCCCACCACAGGCCGGCCCCGCGCACCCCGGCCACGAGCGGGTGGCTGAGCTGGCCCAGGTTCGCGGCCAGGTGCTCCCCCACCTCGGTGACGTGGGCCAGCAGCCCGTCCCGGTCGATGGTGTCGAGGACCGCGAGGGCGGCGGCGCAGGCGATGGGGTTGCCGCCGAAGGTGGAGCCGTGGTCGCCCTGGGAGAAGCCGGATCCGGCCCGGCCCAGGCCGATGCAGGCGCCGATCGGCAGCCCGCCGCCCAGGCCCTTGGCCAGGGTGAGCACGTCGGGCCGGACGCCGGCCGCCTGGTGCGCGAACCACACCCCGGTCCGGCCGATGCCGGTCTGGATCTCGTCCAGCACCAGCAGCGCGCCGGCCGCGTCGCAGGCCGCCCGGGCGGCGGCCAGGTAGCCCGCGGGGGCGGGAACCACGCCGCTCTCCCCCAGGCCGGGCTCGAGGAAGACGGCGGCCACGTCCGGGCCGACCGCGGCCCGGAGCGCGGCGGCATCGCCGTAGGGAACGAACCGGACCTCGAAACCATAGGGACCAAACGGGGTGCGGATCGAGTCCTTGCCGGTGAGCGCGAGCGATCCCAGGGTGCGTCCGTGGAAGCTGCGCTCGGCGGCCACGAGCACCGGCCGCCCGGGCCCCTGGACGCGCCGGACCAGCTTGACGGCGGCCTCGTTGGCCTCGGTGCCCGAGTTGGCCAGGAAGACGCGGCCGTCCTCGCCCAGCAGGCCGAGCAGGCGCTCGGCCAGTTCGATCTCGCGCTCGTGCAGGAACAGGTTGGAGGTGTGCGCCACCTGCGCCACCTGACGGCTGACGGCCTCGACGATGGCGGGGTGGGCGTGGCCGAGGGAGCTCACCGCGATCCCGGCGATCAGGTCCAGGTACTCGCGGCCGTCGGCGTCCCAGACCCGGCTGCCTCGGCCAAGGAGTATGGCCAGCGGGGGAACGCCGTAGTTCGGCATGAAGGCGGCGGCGAACCGCTTCTGCAGGGCTTCTGTATTGGTCATTGGCTTTCTCCCGGAAGGACCATGGTGCCGATGCCGGAGTCGGTGAAGATCTCGAGCAGGACGGCGTGGCTGAGCCGGCCGTCCAGGACGTGCGCCTGCGGCACGCCGCCGCGCACGGCGGTCAGGCACGCCTCCATCTTGGGGATCATCCCGGCCGACAGGCCGGGGAGCAGCTCGGCCAGCTCGGCCGCGGTGAGCTCGCTGATCACGTCGGCCGAGGACGGCCAGTCCCGGTACAGGCCCGCCACGTCGGTGAGCACCACCAGCTTGGCCGCGCCGAGGGCGACCGCGAGGGCGGCCGCCGCGGTGTCCGCGTTGACGTTGTAGACCTCGCCCTCGGGGCCGGACGCGACGCTGGACACGACCGGGATGCGGCCGTCGGCCAGCAGCGCCTCGATCGCGCCCGGGTCGGTGGCGGTGATGTCGCCGACCAGGCCGATGTCGGCCGGCTGGCCGTCCACGACGGCCAGCTTGCGCGTCGCGGTGAGGGTGCCCGCGTCCTCGCCCGACAGGCCGACCGCGAACGGGCCGTGCCGGTTGATCAGCCCGACGATGTCCTTGTTGACCGTGCCGGACAGGACCATCCGGACGACCTCCATGGCCTCCGGGGTGGTGACCCGCAGGCCGGCCGTGAACGAGGACTCGACCCCGAGCCGGCCCAGCATCGCGTTGATCTGCGGGCCGCCGCCGTGCACGACGACCGGGCGCAGCCCGGCGTAGCGCAGGAACACCAGGTCCTGGGCGAAGGCCAGGCGCAGGGCCTCGTCGGTCATGGCGTGCCCGCCGTACTTGATCACCACGGCCTGGCCGTGGAACCGGTTCAGCCAGGGCAGCGCCTCGATCAGCGTGGCCGCCTTGGCCGAGGCGTCCTCGATCCTGCTGTCGGTTACGGTCATGTCGAGTAAGCACTGTTCTCGTGCACGTACTCCGTGGTCAGGTCGGTGGTCAGGATGATCGCGGAGTGCGGGCCGGCCGACAGGTCCACGGTGATCGTGACATCCTTCGGCTTCAGGTCCACCTTGGAGCGTTCGTCGCCGGGGGCGCCGTGACGGCAGACCCAGATCCCGTTGATGGCGACGTTCAGCCGGTCGGGCTCGAAGACCGCGTCGGTGGTGCCGACGGCGGACAGCACCCGGCCCCAGTTGGGGTCCTCGCCGCCGATGGCGCACTTGAGCAGGTTGTTCCGGGCCACGGCGCGGCCCGCGGTCACCGCGTCGGCCTCCGAGGCGGCCCCGACCACCTCGATGGTGATCATCTTGTTGGCGCCCTCGGCGTCCAGCTGGAGCTGCCGGGCCAGGTCCGCGCACACCTCGGTGAGGGTCCGGGCGAACTCGGCCTGGTCCGGGGTGACCCCGGACGCCCCGCTGGCCATCAGCAGCACGGTGTCGTTGGTGGACATGCAGCCGTCGGTGTCGAGCCGGTCGAAGGTCACCGCGGTGGCCGAGCGGAGCGCGGCGTCGAGCCGGCCGGCCGGCAGGTCGGCGTCGGTGGTGAGCACGACCAGCATGGTGGCCAGCCCGGGCGCGAGCATCCCGGCCCCCTTGGCCATGCCCCCGATGCTGTAACCGTCGACGCGCCGGAAGGCGATCTTGACGACGGTGTCGGTGGTGCGGATCGCGTCGGCGGCGGCCAGGCCGCCGGCCCGGGAGGCCTCGGCGACCGCGGCGTCGACCGCGGGCAGCAGCTTGTCCATCGGCAGGCGCTCGCCGATCAGGCCGGTCGAGCAGACCGCCATCTCCCCCGCTGAGTCTTCGAGGGCGGCGGCCAGGCGCTCGGCGGTGGCGTGGGTGTCGGTGAAACCGAGCGGGCCGGTGCAGGCGTTGGCGCCGCCGGAGTTCAGCACCACGGCGCGGACCCGGCCGCCGCTGACCACCTGCCGGGTCCAGGTCACCGGGGCGGCCTGGACCCGGTTCGACGTGAACACGGCGGCGGCGGCGCGGGACGGACCGTCGTTCAGGACCACGGCGACGTCCGGGTCGCCAGACTGTTTCAGCCCGGCGATCACGCCGGCCGCGCGGAAGCCCAGGGGGGCGGTGACGCTCAAGGGGATACTCCGTGGGTGGTCAGGCCGGCCGTCTCCGGCAGGCCGAGCATGAGGTTGGCGTTCTGGATGGCCTGCCCGGCCGCGCCCTTGACCAGGTTGTCCAGGGCGCAGACGACCACGGCGCGGCCGGCGTGCGGGTCGGCCGCCACCTGCAGGTGGGCGGCGTTGGAGCCGAGGGTGGCGCCGGTGCCGGGCCAGCGGCCGTCGGGCAGCACATGCACGAACGGCTCGGTGGCGTAGGCAGCGGTCAGCGCGGCGCGCAGCTCGGCGGGCGATGCCGCGGACCGTGCGGTGCAGGTGGCCAGGATCCCGCGCGGCATCGGGGCCAGGGTGGGCGTGAAGGAGAGGGTGACGGGGACGGAAGACCGTTCGTTATAAATGTTTTGTTCTATCTCGGGGGTGTGGCGGTGCGTGCCTCCGACCTGGTATGCGGACATCGACCCCATGACCTCGGTGGCGAGCAGGTCGGGGCGGGGCGAGCGGCCGGCCCCGGATGTGCCCGAGGCGGCCACGATGACGATGTCGGCCGGGTCGGCCAGCCCGGCCGCCAGCAGCGGGGCCAGCGCGAGGATGGACGCGGTGGCGTAGCAGCCGGGGTTGGCCACCGTGGCGGCGGCCCGGATCGCGGCGCGCGCGCCGGGCAGCTCGGGCAGGCCGTAGGGCCACTGGCCGGGGTGCGGGCCCGGGTAGTACCGCGTCCACTTGTCCGCGTCGGCCAGGCGGAAGTCGGCGCCCAGGTCGATGATCTTGAGGTGGCCGGGGAGGCTGCTGGCCAGCTGGGCCGACTCCCCGTGCGGGAGCGCGGTGAACAGCAGGTCGGCGTCGGCCAGGACGCCGGGCTCGGTCGCGGTGAAGACCGCGCGGTCCAGGACCGGGTGGCCGGTCAGCTGCGGGTGCACCGCGGTGACAGGGGTGCCGGCGCTGCTGTTCGCGGCCAGCGGTCCCAGCTCGAGGTCGGGATGGCCGGCCAGCAGGCGGAGCAGTTCGCCGCCCGCGTAGCCGCTGGCGCCCGCGACCGCCACTCTCGCTCCCATATGCCCTCGCTCCTTTGGAAGAGTATTCATCATAACGCATGAATATGCACGAAGGCGAGAGGCGGGATCGCGCGGGTACCTCGGCCTAGGAGCCGGAGGCGCGGCGGAACAGGCTCGGGGCGTGGCCGCCGCCGCTGGACCGGGGCAGGCTGCTGACCGCGCTCAGGCCCCTGGTCGTGCTGATCATCTGGACCTGATCCCGGCCGCAGCCCTTGGCGCGGTAGAGGGCGGCGTCGGCGGCCGCCATGAGCTCGGCGTACTCGCGCTTGCTGCCGGCGTCGAGCGCGGCCACCCCGATCGACACGGTGACGTGCACCCGCTCGCCGCCGGTCGCGCCGGGGGCGATGATGGGCAGGGCGGCGATGGCGGACCTGATCCGCTCGGCGGCCCGGAGGGCGTCGACCGCGCGGGTCTGCGGCAGCAGCAGCACGAACTCCTCGCCGCCGAACCGCCCGGCCAGGTCGTAGTCGCGCAGCGCGCCGTCCAGCGTGTGCGCGATCTCCTTGAGCACCTCGTCACCGGTCAGGTGCCCGTAGGTGTCGTTGATGGACTTGAACCGGTCGATGTCGAGCAGCGCCACCGCCAGCGGGGTCCTGGTCCGCACCGCCCTGATGATCTCCGCGGTGGCGGCGCGCTCCCAGGTGGCCGCGTTCAGCAGCCCGGTCTTGGAGTCGGTCCTGGCGTCCTTCATCAGCTGGCCGTGCACGGCCGACCGCTGCAGCAAGGTGGCCAGCGGCAGGGCCACCACGACGGTGAACGGGCTGATCGCGATGGCCAGGGTGGACAGCACGGCCATGGACATCTCGGTCAGGTCGGTGCGCAGGGTCTGGGCGCCGAGGATGAACTCCCGGGCCCGGACCTCCGGGCTCGTGGCCCTGACGGCGGCGAAGACCAGGTACTGGTTGACGGCCAGCTGGACCACGGCGCAGGCGGCCACGAACACGAGCCAGACCGTGACCCGGGAGCCGGGCACCGGGCGCAGCGGGTCGAGGCCGGATATCAGCCGGCCGGCGCCGCGGAAGGCCAGCGAGGCGCAGGCGTAGGACAGGCCGATGGCGGCGGCGCTGAACACCCGCCGGTACACGGTGGTGTACCTGATCCGCCACTGGATCAGGACCACCCGGATGGCGGGCAGCAGCAGCGCATACGGCAGCGGCAGCAAGATGACGGCCGGCAGCTCCCAGACCGCGTGCACGTCCTTGACGTGACCCTCGGGCTCGCTGCTGCGGCGGGTGAGCTCGACGGTGGCCGCGTTGCACGCGAGCAGCAGCCCGAACACCTCGAGGTCATGCGCGCGGACCGGGGTGACCGTGGCCCCGAACGCGAAAACGGCCACGTCGGCGGCGATGACGGTGCCGACGAAGGCGGCCAGCGTAAACGGCAGCTTCCAGAAAGGCCACGAGCGGACGTCGAGCGTCCGCCGCAAACGTCCAGCCTGCCGGAAGATGGCGTGCACGGGATGCGTCCTAGGGCTCCGTGGGAGTCAGTCGAGGGAGAGAATCGAGGATGTGATTCGAGGAGGCCGGCAACGCTCGGTACGGCCTAGGTCCCACCTTGTCACAGTATTGGCGAGCATGCTGTCAATACGCGATTACTCCCGGCAGCAAAGTTGCCCTGGCTATCCCGTGTGACGGTTCGGGTTACTCATTGATATCGAATCGCCGGACCACTTGGTGTATATACGAACATTCCAGACATAATTCGGGCACCATGAACACGGCGTGAGCCATCCGCGCTCGCGGCACGTTCTCCGCCGAGGGAACGTAATCATGCAGACACTCCGTGTCACATAGTTCGTCCACCAGCCATCCCGAGGAGGACTGTCATGCGCACCACGATGTGGACCTGATCCCCCGTGCCTGCTTGTCACACCGGCCGCGACGACACCTGAGGAGGTATGTCATGCGCACCACGATGTGGACCTGAGCCCTGCTGTCACCTCGACCTGGCTGGACCGAACCCGTGAGGAGGCGCACCGTGCGCACCACCATGTGGACCTGATATCGCCGGACGACCCGGGGCGAATTCCGGGAATGCACCTCAGTAAGCGATTGGGCTTTCTGGTTTTACTTCAGTAACACAAATGCTGCCTAGGCCCTGTTGTGCTCAGCTACAAAGGGCAGCCGGGATTATCCCGGAATGAGATACGCCCGCGCCGGGGGAGGCGTACATTTGGGCGCTTCAGTGAGTTAGGCCTGCGACACGCCGCCTGGGCCTGAGGCGACGGCCGTGGCCGCGCAGCAGGTTCTCCGGGGAGGGCTATGAACTCTGCGCCCGGCGGAAAGCGATCGGCACGTCCTGCCCGCCGCCGTCAGCGGCACGGGCGGACCCGTCCTGGCCCGGACCGCTGATCGCGCTCAGGCCCCGGGTAGTGCTGATCATCTGCACCTGGTCCCGTCCGCCCGACTTCGCCCGGTACAGGGCCGCGTCGGCCGCCGCCATCAGTTCGTTCAGCTTGCGCACGCTGCCGCTGTCCAGCGCCGCCACACCGATGGAAACCGTGACATGAACCCGTTCCCCGCCCGTCGCCCCCGGGGCGATGATGCTCAGCCCGGCGATGTTAGCGCGCACACGTTCGGCGATGCGGAACGCGTCCACCGCCCTGGTCTGCGGGAGCAGCAGCGAGAACTCCTCACCGCCGAACCGCCCGGCCAGGTCGTACTCGCGCAGCATGCTGTTCAGCGTGCGGGCGATCTCCTTGATCACCTGGTCGCCGACCAGGTGACCGTAGGTGTCGTTGATGACCTTGAACCGGTCGATGTCGAGCAGCGCGACCGCCAGCGCCGACTTGGTCCTGACCGCGCGGCCCACCTCGGCGGCCGCCTCGTGCTCCCAGGTCGCCGCGTTCAGCAGGCCCGTCTTGGAGTCGGCGCGCGAGTCGATGAGGAGCTGGGCGTGCCGCAGCGAGCGCTGCAGCAGCGTGATCACCGGCAGCGCGGCCGGGGCGAGGAAGATATTCCCGGCCACCGCGTAGGTCAGCAGCACGGCGATGCACATCTCGGCGATGTCGTTGTAGAGCGGCTCGCGATCGAAGTACCGGCTGCGGATGCTGACGTTGCGGTCGGTGCCCTTGACCGCCGTCCCGATGATCGTCTTGTTCACGGCCGACATGACCACGGCGCTGAGCGCCACCATCAGGGTCCACAGCAGGTCGTGACCGAGCTTGCCGCCGGGCGCCCCGGCCGCCAGGCGCTCGAGGCCGCGGAAGGTCAGCGACGCGGCGAAGTAGGACAGGCCGATCGAGGCGCAGCTGAAGATCCGCCGGTGCAGCGGGGCGCGGCTCACCCGCCACTGGGTCAGGGCGAGCCGGGTGATCGGGGCGAGCAGCGCGAACAGCGGCGGCAGCAAGATGGCGACGGGAAACTCCCAGACACCCTGGACGTCCTTGCTCATGCCGTGCTGCTCTTTGTCCCGCCTGCTCCACTCGACGGCAATCGCCGTGCAGGCCAGCAGGACGGCGAACAGGATCAGGTCGTGGCCGTGGAAGGTGGTGAGCGGGGCGGCGACGCCGATGGCGGTCAGGTTCGCGGCGATGATCGCGAGGACGAAGACGCTAAGCCAGCGGGGCAGTCGCCACAGCGCCCAGTCGCTGACGGCTGGTATCCGGCGCGGGATGCGACGGATCAGCTCCATCAGCACCTCCTTACACAACCTGCCAGCGTGTCGCCTAGCACCGTGTCACCTAGGTCGCAGCGCGCGAGTCCATTGTCCCGCAGGACCGGCCCCGGCGAGCGCAAAACGTGAAAACCCCGCTACTCACTGGTAGAACAATACCTTCTTTGGCCCCTTGGATCACATCTCTTCCTCATGGCGACGCCAAAACTACTTTGTGTTATCTCATGGGCGGACTTATTCCCGGCAATACGTACAAAGCGCCCCCGGGAGACGGCTGCGGGCCACAATGGGTAGCCATAGCGCCCGGTGGCGGGGCATTGGCCATCGGAAGAGCGATTCGCCTACTCTACGTAGCGGTTGAACCGCGTAACGTTAACAGGCGTTTAGGTTAGTTACGTAGAGAATCCACCCAAGCACTCACAGAGAGGAAAAGCTATGCGCGGCGAGCAGTGGACCTGAGGTCCTTACGTACGTCCCTCCGTCCGTCATGACAGGAAAGGAGCACCCGATGCGCGGCGAGCAGTGGACCTGAACCAGGAGCGCACCCCATCCGCGACCACGAGGAAGGAGCACCCGATGCGCGGCGAGCAGTGGACCTGAGGACCGTACGTGCGTCCCG
>Ga0335073_10013996_pt1 | contig 11247 bp, 9 predicted proteins | sample Lox_Sample_22_FD_207093 | JGI IMG/M metagenome (GOLD analysis project Ga0335073, IMG submission 207093) | Soil microbial communities from Loxahatchee National Wildlife Refuge, Florida, United States - Lox_Sample_2.2 | ecosystem: Environmental > Terrestrial > Soil > Wetlands | place: USA: Florida... | reverse complement strand
GCCCTGCTGTGCCTGGCCGTTCTGCGGCTGGCCGTTCTGCGGCTGAGCGAGCTGTGCGGGGCTCCGCGGGACCGTGTGTCCCTCGTCGTACGCGCGGATGAGAGGCTGGGCGTCGATGCCGATCGCGCCGGCGATCGCGCGCACGTAACCGCGCACGTACAGGTCGCCACCGCAAGCTTCGTAGTCATCATGCTCGATGCAGGTGATGACCGCTTCCCTGATCCTGGTGCGCTCGCTGAGCTCAGCAACCGTAAGGCCTGCCCGGTAGCGCGCCTCGGCAAGCGCTTCGCCAACGGTCACGAAGCCTCCAGCAACCCCGCTCAGCCAATAATTGTGTGACAGATTAGTTGCAGGCTGATCACCCAGTAGGGGTAATCGCCAAATCTTCACGCCACGACAACCTTGGTATCAGTTGTTTTGGCCCAGCTAGTCGCCGTTTTCTGTGCCCCAGCGGAGATAACTAGCGGCACGCCGCGCCCGGTCGCGCACCGCCGCGACCTCGTCTCCTTCCGATCCGACGACCGTGACGTGTCCGATTTTGCGCCCGGGACGGGAGTCTTTGCCGTAAAAGTGCACCTTTACCGCCGGATCGTCCGCCATGACGTGTATGTACCTGTCGTAGATGTCCGGGTCTGTGCCGCCGAGCAGGTTGGCCATCACGGTCACGGCACCGCGGGGCGCCACAGGCGAACAGGAGCCGAGGGGCAGGTCGAGCACGGCCCGCAGGTGCTGCTCGAACTGCGACGTCCGGGCGCCTTCGATCGTCCAGTGCCCGCTGTTGTGCGGCCGCATCGCCAGCTCGTTGACCAGCAGCCCGCGAGACGTCTCGAACAGCTCGACCGCGAGCAAGCCGACGACGCCGAGCGACGCCGCGATCCGCAGCGCTCTGGCCTGCGCCAGCTCAGCCAGCTCCGTGTCCAGCCCCGGAGCGGGCGCGATGACCTCCCGGCAGATGCCGTCCACCTGCACGGTCTGCACGACCGGGTACGCCGCCCCCTGGCCGGAAGGGGACAGGGCGACCAGCGCCGCGAGCTCACGGCGGAACGGCACGAACTCCTCGGCGAGCAGCTCGATCCGATGGCCGATGACCTCCGCGGCCTCGGCCGGGGAGGAGCACACCCACACGCCCTTTCCGTCGTAGCCGCCGCTGATGGCCTTGAGCACCACCGGCCATGACCCGTCGGCGAACTTCACGACGTCCGCGACGGAGGAGACTGGCGCGTATCGCGGGCAGGGCACGCCGAGGGCGGTGAGCTGGTCCCGCATCGCCAGCTTGTCCTGGGTGAACCGCAGCGCGGCCGATCCCGGCCTGACAAGTGCGCCGGACGACTCCAAGGCCGTCAGGATGGCGCCCGGCACGTGCTCGTGGTCGAAGGTGACGACATCGCAGCCCGCCGCGAACGCCGCGACGTCGGGCAGCGACAAGTGCGATCCGATCGCCACGTCATGGGTGACCAGTGCCGCGCTCTCCGCTTCCGAGGCGGCGAGAACACGGAACGTGACGCCCAGCCCGATAGCCGCCTGGGCCGTCATCCGCGCCAGCTGCCCGCCGCCGACCATGCCGACGACCGGCATCCCTGTACCCGACTTTCGCGGGATCGGACCTGCTGGTAGCGCTGCAGAAAACACGCGCTGTAGCCTACGCGGAACGACCCATTGTGGGTACAACAACCCTGGCGACACGAGACCGCAATGCCGCGACACGAGACCCGCCAGCAACACCCCCCGAAGGCTCGGCGACTAGGAGTAGGGCATGACGTCGGTAAGCGACAGCGACATTGAGGTACGGGAAGGAACGTACGGCGACAAGGTCATCGCCGTCGAGCCCGGCGGCGCCGAATTCATTCCGCTGGGCGACCGTCACGGCCGCCCGCTGCAGCTCTTCTGGACCTGGACGTCGCCGAACATGGAGTTCGCCACGATCTTCGTCGGCGTGCTGGCCGTCGCGCTGTTCGGCCTCGGCTTCTGGGAGGCGGTGCTCGCGATCGCGCTCGGCAGCGCGCTTGGCGGCGTTACGCAAGGCATCTTGTCCAGGCGCGGGCCCGTATACGGGGTGCCGCAGATGGTGATCAGCCGGCTTGGCTTCGGGTACTGGGGGAACGCCCTGCCCGCCGGGCTCAACGCCGTCACCGCCGGGATCGGCTGGTTCGCGGTGAACAGCGTCAGCGGCGCCCTGGCACTGGCCACACTTACCCATATGCCGCAGGTGCTGGCCCTGCTGATCGTCTGCGTGGTGCAGATCAGCATCGCGTTCCTCGGCCACAACCTGATCCACGTCTTCGAAAGGTACGCGTTCCCCGTACTCGCGATCATCTTCCTGATCGTGAGCGGCGTTGTCCTGTCCAAGGCGCACCCAGGCGCGGCTCATGCGACGGCGCCCGGCGGGTTCCTCATCGTGCTCGGTGCGACGTTCGGCTACGCCGTTGGATGGAATCCGTACGCGTCCGACTACACCAGGTACTTCAAGCCGGACGCGAACAAGGCGGCGATCGCCTGGTGGTCAGGGTTCGGCCTGTTCCTGTCCTGCACGCTTCTCGAGACCGTCGGCGCGGCGGCCGCCACGGTGCTGAACCCGAACGATTCGATCGGCAGCAACCCGACCGGCGCGTTCACCAGCCTGCTGCCCAAGGCACTCGGCGACCTCGCCCTGCTGGCGATCGCCATCGGCGCCGTGGCCGCCAACGTGCTGAACATCTACTCGGGCGCGCTGTCGTTCACCGCGCTCGGCATCAAGCTGCCGCTGGCGCTGCGCCGTGCGATCGTCGCGCTCGGGTTCGGCACGATCGGGTTCTTCCTCGCCTGGAACGGGCTGGGCAACGCGGGCACCAGGTACGAGAACTTCCTGCTGATCATCGCCTACTGGATCGCGCCCTGGCTGGCGGTCGTGTTCTGCGACCAGATCCTGCGGCGCCAGTCCCAGGACCAGATCGAGCACCTGCTGTTCGACAAGAGGCACACCAACTGGGCGGGCCCGGTGGCGATGGCGGTCGGGGCGGGCATCTCGATCTGGCTGTTCGCCAACCAGACCGAATACGTCGGCATCGTCCCCAAGCACTTCGGTTCCGCCGGCGACCTGACGTTCGAAGTCGGATTCGTCCTCACGGCCGTGATATACCTCACGTGGCGGCTGATCGCGGACCGTTCGGCCCGTGCCGCACTTACCGGAGCCCACGCGCATCAGGTGTAACGCAACCTTTACAGGGATTCGTTATTTCATTCAGCCGGGTCCACTACTTTAGATGCGCAACTTGAGGAAAGGGGCACTTCGCGCATGGCCCGACTTGTCGCCGGCTTGTACGACCGCATCCGGCACCTCATACCGGAACTCGCCAAGTTCGGCGTGGTCGGCGGCATCGGCGCCGTCATAGACCTCGGCGGCGCCGCGGTGCTGTACCACCATGTGGGTCCGCTCAAGGCCAAGGCGATCTCGATCAGCATCGCGACGGTCGTCACGTACTGCGGCAGCCGGTTCTGGACGTTCCGGCACCGCGAGAACCAGCCGTTGCTGCGCGAGGGCATCCTTTTCATAGTGCTCAACGTCGTCGGCCTGTTCATCGCGGAGGCGGTGATCGCGTGCACGACGTACGTGCTGGGCTACAAGGACCCCATCGCGTACAACGTCGCCAGCCTCGTGGGCACCGGCCTCGGCACGATCTTCCGGTACTTCGCGTACCGCAAGTGGGTGTTCCTGGCCCCGGCCGGCCAGCCCGCCGCGCAGCCTGTCCCGGCTGCCGCGGACTTCCCCGCGTACACGCCGTGGGCTCCGACGCCCTGGGAAGCCGAGCAGTGGGAGACGGCCCAGGTCGCGGCCCGGCGGGGGACGGCGCAGCGACAGGCCGCGCAGTGGGAGCCAATGCCCTGGGAGTCGGCCGAGGAGCCGGCGTACTCCGGGCTGCCGATCCACGAGTCCGGCCAGGTCAGGCTGCCGAGCCGGGTCAGGCCGAACCGCGTGACAGGGCCTCTCGTCGCCGCCGCCACTACCTCCGCGTGGTCGGCGGGGCCGGCGTGGTCGGCTGGCGGCGCAGGGCCGCTAGCCTCGGCGGGAACAGGGCCACGCCCCGCGTACGCGGGGCCGCGCGCGCCTGGCCGTCATCGCAAGCCACGCCCGTTACGGTAACTTCGCCAGCCCTGGTTACGTCTGCCCTGTTATGCCGGGCCGGCTAACGTCGTGCCGGTCATGCTGCCCGGTTACACTGCCCGGTTACGCCGGGCCGGACCGCTTCGCCTGGGCGCGATCGCCCGGCGGGTTGCGCGGCAGGAACACGGCGAACACCGGGGGCCTGCGCCGCGCGAGCACGATCCGGCCGCCGTCCGCGGCGGCCATCGTGCGAGCCAGCGCGAGCCCTAGCCCGGTCCCCTCGGGCCGGCCGCTGACGCTGCGCTCGAAGATGCGCGAGACCAGCTCGGCGGGTATGCCGTCGCCCTCGTCCTCGACCTCGATGACCACCGAGCCGGCCTGCAGCGACCGCCTGATCGTCACCGTCCCCTTCCCGTGCATGAGCGCGTTGTCGAGGAGCGTCGCGATCACCTGGGCCAGCCCGCCCGGTGTCACGTACGCCTGCAGCCGGGACTCCCCGATCAGCACCATCTTGCGGCCCGCCCGGCGGAAGGCTGGCTCCCATTCGGTGATCTGCTGCAGCACGATCCTGTCGACGCTGATCCGCGCCGCGGACCCGGCGGCCACCCGGCGGGCCGGGTTCAGCAGCTGGCTGACCACGTCGGCGAGGCGCTCGGCCTGCGCGAGGGCGGCGGTGCCCTCCTCGCGGACGACCTCAGGGTCGTCCGCCGCCGCGATCATCTCCTCCAGCCGCATCGACAGCGCGGTCAGCGGCGTGCGCAACTGGTGGGAGGCGTCGATCGCCAGCTCGTGATCCGCCGTCAGCAGGTGCGTGACCCGGCGGGCCGCGCTGTCCAGGCCGTCCGCCACCTGGTCGAGCTCGGTGACGCCGTACCGGCGGCCCACCGGGCGCGGGTCACCGGTGCCCAGCCGCCCGGCCGCTTCGGCCAGCTCCTCCACCGGCCTCGCCGCCCGCCGCGCCACCATCCTTGCCAGCGCCACCGACAGACAGCAGGCCAAGACGAGCAGGGGCAGGCCTAGCGCGAGCACGGCTGTGTCGCGGACGCCGGCGACGACGAGCAGCGGCACGCCGATCACGAGCGCCGCCATCACCGCGACCGCCGCCGTGGAAAGCCACAGCCGACGCCGCACGCTCAGTCGCCGCGCTCGAAGCGGAACCCTACGCCGCGGACGGTCGTGATGTACCGCGGGTTGTGCGCGTCGTCGCCGAGCTTGCGGCGCAGCCACGAGATGTGCATGTCCAGCGTCTTGGTTGACGTCCACCACTTGGCGTCCCAGACCTCGCGCATGATCTGCTCGCGGGTGACGACTTTGCCCGCGTCCCGCAGCAGGATCCACAGCAGGTCGAATTCCTTGGTCGTGAGGTCGAGCTCGGTGTCCCCGTGCCAGGCCCGGCGCGCGTCCGCGTCGACCCGCACGCCGCGCACCGTCCCTGGGGCCTCGGCGGTGCCACGGCGCAGCAGCGCCCGGACCCGGGCGAGCAGCTCCGCGAGGCGGAACGGCTTCGTGACGTAGTCGTCGGCGCCCGCGTCGAGGCCGACCACCGTGTCGACCTCGTCGGCCCGGGCGGTGAGAATCAGCACCGGCACCGCATGCCCTTCCGCGCGGACGCGGCGGCACACCTCGAGGCCGTCTAGTTCCGGCAGCCCGATGTCGAGCAGGATGAGGTCGATCCCGTCGGAGAGCGCCCGGCCCAGCGTGGTCGGCCCGTCCTCAGTCACCTCGACCTGGTAGCCCTCGCGGCGCAGCGCTCGGGACAGCGGCTCGGAAATCGAGGTGTCGTCCTCGGCCAGCAGCACTCGGGTCATGACTAAATAGTAAAGCCACGGTAAAAACATTGCACCGGCGGAGCCCCGGCAAGCGCACGCGTGCGCGCGTGTCGCGATGGGTGGGACGGCCGCGCCGACGGCGGCGGGCTAGGTGGCCGGAGCGGGGGCGACTGAGGCAAGGCGGCGGCGAAACGCGCTCCTCAGCTCAGCAGCCGACCCTGGTAGCCGAGGACGAAGTCGCGGAAGGCCACCGCCGGCGCGGGTTGCTGCCGGTCGGCCATCCACGCGAGGCCGACCGTCCGGGCGGCACGCGGGGCGGTGATCCGGACGGCCACCACGGCCTGGTCGGCCGCTGCCGCGGTCGTGGCGGGGAGCAGCGACACACCGAGGCCCGCGCCGACCAGGCCCCGGCAGGTCGCCGCCTCCTCGCCCTCGAACGCGATCCGCGGCTCGAAACCCGCCGCGCGGCACAGGTCGTCGGTGATCGTCCGCAGCCCGTAGCCAGGTTCCATGCAGATGAAGTCCTCCGCGGCGGCCTCGGCGAGCCGGACGGCGCGCCGCCGGGCGAGCCGGTGCCCCGCCGGGACCATCAGGTCGATGCGCTGGGAATCCAGCTTCCGCGCGACCATCCCGGGCTCGTCAGGCAGCGGGGCGGTCAGGCACACATCGACCTCGCCCGCCCGCAGCCGCGCGAGCAGCGTGTCGGCGCTGCCTTGCACCAGCGCGAAGCGGACGCCGGGGTGGCTGGCGCGGAAGTCGCGCAGTAGCCTGGGCACCGCCTCGGTGCCCAGGGTGTGCAAGAACGCGAGCGCGACCCGGCCATGCCCCGGATCGGCCTCCTCGGCGAGGAGGCGCAGGGTGGCCGTGAGAGTCGCCACGGCCCGTTCGGTAGCGTCATGAAGAAGCCGCCCGTGACGAGTCAGCCTGATGGAGCGGCCGGGACGGCTGAACAGGGGCACGCCGAGCTCGGCTTCGAGGCGCGCGACCGAGCGCGACAGGGTGGGCTGCGGGACGCCGAGCAGGTCCGCGGCGCGGGTCAGGTGCTCCTCGCGGGCGACCGCGGCGAACTGGCGCAGCCGGGGCGCGAGGGCGTCGAGGGCGGCGGCTAGTTCGTCGTCATTCATTTCTGCATGGTAACTGCGCTTCCTATGCATTGGACGAATGAGCACGGCCCGGCTTAGCGTTGGCGGCGTGCTGGACAACGTGACCGTGCGGGTCCCGGCCGCCGTCGGCGCGGGGAAGCTCCGGCACAACGACCCGGGGATGCGGCGGGTCCGGCTCGGGCTGTTCGCGGCCGCGCTGGCAACGTTCGCGCTGCTGTACGCGCCGCAGCCGCTGCTTCCGCAGATCGCCGCCACGTTCGGCGCGAGTCCGGCCGCGGCGAGCCTCGCGATGTCCGCGGCGGCCTTCGCGCTGGCGATCGCGATCATTCCGGTCAGCTCGCTGTCGGAGGTGTACGGGCGGCGGCGGGTGATGACGGTCAGCGCGCTCGCGGCGGCCGTGCTCGGGCTGGCCGCCACGCTTGCCCCCTCGCTGGCCGTACTGGTGGCGATCCGCGTCCTGCAGGGCTTCGCGCTGGCGGGGGTGCCCGCCGTGGCGATGGCCTACCTGGCCGAGGAAGTCGAGCGCGGGTCGCTGGGGCGGGCGATGGGCCTGCTCATCGCCGGGAACTCGATTGGCGGGCTCTACGGGCGGATCGCGGCCGGCGCTCTGGCCGACCACGGCGGCTGGCGGGTCGCGCTGGCCGGCGTCGGCGCGCTGTCGATCATCTGCGCGGTCGTGTTCGCCATGGTGCTGCCGCGCTCGGCACACTTCACGCCGGCCCCGCCGCGTGTGCGCGGGCTGCTCGCCAGCCTGCGCCAGAACGTGGCCGACAGCGGGCTGCTGCGGCTGTACGCGGTGTCGTTCGCGGCGATGGGCGCGTTCGTGACCGTGTACAACTACCTGACGTTCCGGCTCAGCGGGCCGCCGTGGTCGCTGTCGTCGACGGTCATCGGGTTCCTGTTCGCGGTGTACCTCGCCGGGACGTACAGCTCGGCGACGGCCGGCCGGCTCGCCGACCGGTTCGGGCGCAAGCGGGTGCTGGCCTGCGGCTTGCTTGTGAGCGCGCTCGGCGCGCTGCTCACCCTGCCCGGGTCGCTCGCCGTGATCGTGGCCGGCCTGGTGGTGCTGACCGCCGGGTTCTTCGCGGCGCACTCGGTCGCCAGCGGGTGGGTCGGGGCGCGGGCGCGGGTCGCGCCTGCCCAGGCGTCGGCGCTCTACATGTGCGCGTTCTATGTCGGCAGCAGCGTGGCGGGGTCCGCGGGCGGCGTGTGCTACGGGCACGGCGGGTGGCCCGCGACGGTGGCGTTCGTGCTGGCGCTGCTCGTGGTGGCGCTGGCGAGCGCTGTGTCGCTGCGGCGCTGACGTCCGGGCGCCTGGCTCGGGCTGACGTCCGGGCGCCTGGCTCGGGCTGACGTCCGGGCGCCTGGCTCGGGCAGCCGCTCAGGCCGTGATCGTCCGGGTGCGCGGGCCGGCCCGCAGCACCTGCGAGGGCAGGAGGTGCCCGACCGCGCGCTCAGCCTCGGCGGCCGCCTCGAGCAGCGCCTCGAGTGAGATGCCGGTGTCGATGCCCATGTCTTCGGCCATGTGGACGAGTTCCTCTGTCGCGATGTTGCCGGTCGCGCCCGGGGCGTACGGGCAGCCGCCGAGGCCGCCCACAGAAGCGTCGAAGTCCGCCACACCAAGTTCGAGCGCGGCCAGCACGTTGGCGAGGCCGGTGCCGCGGGTGTTGTGGAAGTGCAGGTTGAGCGCTGTGTCGGGGTACATGGCACGGAACGCGCCGACAAGGATCCGCACCCGTATCGGCGTCGCCATCCCTGTGGTGTCGCCGAACGACACCGAGTCCGCCCCGTCCCGCACCGCCCGCGAGGCGGCGGCGAGCACGCGCTCGATGGCCACCTCCCCTTCGTACGGGCAGCCCCACGCGGTCGAGACGATCGCCTCCACGGTCGCGCCCCGCAGGTGGGCCATGTCGACGATGGCGGCAAGCTCGTCAAGCGACTCGCCCGTCGTGCGGTTCACGTTCACCAGGTTGTGCGTCTCCGATGCAGAGACGACGACCTCCAGATCGGTCACCCCGACGTCGAGGGCACGGACCGCGCCGCGCAGGTTGGGCACAAGCGCCGAATAGCGCACCGCGGCCGACCGGTTGATCCGCGCCCATACCTCATCCGCGTCGGCCATCTGCGGTATCGCCGACGGGCGGACGAACGAGACCGCCTCGATCCGCTCCACCCCTGTCATCGAGAGGGCGTCGACCAGAGAGACCTTGGCGTCGGTGGTGATGGGGTCCTCGTGCTGCAGCCCGTCCCTGGGTCCGACCTCGCGCAGCGAGATCCTCGAGGGCAGTTCCCAGCTCACTCTCCCAGGCTAACCCGAGGCGCCGCCGGGCCGCTTGGCGGGCGCGACTCCTGCAATTGCAGTGACGTCGGTCAGGGACCGTAGGGTGCGCCGTCGCCCGCCCAGTCGTCCCGGTCCCCTCGGTCGACGCGGTCGCCCCAGTCGTTGCCGCCGCGCAGCCGCTCGTGCTCGACCAGTTGGAAGAGCGTGGACTGCACGTGCTCCACGCGCGGGATCTCGGTCAGCGTGATCTCGCCATGCTCGCCCGCCGACTCGACGATCAGCGTGCCGCAGCCGAGCAGCCGGTCAAGCAGACCCTTGCGGAAGGAGACGTCAGTGACACGCGAGAGCGGAATGTCCCGCCCGTTGCGCGCGATGATGCCGTCCCGCAGCCGCATCCGCCGCGTGGTCAGCTCGTACACCGTCGTGCGCCACCGCAGCAGCGGAAGCATCAGCCCCCACATGACCAGCACGATCGCCACGGCGGCCATCACCAGCCGCTCGATCGCGGCGGCCTTGCCGGCCGGGATGAACACCTCACCGACCAGGGCCGCGGCGACGACGACGAACGCGACTGCCACCGGGCGCACGAGCGTCTTCCAGTGCGGATGCAGCACCTGGACGGACTCCTCGCCCATCGCGAGAGAGCGGTCAGATCCCATACCGGACATGGTAGGACTCCTCCGCGGGAATCCGGGCACGCCACGACGCGGCGAGCGGGCCAGTGAGACGCTTGCGACTTACCGCTTTGCTTTGCTCCGGGTTTCCGCCGTCGCAGCAGCAGTAAACCGGGAGCGAGTACCAGTTACCCCGCGCGGACGCAAGTATTACCGGCGACTATCGAGGCCGCCGAGCGCGGCGGCCGGAGATGGCTACCGATTGGTTCCGGGTTGGCGTTCTCAGAGCGGCCTCCGGCGTGTCTTTCAAACGGCTGTCGCTGCACGCGGCAGCGACACATGATCGTTTAGCTGAAATGTTTGAATTAAGTGTCGTGGGGACAGCAGTTAATTCAAACATTTCCCTCGGTGCGTGACACGTGTGACGCACAGTGCTTATGGGACACAGCACAGAGGGAACCGCCTGGGCCAAGCAGGCGTGCGAGGCGTACGGGACGGCGCAGGAACGGGAGCGGGCGACTAAGCCCGCCTTGCCGCTGATTCTGTATAGATGACAGTGAAAACGGCAGGAAAAATCAAAATGAAATCTAGCGGACGTGGATCACGTCGCCTGCTGACACCGGTGTTACGGACGTCGTATCCGGCTCCGCGATGAGGAGGCGGCCGTCGGCGTCGATGTCCGTGGCTACGCCCGTTACGTGGCTGCCGCCGGGGAGCTCGACGCGCACCTGGCGGCCGAGCGTGCCGCACAGCGTCCGGTACTCGGCCAGGAGGCCGGCGCGTTCGGCGTCCGGGTCGGCGCGCAGCGCCAGGTAGCGGCGCTCGAACTGGCGCAGCACCTCGACGAGCAGCACGTCCCTGGCCACGTCGGCCCCCTCGGCGCGAAGGGACGTGGCGCGCGGGCCGCCAGGCGATACCGGGAGCAGGTCCTCGGGCGTGGCCACGTTCACGCCGACGCCGACCACGACGGCATCTCCCGACTGCTCGGCCAGGATGCCCGCAAGCTTCCTGTCGCCGGCCAGCACGTCGTTCGGCCACTTCAGCGTGGCGGCGACGCCGGCCACGGCGCGCACCGCGGAAGCGACGGCGACCCCGGCCACCAGCGGCAGCCAGGCCCGCCTGGCGGCGGGCACCGCGGCCGGGCGGAGCAGGATCGAGAAGGTGAGCCCCGTGCCTGGCTGGCTCACCCAGGTCCGGCCCATCCGGCCGCGCCCCGCGGTCTGCTCCTCAGCGACAAGGACCTGCCCCTCGGGGCCGCCGCGCGTGAGCAGGTCGGTATTGGTAGACCCAGTCGTCCGGACCACCTCGACGGACCGCCAGAAGCTTCGCCTGCCGGTGCCGGTGCCGGTGCCGGTGCCACCGCCGGCGTCGCCGAGCACGCCGCGCAGCACGGCGTGGCGTA